>ENA-ORNP01000250-ORNP01000250.1-human-gut-metagenome-genome-assembly--contig:-NODE-250-length-64608-cov-6.111505_pt1 | contig 64608 bp, 52 predicted proteins | sample MGYA00242119_ERZ509030 | MGnify/ENA primary metagenome ERZ509030 (study PRJEB26280, sample SAMEA2338708) | human gut metagenome | biome: human gut; feature: human-associated habitat; material: faeces... | reverse complement strand
CGTTACGATAATTCTTCTGGAGTCGTTTAATAACGCTTGCTGCCAGTATGTCAAAGTCTCCGTTTCTACCTAAATAGAACTCCACATACTTCTTTGTGCGGAGCATATTCTTGAATAAATCGTATAGCTTTTCTTCTATATCGAAGTCCCCAACGATTCGATGCCCGATCATGGTGACACGGTATATCTCGCCAAGCAAATTGCTTACCCCCACCTGCTACTTTCTAAAAAAGTACACCTTTTTACAGTGATTTTTTTGCGCCCTCAATGATGAAAAGCAAGCCACAAAGCCCACTGTTTTCAGCTTTTTTATATTTTATCATACCTTTTTCTTACGGTCAATTCTCCCGCAGCCACTTTTATGGCTTTTGTATTTAGGTGTACTTTTTTACAGTGATTTTTTTCGCTGTTCAATGTTGCTCTGTATTCCCGCAGTCGATGGTAAAAGGTTGATTCACACATTCCGCACATCTCGGCGGCTTCATAGGATTTGATAATACCACTTTCCCATTTCTCCACGATCTCCAGAAAATTGGGCGGAGCCTTTTTGACAGGTCTTCCGAACTTCATTCCGTTGGCTTTTGCGGCGGCAATGCCCTGTGCCTGACGCTTTCGGATATTTTCCCGTTCATTCTGCGCCACAAAGGACAGCACTTGCAGCACAATATCTGCAAGGAAAGTACCCATCAGGTCTTTGCCACGCCTTGTGTCCAAAAGCGGCATATCGATCACAGAAACATCAACTTCCTTTTCCCGTGTCAGGAATCTCCACTGGCTTTGGATTTCTTCATAGTTTCTGCCAAGCCGGTCAATGCTCATAATATACAGGACATCCCCCTTTTTAAGTTTACGAAGCAGCTTCTGATACATTGGACGGTTGAAGTCCTTGCCTGACTGCTTATCCTTATAGATGTTTTCCTCAGCAATTCCAAGCTGTCGCATTTCTACCATCTGCCGTTCTTCGTTCTGATCCAAGGAAGATACCCTGACATAACCGTATTCTTTCATTTTCGCTTCACCTCCAAGCATAGATAGCATTTTATCAAATCTGTGTGTCCCGCCTTTTGCTGTGTTTCATTTTGTACAAACTCAACCGAAGAAGAAAACCACCGACTTCCTGCGTGAAGAAGCCGGTGGTTTTTCATAATTTTCCATCAATAGTTCGGAACTCCGTATCCGAGAATTTCATAGTGACCTACGCTGTACTGGTTTATTCGGCAACTATCGCCGGAGTTGCCCTCAACGGTATAGACGATACCGTTCTCAACCTTTTGGACAATGCCAGTGTGGTCGGATTGTCCGTCCTGCGGACCCGACGAACCCTTGTTATCCCAATCAAAGAAAATAATCATTCCGGGGACAGGCTCGGCAGAACCGTCGATCCACTGTCCACGGTCTTTGAACCACTGGACGCCGTTCACGCAGCCTGCATATTTGGGTACAACCCCGGTGTCAATATAGCCGCACTGATCGGCACACCAGCTTACAAAACAAGCACACCATTCCACACGGCTTCCGAAGCCATACCAAGACCAATACGGCTCGCCGCCCACATTGCCGATCTGCGACAAAGCAACAGTTACGATTTGGTCGTCGCTTGCGGTAATGCCGTAAAGCACAGATGACCACAAAGAATTGTTCTTGTCTTGTAAAAGCTCTGTAAGATATTCCTTTTGCTCCTGATTAAAACCGTACTGCACTGCCATTTCGTCCACCGCCTTGTGTGATACCATTATATATAAGTAGGTTCTCGTAACGGTGGTTTCGGTCTGCACGATATTTCCGTTTCCGTCATCGGTTTCGGTTATGACCGTTTCAGACTTGCTTTCCGTCCGTGACGATATGCTGTTCATCTCCCAAAATATATCTTTGAGAAGCTGCTTTTTGCTATCGTCCATCGTGGCGACCTCCTGCGGATTATCGGGATCGGTGTTGACCTTAACGGAATACACCGAAAGCACCTCTTTCCAGACCGCACGGCTGCCCGACATTTCAAGAACATCATAGGTATTGCCGTTTCGGATTTCCAATAGCTTGTTATCATATTCGGTGTTGATTTCCTGAACGGCAGTCTGCATAGACTGTCCCGTTCCTGAGTCCTCACCCGAAAAGAATATACCGAACACAGAACCCGCAATCAGAGCTACAAGGCATAGGACAATAATTACTACCACCGAGCCGATAATAGCGGCGATCAGGCAAATTACGATAATCACAACTACTGCAACCCAACCTCCGGCAGCTATTGCGGCGACAAGCGCTTTAATTCCGGCAATAATCGCTTTTACTGCGGCAATCGTAGCCTTTACTGCCGCCTTAACACCGGCAACGACCGCCTTTGCCGTAGCTTTTGCGGCTTGGGCGGCTTTTTGCGCCGCTTTCGCACTTGCCTTTGCGGTTTTCTGTGCCGCTTTTGCAGCCTGCTGTGAGGTCTTGATTGCAGTCTTTGCGGTTTTCTCGGCAGTCTTAACGGATTTCGCCGCCGTTTTTGCAGAGCCTTTACCGACTGTCTTTATCGTTTTCTTTCCGGCTGAACGAGCAGACTGCTTTACGGTTTTCTCTGCTGATTTTTCCGCAGTCCTGACCGTTTTGTCGCCGATATTCTGAGATTGCTTCTGCAAAGCCTTTTCAGCCCGTTTTGCCTTGAAATTCTCAATACCGTCCTTTGCCTTGTAGATATTCTCCTTTGTTGTTTCCACTCCTTTCCGTCCGGCTTTGTCAAATTGATGTGCGCCCTCGTGAACGGCAGTGTCAACTCCACGCTCGAACCTATCCGCAGCATATTCATCGGCGGAATTTTCGGCGGCAGATGTGCTGTGTTCGGCTTTATCTTTGGTAGAGATATACGCTTGTTTCATTCGCTGCCCGGCTACGGCAGCTTTGTCAATGGTCTTTATTGTACCTTTGACCGCATCTCTTGTTTTAATATCAGCCATATAATAAACCTCCCTTCGTGGAAAATTAGAACGCAAAATAAGGGGAAAAGGTATAAACACCTTAACCCCTTGACCTTTGCATATAAAAAGTGGCTTGAAATAAGGGTTTTCGGCGGTCTAATTGTCCACGCCCGACCTCTTATTTCGTTGATATTTCGCCTTGTTTTTCAGGTACATTATCCTTGCACATTCAGGGCAGTATTTCTGCCTGTTGCTGTGCTTTTCAATAGGAACACCGCACCTTTCACAAACGGCTTTTGCCCCCGACATCAATATCTCTGCTTCCAGCTTCGGCTCTGCGGGCAATACCGCATTACGGAAGTATTTGCAAAGCAGAGAGTAGGAAATGGACTGAACGCATACGCAGGGTTCTCCGTCATCAAGGAGCAGACAGTTTCCTCCGTCATAGTTTGCACACAGGCGCTTTATCAGGGCATTAGCTTTGTATCTCTGTCGCCCCGTCATTTGAGGGAGCATTGCTACCACCGCTTTCTGTTACTTTCTTTGCAACTACGACAAGCCTGTTGTTCTGACCGGAATACTCACAGGTGGATAGCGTGATGAGCTTATCACCGTATTCGGCAGAAACGCCCGTATCGTAGAAAGCCTTTTCTTTGGCTCTTTGGATATACCCATCAAACTGCTCTTTTGTTGCGGCGTCCACAAACTGATAATACCTAAACTCATTTTCCGAACCGGTATAAACCGCCGTCTTGAAAACAGCGATAATCTCATAGGTCTGTTTCACATAAAGCGTATCAAAGCGGAAGGTCTTGTGTTCTTCCCAAAAATCCTTGCTTTTGAACTTTTCAAGGTCGGAAAACATTGTACCGTTCTTCATATGATGACCGTAAACAATCAGGTTGTCCGACGGTTTATTTACATCACAGCTTTCGCTCATATAGGGACAGCCGTAATCGGTGTATTCCTTGTCAAAGCCGTGCTTCAGATAGAAGTTCGGCTCTTGCGGCGACTGCATAACGGGATAGTTCATTTGTGTATCGTCAATTCTTATCCACCCCACAATGTCGCTGTTCTGCTCATAGAGCTTTGCGTACTCAGGGAGCATTACCACTTCTCCCTCCGTAGCTTCGACACTCTCGTTTGTTTCGCTTTCCTCTACGATTTCCGCAAGACTGTCGTAGATTTCCGCCTGCGTATGTGCTTCTTTGAAATGACGGTATATCATCACTCCGCTGAACATCATCACAAGCAGAAAAAAGCAAACGATTGAAACATAGATATTCTTTTTCATTGCGTTTCCTTTCTGAAGCCGAGAGAGAGCTATGCGCTCTCTCCGGGTTTCGTGGTCATCAGTTTGTAGAGTTTTGTGTTCTTGGGGAACTTGTTTGCGAATGGAACGAGAGAACTGCCGACTTTCAGGAGTCCGTGTCCCGCTTCGACATTGGTGATATAGGACATCTGAAGGTCGGAGATATTCAGAAGCTCTGCCAGTTTCAGCCTATCGGTTGAAGCCTGATTGAGCATAATGATGAACTCGGAGTTGGCAAGCATCGTCCTCGCCGTATGGCTCTGCAAAAGGTCATCCACATTCTGTGTGATGCCCGTCGCATAGGCTCCGTACTTTCTTACACGCTTCCAAAGGGTAAAGAGGAAGTTTGCACTGTACTCGTGCTGGAAAAGCAGGTAAATCTCATCAATAAAGATATAGGTGTTCTTGCCCTTCGCTCTGTTTTGCGTAATGCGGTTGAGAATGGAGTCGAGGACGACAAGCATACCGATAGGCATAAGCTGTTTGCCGAGGTCGAGAATGTCGTAGCAGATCAGGCGGTTGTTGGTATCAACATTCGTCTGCTTTGCAAAGGTATTAAGAGAACCGTGCGTGAACAACTCAATCGCAAGTGCGATTTCCTTTGCTTCAGGCTCGTCTTGCTTCAGGAGTTCGGCACGGAAGTCCTGCAAGGTCGGTACAGTACCCGTGTAATCGTTCTGCTGATAGGTACGGTAAACGCTTGCGGTGCATCGGTCGATAATAGACTTCTGCTTTGCTCCGAGGTTATTGCCACCGATAAGCTGTTCGCACAGCGACATAATGAACTCGGATTTGAGAATAACCGGGTTTGCACCGTCGCCGTATTCCTTGTTCATATCCATAGCGTTGATATGGCTCGGAGAGGTAGCAGAGATATTGATAATCTCGCCGCCCAGCGCTTTCACAAGTGCGGAATACTCTCGCTCAGGGTCAATGATGATAACATCTGCGTCCGATGAAAGAACAATATTCTCGATTTCTCCCTTTGCGGCAAAGGATTTACCGCCGCCGGATACACCGAGGATAAAGGAATTACCATTCAAAAGCTGTTTACGGTCGGCAATAATCATATTCTTTGAAATAACATTCTGACCGTAGTAAATGCCGTTTTCGTGGTAAATATCCTGAACACGGAACGGGATAAACACCGCCAAGGACTCGGTAGTAAGCGTTCTGAAGGTGTCAATCTTTCGTGTGCCGAACGGCATAACCGTATTCAGTCCGTCGAGCTGCTGAAATTTCAGTACCCCGAACTGGCAAAGATGCTTTCTTGCGGTAGTCAGGAGCGCTTCGGTGTCCTGATCGAGCTGTTCTTTTGTATCTGCCGTATGCACAAAGGTAATAACGGCAAACATCATTCGCTGATCTCTTGTAGTCAAGTCATCGAGAAACTCTTTCATTTCTTTTTTTTGCTGCTCCATATCGTAAGGAACGGTAGCAGAAAAGTTGTTGTTGGAGTTCTGCCTGCGCTGCCAGTTCGTTATATTCGTCTCAACGCCAAGCAATCTGCTCTCCGCTTCACGCACCGCTTCGTCGGTGGGAATGGGTACAACATCAATCGACATCATCAGATTGCGGTTAAGGTCTGTAAGCTCCGCCACCATACTGTCCTTGATATACGACGCATATTCACGAAGAAAAAGCACTCTGCCGTAGCGATCTCCGATTTTGAAATAGTCGCTTTCAAACTCCATAGAATCAGGGCAGATATAATCCTTGAAATCGTGTCCTTTCTTTCGGGTTTCCTGAATGTCAAAATGAAAAGAGCTTTCCTCACCGACTCTGTAAAAGTCGTGGAAAACTCTCAGTCGTTCATCCGTTTCAAGCTCGGTGCATTTGCTTCCGAGTCTGCCGAAGTGGGCGATCAGGTCTGCGCCGACACGGGCAAAGTAGTTTCTTGCTTCCTCTATGTTTTTCTTGTTGATAGAGATGGTAATATACTTGTCCTGCACAATGGCGTTTGCTCCGGTGGCTTTTTCAAGCAGCATTTTGTTGTATTCCTCACGGTACACATCAAGCTCATCGCCTTTCAGCGGCAGAAGAATGGTTTTCTCAAAGTCCAGTCTGTTCAGCCTGCGGTTGTTGATTGTAATTTTGGTAGTAGCTCCGCTGTCAAAGGAATTAAGCAACTCCGAGTATTCAAGGAACATCGCTTCCTTGTCCTCACGGCTGGCTACCGCATAATTTATATCCGTAAACTTAAAGGATTTGGAGAACTTATCCTTGCCGACCTGAAAAATGCCGTCATCATAGATTGCCTTAATAGGAATGACATCCTGGACACCCTTCGGTACGACAAACTTCTCCTTATCCTGTTTGAAAAGATTTGTCAGTGTCTTAATCATTGGTTTTCAATACCTCCTTGCTTTTTTGTTCCATACTCGGCTTCATCAGCTCAAAGTAGGTGTTGGTGGAATGGAAAACGAGCTTTTTCGGCATAAGAAATTCACTCTTAATCCACGCCCACACAAATTTCTCTGCTGTCATACCGTTGTACTTAATGAAGCCCAGCGCCGCAAAGGGTGCGGCCGCCAAAATGCACATCCACGACACGGTTTCCGTGCCGACATACGGTTTGAGCAGAAAATATACGCCCACCGCAACTGTGCACGCCAAGACAGAAAAGATGAACTGTCGAAGCGTTAGTCCGAAAAACATACTTTCCGTGTAGTTGCGGATTTCTCTGTTAATTTTTACTTCCATTTTTGTTCCTTTCCCGGCGGCGAGCTTTTATGATTTCTTCCTTGCAGACACACTCATCGGCAAGACAGATAACTCTCCGCTTGCGTTTGCCGCCGTAATAAAGACAATATCTGCAATCGCAATCCTCAAGGGAATACCCTGAGAATTTGTTGTATCTTCGTGTTGTTTGTTTCATTGCATAATCTCCTTACAGTCCCATCATTTCTCGGATAATACGGTCGCTCATCTTAACTGAGCCGACAAGGACGAGCATATTAAAGACAAGCTCTCCGATATATGCCCACACCTGCGTTACGGCTGCCGCACTTGTATCTACAACAGGCGGCGATGAAGCGAACACCGAGAAGATAATGCAGGCAAGCACGATGACCGTACCTTCAAGCAAAACTGCACAGTAGCTCTTGATAAAGGACTTGCCCACATTCTGCGAGGGTTCTCCCGCAAAGGTCGAAAGAGGAATCGGGGCAAGCGCCGTATACATATACAGCTTAAAGAAACGCCCGTAAACAGTCATAATAAGCAGGAAGGAAAGGACTGTAATGAAAAGTCCGCCGATAAGCGTTACCGCCCATAGCGGAATGCTCTCAAAAAAGCCACAGTCCTCGATTGTCGTTACCATCTCAGCCGGGAGCGTTGTCTGCTGCGGCGAGCCGAAGCCTGCGGCGTTCATAATTGTTGTAATCGTACCTTGTACGATATTGAACAGCGCCAGCATCAGCTCCATACCGTAGGTGATCGCACCTTTGGCAAGGGCGAACCTGATAAACAGTTTCAGTGCGTGTTCCGGTTTCTTCACATCGGAGAACGAACCGCAGGTTTTCACCATACCGACCACGAAAAACAAAACGAGCAGTGCCAAGCCGATAGCCTGAACCGCACCGTTTATATTGACAATCACGCTCCATATACCGCCGCCTTTGAAGTTCTGCGGCGTCGTTGTGATAAGCGTCCATATTTCAGATAGCTTCTCATTCCAAGTTTCAATGGCGTTTTCGAGATTTTGCACAACCCAGTTATCACTCAAATTGACGCACCTCCTTTATATAGTTTGGGGCATACCCGATTTTTCGGATATGCCCCTTTTGAGTGTTTCCTTGCTTAACCTGTAATGAGAGTGAGGATTTCCTTTGCAAAGGTGATGATGACACCGCCTGCAAGGGTAAGGAAGCCGTTGGCTCTCTGCGAAGGATCGTGAGATTTCAGGGAAAGACCGACCTGAACAATACCGAAGCCGAGCAGGATAAGTCCGATTGCACGGATGAGTCCGAAAATAAAATCGGACAGATTGTTGATAACGGTCAGCGGATCTCCGCTTGCCGCAAATGCGGTCATAGACATACAGCCGATAAGTGCCATACAAAGCACAACGGCGCAGTAGGCACGAAAGCCCTTTTTAACCTTTCCGGTCATAGGCAGCTTCTTGGTTTCCTTGTTGTTGGTTTTCTTAAAAATATTCATTGTGTTTACCTCCATAAATTTAATCATTTTCAAAGTCCTCGTCTGAGAGGAGTTCGTAATTGGTTTCTGCCACTTCTGTTTCGGGAGCCTTGTATTTATCAAAGCTCAGAAGCTCGATGGTAGCGACATCGGACTTCACTTCGCCGTGTTCATAAACGCCGGCTTTTCCGTCTGCGGTCAGCGCCACATTGGGGTGCTTTAGAATATCGTATTTGAAATCAAGCACCGGACGCTCGCCACGGATAAAGAGAATTGCGTAACGGTTATCGAGCATACGAACCTCGTCCGGGGTTAGCAGCTCTCGACCGCTGATTTGGTAGTTGGTTGAATAACTGCCGCTTCGACCTTCGCTTTTGCCGTAGGTGTTGGTATCAATCGTGGATTTACCGAGCAGCTCGCTCACATATTTGTGTGTGGACTGTTCGTTGCCGCCTAAATACAAAAACTCGTCGCAGTTACCCACGATGCTTTCCCACTGCTTCTCGAACAATGCTTTGAGCTGTGCCAAGTTCTGCAATATGATACTGACAGATACCGAGCGAGAACGCATAACGGAAAGTATCTTGTCAAAGTCATCAGGCAACGAAACATTGGCAAACTCGTCCATCAGGAAATGAACAGGGATAGGCAGGCTGCCGCCGTGTATGTGGTCGGCGGAATAGAATAACTGCTGAAAAAGCTGTGTGTAAAGGATAGATACCAAAAAGTTAAAGCTCGTATCGTTATCAGGTATCAGGGCAAATAGTGCCGTTTTCTTTTCACCGAGAGTTTCAAGCTCCAGCTCATCGGTTGAGGTGAGTGAAGCAAGGCTTTCAAGGTTGAATTTCTCCAAACGGGCGGCAAGGGTAATCTGAATGGATTTCAGCGTTTTTGCCGAGCCTGAATGGTAGGAATGATAATACTTGAGTGCGATATGGTCGGGGTTCTCATATTCCAGTTCGGAAAAGAGATTATCAAGGGGCGAAGGTCTTGGTTCTTCCTCGTCCTCAATCGCACCGGCTCTGAGCATTTCCATTACCATTGCAAAGTTCTGTTCATCTTCAGGAGCTTCGTAATGAAGAAAGAATACAAGTGCAAGCAAAAGCATTGACGCTGCCGTGTCCCAAAAAGGATCATTGCTTTGAGAACCCTTCGGCGTGGTACTCTTGAAAAGGTTGGTTACAAGTCTTTGAATATCGTTGTCGTTCTGTAAGTACACAAACGGGTTGTAGCAATGGCTCTTTTCCATAGAGATAAGGTCAAGAACCTTAATTTCATACCCCTTCGCTTCAAGCAGCTTTCCGACATCCCGGACAATTTCGCCTTTCGGATCGAGTATCACAAATGATGAGTTGCACTGCATCAGATTTGGTTTACAGTAAAAACGGGTTTTGCCTGCGCCCGATCCGCCGCACACAAGGGTGTTAAGATTGCGCCTGTGCTTTTTGGCGTTAAGTCCGATGCTCACATTCTGAGTCATCAGCTTATTTTCACTTTTGGGTGTTTGGCAGTATTTCTTATTGACAGCTCGTGCGTCGCCCCATTTAGCAGAGCCGTGTTCCTCCCGGCGTCTGTAATTCCTGCGTGTTGAGAAATAAATGCCGATACCGAAGCCGTAGCACAAAAGCAAAACGAGGACAGTTTTTAGGCTGTCCTCGCAAAGCTCTATATGGAACGGGTTATTAAATACCGTCATCAACTTCGGGAGTATCTCCGGCAAGCCGCCTTTAACGGACGGTGCAATCAACAACGCAAGCCAGACTACGGGAAGTATGCCGATTACGGAAAGAATGACAGCAGACTGCTTATCATCTTGCTTCATCTCGGCGTTTTTCCTTTTCTATCACCTTGAACTTCTTTTGCGGGGCGTGACCGACCTTTACGATCAGTTCATCAACGGCGTCGGTAGACTTGCCCTCGCTGCGAAGGTCGTTGCGCTTCTCATTGAGGGAGTCAATCACGATACCGTGTTCATATTCGTCCAAAGCGACAAAGTGCTGGCGTTCTCTCATTTCTCTTTACCTCCGTTATCTGCTGTCACGGTCTTTGGAGCGTTCCTGCTTTTGGCGGTACAGCTCCTCGGATACACGGGAATGGATTTCATTCATAGCCGTGCGGGTTTTGGAAAGCTCCGCACGGATTTCCTTCGGCTCCTTGTTCTTCCATTCCTCCGGGATACGGTTGATAGCAAAGTTTTTGGTGTCCACGCCATACTTTTTGCAGAGCATATAGCCGACGCACATTGCCTGAAAGCCCATATCCTTGCGGCTGTAAGAGTCGCTGTCGATAGAAAGCTGTGCGTGGCCGAGTTCCTGCGCTACGCACTGGCAGAGAGCAACGCTGTCGCCAATATCCTTCTTGACAAAAAGCGTCTGCTTCTCATTATCATAAAAGGCTCCCATCTGCGGATGCGGAAGTTCAGGTGCGACCTCCACGATAACCGGAGAGGTGTCAATCATCACGGCAACGAGAGCCTGCGGATCACGGTTGACGGTAGGAGCCGGAGTCTGTCTGCCCTTGGTCTGCGATACATCAAAGACCTTTTTGACATTGTAGGAAACGCCCGGTGTTCCGTCCGCCTTTGTGTACTCAACGGGTTCAAGAATGGAGGTACTCTTTGCACCCTTATTGATAGATACCTTTTCCTCCGCCCAGTCACCGAAGTCTTTAAGCTGGGTGGCTTTTGGGTACTGGTTATAAATGAGCAGAGCGTTTGCGGCGGAATAGCGGTCGAGCCTTGCCTGTGTATCAAGAAAGCCTCTGAACTTTTCGCCGTCCTGAACGATTGCGGTCGCCGTATCGTCAATCATCTGATAAACGGCGTCCTTTTCTGCCTGTTTCTTTGCTTTCCATTCTTCGGGGGAAAGCTGCGGCTGTCTGTAGCCGCCCTTATTCGGTTTGAAATTATTAGTCATTGTAGATTACCTCGCTTTGTTTTTATTTCTGTTTTTCTTTTTCTTGGGTTGCTGATGGGTAGTCTGATTGGTGCGGGTTTGGGACTTGGGTTTTTCTCCCGATTTATCAAGGTCGGTGCGGTCTGCTTCTTTTTCCGTTTTAGCCTGTGCCTTATACCGTTCGAGCTTTTCACGGACGGAAGGCTTTTCTTCGGCTGATTTGGAAATACCCTTATCAGATTTACCATCGACCTCGGCGGAGCTTTGCCTTGACGGAGGGTTTTTGTCCGTCTTGGCGACCGTGGGGTTTTCGTGAGATGCCCCGTCCTTCTGAATGGGCTTTCCCATTGCTTCCTCCACAATCCTTTCGCCCTTTGATTTGGTCGGCACTTCGTTTGCAAGCTCCTCACGCTGGGCAATGCTCTTTTCCGCATTGGCAACGATGGAACCCTTATCAACATTGCCGAGTTCAAAGCGGTCGAAGATACGCTGAATTTTAGAAGCGTCCTCCGCACGGGCAATAATATCCACCGGGGCGTTATCGTCCTTGCTGTATTTGTCCCTCAGCACGCAGTAAAGCACACCGTACTTCTTTGCCTGTTCGGTAAACTTCTTCAGGTCTTTATTCGGAACGGAAAAGACCTTGAGTTCCTTTCCCGATTTGAGCATATTGGTAAGGCGTGCTTTGCCTTTGGTTTTCTGTTCCTGCTTCAGCACAGAAACAAGAAGAACGGTCAGCTCCTTTGCCGCCGTTCCCGTTAGTTTTGCAGCTACTTCAAAGCCTTCAAGCGAGAGCCTGACAACCTGTTCCGCTGCGTCACCGCCTGTGTTCATAATCACGGTTCTCCTTTCTGTTGTTCTTGATTTTTTCTTCATCTGCAAGCACCGCATCTAAGTTCTCCCGCATAACGCCGGAGCGCTCAGCGATACCGTCGCAGAGCCGAACTTCCTTTCGGAGTTCTTTTAGCCTTTCGGATAAGGCTGAAATCTGTTGCCTTTTGCCGGACAGCAAATCATCATCAATATTTACTTTTCGTATTTCGTTTCGGAGATGTGTTCTGTCGGCAGTAAGGGTTTTAATTTCGTCCTCCACCTTTGACTTATATGAGAAAAGCTGCTCGGAGGTAGAGATGTGTTCTCTGCCAAGCAGCCTTACCTGTGCGGTTATTTGGTCGAGCTTCATCAAATCTTCACGGAGAAGATAATGGAGCCGAGCCGGATTTTGTTTTTGATACTTCGGTAGATAGCCTAACTTATAGCAGTAATGAAGGTACAGTCCGTACAGCCCGCCGACCTTTCGTATCTTATGCTCCCGTGTCAAAAGGACATATTGCTTCGGGCGGTAGTAATAGCCTTTTTGGAACGGCTCTAACCGAACTCTGTTCCGGTTTTCATAGATACGCTCTTTTATGCGGTCGAGGGAATAGTCATCACCGAGCCTTGTCAGTCGGATATTCTTTTGGTATCCCTTTACCCTTAGTACCTGATACTTGTGGTTCGGGGAATCGTCAAAGGTCGCTCCCATCTGACGGAGAATATATTTGAAATCGGCATAACTGTTGCTCTTTGAAATCGCTTCATCAATCACAGCTTTTGCAGAGTCCACATAGTTGGGCATCCCTGCTTCGTGGAGCTTCCTGGCATAGTAGTTTTTGCCTGTGCCACGCTTCGGATTTTCAATCACATCAAGCTGGTGCTGTCTGCAAAGCTCGTCTGCAATGTGCCGGAAATACCGCCAATGCTTCTCGTTGTTCTGCATTCGCTTTCCATCAACAAAGGAAACGGAGTTCACAACAAAGTGGCAATGCAGGTGCTTGGTGTTCAGGTGGGTTGTTACCACGACCTGAAATCTGTCGCCCCACACACGCTTGGCAAATTCCGTCCCGATCTGCTGTGCCAGTTCGGGAGTGATGTTCGGTTCGTCCTTAAAGCTCAGATACCCGTGATAGGCTTGGATACCGTCGCATTTGTCGAACTGCTCCTTGACCGTTACGAACTGGTCACGGGCAGTCGAAGCATTACAGTTAATGCCGCCTACATAAAACTCTCGCTCGGTCTTTTCCTCGTCCTTGGCGTACTGCAAAACATCGGCAAGCGCCTGATACTGCTCCGGCGAATATTGTTTTGCCGCCGTCTTTTCGGGATTGGTCGCATAGTCAATCACTTGGTCGAGGCGGACTGTCACTTTCCATATCTTGCTTACTGCCATTTCATCTCACTCTTTTCGGGACGGAGAAACTGTCGCTCCACATCCGCCTGAAACTTATGCCAGCGCTCGGCTTCCTTCTGAAGTTTCTGTGCATCGACAAAGCTGAGTGAATTTGCCTGTGCCGCAAGCTGATTGATGTTGTTGCCGATAGAGGATAACTGACGCATCACATCATAGAAACGCTCGTCAGGTCGCTCCTTCGGTTCGTACCCACGCACAAGCAATCTCACAAGTGCGGCTTCGGTCAGGCAGGTTTTCTTGGCTTTCTTCTGTAAGTCCTGTGCTTCATCACGGGAAAACCAAAACTGCTTCTTAACAGTTCTTCTTTTCATTTGCTTCGACCTCCTTTTTCATAGAATCAGTTTTGTAAAGTCGGTTGATTTGCAGGCAGCACATAAAGACAACGCCTATACAGCCGCCAAGCAAAAGTCCGACGATAAAGAAGATAAATTCTGTCATATAGAAAATCCTTTCTTATTGGGGTATTAGGGGCAACCCCTAACAAGCGATTTACTGTTTTTTGCCCGATAGGAGTAAAAACAGTCTGCTTGCTAAGATAATGCAGACGCTCCGGGTTGCCCCGTTTCTCTTTGAGATCAGCGTTCCGCTTCTTTGGTTTTAGGCTTAAAAGGGACGGCGATTATCTCGCCGTTTACCTTTGCAATGCGTTCGGGATATTTGAATTTTTCCTTGTATTTCTCTGCAAGGTTCTTCGGCAAACTCTGAAAGTTTTCCGATTCGATAGGTGCGTAAGCGATAAAAAACTGACCGAAAATGATGTCCAGCATTTCACGGGAGTTCTCTTTCACATAGCACTTTTCAATCTTCCAACCGCTCTCTCCACCGTGTTCGTCAGACATATATCCGTCCAAACGCACACAAGGATCGCTTCCGTCAAGGCAGGAAGCATAGATGGAATAACCGCCCATACCGGACTGAAACGCTTTGTTGTTTGAACTGATTACATAGGTTCTGGACTCCTCGCTGTACGGTTTATCGAAGCTGTCCTCGGTAAAAACGACATACCCGGTGAGGTGTTCCTTACGGTTGTTCTCAGCTTCTCGGAAGCGTTTCGTCATCTCCTGATAGCTCATTTCCACCGTTTCCGGCTCGGCATATACGGCACGATTTGGCAGCATACCGTTCATCTTGCCCTCATCGTTACAGATGATTGCGACCTCGTCCTCAAAGGGCATATATTCTTCAATATCGCCGCCGACAATTTTCTGCATTGCCTCAAGGCTGTCCTCAATTTCAATCATCTTCGGGTACTTGTTCGGCTCAACAAGCAGTACGGAAATCATATTTTTCTTTTCCGTATCCGTAAAAGTCCTGCCGAGCTGACAGTCCTTCGGCTCAAAATCAATAGACTTAAAGCCGATACTGTCGCAGAAATAAAAGCAATGCGGGTGCATCGGATCTTCCATAACTTCCACCACATCGGACACCGAAAGCGAACGGTCTTTGTACCCTTCGGGGTGGTTCAGATTAAACATCTGAAACACATCTTCGAGGGTTTGACAGTCCACCTCGCCGTCAAAAACCTTATCGTAGATTTTGGAATCGACCGATTGACTGCCTTGCAGCTTTTCCAAAAGCTCGTATCTCATAAAGGCGACATTGTTAGTGTCACGCTTCATATTAACCTGATAAATTCGTATATTCATCGTTCAAAACTCCTTTGCTTTGATTTGTAAATTCCTAATTTCATACAAAGAAAGTCATTGAAGTCCTTGCCGAATTTCGGTGGACTGTCAATGACTTCGTAGCGGTCGGACAAAATGATTTGAAGCGCCTGCGTCGCTTTTCTTCCGACCTCATCATTATCAAAGTGAAGCACGATCCGCTTGATTTCCGGGTGGCTTTTCAAGAACCCTTCCACCGCTGCGGGGACTTTGCTTTCTTCGATTTTTTCTCTCGGTGCGTAAACACCGGCAAGGGAAACAAGGTTTTCTTTTCTCCAATTACCTCCGTTCATTTTGATTAAGGTCGCATAGGAAAGAGCGTCAATCGCACATTCAAACAGGTGGACTTCCGAATTGTTTGAGCCTTCAAGACGGAAAGAATAGTGCTTGTCACTGCCCGATGCGTCGCCCATAAGTCTTGAATTATTGGTGGCTCGGTAGGCGGCATAGCGTGGCGTTCCTTTCTCGTCCTTGCCTACAAACACGGCATTGTGATAAGGCAGGCTCTCAAAAATCAGCCCCTTTTGTATGCAGTGCGTGATGATTTCATAGTCGATACCCCTGCTAAAAAGGTACTCTGTAATTCTATCTGTGGAAGCACTTTTAGGGGGCAGTTTGAGTTCTTTCGGCGTTTCTTTTTTGGGAGTGCAGTAATCGGTCGGAAGTGCCACCTTGCAGCCCATAATCGTTTCTACGGCTTCAAGAAAGGAAAGACCTTTGACCTTTACAAGATAATCGAGGGCAGAATTGCCCCCGATACCTCTTGACCACCACATCCATTTGCCGTTGGAAATCTTCAAGCTGTCGTGGGTGCGGGTGGTGTAGGTGTTACCGGAAAACCTCACAAGCTCATTCGGCTCATAGGCTCTCAGGTAAGTGAGTAAGTCCATCCGCCTTGCTTCCGTAATAACCTCCGGCGCAATATACGGCATTTACTTCACCTGCTTTCACGCTGTTTTTCTCTGCGTTCTTTGAGGGCATCTTTGGCAGTATCGTCAATCGAGTCACGCAGCATAACTGTCTCGGATACATCCGATTTGAGCCAGTCCTGATACGCTCTGTCCAGCGGATATTTTTCAAGATACAACGCCTTTGCTTCTTTCTGATCACGCTGACTATCCTCCAAAACACAAAGAATATTTTCCTTTATGACTTTCTCATAAGCTCTCTCAATGACCTGTTCACTCGGCAATTCTTTCAGCTCGGCAATCAGATCATCGTATTCTTTCTGCGCCTTTTCATAGAGCAGATCGTTATAATCAACCGCCATTTTCATCAACTCCTTTCATCGTTCACGGTCTTTGCTTTTCGGCGTCGGTTCTTCGTCGCCCTCATCAGGTTCGCCGCCGACAATCTCATTCTCACGCTTATCCACATTGAGAAGTGCGTTGAGTTCGTTTAGCCTTGCGGTTTTGGTTTTGAGTTCTTCTTCCTGATTGAACGGTTTTTCCACATCGACCTTTGCCGTTTCAAACTGCGTTTTAACATTTTCAAGCTCCTGTTCGTTTATTTCCAAACGCTTCGGAAGTCCCTCAAGAGCGTTATCCAAACGGGTAATATTACCGAAGGTGTCGGTACCGAGCGACACGGAATAACCGAGTTCGCCCTTGAGCTTGACCTTGTATTCCTTTTCAAAGGTGTCAAAGGACAGCTCTGTTTGAAAACCACGGTACTCTCCGATAGGAACCGAATCGGGACTCATCATAGCCTGACACGCATCAAGAATTGCATTGCCGGCGTCCGCTTTCTCGGAATAAAAAACACCCTTGACCGTCATTCCGATAAAGCTATCGTCAAGCGGTTTTGGGTGCTGTTTTGCTCTCTCTATATCGGATTTCAAGCCTTCTATCGTATAAGTCCGTCTTGCGATTTCCTGCGGATAGAACTTGATGATCTTATCTTCAAGAGCATATTTTTCAGAGAGGAAATTGGATTTAAGCAGACGCAATTTCTGAACCTGAATATCCAAGTCCATTTTCTCTTTGATATACGGATTGCCCGTCGCAAGCATTTTGATTTCAGCATAGGACAGTGCGGTTTCGTCAATATCTTCGCAGGAACGGACGGGCGATTTGCTCGTCATAATCTGCGAAGCGAACTTCTGCTTTCCCTCCACAAGCTGGTAGAGGTAAGCGTCAAAGGTTTCCTCGGTCACGAAGCGGTAAATATCAACCTCAAGGTTTTCGTTGCCCTGACGGATACTTCTGCCGAGTCGCTGTTCCAAATCGGAAGGTCGCCAAGGGCAGTCAAGGTCGCTGGATGCGGCAAGTTTATTCTGCACATTAGTACCTGCACCCATCTTCTGAGTGCTGCCCATAAGGATACGGACATCACCTTTGCGAACCTTCTTAAAGAGTTCAAGTTTCTTTGTTTCGGTGTCGGCTTCGTGTATAAATTTGATTTCCTCGGCGGGTACTCCACGCTCTATGAGCTTCTTACGAATATCTTCATACACGGAGAAGTTTCCGTCATTCTTCGGGGTGGAAAGGTCACAGAAGAATAACTGCGTCAGCCGTTTTTCCTTTCCTTTTTCCCAAGTTTCAAACATTGCGTCCACACAAGCGTTCAGCTTACTGCCCTCAAAGTCGGGGAGCATTGGGTTGATAAGCCGTTGGTCAAGAGCCAGCTTTCTGCCGTCGTTGGTGATTTTCAGCATATTATCTACGCTTGCGTCCACCATACCGTTGCGTACTTTTTCTGCTCGCTCTGCAAGCTCGGCTACCATCTGCTTTTGGATTTCAGACGGCTTAACCGAGATATTGTGATAGACTGCTTTCGGCACAGGCAAGTCAAGCATATCTGCGGTTTTTATGTCCGCAACCTCTTTGAACATCGCCATCAGTTCAGGCAGGTTATAGAACCTTGCAAACCTTGTCTTTGCTCGGTAGCCTGTTCCTTCGGGTGTCAGCTCCACCGCCGTAACGGTTTCGCCAAAGGTGGATGCCCACGCATCAAAGTGTTGCAGATTGTTTTTCACGAGCGTATTGTACTGCAAATATCTCTGAATTGTGTAAAGCTCCACCATAGAATTGGAGATCGGCGTTCCGGTTGCAAACACCGTACCACGACCTCCCGTAATCTCGTCAAGGTAGCGGCACTTCATAAAAAGGTCGCTGGATTTCTGAGCTTCGGTCTGTGCGATACCACCGACATTCCTCATTTTGGTATAGAGGAAAAGGTTCTTGTAGTAGTGGCTCTCATCAATAAAAAGCCTGTCCACACCGAGTTCCTCAAAGGTCACAACATCGTCCTTTTTGGACTGGTCGTTGAGTTTGTCGAGCTTTTGCTTAACGGATTTTTTCGTGCGCTCCAACTGCTTGACCGAGAAGTTATCTCCTCGGTTTCTTTTCAGGTCTGCAATGCCGTTGGTGACTTCTTCAAGCTGCTGTTCAAGGATGGCTCTCTGACGTTCAATGCTCATCGGGATTTTCTCAAACTGAGAATGCCCGATGATGATAGCGTCGTAGTCCCCGGTAGCAATTCGACCGCAGAACCTTTTACGGTTTTTGGTTTCAAAATCCTTTTTCGTAGCCACCAAAATATTAGCGGACGGATAGAGCTGCAAGAACTCCGACGCCCATTGCTCGGTGAGGTGATTCGGGACTACGAACAGCGATTTACTGCATAATCCGAGCCGTTTCGACTCCATAGCAGCCGCCGTCATTTCAAAGGTTTTGCCTGCGCCGACGGCGTGTGCAAGGAGCGTATTGCCGCCGTAAAGGATATGCGCCACCGCATTTCTTTGGTGTTCCCGAAGTTCAATTTCGGGGTTCATACCGTTAAAGGTAATATGGCTTCCGTCGTACTCACGGGGACGAATACTGTTGAACTTTTCGTTGTAGAGCTTGCAAAGTCTTTCTCTGCGCTCAGGATCAGACCATATCCAGTCCTGAAAGCCCTGCTTGATAAGCTCCTGCTTTGCCTGAGCGATAGCAGTTTCCTTTTTATTCAGGATTGCTTTCTTTTTGCCGTCTGCATCTTCCTCATAATCGAAGATACGCACATCCTTCAGGTTCAGCGTTTCCTCGATAATCTTGTACGCATTGATACGGCTTGTGCCGTAGGTGCTGTACGCTTTGACATTTCCTCGGTCGTAGGATTTGCCCTCGATATTCCATTCTCCCGTGTACTCGGAAAAATGGATTTTGATGTTCCACTGTGCATATCTCGGCGTTCCCAAGAACTCAAACACAAACTGCTCTACAATCTCAGGCGGAAGCCAAGTCGCACCGAGTCGGACAGAAATCTCACTTGCCGTCAGGTCTTTCGGCTGCACCTTTTGGAGCGCTTCCACATTGATACTGTATTCTTCAGGTGAAAGCTGTGCCGATTTCTTTGCCCAGGCAAGCTTCTCACGGACATTGCCGGAGAGATATTCGTCAGCCATAAGGTACTTTGCTTCGGTGCTGTTCCCGTACCCGTACATCGGGTTTAAGAAGATAACACCTTTAAGGTCGGCAAAGATTTCTTCCTCGGTTTTGCCTGAAAGCTGACACATATATTCCATATCAATACAGGCTTTTTCGCCCATAGATACGGCAAGCGCTTCGCTCGAAGTATCTACCGAGGTAACAGGGGTATGGGGCTTAATTGTCCTCTTATAGAACATATCCGCTTTCTTTTCAAGCTGCCCGTCATCGCCCAAGACTTCAAGAGCCGAGAGCAAAGAGAAGGAGCTGTCCTGTGAGAAAGCAGAAGAATTGGCACGGCTGTTTATAAGACCGTACTTCGCCATAAAGGTATCATAGAGGCTGTTTAGCTTTGCCTGTTCCTCCTTGATTGCCGAGTCGGGATAATCTTCGGTCTGCAACTCAATCAGGTTTCTGACGCAGTCACGGATCGCAATCATACCCTTAATGCGGTTTTCTGCGGTGGCAGAAACATCAACGGGAGCCATTCGGCTGTTTTCACGGAAATAGATTTTGCCGTCCACAAGCGTATAGGAAAAGTTTCTAACGGTCGGATCGGCGGGGATGGAATTATCTTCTTCGGTGAGTTCATCTTCCACTTCATAAGCCGTAATCTCACCGTGAATGTTTGCAACGGCTTCACTGAGCTGTTCTGCAAGGTCAGCGCCCTCATACGGTACACAGGAGGGTTCGGGACCGAAACGCCCCGATACCATTTTCATCTCACCGAGTATCATTTCGGGATGCTCTACAAAGTAACTGTTCATCGTAATGCCGTTTTCGTCTGTGCCGAGATGCACCCAGTCAGGCTCAATATCTACAATGCGGTCACGCTTTTGCAGAATGAGAATGTCCGAAACAACTTCCGTTCCGGCATTACCCTTGAATGTGTTATTCGGCAGACGGATAGCGCCCAGCAGGTCGGCTCTCTGTGCGATATACTTTCGGACTGCGGGATTTTCCTTGTCCATCGTTCCTTTGCTCGTGATAAGCGCCATAACGCCGCCCGGTCGCAATTTGTCGAGGGACTTTGCGAAAAAGTAGTCGTGGATCAGGAACTTGTGCTTGTCATATCTCTTGTCGGGAACTTTGAAATCCCCGAAAGGCACATTTCCCACAACGGCGTCAAAGAAGCTGTCGGGGAGATTTGCTTCCTCAAAGCCTTGTGCGGCAATAGAGGTCTTTTGATAGAGTTGCTGTGCGATACCCGCCGAAACGGTGTCAAGCTCAACGCCATAGATTTTACTCTCGCTCATTGAGTCGGGCAGCATACCGATAAAATGACCGATACCGCAGGAAGGCTCCAAGATATTGCCCTCACGAAAACCTAACTGCTCCATAGCCTTATATACGGCTTTAATAACCGTAGGCGGAGTGTAAAAGGCAGTCAATGTGCTTTCTCTTGCAGAGTCGTATTCTTCAGGTGTCAGGATATTTTTGAGCATCGCATACTCGGTATGCCAAGCTCCCGCACGTTCATCAAACGCTTCGGGGATACCGCCCCAGCCGACATATCTCGACAAGATTTTCTGCTCGTCAGGTGTGGCAAAGCGGTTTTCCTCCTGACATCTTTTTAAGACCGTAATCGCCGCATAGTTGCGGTGGAAACGCTCTTTTTTATTGACTTCTTCAATCTCGTTATTGGCAAGGTCAAAGTTGTGTCGCTCGGACATTGGGATTTCAGGGTGCAGGTCAAAGGATTGCACCTTGCTTTTCTTTGGCTGCTCCCAAGCAGGAACAACGGGGGTAGAAGCCTTTTCAACACGCTCAAGTTCTTCTTCGGACAGATACACAAGGTCATTAAAGGAAAGGTTCTTCAGACCTCGCTCGGTCATATCCTCAAGACTGTCGTACTGTTCGGTGCGGATAACCGTACCGTCAACAAGGGTTTCAATCTTGAAGTCTACAAGATTGACATTCGCCTGTATTTCGTGCTTATCATCTTCGGTGGTTGTGTATGCCACATTGACTTTGGAAAGGTTAGAGTAGTCCGCACCTTCGTCACGCTCAAATTCTTCTCGACAGTATTCGTCAATAATCTCCTTAGCAATATCAAGGGAAGATTTCAAGTACGGACTGTCGATAATCTCAACGCCCTGCGGCGGCGGATCAAGCTGAGAGATAAAGTCGTGCTGAATAGTCGTTCCGTCCCTGTCCTTATACAGAACAATTTTCATCGGAACGCCGTAGTAATTTTCTTCCTTAATGTCCTTTTCAAGCTGATAGGGACTTGTGTATTCGATACTCTCACGAACACGCCCGTCCGTATGAAGATAATCAATTCTGCCGATAGGCTTTGACTGTACCGGGGCTTCCTTGTTCGTAGAAACAATGGAAAGAACCTTGCGCTCGCTGCCGTCAACGGTTGAAACCGCAAGGTCAAAACCTCTGTCGGTCAGCATATTCATATAGGTTTCGAGGGTGTGCTGCGGGAAGCCCACCATAGGAACTCTCTCGCTGTCGCTTATCGCACGGGAGGTCATCACAAGGTCAAGAGCTTCAGCAACCTTTTGTGCGTCCTCGCCATAGGCTTCATAAAAATCCCCAACCTGATACAAAACAAGGCTGTCGGGATTTTCGGCTTTCACCGCAAGATAACTTCTATACGGTTCTCTTACACGGTCATAAACCGGCAATGCGTTCGGCTCATTCTGCCCAGCCATTCTGTTAAGTTCTGCTTGATGTTCCGCTTCAAATTGCTGAATATCCTTGTGGATTTTGAGAATGTTTTCGGGTGTGAACTCGGTATAGTCGCAGTCCATCTCATAGTCGTTTTCCGCTTCCATAAAGAAAGGCGTGTTGATGTCAGCCAAAAACTGATCCGACATTTCTTCAAGGTCGGCAACAAACCTCTCCGTGTTTTCGGGATGATTCGCAATATCATACTGCTCGATGAGTTCTTCAAAAACAGTGAAGCTCAAGTCACCTGAGACATACTGACCACCGGCATTTGCGTCGGGATTGAAATATATCCAATGAACAAGGTCGTTTCCGCTATCCAAAGATATTCTCACCTTTGTGTTGTCCGTGATTTCTTCGGCTGGTAAAACCTTTACTTTCAGGTGGTCGTTCATCGGGTTTTCCTGAACCTTTTGGTCGAACTCGGCTCTTGTCATTTCCTTATTGAACAACGGGAACTGCGTATCATAGAGCATTACCCGGTCATTGTCAAAGGACAGAATTTCATACTCGTTTGCACCGATATATACGGTGTTACCAAGATGATATTCATATCTTTCGTTGCTCGGTTCAGGCTCTTTCTTTTCGGGTGGTGCAGTAGAAAGGATTTCTCGCTTTCTGCGTTCCTCTGCGGCTTCGGCTCTGCGTATTTCGTGTTGCTCAAGCCACTCAGGATAGCGTTCCCTTTCTTTCAGGTTCAGGTATCTATCCATTTTAATAAGCTCAGAAATGCGCTTTTCAACCTGATTCCAATTCAGAAGCACTTTGACTTTTTCACCGTTTACATTCTTCGAGATTTTGATGCCTTTGCCGTCGTGCAGTTCATCAATGCCCGTTCCGGTGATAACGGGGTAAGAACCGCCCCAACCGTATTCATTTTTCAGGAAATCCACATTTTCTTTCTTTGAAAGGCTCTTTTGGAACTGCTCATAAATGCGGAACTTTCCCTCCGACACGCCGCTTCCACGGGTGAGAACAGCGTCGATGATCTCCTGAGAAAAAGAAAAAGCAGAGGGTTTCGTTACCTCTGCTTCGTAATTGAGCATTAAGCTCATCTGCCCGTCCATAGAGGGCAGGGGTTTCATTGTGTCCTGAAGCTCTCCGAGAAGTCGCATTGCTTCAAAATGTTTGGCTATCACACCCCAGTCGTAAAAGCTCTGCTTTGTACGGCTAAGATAACTACCTTCCCAAAGCTGAAGCACATTCTGATAAGTCTTGTAGCCGACTCGTCTGCCGTCACCCAGTATCACTTCGGTATAATCATTATTGAAAATGCCCTTGATATACTCGGTGCGCTTGTCCTCGTCGGCTACACTTTCGTAAAATGCACGGATTTCGTCTTTGGTGGCTTTCAGGTGGGGTGTGGTTGCAAGGATTTCACGGATAGTATCATCGTGACCGAAGAACGGAAGGCTCTTGTCCTCGTTGCTTCGGTCGTAATACTCTAAGCGAAGATTACTTCCTTCATCACGATTTCCTGAACTCGGCTCTTCAGGTTGTTCATCTTCCGAACCCAGCTCATCATATCCGTCGCTTTCAGGCTCTCGGTCAAGCCCTCCTTCGCCGCCATCTCTTTCGTCAGGCGTTCCTCCATTTCGGTCGCCGTCTGTTCGATCTGCGTCAGATGCTCGCTCAGCTTGCAGCTCGTCAGGAGATTGTAGTACAGCACCTTGCGGTTCTCTTTCAGGTACTTCGCTCTCATTCGTGAGTACCGTCCCATCGGCGCTTCCGGCTGTTCCGGCAGTTCCAAATTGGGCAGTCTGTAATCGCCCTGCATCGTGTATGTCAGCTCGTTCATTTTGTGGACTCCTTTCTGTGTTTTGATTTCTGCCTATATTGTAATCAGACTTTCTGTTTTCCGCAATTATGCGATTTTGCCTTTCAAGGGACATCACTGTTTTTGCAATCTCGGTAAGTCCCATTTCGGCAATATCGCTGGTGGCAAAGCCCAGGGCATTAAGCGTACCGGGCGTATTGAAATTGATAATATCCTCAAAATCTTCACGCTCGAAATATTCCTCTGTATCAATGCCGAGCCGTTCCATCATCATATACGCCACGCTGTTGGTAACGACTTTTCTGTATATGGAGGAAATATTGCCCTCGTCCAGTTCCTCCAAGAAACTGTCGTTTACAGAGTATAGCAAATCACGGGTATAATCGGGAAGATTATCCTCGGCGGCGTTTTGTGCCGCACTCATAACTGCGTCCGCAAGGCTTTGGCTGTTATTCAGCGTTCCGAAGGTACTTTCAAGGGTTTCTGTGATTTCCTGCTCATATTCCGGCTTCATTTCCCAAATAGGAACGGGGCGGGAATACTTGCTCGGATGGGTATCGGAAATGTCAAAGTAATGGATAAGACGCTGGCGGCTTCTGCTTGCATCGTCAAAGACCGCAATACCGGTTGCACCTCGATTAACCCATCGACCGAAAGTGCCGTTCCAACGCTCAATTTCAAGAACTGCGGTAGCGTCCGGTCGCTGTGCGAACACCAAAAGCTGTTCATCGAAGCGCAGCTTATAGTTTCGGCAGGCAGAAGTCAAAAAGGCTTCCCAATTCTGCGGAGAGGATACCACCGTCTTGCAGGTACGGTCGTACAGTTCGGAAATAAGGTCATATTTACGAGCCATCGGGAAACACCTCCTTATCTTTCATAATCTTTGTTCCGTTTTGGCTTTATGGGTTTTCCGTTTTCATCATAGTTTTTCGGATCGGCGGCAGGAACTTTCCACCCAAACATAGAGCCTGCCTTCATTGCTTCGGCTTGCCCCTTTATAACACCAAGCTTACGGTTCATAGAGTCGGCAAGATCTTTCATTTCACCGGGAACGCCGTCTGTCAGGTCTGTTTTGTAATATCCGGTTTCGCCTTTTTTGATAATGCCGATTTCATTGCTTGTCGGCAAGTACACATAGCATTGCTCCGGCAGAGAGGAACGAAGTGGAATAACGGTATTTCCGTTTTGCTCCATTCGCTCGGCAAACTCACAGATATGATAGAGATTGTCGCCCACCTCAAGGTGGTAATCATCGATATATCTGCACTCTCTGTCGTAATGCTCACCGCTGCTTAAAGTTATGCGGATTTTATCTCCGTCAGGGATAGTGAACTGCTCTTTGTAGTGCGGATCAATAAAGCGGATACCTTTTTCGGCTTTTTGCAGATGATTGTCAAGCCACTCCCGCTGATAGCAATAGCAGTACAGATTGTACTCTCCACGGTTGGGATTTAACCGCATTAAATATGAATACTGTTCGGTATCAACACGGACGCCGTAATGATTACGGTCATCCTCGTAGCTGCTTTCGGGATGTTCATAGCAGAATTTTGACATAGTGCTTCTGCCGCTTAAAAACTCGCCGTCTCCGAAACGGTAGGAGTTTATCACCAAGTCAAATTCCTTTTTGAAATCGTCAGTCTTTAAGTCCTTTCTGAAATCGTTCCAAGTGGAATAAAACTCTTTTCCCGTACTGCCGAAATCTGCTCTCAAATACCCGATAAGTCCCGTCTGCATAGAAATCTGCTGGCTTTGACGGAAGGTATATTTTCTTTCGGCAGGGTTCATAATTCGGTAATCCATATTTTCACCTCGCTCTCTCGATATTCTTCTTTTGCCGGGGAATATCGAACCCGTAAACGGCGGCAATTTCATCACCGAGCCGCCTTGTCACTCTCGTTATATCGGCTCGTGTTGCCTTGCCATCGTAAATCTTCGCTTTGAGATTTTCAATCTGACTGTCTGTTGCGGTGTCCTTATACACACGGTAGAGGTAGTGATTTGTCCCGTCATGATGAACGGCGTCGGCACGGAGATCTCCGTACTTATCCACATACCACTCGCACATATCCATTTCGGAATACAAACAGTCTTTGATATTGCCTGTCTTGATTTCCGCATACCCGTCATAACGACCATCCCAACGCCCGATGTCCGCCACAACCAAGATGGGCTGTGAGAGCTGAACATTCAGGTTCATACGCTCGTCACCGAGATAGTCGGAATTTATTTCGTACATTTTCTGTATCAGTTCATCTTCGGACAGGTCGGGGTACTGTTCTTCAAGGTCTGCCCGCCAGTCCTCAAAATCAAGGTGAATATCGCTCCAGATAATATGGCGGTCATTCTGCTTGCTGCTCATCTGTACCACCGCCTAAGTAGGAGAACAGCTTGCCCGATTTGGTTGCTTTCTGAAGCTCCATAATCACCGTCATATCCTGAATGGTGATGTTCGGGATTTTCAAAATGCTTTCCATAGAAAGTCCCTGCAAGTCCTTTTCGGTTCTGCATTTTGCATCAAAGAGCTTGTTTAAGACTTTGACCTTCTGCTGAAGGGTAATTGTATCTTTCATAGGTCTGTACCTCCTTATCGTTCTTTGTCTTTTTCTTTATGGCTTCGGCTCATAGCGGCAATTTTTTCTTTTGCCCAGTCCGGCATACATTCGGGCTTTACTTCGCCCATAACATCCATTCGTTCAAATCGAGTGTTTTTCCCTGTATGAAGATTGGTGCAGAACACAGCGCTTCCTCGGCTGTTTGCCGAAGCACCGAAACCGCCTGTTACCAAGTAGAGCTGTCTGTCGGCTCTCTGAAATTCAGGCTTTAATACCTTTGGATCAATGGCAATAACCTTGCCGTTGATGTCTTTGGAATAGTGGTCGGGGATACAGTCGGCTTCCGTTATCAGAGTGATTGGAATATCCAGCTTTTTGACCTGTTCTTTGAACAGCTCAGCTTCGTTTGCAACACGGCTCCCGAAAGTGTGGGCGATTTCGATATAGTCATTGCTTACCACACATTCCTTGCACAGTTCAAAAAGGTCGTTTCGCTCTACAAAGCCGCACAAAAATTTCTCTCCGTCCGTGCTTTGCTCATTGGAAGCAATGATGATTTCCTTTTCTCCCACATTGACCGAACTGAGTACCGTATAATCTCCGATCATTCGTTTTTCCTTACCCATTGCTTTACCCTCCGTTAATGTTGATTACGATTACAACAGAGCCGTCCTGTTCGTTGACACTGTTGCGGGAAAGCTCAGGAAACAGGGACTGCACACGCTGCCTTGCTCTGCGGATAGACTCAAAGCGCGGAAGTCCGTATGCCTTGTAGTTATATGCCAAATCTTCAAGCGGAAGTTCGCCTGCACGAAGGTAGTCGGCATATCGGTTGTAGTAGTGATAGAAAAGCAGCATATCCTCATTTCTCGTTTCGGGGCAGTCCCGAAGAATTTGCAGAACCCGGCTTTCAACTGTTTTCATTGTTTTCATAGGTTCCTCCTTAAAAAGAATAAGGGGCGGAGTATTTCATCCGCCCCCGTAGGTTATTTCTTCTTTCTGTTTTTTACCTGAAGAAAGATAAAGCCGCCAATGATAAAGGCGACCAAAACGATTGCGATAATTGTTTTCGGTTCCATTATTCAGCATCCTCCTTTTTCTTTTTCTTAAAGCCTGCATAAACTGTCACGCCGATACCGGCAGCGGAAACGCCGAGCAAGGCAAGCCACAAACCGAGCTTGCTGTTATCCCCGGTTTTCGGAGTGTCGATGACAACATTGTGCATTTCCACAATCGTTGTGGAGTCGGTCATAACATTTGCCTTTTTATCGGCAGGTCGGGAGTAAGGTGCAGATACCTCGTCGGCTACCTCGGACACGGTGTATTCACCGATGCGAAGTCCCTCGATAAAGATTTCGCCGTTCTCATCGGTTTTGAGAGTAACATCATAGCCGTTTGCTCCGGTAATGCGGAAGGAGAAGCCGTCCACCTTGCCGTCGCTTGAGGTCTTAACGATTTTCAGGCTTCCTTTCATTGCTTCGTTGATAAAGCCGACGCCTGCCTTGTTTTCCACGGAATAGGTCATACCGTCTGTTTCAATGAACACGGAATAAACGCCTGTATCAAGCAAGAAGCCATCCGGGGCTTTGCTTTCCTTTACGAGATAGTGACCGTAAAGCAGGTCTTTCATCTCATAAATTCCTGCTTCGCTTTCGGTAAGAGTGCCAATCAGCGTATCGCCGTCATCCAGCTTTCCGTCAGCGTTGTTGTCCTGATAAACTTCAAAGGTCGCTCCGGTCAGCTTGTTGTCGGGGAAGTCTGCGTCCACTTTGGTAAGCGTGATATTGCCACGCACGAACTCATTTACGATTTCGATTTCGACAACCTGTTCATTTTCGGCAATGTTCACTTCATATACAGTTTCATTCAGGACAAAACCTGTCGGCTGCTCGATTTCTCTTACATACCAAATACCGAAGGGAATCTGGTCAAAAGAAAAACTGCCATCTTCTTTTGAAGTGACAGTCATCAAAGCGTTTTCCTTTGTAAACTCGGTATCGTTGGACTTAAAGAGTCCAATCAGCGCACCGCCGAGAGGTTCGCCGTTTTCATCGACCTTCCTGCCGGAAACAGAGCCGTAGATAAGGTCGTTTTCGATTGCTTCGCCGTCATTGACCGCAAGCTGAACCTTTGCGGTTTCCTGTCCCGAATACTCAAAGGTTACGGGGTACTTGGTATCCGAGAGGATATAATGCTCATCGGTGGCAAGCTCTTTTACATAGTAACTGCCCATAGGCAAGTCGGTTTTAACCGTACCGTTTCCGCTTTCATCAAGGGCAACGATTTCAATTAACCCGTCAGCAGGGATAGAAGTACCGCTTGCAGATATAAGCTCCTCTGCGGCGAACAGACCGAAGCTGATGTTTTTCATTTCACCGTTCTGTCCGATACCGAAAAGGTCATTCGCTTCAAGCGTTTTCTTCAAGCTGATTTCAACCTTCTGTCTTTCATTCACAAAAGAGGTGGCTGTTTCCGTGACGGAAACATTCTGTCCGGCATACACAAGCTCTGCGGTATGAATTTCATCATTCAACACCATACCGTAAGGTGCTTTGATTTCTTTGACTTCATATTTGCCGAGATAGAGTTCACGGCTCTTGGCAAGTCCGTCCTCGTCCGTAGTAACGGTATCCACAACCTCGCCATTTGTGAAGCGTACTGTTCCGTCAGGCGTGATAATATCCTCGGCTGCACGGATTTCATAAACCGCACCCGAAAGTCCGGCGATTTCATAAATCGGCTGATAGATTACCTCGGCATCCTCCGAGCCGCTTACGCTTACACCGTAGAACACTTCGCCGGTTTTCTCTACGGTGATTGTGCCTTTCTGTGCCATATTCGGCTTATCCACTTTAATCACTGTAACCCCGCTTTCTTCGGTAGCGTTATCCTGCGTTACATCGAAGTACACAGGAGTGCTGTCGAGAACATATCCGTAGGGAGCCTGAACCTCAACAAGAGAATATCCCTTGCCGTATTCGAGCTTCTCCGGTGTCACAAGGCAGCCGTTTGCATCGGTATAAAAAGTATTGATTGTTGTCGGAGTCGGATAGGTAAAGGACATCGTAACAAGATTTCCTGTCGGATCGTAAATCTGAAAGCCTGCTCCGGCATAAGGAATGGTCTTGCCGCTTTCTGCGTCCACCTTGACAACCTTGATATAGCTTTCAAAGTTTGCATTGTTGATAAGGTAACGGTAGGTCTGTCCGTCCTGAGAAATGAACACATCAAAGTCTTTCATAAACTCACGACCTTCCCAACCTTTGGTCTGATGAACGGTATATACGCCGTAAGGCATATCCTTTGTCTGAGCAAAACCGTTTTCATCACAAATGATGGTATCTCGCTCATCTTCTTCTGCTGCTTCAAAACTTCCGAAAGATTTAAGATAGATTTCAAAAGTTGCACCGTTTTCGGGTGTTTCAATCTTTGTTTCTCCGTCATCGGTGTGTTTGATGATAGCGATATTTCCTTTCATAACCTGTTCGGTAACATCGTTAGAAACAAGGCTGTGTTCAATCGTAAAGAGCTTCGGTTCTGCACCGACTTTGTGAATTGTATTGTCAAGAAGATAGCCCTCGGACGGTGTGATTTCTCTGACTGTCCAGTCGCTGTCGCAGATATATTCCTTTGTGGTGAACTGTCCGTTGCTGTCGGTTACATACTTATCCACAAGTGTTTCGCCTTTGTAGATACCGTAAACAGCACCGGAAAGTTTAGCGTCGCCCTGAGCAGTACCTTCTTCACGGTCGCTCTTTGTTACTGTAACGCTGAACTTTTTAAGAATGTTGGTAAAATCTCGATTTGTAACCTCATTCCACTTAATCGGTGCCGTCTGCTTTTCGGGAACAACATAGCGGATTGCAGTATTCACTTCTTCAACGGTATATGGTGTACTTCCGCTGATGAGCACATCTTTGAATGTTGCAACACCGTTTTTGTCGGTAACTGCGTATTCATCAACGGCGATACCTGCAAGAGAAGTGCCGTAAAGGTGGAAAGTTACACCCTCTACAAGATTATCTTCTGAGGACTTAATGATCTGAAGATTGCCTCTTTTGAGAACATTGTTGAAGTTTACGGTTGCCACCTGACCGGCAACAACGGTTACTCTGTGAACCTCCTGTGGGACATACTTGTCGATAGACTGTTCCGTTACGGTATATACGCCGGGCATAAGGTTATCAAGCTGAAATTTACCGCCGTTTGCTGTGGTAACAGTCTGATTAACTCCGTTACCTGTGATAGTGAATTTGATACCGTCAACCTTTCCGTCCTCAGATGTTTTCACAATCTGACAAGAACCGTAGCTGACTTTCATCTTCACATATCCGCTTACAGGGTCGCTGACTTCCTGTGCGTAAGTAACAACATCCTGCACGCTTGAATTTTGACTGTGCTTACCCTCAGACCATACGACAACACCTCTGCGGACACCGTTTTTCTTACTTGCGGTAATGGTAAATTCCTTACTCGGTGCTTTATCCATTGACACCGTAAGTTTATTTCCGCTTGTGGAGAATGTTACACCACTGATACTCGCCTTGAAATCATAATTGGAAAGTACACCGTTTGAGTCTGTAAGGGTAACAACATATTTGCTTCCGTTCCATTCAAGCTCATTGACTTTCGCTGAACCGCTTGATTTAGTACAGAAGCTCGGCACAACTGTATGATTCTGCACACTGCTGACCATACTGTTGTAGTAACTCATAATCTTACTGCGAAGCGGATGTTTGGCATTGATAACATCTTTCACATTACTGCAACCACTGGCTGCTTTGTGATTAAAGTTTGCGTCACGCTCGCCTACGACAGTTTCCCAAATAAGAAGCTGTGTTGCATAGGCGTGAGCAATACTGTTTGCCGCACTTTCGTTCTGCGACCTCCAGCTTGTTGAAATCGTTCCTCGATAGCCGTACTGCAAGATACGACCGATAAAGAGTCTGATTTCATCTCCGGAGATAACTCCGTTTGCTGTGATGTTGTTAAAATAATTTTCATCGTATTTGTTCATACTCTGACCGGAACTGAGTGAAACACCCGGTTCGATACAATAGGCAATGTTACCGGAATACGAGTCGATTGCCTTTAAGTTGGTGTGGGTGGAACTGCCGGTATGCCAACCGTTCTTCAAAGTAAGGTTACTGTGTCCCCACACACCGTCATAATTTGCGTCGCCGTCACGAGGGAAATCAACCATATACACATTGGTTTTTTCTCCGCTTGCGGCAAACGCTGTACTTGTCCCAATGCTCATAAAGGCACTGAGACTGAGAACCGTCGCCATAACAAACGATACAGCTCTCTTGATTTTCGTCTTTACCATCTAAGTTTCCTCCTTAAAATGAAAGAACGCACCGATTATCTCAGTGCGTCCGATACTGTATTTTATTTTGTTTTTTAGCAGTAACCGATATAGATTTCATATTCCGTATCGGATACCTTTTCTGCCCATACGCATACTGCGGTAAAGCCCTCCACATTTTTATACCTGTTCAGCCTGCTTTGAATATCGTCCTTAATGCCTGTGCGTTTTGCATTTGCAGTGATAGGATTATCCCAACAATCCGTTGCGGTGCTGTCAAGTTCCAAACCAATGCTTTGGGCATAACTCTTGGCGTAACTCACATATTCGCTCACATCAAAAGTCTGTTTTGGCGGCTCTGTGGGTTTCTGCTCTTTGGGCTTTTCAGTCGGATTTGGTATAGCGGATGTTGGTTCTTTTGATTGTTCCGTGTGCTTTTCGGAAACAGTCGGTGTATTTGTCTGCTTTGACGGTTCTGCTTTCGGTTTTTCAGGACTTTTTTCTTCCGCCGGTTTTGACTGAACATTATCAAGAGTGCGATTTTCATCGGCTTTTTTGCTTTCGTCAGTCGTATTCGGTGTTTTTTTCTGAACAACCGTACTTTCCTGTTCGGTTGATGTTTCTTCTTGAGATTGCGTTTCAGTATTACCAGCCGGAAAAGAAGTCTCTGTTTTCGTTTCATTCTTTACGGCTTCTTTGGCTGTGTTACTGCTGCAACCAACAAGTAAAATCATAAAATAAGCAAGCATACAAGCGGTTAATCTCTTTTTCATAGCATATCGCTCCTTTCGCCTTCATTGTAGAAAGTTCTCCGCAATTTGACAAAGGTGCGAACAGGGTAATCTTTAATTTTAGCAACCACCTCCTTCAAGTGGAAATGATGCGATTTGTTTGAGATAGCTTTAAGTTATGGAGATAGATATATATTGAGAGATAGTTATATATCTTTCTTCGGTAGGTTAGCTTGTACTTAGGGGTTAGAGTGTGAGGAAGGGGAAACGGAAAGTGTTACTCCTGCTACCTTACGTCACGCTCTGCCCGTTTTCTCAAATAGCTCGCATAATGCTCCAAAGCCTTGCAGACATAATCCTCCGTTTGGTTAAGGGGAATATTCTTCGGGATATACTGTCGTACCTTATCCCCGCTCAGCACAATTCTCTCACGCTGATTGGGCTTCTGCTCCGACATAATGGCTTGTATGGCTTCCGGCGTGAGCTTTCCTTCTTCAAACATCTTTCGCATACGGATTGTTTGGTCGTGGGACGGGGTGCAGTCGTTCAGGTCGATTTCGTCAACCAAGTCACGCTGGCAGTCCTCGTCAAGAAAAGAAATCTCAACGGCAGGTCGCATTTTCATCCTGCCTTCGTCCACAAGGTCAAGTAGTTCGGGGACAAGATTGGTCAAGCGAATATATCTGCGAATTTGCTCACGGCTTTCGCCAACTTCATTTCCGAGAGTTTCATTAGTTCTCAACTTCGACACCACTGGTGTCGAAGTTAAATCAGTTCTTTGTCCCTGTCTGTTCATTGCTTCCAAACGCATTTTGTAGGCATAGGCTTTTTCCGAGGGAAGTATCTGCGACCTTTGGAAATTGCTTTCCACCATTAAGATGGTCGCTTCATCTCTCGTCAGGTCAACGACCTCACATCGGAGCGTTTCAAAGCCTGCAAGCTCACACGCTCGTTTTCGTCTGTGCCCCGATACAAGCTCATATCTGCCGTCCTCTTTCTGACGGACTGTTGCCGGGGTAATAATCCCACGCTCCTTGACGCTCTCAACAAGCTGCATCATATCTTCATCGTCACGCACCTTAAACGGGTGGTCGGGAAAATCATCTATCAGCTCTAAAGGAATATCCCGGATTTTTGCGAGTTTCGCATCGTCTCTCATTTCCTGTGTTGAGAACAGGTCATCGAGCGTCGGCAGAGTGAAGTCGCTCTTTCTTCCTGCCATCGGCTAACACCTCCTTTGTCAATTCAGCGTAAGCCTTCGCCGCAGGACTGTTCGGTTCATACTTATATATGCTGACACCTTTCGACGCTACCTCTGCGGCTTTTACTGCCATAGGAATGGCTGAGTGATATATCTTAATCACGCTTCCGTAGTTTTTCCGCAGTGCGTCCGCCGTGCTTTTCGCAAGGTTTGTTCGGTTATCTACAATATTCAGTAAGATACCGTCAATCTTCAGGCTTGGGTTGATATGCTGCTTGACCTTCCCGATGGTCTGCATAAGCTGTGTCATTCCTTTTGCGGGAAGATACTGAGCCTGAACGGGGATGATTACGCTGTCTGCCGCCGCTAATGCGTTCAGAGTTACCATACCGAGGGAAGGCATACAGTCGATCAGGATATATTCGTAATCGTTCTTTACCTTATTCAGATAGGTTCTCAAAACGGTTTCACGGCTCATAGTCGTTACAAGCATCATTTCCATAGCGGACAGTTCAAGGTTTGCGGGAAGCAAATCAACATTTTCCTCGTGATGCAGAATACCGAAATTCGGGTTTCCGTTTTCTTCACGCATTATCTCGGATAACTTAGTGGTAATGGTAGTCGGCAGACTGTCATTATCTTTCCATCCGAGACAGGTCGTGAGGTCGCCCTGCGGATCGGCGTCTACAAGGAGTACCTTTTTACCTTGCTTTGCAAGCCCTATCCCTAAATTGACCGTTGTGGTGGTTTTGCCTGTGCCGCCCTTCTGATTGCAGATAGCAATGATTTTACAGTTAGGCATTGGCTTTCCTCCTTTCGATTGATTTATAGCCGACTGTGTTCAGACGGCTATGTATCAACGCAGTATTTGTTTTCAACACCCCCTGCGTAAAGCTGTTGCTTTGTGTGGGAAGCACATCGGTCACGGTTTGCGAAACCGTGTCATAGGAATTTCACCTCTGCCGGGTTCTCCGCCAGCTCCGTAGAGAAGTATCATTATCATTCTGACTGTCATCGCCGTATCAGGTGCAGCCTGACACTTTTACCGGGGGGTCTCGCTCGCTCCGTTTCAGAGGTCTTGGCGTACCCGATAAGGTGGCTCATCATCAGAACTAAAGTCCGGTGTGCCTATATATTCAATTTTCAAGGAACAGCGAAAGAGTTGCTCCTAATCGGAGTTAAAAAATAACCCTTTCACTTGTTCGGACTGGGAGAGGTCAAATTATCGGGTGTTTTTGAAAAAAGTTTGAAAAAATTTTTTGAGTTGGGAAATGAAAAAAGCCGCCTATCCCGATAAAGGAATAAGCGGCTTGCTTATATAGCTCTATATTTTATTTTTTGAAAAGAAAATGACTACAAAACAGTACGCACTATGAAAGCCTTTTTCTTTGCTTTCATCATCTTTAAGATGACTTCATCAACAGCGTCGGTGTATCTGCCTTGATGCATAAGTGCGTTCTTCTTATCTATAAGCGAATGTATGATTTGAGAGCGTTCCTGCTCGGTCAGATTGATATAATACTTCTTCATTTGTAGTCCCTCCATTCGATTACAGTATATCCTTAAACGTTGCCGGCTACAAATATGCAAAAAAAGAACCCCGAACTATACAGTCCGAGGTTCTGTCGTAAACATCGTTAAATGCCGAGTTTACAAGGCCTTTTTGTTCAATTTACAATGTAGCCGTTACAATGAAGCCACTGGATTAACAATTTACGATTCTCGTGATTTACGACACGCATTTGTCGTAAATCATGAGCGATGCTCAAAAGGTCATTTGTCGTAAATTTGTCGTAACCCCCGTTTTACGACATTTTTTTGGATTAACAAAACGCCGCAAACGCTGTCAAAACCTGATTTTTGTGGGTTTTTAGTCCGAGAGGGGCTTCATCGTCGGGAACAGCAGTACATCTCTTATGCTTGCGCTGTCTGTAAGCAGCATTACAAATCTGTCAAGACCCATGCCAAGACCGCCCGTTGGGGGTAAGCCGTATTCGAGGGCTGTTAAGAAGTCCTCGTCTATCTGAGCGTTTGCTCCCTGCTTTCTCTTCTCCATAACCTGCTTTGTGAAACGCTCACGCTGGTCGATGGGGTCGTTAAGCTCTGAGAATGCGTTACCGAACTCACACGCATTGATGAAGTATTCAAAACGCTCCGTGAATGCGGGGTCGGTGGGCTTTCTCTTTGCAAGAGGCGAATTTTCTACAGGATAATCATAGATGATAGTAGGCTGAATCAGCTTCTCCTCTACAAATTCCTCGAACAGCTCGATAAGCACCTCGCCCTTTGTGGCTGTGTCGGCGATCTCTGCGTGCTTTGTCTTAGCCTGAGCCACTGCATCGGCGTCACTTGTCCAGCTGTCATAGTCAAGACCTGTGAATTCCTTTACGGCTTCCTTCATAGTCATACGCTTCCAGGGCTTGCCGATTTCGATTTCCTTACCCTGATAAGGAACTGTATCAGTGCCGCATACCTTGAGCGCTACTGTACGGTACATTTCTTCTATTAAATCCATCATACCGTAGTAGTCTGTGTATGCCTGATACATTTCGATAGATGTAAATTCGGGGTTGTGAGTTGCATCCATACCCTCGTTTCTGAAGATACGGCCTACTTCATATACCCTGTCAAATCCGCCTACGATAAGACGCTTTAAGTAAAGCTCCGTCTCGATACGCAGATACATATCAATGTCAAGAGCATTGTGGTGTGTTACGAAGGGTCTTGCAGCCGCACCGATCTCAAGCGTATGCAGTACGGGTGTGTCAACCTCAAGATAACCCTTGCTGTCAAGGAAGCTGCGTATCTCACGCAGTATCATTGAACGCTTGACGAAGGTATCCTTGATTTCGGGATTTGCAATAAGGTCAAGATAACGCTTTCTGTAACGTTCTTCCTTGTCCTTAAGTCCGTGCCACTTTTCAGGCAGGGGCAGGAGCGACTTTGAAAGGAGCTTTATCGACTTTGCGTGTACGCTTATCTCTCCTCGTCTTGTCTTGAATACAAAACCGCTCACGCCTACAATATCGCCGAGATCCCACTTCTTAAATTCCTTGAAATTATCCTCGCCTATATCGTCAATGCGGACATAAACCTGCATTCTTCCGCTGTCGTCACGGATATCTATAAAGTTGGCCTTACCCATATCACGCCAGCTTGTGATACGACCGGCAATCATTACATCCTTTTCTTCAAGCTCCTCAAAGTTATCTCTTATCTGCTGAGCCTTGTGAGTGAAATCAAACTTTGTGATTTCATAAGGATTCTTGCCGTTTGCCTTTAAATCGTTCAGCTTTTCTATTCTTATGCGGTGCTGTTCGTCAAGCTGTGCCAGAAGTTCTTCTTCGGTAAGCTCAACCTGCTCTGCGTTGTTGTTTTCCATTATTTTTTGTTTCCTCTCAGTTTACTTGTCTATTTCTACTATCTTGTACTTCTTTACTCCTGCGGGAGCTTCAACCTCTACCTCTTCACCGAGCTTCTTGCCTATGCAAGCCTTACCGATAGGTGATTCATCGGAAATCTTCATAGCCTTCATATCAACTTCCTTTGAACCTACTAAGAAGAACTTGATTTTCTTTCCGCTCTCGTCCTCTATAACTACAGTGTTACCGATATTAACGTGCTCTGTTGAAAGCTCGTCCTCGTCAACTACCTTTGCGTTTTTCAGTGTAGCTTCAATCTCTGCAATCTCTGCTTCAACAATACCCTGTTCGTTTTTAGCTTCATCGTACTCTGAGTTCTCGGATAAGTCACCGAATGAAAGAGCTACCTTGATTTTTTCTGCTATTTCTTTTCTTGTGACTGATTTTAAGTGTTCAAGTCTTTCCTCGAGATCCTTAAGACCTTTCGATGTTAAAGTTGTCTGTGTTGCCATTATAAATGACCTCCATAAATTTATTTATATGCGGGCGGAGTTTACCGCCATAGATATCATTTTATTCGGTCGCTACGATTTCAAGCGCCTTCTGTAGCTGAGCGTCGCTTTTCTTATCGGCGAACTTTATCTGTTCTGCCTGCTGTGCGGTAATGTCAACCGTATAGTCGGGCTTTATTCCCGTATCGGAGAAATCGTCGGATTCGGTAGGGATTATCGTTGCGGTCGATATTGAAACCGCACTGCCGTCCTTGAAGCTCTGGGTCGTCTGAAGCTGTGACTTTCCGGCTGTAACCGAACCTATAACAGAAGCTTTTGCAAAGTCGCGCATACCTACGGCAAATACTTCCGCAAGGCAGGCTGTGTTTCCGTTTGTAAGCACTGTTATCGGTTTGCCGAGCGATGACAGCCCGTCGGTTTCGATAAACGTTGTATCCTTACCGTTGGCGTCTATCTGCGTTGCGACTGTGGCTTTGGGGAGCACACGGTTCAGCATAGCTTTAAGCGGTTCTGTAATGCCGTCCGTAACATCACGGACATCGAAAATATAACCCAGGACAGACTGTGCCTCGTACTCATCGATAAGCTGTATAAAGCTGTCATCAGTCGTGTCGTTGAAGGTATATATCTTGATATAGGCATAACCGTCAATCAGCTTGCTTTTTACAGATGTAAGCTTTATGCTCTGTCTTACCAGTGTAACTGTCTTCTCTGTGCCGTCAGGTGTGCTGAAAGTTACCTTAAGCTTTGTGCCTTCTTCGCCGTCAAGCTTTGCCTGCGCCGCCTCTGCGCCCGTTTCGAGAATATTCTTGCCGTCTATTGCGGTTATCATACAGCCCTTTGTTATTTCTTCGACATCTGCGGAAGAGCCATCATAGACATTTGTTACCTCAAGATAGTCGCCGTTTACAACTGTTTCGACACCTGTTCCGATAATAACGCCGCTCTGTATCTGCTGAAGCTTGTAATATTCATCGGCAGTGTAATATTTTGCATATTTGTCTTCTGTTCCGCTGATATAGCCGTTTGCTATACCTGTTATAAGCTCATTCTCGTCCAGTTTATAAATCGATGAGCTGCGGACAAATGTGTCTACTTCTTTTATCTTTGCGTTTATGGTTTCCCGCTCTTGTATGCCGGCAACCATTGAGTTGTACATATTGAGCGACACGGTCATCGTAAGTACGAAGGTTATGGCACACGCTACCGCTATAAGGCTTATTGTAACGCCCAGCGATACTTTCTTATTCATCGGGAGTCACCCTTTCCTTGTTCCTGTATATGGCAATTTATCACGCCATTGTAACATAATTGAACGGGTTTTCCGGTTCGCCGTTCAGTCTTATTTCAAAATGCAGATGAGGACCTGTCGAATAGCCGGTACTGCCGACTGCACCGAGCGATTCGCCCTGTGCGACTTCCTGTCCGACATAAACATATACTGCGCTCAGGTGAGCGTATGTAGTTGTATATCCGCCGCCATGGTCTACTACGACATACATACCATAGCTGTAACCCGGTATATAGCTGGTTTCTGCCACGATAACGGTTCCTGCCTTCGAGGCAAGTACGTTATCACCGTAAATTCCGCCGTCGCCGATATCAACGCCCTTGTGCCATCTGCCAAAATCTGCGTCCCAGCCGAAGTTGCAGGAGATATATGAACGTCCGGGAACGGGCCAGTACCACTCGCCCTCCTGATAATCCTTATCGGGATTCGTCTGCTGTTTTATCAGCTCTTTTATCTGCTCTTCGTACGCTTCGATATCGGCTTCGCTCACGCTTATCTCATACTGTAAATTGCTCTTCTGATCTTCAAGGTTGCTTACAGCCGCCGAGTACTTGTTGTAATCGGATTCATAGGTACTTTTTGCACTCTCTGCATCCGATACAAGGTCATCAAGCTCCTGCTTTTCGCTGAGAAGCTTTGTCATCTGACTGTCAAGCTGTTTCTTGGACTGCTCAAGGTCAGCCTTGTCGGTTTCGAGAAGTTTCTTGTCTGAACTTAACTTTTTCATGTCTGCCGTAAGATCATTCATGAACTGTAGGTTCTGCTCGCTTATCTTTCCTACGACCTCGCTGTTTATCATCAGATCATAGAAATCGGAAGAACCTGCAAGCACGCCGAACATATCGCCTGTACCCGATGTGTACATTGTTCTTACAATCTGCGCAAACTTCTCAAGATTTGCTTTGTTTTCTTTATCAAGCTTATCTATATTTTCTTCCGCAGTTGCGATAGCCTCGTCCTTTTTGGTTATTTCATCGGTCAGGGTATCAATATTGCTCTGTAAGGAATCAATATCCTGATTCTTGTAGTAAACAAGGTTATAGTAATAATCGACAAGTTCTTTCTGTTCGGTAAGAAGCTTTGCCGTATTATCAAGATCTTCCTGTTTATCGGTTATATCGCCCTGAATACGATCAATCTCTTCACGTCTTTGCTCGTTATCCTGTTTTATCTGCTCTATTCTGTCCTTTATATCGTCAACCGTAAGGTCTTCCGCGCCTGCGGGAGCATATGTTACGATTATACCCGATGTCAATGCAAATATCGTGACGAATGAAGTCAGAGAGTGCAGAATTTTTTTCAGCTTCATCTTTATTCCTTTCGCCGTTATACCTTAAGGTATTTGCCTGTGCTCAGCACTGTGCCGATCGCTCCGAGCAGTGCGCCTGCGCCGCAACAAGCCGCCAGTACATACCATTCTATCTGTGAGAACTGAAGTATATCGCCCATTCCGAGCGCATTCCACATTCCGAGGTTCTGTGTAAACAGATTGAACAGATTCTCATAAATAAGTTTAGTCACAAACCACGACAGAATACCCGAGAGAAGTCCTATAAAAAGTCCTTCGACAAAGAAAGGAGTTTTTATAAACGAGTTTGTGGCACCTACTATTCTCATTATGGCAATTTCCTTGCGTCTTGCAAAAACACTGAGCCTTGTTGTATTCGATATTATTATTACACTTACCGTACCGAGCGCCGCAATGAGCACTATTCCGATTATAGTAAATGTTGTTCTCAAATCCTTGATAAAGCTTGCAAAATCCATAGGCGCATTTACCTTGTAAACGCCGTCTATCGCCTTGAACTGCTGTACTGCCGTGCTCATCTTGTCTATGTCGTTTATCGTAACCATATAGGTTGCGGGGACGGGATTATAGGGCAGATTTTCAAACAGTTCCTTCTGCTCGCTGTACTGCTCTATCATCTTCTGAAGGCCCTCTTCCGAAGAGATGAAATCCACCTTTTCGGTAAGCGTGTTGCTTTTGAGCACCTCGCCTATATGCTTTATATCCGCATCATCATCAAGATAAACACTGATCTCATTCTTATCTGAAACGTTGTCGAGAATAATTCCGCAGTCGAGCATTACTATAGCCGACATTCCGACAAGGATAAGGCTGACAGTCATAATACAAAGGCTGGCAAAGGACATGAAACGGTTTTTCCAGACCGACCTTATACCTTGCTTTATAAGATAAGTAAAATTATTCATCCTGCGCCTCACCTTCTACATATTCGTCGAAAATAACTTCGCCGTTTTTCAGGCTGACGATTCTTCCGCCGAAATATTCGACAAGGCTGTGCTCATGGGTAACCATTATTACGGTAGTTCCGCACTTGTTTATCTCCTTGAGCAGCTTTACTATGTCATACGACAGCGCCGGATCTATGTTTGCTGTAGGCTCGTCTGCTATAATCAGCTTAGGATCGCTCGCAAAGGCTCTGGCTATCGCAACTCTCTGCTTTTCACCGCCGGAAAGCGTATCGGGATACGCTTTTGCTCTCTCGACAAGCTTGACAAGGTTCAGAACATACGGCACTCTGTGTCTTATTGTCTTTTTTGGTTTGTTTGTAACACGCAGAACAAATGCTACGTTATCATAAACATTGAGATCCGGTATCAGACGGAAGTCCTGAAATATCATTCCTATGGAACGTCTGAAGTACGGGATCTTCTTGTTTTTTATCTTGGCAAGATTATATCCGTTGACGAATACTCTGCCTGAGGTCGGCGCTATTTCTCTTGTAAGAAGCTTCAGAAGCGTTGATTTACCTGCGCCGCTGTCGCCTACTATAAAGACAAATTCTCCGTCCTCTATACGCAAATTGACGCCGTTTAAAGCGTCAACTCCGCCGCCGTCCTTGAAATGAACGTCGACGTTCTTTAATTCTACCATTTTACCATTCCTTCCTGAATACCTGCCGTGACGAAAAACGGCACACAGCGATGCAGTCCGGTTTATGGCGTAACCGGGGGAACTACATAACTATCCCCTTCTGCACCCACAATACTTTTCAAATACTTTTCCGTATACTTCAAAGTACGGTGGCGTAACTTAATTTCTCTCTCCTCGGATTCCGCCGCATAGCAACACATAACTGTACGGAAATTTACAGACCGCTGCACGGGCGCTGCCGACCGGCTTTATACTTCGCACCGCCGTTTACACCCGACCGTTTTGCCGTGTCACACATAAATACAACATTTCAAAAGGTCGGAACAGTCAGCGGCACTGCCGACTTGCTTTATACTTCGCACCGCCGTTTACATCCGACCGTTTCACCGTGTTACACATAAATGCAACATTTCAAAAGGTCGGAACAGTCAGCGGCGACCCGCCGCCGCATTAGAATTTGACGGGATCTGCGGCAAGGTATTTCTTGACCATGAGAGCGATCTTGAAGATGATTGCGTGATCAAACTCTCTTAAATCAAGACCTGTGAGTTTCTTTATCTTATCCAGTCTGTAAACCAGTGTATTTCTGTGTACAAAGAGCTTTCTTGACGTTTCGGAAACGTTGAGGTTATTCTCGAAGAATCTCTGTATCGTGAATAACGTTTCGTGGTCAAGCGACTCTATTGAGCCCTTCTTGAAAACTTCCTTCAGGAATGTTTCACACAGGGTCGTGGGCAGGTGATAAATAAGACGGGCGATACCGAGGTTATCGTAGCTTACGATAGTCTTGTCCGTATCGAACACCTTACCTACCTCAATAGCTATCTGTGCTTCCTTGAATGAACGGGCAAGATCCTTTATGCCTGTAACGGGAGTACCGATACCTACGTTTACCTTTGTGAAGAACTCGCCCGACAGCGTATCGGAAATCGAGCGTGCGAGCTTTTCAAGATCCTTGTTGTCTATGCCTGCCTTTATTTCCTTTACAAGAACGATTTCCGTTTCTGTGATATTGAATACGAAGTCCTTGTTCTTATCGGGGAACAAGTTTTGTATTACGTCATAAGCCGAAACTTCGTTTGCGGAAACAATACTTATAAGGAATACAACACGGCTGATATCCGCGTTGAAGTGCAGTTCTCTTGCCTTAAGCGTTATATCGCCGGGGAGAACGTTATCAAGAATGATATTCTTAACGAAATTATTTCTGTCATATTTCTCGTCATAGTACTGCTTGATGCTTGACAGCGAAATAGCGAGTATCGACGCATACTTTGCCGCCTGATCATCTGTGCCTTCGATGAATACTGCATAGTCGGGCTTTACATGTACGCCGAAAGGCTTGTATGTATAGCCGTCACGAATGAATACATCGTGAGAGTCACCAAGCTCAATAGAAAAGAAGTCGCTGTTCGTTCCTATCCTGGAAAGCTCACTGCAAGCGACTATCGTACTGTTTTCATCGATAACACCGATAACACGACCGATAGTATCTCTCATCTGATGAACTACGCCCTGAAATAATCTGTTTGACATTTTCTTACCTCTTTTATCTTAAAAATGGTTTGCTCGCGTGTCCGCCGAAGGCTATAGCCCAAATAGTGCCTTGTAATGCGGATATTTCTCTATACAGTCTGTATTATGATCATTATGCGTAAACCCTTGAAAAAGGGCATAAAACGGCTGAAAATAATACACCAAATATATTTTACTAGAAAAACCGAAAAAAATCAAGACTTTTTTAGACAAAATGTAAAAATTGCTTTAAAATTTTTTGCAATGTTGCAAAATACGTTAATAAGTGGTATACTAAAATTTATGTATGGATAGTGGATAACTATGCCCTGTACCATAATAAATTACATTCGGAAGGACTGATTCTTATGATCCTGAAAATTAAAAACGCAAAGAACAGCGTGTATGCACGAATGTGCAGTTTGGCACGAATGTAAAAATATAAACTGTAGAAAGCTTTGTCTTTAAAACGAACTACTATTTATTATCCCTATCCCCCTTACCCCCTTTCCCTCGTGAAAGGCTGTATATGCTTGGTTGACTTTGCGTCCTGCAAAGCCTTGCTGCATACACTGCCCGGCATCCGTGCCGGGGGAGAAAACGGGGACTGGCGTCCCTGCGACCCGCCTTGGGGCTACGCCCCAAACCCCAATTTTGTCAAAAAGGTTTTATAGCCTAACATCATATACAAGGAGAAAATAGAATGAACAAGACATATTATTTAACCACACCGATATATTACCCCTCCGGTAATCCCCACATAGGTCACTGTTACACGACAGTAGCCTGTGACACGATAGCACGTTTCAAGAGAATGCAGGGCTACGACGTAATGTTCCTTACAGGCACGGACGAGCACGGTCAGAAGATAGAGCTTAAAGCCGCCGAAAAGGGTGTTACCCCCAAGGAATACGTTGACGAGATAGTAGCCAACTTCAAGCGTCTTTGGGAAACAATGCACATAAGCTATGACCGTTTCATCAGAACAACGGACGACTATCATATAGAAACCGTACAGAAGATATTCAGGAAGCTGTATGAAAAGGGCTACATCTATAAAGGCACATACAAGGGCAAGTACTGCACACCGTGCGAGAGCTTCTGGACAGAGAGCCAGCTTGTAGACGGAAAGTGTCCCGACTGCGGACGTGAGGTAAAAGAAGCAAACGAGGAGGCATACTTCCTCCGCCTTTCCGATTTTGCCGACAAGATTGAAAAGTTCCTTACCGAAACCGACTATTTACAGCCTAAGAGCCGTGTAAACGAAATGGTAAACAACTTCATAAAGCCGGGACTTGAGGATCTGTGCGTATCAAGAACCAGCTTTACCTGGGGCATACCCGTTGATTTTGACAGCAAGCACGTTGTTTATGTATGGGTAGACGCACTTTCAAACTATATCAGTGCGCTCGGCTACGGCAACGAAAAGTACAACGATTTTGAAAAATACTGGCCCGCAGATATGCATATGACCGCTAAGGAAATTGTACGTTTCCACTCTATCGTATGGCCTATAATCCTTATGATGCTCGATCTGCCCCTGCCCAAGCACCTTTACGGTCACGGCTGGATAAACTTCAACGGCGACAAGATGAGCAAGTCAAAGGGCAACGTTGTAGACCCGTTTGTACTTTGCGAACGTTACGGCGTTGACGCTGTACGTTATCAGATACTGCGTGATATGCCATACGGCAGTGACTGCAACTTTACAAACGAGCTTATGCTCACAAGAATAAACGCAGACCTTGCAAACGATCTCGGAAACCTTGTTTCAAGAACAGTAGCAATGGCAGACAAATATTTCGGCGGAACACTGCCCACAGACAGAGCTTCCGACGAGCTTGACAATCAGCTTATCGGTATGGCTCAGTCGCTGTGCGATACGGTTACTCCCCTTATCGAGCAGGCTCAGCACTCAAAGGCACTTGAGGAAATATTCAAGGTAATCTCCCGTGCCAACAAGTATATCGACGAAACAGCACCGTGGGTACTTGCAAAGGACGAAAGCAACAACGCACGTCTTGCGACCGTACTCTATAACCTGCTTGAAACTATTCGTATCTGCTCCGCACTGCTCAGCCCCTTTATGCCCGCAACAATGCCTGAGGTATGGGAGCAGATAGGCGCAGGTACAGAAGATACCGCTTACGACAAGCTTGGCACATTCGGCGTTCTGCGTGCAGACGTTACGGTAAAGAAGGGCAGAGTTCTTTTCCCCAGAATCGACATAAAGAGCGAGATTACAGAGCTTGAAAGCCTTATGAAGCCCAAGACCGTAATCAAGGAGGACGAGGATCTTGACAAGGCAGGAATAATCTCTATAGATGACTTTGCAAAGGTCAAGCTCAGAACAGGCGAGATTACAGCCTGCGAAAAGATAAAGAAGTCAAAGAAGCTGCTTAAAATTCAGGTGGACGATGCAAGAGGCGGCAGACAGATAGTATCGGGCATTGCCGAATACTACACTCCCGAGGAACTTATCGGAAAGAAAATCATATTCGTTGCAAATCTTGCCCCCGCAAAGCTCTGCGGCGAAGAAAGCAACGGTATGCTCCTTGCCTGTGACGCAGGCGATAAGGTACAGGTAGTATTCCTCGACAAGGATACACCCAATGGCAGTACAGTAAGATAACGACACAAATATAAAGGAAAAGAACGACGGAATGAAAATAAAAGACTTATACACACCCGGCAGGACGGTGTTTTCGCTGGAGGTTTTCCCTCCCAACAAGAATTTCCCTATCGAAACGGTGTATGATGCCATCGAAGGACTTGCGGCAATAAATCCCGCATATATCAGCGTGACATACGGCGCAGGCGGAAACCGTGCAAACCGCTCCACCTGCGAGATAGCGTCGCATATAAAGGAAAAATACGGTATCGAAGCAATGGCGCACCTTACCTGCATAAACAGCACCCGTGACGATGTTGATTTTATGCTTGACGATTTCGCCGCAAACGGAATAGAGAACATTCTCGCCTTAAGAGGCGACAACAAACCCGACGAAGAGCCGAAGAACGATTTCCCCCACGCAAGCGACCTTACGGCATATATAGCGTCAAAGGGAAATTTCGATATTGCAGGTGCGTGCTACCCCGAAACCCACGTTGACGCAGAAAGCGCCGAGGAAGATATAAAGAACCTGAAGATAAAGGTTGACGCAGGTGCATCTCACCTTGTTTCACAGCTTTTCTTCGACAATTCCTGCTATTACGATTTTGAAAAGCGTGCAAGAGCCGCAGGCATAGACGTACCTATCGCTGCAGGAATTATGCCCGTTACAAACAAAAAGCAGATCGAGCGTATGGTAACAATGTGCGGCGCAAGTCTGCCCTCAAAATTCGTAAAGATGATGCAGAAGTACGAGAACGACCCTGAGGCGCTGAGGAGTGCAGGAATAGCCTATGCCATCGACCAGATAGTTGACCTTATTTCAAACGATGTGCAGGGCATACACCTTTACGCTATGAATAACCCCGCTGTCGCATCACGCATCTACAACGGGATCAAGGATCTGTTATGATACTTCAGCCGATAGACAGAAACGAGGCTCTGCGTTATCTCGGCTGTAAGGACGGCACGGATAACGAGCAGATGCTTGCAATGCTCGATTCCTGCGAGAAACAGCTGCTGAAAGCCGCAAGCCCGAAATACCTCTATGCTGTATACCCGATAAGTTTTACGGACGATGGTGTCAGAATTTCGGACAGCAATATAATACTTAAAGGCAATTCAGCCGCCGCTCATTTAAAGAACTGCGACAGGATAGTGCTTATGTGTGCCACGCTCGGACAAGGAGTAGATGTGCTTTTAAGGCATCTGCAGGTATCCGATATGGCAAGCGCAGTTATCGTTGACAGCCTTGCAGGTGCGGCAATAGAGCAGGTCTGCAACAGGGCAGAAACAGAGATATTTGAAAAAGTACGCTCGAACAGCCGTACATGGAGATATTCTCCCGGCTACGGCGATCTGCCCCTTGATATACAGTTTGATTTACTGACGCTTCTGCAGGCTCAGAAAAGGATAGGTCTTACCGTAATGAACAGCAATATGATGGTGCCTACAAAATCGGTAACGGCATTTATAGGGCTGTCGGAGAGCGAAGTTGACCAAAGCACAAGAGGCTGTGAAAGCTGTAATATGAAGGACAGATGCAAATTCAGAAAAAGCGGAGGTCACTGTGGAAATTAAAACATTACTTGAACAAAGAGGACTGCTGATTTTCGACGGTGCTATGGGTACTCAGCTGCAGGCTAAGGGACTTAAGACGGGCGAAACTCCCGAGCTTTTAAACCTTACCGCAAAGGATCTGCTCAAAGAAATACACCGCAGTTATATTGACGCAGGAGCGGATATAATTTCCGCAAATACATTCGGTGCAAATTCCTACAAGCTAAGCCACAGCGGTAAAAGCGTAGATGAAATTATCACCGCAGGAATAACAAACTGCAAAGAAGCGATAAAGGAAAGCGGTAAAGACGTTTTCTGCGCTCTTGACATAGGCCCTATAGGACAGCTCCTTGAGCCTACGGGAAGCCTTAAGTTTGAAGAGGCTTACGACATATTCAAGGAAGAAATTGTTGCAGGCTATAAGGTAGGTGCGGACGTTGTTCTGTTTGAAACGATGACCGACTTATACGAGCTTAAAGCCGCTATACTTGCCGCAAAGGAAAACTGCGATCTTCCGATAATATGCAGTATGACCTTTGAGGAAAACGGACGTACCTTTACAGGCTGTCCCGCCGAGGCGGAAATACTGCTGTGCGAGGGACTTGGTGTAAGTGCAGTCGGCGTGAACTGCTCTCTGGGTCCGAAGGAGCTTATGCCTATAATCAAAACGCTCTGTGAAAAGTCGAAGATACCTGTTATCGTAATGCCGAACGCAGGGCTTCCCGACCCTGCCACAGGCGAATATTCTATAGATGCCGAAGAATTCAGCGACTATGCCGTTGAAATAGCTGATCTCGGCGCAGGAATAATCGGCGGCTGCTGCGGTACAACACCCGAATTTATCCGCCGTACAGCCGGGAAGGTAAAGGGCAGAAAGTACGAGCCTAAGAATATAGAGCGTGTCTGCACGATATGCAGCGGCACCAATGTTGTAGAGGTAAGTCAGCCGAGGATAATCGGCGAGCGTATCAACCCTACCGGTAAAAAGCTGTTCAAGCAGGCGCTTATAAACGATGATATAGATTATATCTTAGGTCAGGCTATAGAGCAGGTCGGCGCAGGAGCGGATATACTTGACGTTAACGTGGGGCTTCCCGACATTGACGAAAAGGCAATGATGATAAAGGCTGTCAAGAGCATTCAGGGCGTTACGAACGTACCTCTCCAGATAGACAGCACTATCCCCGAGGTACTTGAAGCTGCGCTGCGTGTATACAACGGCAAGCCTATGGTAAACTCGGTAAACGGCGAGGAGGAGAGCCTTAAAAACGTTCTTCCGCTCGTAAAGAAATACGGTGCGGCAGTAGTAGGTCTGACGCTTGACAAGGACGGCATACCGCCTAAAGCCGAACAGCGTGTAGCCATTGCCGAAAAGATAATAAAGCGTTGCGAGGAAATCGGTATTCCGAAAGAGGATATATCGATAGACTGCCTCACGCTTACCGCATCCGCAGAACAGCTTGCGGTAAACGAAACGCTTAAGGCTGTGCGTGCGGTAAAGGAAAGGTTCGGAGTGAGAACGGTACTTGGTGTATCGAATATATCATTCGGTCTGCCAAACCGTGAGCTTTTAAACCATATTTTTCTTACAATGGCGCTTGAAAACGGGCTTGATCTGCCGATTATAAACCCCAACGTAGCGTCTATGACAGGCGCTGTAAGAGCGTTCAAGCTGTTAAAGGCGATAGATGTAAACTCGGTAGAATACATTGCCGCTTACGGCAGTGACACCCCAACGGCAGTCGCAAAGCCGAAATCCTCCGAGGTAACGCTTGAATATGCCATCGACAACGGACTTAAGGCAGAAGCGGCGAAGATAACCGAACAGTTGCTTATCGACACCGACCCGATGGTAATAATAAACGAGCGGCTTATCCCTGCGCTTGACAAGACAGGTACGCTGTTTGAACAGGGAAAGATATTCCTCCCTCAGCTGATTTTATCAGCAGGCGTTGCACAGAGCTGTTTTGATGTTATCAAGGCGCACCTTGCAAAGAACAATTCCGAAACGGTGAGCAAGGGCAAGATAGTGCTTGCAACGGTAAAGGGCGATGTACACGACATAGGCAAGAACATAGTAAAGGTATTGCTTGAAAACTACGGCTACACCGTAATAGATCTCGGCAAGGACGTTGAGTATCAGGCGGTAGTCGATGCCGCAAGAAAGCACGAGGTAAAGCTGGTGGGACTGAGCGCACTTATGACTACTACGCTGAAATCCATGGAAGAAACCATAAAGCTTATCCGTGACAACGGACTTCCTTGCAAGGTGGTTGTCGGCGGTGCGGTACTTACACCCGAATATGCCGAAAAGATAGGCGCAGACTTCTACGCAAAGGATGCTAAGGAAACGGTAGATATTGCGAAGAAGGTTATAGGATAATTTGATATAACACGAGCCGTGCATAACCGCACGGCTTTTTTGTTTGACTATCCCCCTCACCCGTGCTATAATTACAGCAACAAGAAAAATCACGGAGGGAAATGTATGCACTATTATGAATACGGCAAAGCAAACGATAAGACAATCGTCTTTCTGCACGGGGCAAACTTTGTCCACAGCTTCGGCAGGCAATATCCGCTTGCCGAAAAATATCATCTTATTATTCCGCATATCATGGGCTACGGAGATGCCGCAGATGAGATTTTCGATACCGAAACAGCAGTAAAACAGCTTGCGGATTTCATAGCCGACATCGGCAAAAAGGTAACGCTTGTCGGCTTTTCGCTCGGTGCTCAGCTTAGCGTTAAGCTGTGTGCGGAATATCCGCAGTATTTTACTTCTGCGATAATAGTAAGTCCGTGGCTTATCAAGAAAGAGCCTATGCTCTCAAAGGTCATGGCTATGAACGAAAAGCAGTTTGCGTCATTCAAGAACAAACGATTATGCGGTTTCATCGGATTTATGAACGGACTGCCCAAAGAGCAAAGAAAAGAATTTGTCGCACAGATGCAGAATGTGCGTATCGAAACCGTAAGAAGCTCCGTTGACAACGGAATAACGCTTGAAACAATAAACGGCTTTGAAAACGCATACTTCCCGATGATTGCCCTTGCAGGCAGTAAGGAACAGACAGAAGTACACGACAGCGTAAAAGGACTTGCCGCTATGAATAAAAATTGCAGATATGAGATATGGGACAAAGCTGCCCATAACATTCCTCCCGTGTTTTCCAAGCGATTCAACGAACTTATTATAAGAATGGCAGAAATTTGACTATGTACAGAATTTTCATCATTGAAGACGACCCCACGATAGCGCAGACGCTGAAAAAGCACCTTGAGGGCTGGGACTACAAGGTAGAGTGTGCAAAGGATTTTCACAATATCACTGCGGAGTTTGCCGCTTTCGACCCTCAGCTTGTACTGCTTGATATAAAGCTACCGTTCTATGACGGCTACTACTGGTGCGGCGAGATAAGAAAGCTGTCAAAAGTGCCTGTCATCTTCCTCTCCTCCGCCTCTGACAATATGAATGTAGTTATGGCTATGAATATGGGCGGAGATGATTTTATAGCAAAGCCGTTCGATCTTTCGGTGCTGACTGCAAAGATAAACGCAGTGCTTCGCCGTGCCTACTCCTTTTCGGGCAACAGCGACATTATATCCCACGGCAGTGTTATACTTGATATTTCATCGGCGGTAGTGACAAACGGCGATAAAAAGGCAGAGCTTACAAAAAACGAGCTTCGCATACTCCGCACTCTTATGGAAAACGCAGGCAGGATAATTTCCCGTGATACGCTTATGCAGAGATTATGGGAAACCGATTGCTTTGTTGACGAGAACACCCTTACGGTAAATGTCAGCAGGCTTCGCAAAAAGCTCGAAAACATAGGACTTGAAAACTACATCACGACCAAGGTCGGAATGGGGTATATGATAGTATGAAATTCTTTCTTGACTTTATCAGAAGCCGCATAATAACGCTTGTCTGCATTATTATTGCGGCTGTAATTTTCGCTGTGGTGCTGTCGCTTTATAACCTTCCCTCAGAGCCTGTGCTGTATGCGCTTTTGCTGTCGCTTGCCGCTGTTACTGCTATCGGTGCGGTAACTTTTATAAAGGCATACAGAAAGCATAATATCCTCACCCGTCTTGCAAACGAGATAACCGTGAGTGCCGACAATCTTCCGAAAGCGGTATCGGCAGATGACAAGGATTACGGCAGGCTGATACGGACACTCAGCGATTACTGCATTTCCCTTAAGGAAAAATCCGCAAACAGCCTGCAGGCGACAAACGAATATTACACTATGTGGGTACATCAGATAAAAACGCCTATCTCCGCAATGCGACTTATGCTCCAGTCAAAAGACAGCGAAAGTAACCGCAGGCTGTCCGACGAGCTTATGAAGATAGAGCAGTATGTCGATATGGCGCTGTGCTATGTCCGGCTTGAAAGCTCCGGCAACGACCTTGTGATAAAGCATTACAGCCTTGACGATATAGTAAAAAAATCAGTTCGTAAATTCTCCACGCAGTTTATCGGGAAGAAGCTGAGACTTGATTACAAGGAGCTTGATACCGATGTTCTCACCGATGAAAAATGGCTGTCCTTCATCATCGAACAGCTGCTCTCAAATGCGATAAAATACACCGCTAAAGGCTCGGTATCGATTTATATGAAGCCCGACACCGACAGAAAGATTCTCTGCATTGCCGACACGGGAATAGGCATAGACCCTGCCGACCTGCCGAGAATTTTCGACAACGGCTACACAGGACTTAACGGCAGATATGATATGAAGGCAAGCGGTATAGGACTTTATCTTTGCCGCTGTATTGCCGATATGCTCGGCATTACTCTTACCGCTGTGTCCGAGCTTGGAAAAGGCTCTGTCTTTATGCTTGACCTTACGGAAAGCAAAATAAGACACGAGTAATCGCAATATTACAAAAATGTAAGACGTACGCTCTTATCGTAAGACGGATAAATGGCACACTTCCGTTATTTCAGCTATAATATTGTCATAGCTTAAAGGAGGTACAATATGAATTTACTTGAAGTAACGGGACTTAAAAAGGTCTACACACAGCGGCTCGGTGCAAAGCCGAATGCCGCACTGCGAAACGTCAGCTTCTCTGCCGCAAAGGGCGAATATATCGCTATTATGGGCGAAAGCGGCTCAGGCAAGACTACACTGCTCAACATCCTCGCAACGCTTGACAAGGCGACCGCAGGTGTTGTAATGCTGTCCGGAGTTGACATAACAAAGATAAAGGACAGCGACTCTGCACTTTTCAGACGTGAGCATCTCGGATTTGTGTTTCAGGATTTCAACCTGCTCGATACATTCTCCGTGCGTGACAATATTTTTCTGCCGCTCGTGCTTATGGGCAAAAGCTACGATGAGATGAACTCAAGGCTTCTCCCTCTTGCCGCAAAGCTCGGTATAAGCGACCTGCTCGACAGATACCCTTATGAAATATCGGGCGGTCAGAAACAACGTACCGCTGTCGCCCGTGCGCTTATAACAAACCCCGACATTCTGCTTGCGGACGAGCCTACAGGCGCACTCGATTCAAAAGCGTCGGAGGAGCTTCTCAATCTGTTCGGTGAAATAAACCGTGACGGTCAGACTATCCTTATGGTAACACATTCTGTAAAGGCGGCAAGCAGTGCCTCACGGGTGCTTTTCATAAAGGACGGCGAGGTTTACCACCAGATATATAAGGGTATTTCCGCAACGGAAGAATTCTATGCAAAGATAAACGATACGCTGACGGTGCTTGTGGCAGGCGGTGACCGCAGATGAAAACACTGTTCTACCCGAAGCTCGCCGTGAACGGCATGAAGAAAAACAAGCGGCTTTATCTGCCGTATATCCTAACCTTAGTTGCAATGGTGATGATGATGTACATCACGGCATACCTTGCAAGGAGTGAAAACATTGCAAACACAAACAGAGGCGTTTACGCACAGTGGTGTCTTTGGCTCGGAATAATCGTAATCGGCATTTTCTCCTTGATTTTTCTTTTCTACAGCTACTTTGTGCTTATCAAAAACCGTGGCAAAGAGTTCGGCTTATACAATATTCTCGGAATGAACAAACGCAACATAGCACGCATACTCCTTTGTGAAAGCCTTTTCACGCTTATTATATCGCTTCTTTGCGGACTTGCCGCAGGGATACTCCTGTCACGTCTTGCTGAGCTGTGTATGTTCAGACTTCTCGGCATTGAACCGGTAGGAACTCTTATTATTGATCCGGGTGCAATAGCGATTACTGTTGCCGTATTCACCGTTATTGTGGTAATTCTTCTGCTGAGTGCCTTTGTCCGCATAGGCAGACTAAGCGCAATCAATCTGCTTCAAAGCGAAAAGCAGGGCGAAAAACCGCCACGGGCAAATTTCGTGTTTGCCTTAGTCGGCTTGATACTGCTTGCTATCGCTTATTATATTGCCGTCACAACACAGGCGGGCATTGAAATTGTCGGGAATTTCTTCCTTGCGGTGCTTCTTGTAATAATCGGCACTTATATGCTCTTTATCAGCGGCTCAGTCGCACTTTGCCGACTGCTGATGAAAAACAAAAGATATTACTACAAAGCGAATCACTTTGTATCCGTTTCCGGAATGACATACCGTATGAAAAGAAACGGTGCAGGACTGGCTTCTGTCTGCATACTATCAACTATGGTGCTTGTAATGCTTTCGTCCACGATAAGTCTTTTTTCGGGGATACAGACAAGCACGTTTATCCGCAGCCGTGACATCTCGGTAACGCTCACTTACAACAGCTTTGAAGATAAGACGATACGCAATATTTCCGACCTGTGTGGCACAGCGCTTGACACGGCGAAAAGCAATGATCATATCCCCGTAAACACTCTTTCGTATGATTATCTTGAAGTCGGCGGTTATTTTTCCGATAATGCTATACACTTAGCCCCTGCGACAGATTCCGCAGATGTCAACCAATCTGAAATTAAGGACTTTTTCTTCATCACGCTTGATGATTATAACAAAACGAGCGGCAGGAACGAAATGCTCTCCGAAGGCGAAATACTGACGGCAAGCTCCGACAGCACCGACGGCGAAATAATATTAAACGGCAAGAAATATAAGTCACGAGCAGTTCCTATGCCGAAAAATATCTCCTATGGTGAAACGGTTTACAGCGTATTTTTCGTTATTCTCCCCGATAATAACGCCCTTTACGATATATTTCTGCTGAACCGTCAGGCTTACGGCGAAAACGCATCGTGGTTAAAGCATTATTTAGGCTTTGACATTGACGGAAGCAACGCCGACAAGCAAGCCCTGTGCGACAGCCTCACGGACATTCTGGCAAAAAGCTCACGGAATATGGAGGATATCTTTCCCTTTGCCGAAAGCAGGACCGAAAACCTTGATGTGATGATAGCGACCTACGGCGGACTTCTCTTTCTCGGAATATTCTTAGGACTTGTCTTTGTCTTTGCCACCGTGCTTATAATCTACTATAAGCAGGTTTCGGAGGGCTATGAGGACAGAGAACGCTTTGTAACGATGAGAAGTGTCGGAATGACGGAAAAGGAAATAAAGAAGAGCATAAACTCGCAGGTGCTGACCGTGTTCTTCGCTCCTCTTATCTTTGCAGGCATACACCTTATATTCGCTTTTCCGATAATACTTAAAGCAGTTAAAATGTTCGGCTTTGCCGACAGCACACTTCTTCTTATCGCAAACGTGATATGCTTTGCCGTATTTGCCCTGTTCTACATTTTCGCCTATAAAATAACCTCGGGAATTTACCTGAAGATTATAGGAAGAAAATAAGAGATTTATAACCGATGCCCGTCCTCAACGGACGGGCATTTTCTCACCCCAACGTACAATCAAGCACCATCATAACAACAAACCCTGCCGCCGCACCTATCGTTCCTATGTTGCTGTGCTCTCCGCCCTGTGCCTCGGGTATAAGCTCTTCTATCACAACATACATCATAGCCCCTGCCGCAAACGACAGCATATACGGCAAAAGCGGAGCTATGAAAGAAGCGAGCAGTATCATCACCGCCGCACCTATCGGCTCGACAACACCCGACAGCACTCCCATCACAAACGCTTTTCCCTTTTTCATTCCTTCGCTTTTAAGCGGCATTGAAACCACCGCTCCTTCGGGGAAGTTCTGTATTGCGATACCCAGCGCCAGCGCAAATGTGCTTGCAAGAGTAACGCTGTCGCCCCCCGTGCCGGTTGACCCGGCTACAGCCGCACCGACAGCCATTCCCTCCGGCACATTATGGATAGTCACCGCAAGCAGCATCATGGTAGTTTTTGAAAGCCCCGACCGCACGCCCTCAGGCTTATCGCTGTCAAGATGCAGGTGCGGCACAAGGCTGTCTATCCCAAGCAGGAACAGTATCCCCGCCGCAAAGCCGACCACAGCAGGCACCCAATTCATTTTGCCGTAGTCCTGTTCGGACAGTTCCATTGACGGTATCAGAAGCGACCATACCGAAGCCGCTATCATTACTCCCGATGCAAAACCAAGCAGCAGCTTCTCCGTCCCAACCCTCACCTTGTCACGCATAAGGAACACCATAAGCGAGCCAAGCGTTGTTCCCATAAGCGGTATCATAAGTATCAGAAATATCTCCAATTGCGTCACCTCAATATAAGTTAGTTTAGACTTACCGCTTATATTTTACCACAAACAAAAGAAAAAGCCAAGCGTTACACCTGACTTTTCCCGTAATATTCACTTTTTGCGTTTCTCACAGCTTGCAGAGGCTGCTTCCTTTTATTAATTCTTTGTTCTGATTTTTATCAGTTCATCTATTGTGTAAATTCCTTCCGTTACAGCAGAACCTTCTATAGAAAACATTTTTCCTTTTTTACGCTATCATTAATTCACAAAAAAAATCTCCGTAGCCCAAAGCCACGGAGATAAAACCGTCAATATGTAGCGCCGTATTACTTGATTACTTCGACCATCATGCCGGGAGCGGCCATTACAGCGTTTGATTCGTCTGTATCAATGTGCATAGCGTCTGCAAAATTCTCGCTTACTCTGATAACAACATCGCCGAGAATTGCCTTTCTTCCGTCAGAATCAACCTTTACGCTTACAACGTCCTTGTTCTTCACGCCCCACTTTTCAGCGGTTTCGGGAACAAGGTGGATGTGACGCTTTGCAACGATAACACCCTCGCTGATTTCGATCTCACCCTCAGGACCTGTTATCTTGCAGCCGGGTGTGCCTGCAATATCGCCCGATTCTCTTACGAATATAGGACATCCGATAGAACGTGCGTCAGTAGCCGAAAGCTCAACCTGTGTAGCAGAACGAACAGGGCCTAAAATAGATACGTTTGCAAGCGATCTCTTGGGACCTGTTATAGTAACTCTTTCCTCGCAGGCAAACTGACCGGGCTGAGAAAGATCCTTCTTCTTTGTAAGTTCGTGACCCTTGCCGAACAGTGTTTCGAGAGCCTCCTGCGTAACGTGGATGTGACGTGCGGAGGTTTCCAGTAATACTTCCATTTTTTCCATAATGTTATCCTTCTTTCGTGCCAAAGGCAATTTTACTGTTAACATTATACACCCGTGAAACGAAAATTTCAAGTGTTTCATATAACGAATATCGGACGGAACAAAAAAGTTATTACAGCGTCCGCTATCCCCAGCAGAAAGCACCCGATACAGCACACCGCAAACCGCTCAAGATATATCTTATAATAGTGCGGAGCGGTTTCCCGTCTGCCTCTCAGTGCCGCCAGCACGCTGTTTGAGCATAACACGGACAGACGGCACTGATAACAGCAGATTACCGTTCCTATAAATGCGGACGGAAGAACAAACACCGCAAAAGCCGGTATCCCGTTTGCCCCGTATATATTCACAAGCGCCGCAAACGTCATTCCCACGCCTATACCCTTGAATGCCGGGATAAGCGCACCCACAGGCTGTCCCACAGCGCAAAGCCCTGCTAAAAACGGCGCAATGCACCATATCAGCGCCGATATGAACGAAGCGGCGGCATTCCCGAAAAATCCGCCGTGTATTCGTCCGGCAAGAAAGTTTTCAAGCAGTTCATCCGGCACAGTTACCGTCACCTTTCCGTAAAACACCGCCCCGACAACAGCCCCGATAACCGCCGTTATAAAGAGTATCAGCCCTGCATATTGCCTGTTGTGCCTGCCCTTCACCACTACTTCCGATACGGTTATACCGTCGGCTCTCAGATTCCCGTTTTCCTCTGTCATAACCGCCGTATCCGTATCCCGCTCCTTGCAAACATCGTCCCTGCCCGCCACAGCGTCAGACTCGCACACCGCATTTCGTTCCTTTAAAAATTCTTCCCTTGTCATAAGCTCATTCATACTGCACGTCCTTTCCTTTCGGGTACTCTACAGTAAATCTATGAGAAGAAAAGAAAATTTATGACCGTTTTGCAATAAAACGCAACCGCCATGCCTCAGCACAGCGGTTGATTTCAGATGAAATATATGATATAATAGCGAAGAGGGTTCCTCGGACGACAGGCGGTCAATACATCTCCCAAGATGCGAAAACATCTGAAAGGGGGTGTAGCTGATGTACATAACCTTGAGCGATTTAACACAGATAGGTATTTTCCTTACTGCGTTCACAGTTATGATATTTACTATCAGTTCTTCAAATAAAAAGAAATAACCGCCCACAGCTTCCAACTACGACGGTTATTCCTTAGCCAACACGGGAGCGGTCGTCTGTCGTTCCCTCTTTATTTGTATTCTATCACACTTTCAATAAATTGTCAAGGTGCATTCCGATAGCCAAACAACCGCCATGCCTCAGCACAGCGGTTGTTTCCTGTTATCCGTTAAATTTCATATTAATAATATCCGGGATCCGGCAGACCGCTGAGATAATATCTCGGGTTCAGTCTTTCCGAACCGTATCTTACTTCAAAGTGGCAATGACAGCCGTATGCAAGTCCGGTTTCGCCTACTGCGGCTATGCACTCGCCCTGGTTTACCTCCTGACCTGCACTGACGAATATCTCACTGTTGTGGGCATATACCGTTGTGTATCCGTCGGGATGAAGTATCATCACGGCATTTCCGAGTCCGCCGTTGTCCCAGCCCGCAAAAATTACCGTGCCGGTTGCAGCAGCATATACATCTGTTCCGTAAGGCGCACCTATATCAACGCCGCGGTGTCCGGCATAACCGCCGTCCCACCAGCCCCATTCCCAGAACGTACCGCCATCGACAGGCCAGATATACTTCTTGCCTGCATCGGCAGACGCATCGGAGTAATGTGATGACTGCGGAGGTAAGGTACCCTGGAGAATTATCTCGGTAACGGGATCCTTTGTTCTCTCTGTTTTCTGAATGGTACGCTTTACTTCTTCGCCATTTACATAATAAACCTTCGCCGTTATCTTGTTTGTTCCCTTTTCACCCTCCTGCGATACGGTTTCAACGCCTTCATAGCGGGTATCGTCATCCTGATACTCTGTATCATATGGAACATCAACATTATACGTTTCGGTTCTTGATATACATACCGACATAAAAGGAACTTCCTGCGTCTTGAGCAGCTTTTCGCCGGCTCTCAACACATAGTCCTCATCCATAATACCGGGATTCAATGCCTCAAGCTCCTCCATGCTTATTCCCAGCTTTGAGCATATTCCCGAATGGCTGTCGCCTTCAACCACAGTATAATACGACGCTTCTTCCTTCTTGGAGTTTACAAGCTTTATTATCTCATCGCTAGACACTATACTGTCCGACAGATATAATCCCGGGACATATTCAACATCCTTTTCAAATGCTACGTCCTCATCCTTTGCGTTTGTACGATAACTGTCAAGTATCTTCTCAAGCTCAACCTCAACTGCGGTGTTGTCAACAAGCGCACCGTAGAACTTTCCGCCTATGTACATTCCGTAAGCATACTCGATCGGCGTATCGCTCATTTCAAGGAGCTTATTCGCAAGCTGATATTTTGTGAGATACTCCTGGTCGCCGAGCATTTCAAGCGAATAGCTCGGTTCCATAGTTATCTTTTTCTCATTGCCGATATATGTTATACGCTCCTGCATTATACGCTCTGCGTCATTGAACACCTGTTCACTCTCGACGTACCCGACAAATTTACCGTCTACCGTCAATTTTATCGCATAGTTAGTACCCGTCGCATATCCTACAACGCTCATCAGAAACACAATAGCGATGATCGGTGCCGCATAGTTGAACAGCGTTACTGCAAGTCCCTGCTTACCGAATACCGCATTCTTTGCTATACTTCCGTACAGCTTTGCGGCTTTCTTGTTGTCGCCCTGCTCCTTAGCAGCCTTAATCTGTCTGTTTGTACGTTGAAGTACACGTTTCGACTTCATAAGCGGTGCAAAGAAGAAGCTGCCTATCTCGCAGAATGTTCTCTTTACAGCGTCCCTGAACAGTGCCGTATGCTTCCACAAAAACTTTGCGCCGTGTGCAACATAAATCGCAGGCTTTGAAAATATATCCGCAATTATATGACAAAAATACTGTCCTGCTATAACAAGCAATTCAAAAATTCTGTCTGTCACGACCGCAGCAAATGATTTCCTGCTTACTTTCTCGTTTACAACTTCTGTATTATCTGTGCCGTTATCGGAATCCGGAGTTACGGTGCTTTGCACGCTTTCTTCTTTTTTTCCGTCATTGTCGGGAAGTATAGTTTCCTCGATGTCGTCACGATAATCGGGTATCTTAAGATTTCCCATACTCTTTCCTTTTCCTGAATTTCAAAAAAACAAAGCAGGACTTATGCCCGCTTATATATACTTATTATAATAATAGCCTGTCGTTGTGAACGACAGGTGATAAATTAACGCTTATTCCGTTAAAAGTCGGAACGGGAGATACCCGTTCCACACCTTTAAGGTTGCTTTTCCTTCCACCATGAAAGACAGCAATTCTTTTCCGTCACTGTTATTATAACACAAACGGTTACAATATCGCAACAAATTGTAACCGTTTTGTTACCGTTTTGTAACCATTTCGCTCTTTTATACAAAAATATAACTATCTTTATCTTAAAAATAGTGCATTTCAACATTAGCTGTTTATAAATCGGTTTTATTGTGATTTAGCCTAAACATTACACGATATTTTGTGCAATCCTTACAAATATTTTTTGGCAATTTCAGTATCTGTTGACACGCTCAACGCATTTGTGCTAAAATATAGATGTGAAATTATGCTTACTGTTAAGTTCAGGCAAAAGGCAGGTGATACCCATGAACATGAACGAAGAAAATAAAACCGAAAACCCGGAAAGCGGGATTCAGACATACAACAGGAAAAAGAAGTCACACGGCAATTTTCTTAAAATCGGCTGTGCGTCATGCGGTTTTGTCGCCGTAGTTGCTCTTTGCATTCTGTCAAGCCGTTACTCATGGTTCGGAGTCAAAGCCGATGACGAGGGTATCAGCTACAACAACGGTTCAGAGCCATCATATTCCACTACTGCGCCTGTCGAGGAGCAAAATGTTCCCACCAAAGCCAACAAGCATAACGAGGCACAGGAAACCACCGTTGCAACATCGGCAACCACAACCGCCAAGGCAACATCAGCAACAACAACTGCAAAGGCAACATCGGCAACAACAACTGCAAAAACCACTCAGACCACAGCGGCGACAACCAAATCTACAACACCTGCGACAACCGCCGCGCCAAAGCCCGCATGGACAGAGAAAAAGTGCAGCGGCACAATGTACATAAACATTTCAAGCTGTTCGGCAAGGAAAGAGGGTTTGCAGGGATCAGAGGTCGTTTCCTATAAATATTACGGAGATGCGGTAAAGGTTACCGCGCTTACAGACACCGGCTACTATAAGCTCGATGATGACACATACGTCCACGGCGACTATCTTTCTGAAACAAAGCCTGCTGAAACAACAACCGTTACAACAACCGCAAAACCGATAAGTACTCCCAAACAGAGTAATAACACCGATACATCATCGAACATAACAGATCAGCCTGTCAACTGCACCGCAGAAGAGGCAGAAGTATTCAGACTGGTAAACGAATACAGAGCGCAATATGGCATTGCACCCGTCAAGTGGGATCAGAATGCTTACAAAGCCGCAAAGATACGTTGTGATGAAATCACAACAAACTTCTCCCACAAACGAAACGGCGGTCAGCGTTTCTACACTGTTTATAGCGAGATAATACAAGATCGGCTTTACAACTACGGTGAGAATATAGCTTCGGGACAGAGCACAGCGCAGGACGTTCTGAACAGCTGGATGAACTCTGAGCTTCACAGGAAAAATATTCTTGACCCCGATTTTGATAATCTTGCGGTAGCATTCGGTATTTATAACGACAGTTATAAATACTACTGGGTGCAGGAATTCACCACATATTGATAACAAACAACAACGCACGGAACAACCGCTCCGTGCGTTATTTTTATGCCTATATTTTCTTTAAATCCTCCGCTCTTACCGCCGCAGTGACCTGCCCGCCCTGCCCGATGACGATATAGTCCTCTCTGTCACCCGAGCCTGCCTGCATAACCTCGTACACATTCGTGTACACAAACAGTGCAAGCGAACCGCCGTTATACGTCTTAGCGCCGTAATTTACCTTGACCTTATCTCCTACAGCGAATTTCTGCGTTGTGTCATTGTTTTCCGTACTTTCCTCCTTTTCCGCCTTGTACAGATTCTCTGTATAAAGCCAGCCGGTAGGCACCGAGCCGATGCCTATAAGCGTTTCCTTACCGCTTGCCGACACCTGCTGAACGGTATAGATTGTATCATATACATAAGAATACGGCTCTACTCCGTTCGTGAACCTTGCACCACGCTTCACCCTCACGCTGTCGCCTTTTTTGAACAGATTCACGGGCTTTTCGGGCTTATCCGGCTTTTCCGGCATATCACCGCAATTTTCCCTGTACCACTTAGACGTTATCGCAGGATAATCTACAAAGCAAATATCCCCGTCAACGTCCTTGCCTGCGATACTGTCAATGCCCCACTGCCACATTTTCTGCCCGTAGTCATATCTGCTCGGGTTGTCCGGGCTTTCGGTCCAGTGTGCAAGCCATATATCACGCTTTCCTACAATACGTTCCTTCTGATAGTAGCTTTCAAGCCACGCAGGATTTGCATACACTCCCGACGGAAGCCCTGCCTTATTCAGCCTGTCGCAGAACTCAAGCACCATATCGGTTCTTTCCTTGCTTGTGAGGTTGTCTATCTGACGCTGTTCCTCCATGTCGCAGAACACGGGATATGACGGCTTTTCATCGCCTATCACCTTGATGCACGCATTTATCTGCCTGTCAAGCTCCGCTGTGTCTGTCGCCGTAACATACCAGTAACAGCCGAAATCTATTCCGAGTTTTCTGCACTGCTCGATATTGCGTCTGAAATAAGTGTCCTCGTCCCTGCCGATCCCGGCACGAATTATTACAAACTTAATGCCCGCCGATATAGCCACCGTGAAGTCGAAATTTTCCTGCGCCCTGCTTATATCAATTCCCTTTGTTCTCACTGTCGTCCTCCCCGCTTTTGTTTTTGATCTGCTCCAATACATTCTTTATTTTCTGCGGCACCGGAAGCCCCAGTTCAGACGCATTCTCCACAATACTGATCCCTTCATTCGCAATATAAAAAAGTATCACAGCCGTCATTGCCACAGGTACACCGCCGAGTACATAAGTGTCCGTTATATGTCCCACCGAAACGAACACAAGTATCAGCAGCTTTTTCGCTATTCCCTTGAAGCCTACCTTACTTGAAAGCTTCCTGACCGATATCGCCGCAAGTATTCCACTGATATAATCCAGTACCATAAATGCGACAAGCGCCCAGAACAATCCGGTAACCTCTCCGTACATAAATCCCAGAACAGCTCCGATCGTTCCTGCCACGCTGTCAATAATTATCTGCATTCTGCTCATATTTCCCCTCCTTTGATTTGACGTTTATCTGCTTTTGCTCTGACCCTGGTTGATCCACCAGAAGCTCTGAGAATGCGGCGGTGTTGCTCCGCCGTTTGTCGCATTTTTCATTATCTGCTCATCTTCCGTCATGCCCATCTTCTTCCAGCTTTCGGGCTTGAGCTCAGGATGCATTTTATACAGCAGTTCAAGATAAGTCCTGTCTTCAATATCTCCCGGTATCTTCATTTGTTCGATCCAGTCATAGAATCCTTCCTTGTCACCGTACAACTGAAAGAGCGCTTCCGCAAACTCTTCATCGGTGTATATTTTTTCATTGTACTTTTTGATGAAGTCATACGCATCAGCGGGAGAAAATTTACTGTCATCCTCCTTATCTTTCTCTTCCTTTACAGCACTGCGGAGCGAAGAATTCAGTTTGATCCGATAATCACGTTCGCTGTCAATAACGTTCTGTGCATAATCCCTGTCACTTTCATAAACATTCCGATTATAATCACGATCGTTTTCAAGCACATCACGGTTATACTTTCTGTCATTTTTATACACATTACGGTTATAATCACGATCGTTCTCATACTTATCCCTGTCGAACTGAGCCTGCCGGTTTCTTTGTGCCTGTGCATCCTTACTCTTATTATATTCAAATTCCCTGTTTGTGTTGTAATCGGACATACTGTCACGATATCTGCTATAATCCGTATTTTCAAGCCCTATCAAGGTATTCAGTCTTTTATATGCGCTTTCCTCATCATCACGGTAACGTTCATATGCCCTTTGTTCAAGCTCCGGTATCTTATCATTCAGCTTTGCCATATAACTGTCATATGCCTGCTGACCCGCTGTCACTGCGTAACTGTTTGCATATCCACCTGTAAGCGTCGAAGCGTTTCCAACCGTATCTTCCATAGCCGTTTTGCCGGCTTTGGTATAACTATCCTTGTACTGAGCAAAAAGCTTATCATTGTTTACATCGTAACTGAACTTTTTACCGTCAAGAACGTTAGTCAGATTATTCTTCACTGCGTCCGAATAGCGACTTTTATATACAGGTGCAGACGTACTTTTATTTACATTCTTTTCTTTGCTCATATTTCCTCCGTACAGTATTCTTCCTTTTTTGCCTTCATCTCTGCCTCATACTCATCAATCGCTGTATCAAACCT
>ENA-ORNP01000245-ORNP01000245.1-human-gut-metagenome-genome-assembly--contig:-NODE-245-length-65054-cov-7.415653_pt1 | contig 65054 bp, 52 predicted proteins | sample MGYA00242119_ERZ509030 | MGnify/ENA primary metagenome ERZ509030 (study PRJEB26280, sample SAMEA2338708) | human gut metagenome | biome: human gut; feature: human-associated habitat; material: faeces... | reverse complement strand
CCTTCTGTCTCAAGTGCATACAGAATCCCCGAAGCAATCATTGTGTCATCTTCCAACAAAAGTATTCTACGCATGAATTATTTCTCCATATTCATTCAGCAATAAATCTAATTGTTCAAATTGGGGCATATTGTGTTCTCCTTCTTGCTAATATAATAATTCATATTATTGTGAAAGTAAATTGATTACTTGGGAAGGATTGCCTTTACATAACACCCACTTTCGAAAAATGAATTTTTTGTTGTTTTTGAAAGCGGCATCTTGCATATACTATATATAGACAGTATAATAAAAATATCAAAGCAGTTTCAAGAAATGAATTTTTTTCAACTTTTGAAAGCGGGTGACTATATGAAAACAATCACAAGAACAAAATATCTCGACAGAATCATTGAGCTGAACGGTACTCCCGACATCAAGATTATCACAGGTATTCGTCGATCTGGCAAATCCAAGCTGATGCAGGCATATATTGAGTACCTGAAAAGCCATTTTGAAAATATCAATATCATCTTCATTGACTTCATGGATTTGACGTATGAAGAAATCAGGGAATACCATGCCTTACACGCCTATGTGGAAGAACATTATCAGGCAGGAAAAACAAACTATCTGTTTGTAGATGAGGTTCAGATGTGTCCCAAGTTTGAGTTAGCAATCAATAGCCTGTATTCTAAAGGAAAATACGACATTTATGTAACCGGCTCCAACGCATTTCTGTTGAGTGCGGATTTGGCAACGTTGTTTACCGGACGATATATTGAAATTCATGTGTTTCCTTTCAGCTTCCAGGAGTATTGCCAATATTACGATGATGTCAGTGATAAAGATAAACTCTTTGATGATTACTCCATCAAAGGCGGTTTAGCAGGTTCCTATGCTTATAGAACTGAAAAAGACAGAACAAACTATATAAAGGAAGTCTACGAAACCATTGTTACAAGGGACTTAGTACAGAAATATGCTCTGCCGGACACTTTGGTTTTGCAGCGTCTGAGCGAGTTCTTGATGGACAATATCAGCAATCTGACTTCGCCTAATAAGGTCAGTCAGCTGCTGACAGCAAATGAGAGCCCGACCAATCATGTGACCGTAGGCAGGTACATCAAGTATTTGTGTAATGCCTTTGTGTTTTATGATATTAAGAGATACGATATTCGTGGCAGGAAATATCTCGAAAGTTCTGAGAAATTTTATCTGTGTGACAGCGGTATTCGATACGCAATTCTGGGAAGCAGAAATGTGGACTATGGCAGAGTTTATGAGAATATCGTTTGCATCGAACTTCTTCGACGTGGATACGATGTCTATGTCGGCAAACTCTATAAAAAGGAAATTGACTTTGTTGCTCAGAGGGGCAGCGAAAAAATTTATATTCAAGTAAGTGATAACATTTCCGGGCAGGAGACATTTGAGAGAGAATGTTCCCCTCTGCTTCAGATCCGAGATGCCTATCCGAAAATGATCATTGCCAGAACCAGGCATCCGAAATATAGCTATGAAGGAATTGAAGTTCACGATATAGCTGATTGGCTGTTACAGGAGTAAAACAGCCTATGATATGGGATATTCTATTTAAAGTATTGAAAAATCGGGAGTTAACAAGGAGATAATTTTATGAAAAAAATAATGGTAGCAACATTATCGTTGCTTGCTTGTGCGGTTCTGCTTGCAGGGTGTAACACCTCCACCGAAAGCAATGAAGAACAGTCCTTAAAGGTATATTCATTTAGCGGAGAAAATGAATATATTTCTGTGTCGAATGGTGTAATTATTTTAGATGGCAAAAATGAAATTTGCTATGGTGGCGATTTGAAAGTGATATCCGATGATTTTGTCGATATTACTACATATTCAACTACCATTTATATCAATGGAAGTGAAAAAGAAACTTTGCTTTCTAATAGTGTTGATGATCAGACAGGTGGGACAATAGATTTTTCTGGAAATATTGGAAAAATTTCTGGTGATATTTTCAAAAATAGAGATGCTGATAAGTTGACTGATAATTTGTGGTTTGAATTGAAAACAACCAATTTAAGCGGAGAAGAAAACACTTATCAAGTGCAGTTAAAGACAACTGAAATCACAAAGGAAGTCAAAAAGTAACTTCTAATTTATGAAAATACATATTATTGGTTGCAGTGGTTCTGGAAAAACCTATTTAGCAAATGCGCTTTCAAAGAAGTATAATAATGATGAATGGATAATTAAGGGTGTATATTATGCTTGGGTACAGCAATTTTTTGATGAAGCTGACAAAATCTATGTTTTAGATATGCCTAGTTATTTATATAAAAGTAGAATTATTATGCGCTCTATAAAAAGAAAATTGGGAATACGAAAAGGGAAAAAAGATATACACAATACTGATTCATGCAAATGGCATCGAAATCGATTGTCATAGCTAATCCTTTCTTGATATTTTATCCAGCTCAATCTTCCACTCTACAAATCCCAGTTGTAGTAGGAATTCATCCCATAACCGGTGTTCCATAACGTAAATTGGCAGATTCTGTGGTGCGATTCACAGTGTTGATTGGGCATGTATAAGCGTCCTCTCACAAGTCATTCACAGCGTAAATGAAAGAAAAACGGTACAGACAAATATGATTTCCTTTGTGAGCCATGGAGATAAGACTCTTTAGAGGCTTATCGGAATGCCCGGCGAACAGGAACATCATATTTCGTCTGTACCGTTTTTCTTTTCATAAACCTATAAGATCACGACTTGTGAGAGGACGCTTATATCTGCCCTTCAAACCCTGAGAAAGCACTGCAGAATCTGCGGCACTACGTCCGTTAAACTCCGGTTATAACACCGATTGGATGTGAAGGTCAGGCTGAGTCGAAAGATCAATGCAGCTTCCATCCATCAGTTGGATGATCGGTTTTGATAAGCGGTTACGGTTTAGCATTACAATATTAGCGACTCTTCCGTCATTGAGGAGAACACGATTATTCTGATAAGTGCCTGCAATGTGGGACAGGAATGTCAGAATAAATTTTGGATTATATTTGGAAAGACCATCATGTTCAAAATTGTTAATTACCTGGAAGACACAGAGCGGTGCGCGGTATGAGCGCGCAGCGGTCATGGCATCGTATACGTCTGCGATGGAAACAATTGCCGCATATTCATCAATATCGGATTGAGACAAACCGGTTGGATAACCACTGCCGTCACTTCTCTCGTGATGGCAGAGAACTGCTTTTTTCACGTGAGAGTCTAATGGGAGTGATTTTAATATGTCATAACCAAATTTTGGATGCTGTTTTACAAGGGCAAATTCCTCATCGGTATATTTTCCAGGCTTATTGAGAACTTCGGCAGGAATTTTTAATTTTCCAATATCATGTAAGGCGCCTGCTAAGGTCAGTGTGTCTAATTCTTCGGGTGAAAACTTTAACCAGCGTCCAAGTCTGCGGCTGATCAGAGAGACATTCAATGAATGGGCATAGACTGAATCCTCCATGGAGCGCATATTGTGAAGCATATCAAAAAGTTCTAAGGATGTTTTGCAGGAATAATATAATTCCCTTGTATCAGACAGAAGCTGTTCGTAATTCAACGATTTATGATAAATCGCACAATCTTCCAGAACAGTGCGGTAAGTTGCGATCACTCTGGAATAGGAAATCTGAAAATTCTGGAATTCTTTAGAGCGGACAACCTTCTGCGAATAAGAAGGTGCCTGGGCTTCCGGTTTTACAACATGGGAAGGAACTTCGACTTGTTCCTCTTTTTTTGTGGCAGGAATTGGATCTTCTGTGACCGATACCTGCGGGATCGCATAAAATTTAATGCGGGAAATGAGACGATCCGTGAGAGAAACTCCATTTTCAACGATCAACTGACCGCCTTTGGTACGGACTTCTCCAGCAGTTACCATCCCTGGTACTAATTCATCCGTTGGATAATATTTTGTCATTTGCATACCCCAATCTATACATTTTATTATAAAATAGTATAAGATTGCACAAAATGAAAGTCAATAGATACTGCTGGCAGAAATTCCCATAAAATATAGTTTTTTAGAAAGAACAAATAGTAGTATACATTCCACATGGTTTGTATATCATTTTGAAAAAACTCTTGACAGAGAGGCGGTTAGATAGTATTGTATAGCACGTGAGATTTGAAACAGTTTATGTTTCAGTCTGTGTAAACAGATTTGAAAATTCAATATTGTATAAGATGTAATTAGAAAGAGATTTTTAATTACGGAAAATTTTCTTATTCAGAGTGATGGAGATACATAGGATCTATGAAGTCACGGCAACCCCTCTACGGAAGGTGCCTACCTGAGCGAGCAAATATTTGGATGATTTATCCAAGACTATATTTTATAGTTCGAACAATAAGAGGATTTGATAATCTGATGATTTATTAACTCCGCTTGTTTGTGACAGCGGAGTTTTTTAGTTACCAAATGAACAGCCAGAAGAAAGGAAAGAACAAATGGAAAAATTATTATTTACATCCGAGTCCGTTACAGAAGGACATCCGGACAAAATGTGTGATGCCATCTCTGATGCCATCCTTGATGCATGTATGGAACAGGATCCAATGAGCCGTGTAGCATGTGAGACAGCAAGCTGTACAGGATTTGTGCTTGTAACAGGTGAGATTACAACAAAAGCACAGTTAGATATTCCTTCCATCGTTCGTAAAACAGTCAACGAGATCGGATACAACGACGCAAAAACAGGTTTTGACGGACATACATGTGCAGTGATGGTAGCGCTTGACCAGCAGTCTCCGGATATCGCTATGGGTGTTGACAAAGCATTGGAAGCAAAAGAAAACAAAATGTCTGACGAGCAGTTAGAGGCAATTGGTGCCGGTGATCAGGGTATGATGTTTGGTTATGCAACAAATGAGACACCGGAGTTAATGCCATATCCGATCTCCCTTGCACACAAACTTGCTTTACAGCTTACAAAAGTGCGCAAAGACGGCACATTAAAATATTTAAGACCAGACGGAAAAACACAGGTTTCTGTAGAGTATGATGAGAATGGCAAGCCAAAGAGATTAGAGGCAGTTGTATTATCCACTCAGCATGACGAGGATGTAACACAGGAACAGATCCATGAGGATATCAAAAAATATGTATTTGATCCAATCCTTCCAATAGAATTAGTAGATGCAGAGACAAAATTCTTCATCAACCCAACCGGCCGTTTCGTGATCGGTGGACCACACGGTGATGCAGGTCTTACCGGACGTAAAATTATCGTAGATACCTACGGTGGATATGCCCGTCACGGCGGCGGAGCTTTCTCAGGAAAAGACTGTACAAAGGTTGACCGTTCTGCAGCTTACGCAGCACGTTACGTTGCAAAGAACATTGTAGCGGCAGGACTTGCAGACAAATGTGAGATTCAGTTGTCTTACGCAATCGGTGTTGCACAGCCAACCTCTATCATGGTAGATACTTTTGGAACAGGAAAACTTTCTGATGAAAAACTGGTTGAGCTCGTTCGTGAGAACTTTGATCTCCGTCCGGCAGGAATCATCAAAATGCTTGACTTAAGAAGACCAATTTACCGTGGAACAGCAGCATACGGACATTTCGGACGTACAGACTTAAATCTTCCTTGGGAAGCAACAGATAAGGCGGAAGCATTAAAGAAATATTTATAATCAGCGTTGAGCAGATTAATTTATGAAAAGTTTAGAATCTTTTTCGGAAAATGTCATAGGATTTCGGACGGTTCATGCTATAATAGGTCATAGGGTTTATCCTTGTGGCCTATTTTGTTTCTATGGATACAAAAGTGGGTGAACAAGGGTAGAAACATAAACATTCATAGAAGGAAAGCGTATGAAGTTTAAGAATAAGATTATTATTTCATTCTGCATCATTATATTTGTACCGATTTTCCTTGCAACACTGGTTTTGTTCAGTATGCAGCACATTCAGATGCGGGCGATTGAGCAGACCTATGGTGTCGAAGGGGACGGATACAGTTATTTTTCCAATTCTGTCCAGCTTCTGAGCCGGTTTACAAGAGAAATCTATAGGGAAGTATACAAGGTGGCAGACAACCAGCCGGAGAAATTGGAGGATGGAGCATACCTTGAGAAGATCAACCAGCAGTTGGAAGAAAAAGCGTCCTATCTCATCGTTCGGAAAGGACAGGAGCTGGTATATATAGGAAAAAGCGCAGGGACATCGCTTTTGACGGAGCTTCCGGAGTATGGAAGTGCCGATGGCAATGCGGATTCCGGGACATACATGGATGGTGAGGAGCAGGCACTGGTAAAACAGATTGATTTTGTTTATCCGGATGGTGCAAAGGGCAGCATTTTTATCGTGACCAGATTAGAGGAGATGGTTCCTGAATTAAAAAGTCTTCTGATCGATATTATGGTTTCCATTGTGCTGATCCTTGTTCTGACAGCATGTATGCTGACGGTATGGATTTATACCAGCCTGATCAATCCAATCAAAAAATTGCAGGCTGCCGCACAGAATATTAAGGAGGGCAATCTTGATTTTACGATCGAGGCAGAGAGCAGGGATGAGATCGGGGAACTCTGCACAAGTTTTGAAGAGATGCGGCAGAGGCTGAAAGACAATGCCGAAGAGAAAATCAATAGCGAGAAAGAAAATAAAATGTTGATCAGCAACATTGCACACGATCTGAAAACGCCGATCACTGCGGTAAAAGGATATGCGGAAGGATTGATGGACGGTGTTGCGGATACCCCGGAAAAACGGGATAAGTATATCCGGACAATTTATAATAAAGCAAATGAGATGGATACGCTTATCAATGAGCTGACGCTCTATGCGAAGATCGATACGAACCGTATACCGTACAATTTTGCCAAAATCAATGTTGGTGAATACTTCAATGACTGCATTGAGGAGATCGGACTGGATCTTGAGTCAAAAAATATCGGACTGGCATACTTTAATTATACGGATGGATCGACACAGATCATTGCGGATCCGGAACAGCTTCGCAGAGTGATCCACAATATTATTGGAAATTCCATTAAATATCTGGACAAGCAGAGAGGACTTATCAACATCCGTATCAAGGATGTGGGTGATTTTATCCAGGTGGAGATCGAGGATAACGGCAGAGGAATTGCAGCGGCGGATCTGCCATACATTTTTGATCGTTTCTACCGGGCGGACGCTTCGAGAAATTCCGCAACCGGTGGCAGTGGAATCGGATTGTCAATTGTGAAAAAAATTATCGAAGACCACGGTGGTAAAATATGGGCGACCAGCAAGGAGTCCATCGGAACCGTTATGTATTTTGTAATCAGAAAATATCAGGAGGTGCCAAATGAGCAGAGTATTAATAGTTGAAGATGAAGAAGCGATTGCAGATCTTGAAAAAGATTATCTGGAATTGAGCGGATTTACCGTAGAGATCGAGAATAACGGAACAGCAGGACTGAAAAGAGCATTGTCCGAGGAATTTGACATGTTCATTTTAGATCTTATGCTTCCGGGAACGGATGGATTTGAAATCTGCAAAAAGATCCGTGAGGAAAAAAATACACCAATTCTTATGGTTTCAGCCAAAAAAGATGATATTGACAAGATCAGAGGCCTTGGACTTGGTGCGGACGATTACATCACAAAACCATTTTCTCCAAGTGAGCTGGTAGCGCGGGTGAAAGCACATCTCGCCAGATATGAGCGCCTGATCGGAAGCAGTGAGGCAAAAAATGATATCATTGAGATCCGTGGTATCCGCATTGACAAGACAGCACGCCGTGTCTGGGTGAACGACGAGGAAAAACAGTTTACAACAAAAGAATTTGATCTTCTTACCTTTTTGGCAGAAAATCCAAACCATGTGTTTACAAAGGAAGAATTGTTCCGGGAAATCTGGGATATGGAATCCGTCGGAGATATTGCAACAGTTACCGTGCATATCAAGAAGATCCGCGAAAAGATCGAGATGAACACCAACAAACCGCAGTATATAGAAACAATCTGGGGGGTTGGGTACAGATTTAAATTATAAAACAAGAAGCAATGTGTTTTGTGGCACATTGCTTCTTGTTTTATAAAGGCTTTCTCGCCTTGATTTTCGTAAATTCTATAATTTCTTTTTTGTCTTCATCAGATATTTTATCAAAATAGAAAAGTAATTCCCGTTCCAAATTTGTGTTAAACATATATTTTTTCTTATTAGAAGGATCATTAAAAAATTCAAGAAATTCTGATAAATCGGTGCTTGCCTGTGTTGGCGCAGGCGCATCGTAAGATTCCTCCCTGTCAATATCGATTGTCAGATGCAGCAGATCATCAACGGAAATATTATAAAGCCCTGCTAATTTGTAAAAGGCTTCCGCATCCGGTGTGCGTTTCCCGGTTTCATAATGGCTGTATGTCTGCCGTACAACACCCAATACCTCCGCAACATAATCCTGTGTGTAGTTATTGACTTTGCGCAATTCTTTTAACTTCTGTGGAAGTAGTTTGTTTTTCATATAAATACCACCTTTGCTATTAGTATATTTTTATTTGTGCCTTAGATGTAGCAAGGTGTAGCATATCAGACAACAAAAGTTAAAATGTTAACACTGATTGACATTGCAATTGTAACAAAATGTTGCGAAAAAAATAAAGTTACTATTAATTATGCACAAAATAACAACCTTTATTCATGGAAAAAATAGATTGTTGATTGTAAAAATGTAACAAAGTGTAGCAAAATATAAAAATAGATGTTAACAAACTGTAGCGAAAAGACGATATAAATGATACAAAACGTAGCAAATGGAATTGCGATGAAAAACAAGGAGGTTAAATCCTATCCTCACCAAGAGGGCAAATTTTACTTCGTAAAATTGGATTTTTCCTTCGGAAAAACAAGGAGGATTATGTTAAAGATTTCACTGAAACAAGGTCAGTATGTAAATATCGGAGATAACATCCGCGTAGTTTATGTGGGTGGAACTGGAAATCATGGAAGGTTTATGATCGATGCTCCAAAAGAGGTCAAAATCGCAAGGAGCACCGTGGAACAAAATCCGGAGCGCAGAAAAGATACTTATTATCCGGAACCTGCGATCTCAAAAGAAGCACAGGATGAGATCAAGAAGATCTTATGGAATGAACGCATGAAAGCGGAAACAAAAAAAGATGCAGAAAGAATGAAACACTAAGTTCATTTTTAGAACATCACACAACCATCTGGTAATAGACAGGGCAAAACCCGGGACGCTCTGTTTGTTATAAATAATGCCGGAAAAGGAAGTCCGGCCAAAAAACATAATAGCTCATCAAAAGGATGAGACAAGGAGGATTATATTATGGTAGTACAACACAATTTACAGGCAATGAACGCTAACAGAATGTTAAACGTTACAACAGGACAGCAGGCAAAATCCACAGAGAAGTTATCTTCCGGTTACAGAATCAACCGTGCAGCAGATGACGCAGCAGGTTTGACAATTTCTGAAAAAATGAGAAAACAGATCCGTGGTCTTGATCAGGCATCCACAAACGCACAGGACGGTGTATCTGCAGTTCAGACAGCTGAGGGTGCTTTGACAGAAGTTCACTCTATGTTACAGAGAATGAATGAGTTGGCAGTTCAGTCTGCAAATGGAACGAATGCACAGTCTGATCGTCAGGCGATTCAGGATGAGATTGACCAGCTTGCAACAGAAATTGATCGTGTATCAGAAACAACAAAGTTCAATGAAATATATTTGTTAAAAGGTGATACAAAGACTGCAAGTAAGGCTTCCTTCATGAAGAGTACGTATGCAATGGCTGGAAACTTGTATGCAAAAGGTGGAAAAGCTGCACTTACTGCGGACCAGCTTAAAGAAGAATTAGCAAAGGGAAATAGGGTATATACAGTGGCAGAAAACGCTGCAGGAGATCAGACAGATGCTAATATAGCAGAAGCTGGAAAAGATTATGTGTATGCAACAAAATTATACGATGCCAAAGGTAAAGAAGTATCAGCAGAGCAGATAGCTGATTCAAAAAATGCAGATGGAAAAACAGCAGCAACTAATTATTATGTTAATGAAAAAGGTGCAGTTGCAAATGCTATTACGATTACAGCAGCAGATGCTAAAGCAAAAAACATTGATCAGTTTAACGTAAATGGTGAGCTTTCCTTTAACCTTCATGTTGGGGCAGATTCAGCAGCAGATAATAAGATTGCAGTCAAAATCGAATCAATGAGTGCAGCAGGAATTGGTGTTAAGGATCTTAAAGTCGATACAGAAGATGATGCTACAGCAGCAATTGACCGTATTGCAGAGGCAGTAGCAAAGGTTTCTTCCCAGCGTTCCGCTCTCGGTGCTGTTCAGAACAGACTTGAGCATACAATCGATAACTTAGACAACGTTGTAGAGAACACAACAGCAGCTGAATCCCGTATCCGTGATACAGATATGGCTGAAGAGATGGTTAACTACAGCAAGAACAATATTCTTGCACAGGCAGGTCAGTCTATGCTTGCACAGGCTAATCAGTCTACACAGGGTGTACTCTCTCTGTTACAGTAATTTGTGTAAAATGCATCAAAAAAGAAGCCCGCAGTTTTGTGGGCTTCTTTTACTAAGCTATTGCTGGAGCTTTTTCAATTCATCAATTGATAGACCAGTAGCACGAGAAATATTCTCTAAAGACAGCAGATTAAGCTCCAATAGATGACGTGCAGTATTAAGGACACCCTTTTGAATACCAGCTTCATACTCCGCTTTCCGAAGTTTCTTTTCTTCTTCTTCCTTGTCATATTCAAATATACTCATACTGATAACCTCCGCGCGGTTCTTTCGAAGAAAATCCGCAAGAATATTTTCTTTGATACATTCATCAACAGCGCATTCCACTGCCTCGTTCAGAGACATGTCGGCTGTGTATTTTCGCACCTTTGCAACATATTGTGCATATTCCTTAATGTTTTGCAATGTTCCATAAGAAGGGCATTGTGCCCCTCGTTGATATTTAAGACAGTTACGATCAGTTCCAGTTTTGGCTCACCCGACAGATGTTCAAAAGCAGAGGAAAGTCTGTGCTCAAAAACATCGCAAACTGGATCAGAACCATTATAAAACTCAATGAAATTAGGAGTAGGTATCTTTTGCAGGCTGGATGAGTATAAAGATTTTTGATCCAGCATTTTTTGATATTCACTGCTAATGTAAAATAAATCACGAAGCGGCATATTTGGATTGTAAGTCGACTGATGTTCGTACAGGTATAAATTCGTGTCAATGATAAATGCCAGATCGTTTTTCATTCCCATATAGATAGCGTTTTCCAAAGTAACAATCTCTAAATCATCAGGATTCGTATAGTCTCTGCTGTTTACTGCATTGTAAAGCGAGAGCAGATTCTTTTTGTCTGAAAATAACATCCGGAAAACAGTATCTTTGTAGTTGCGATTTGCAGAAACTGCTCCTGCTGTAGTTGATTTGTAACGATCTTGTGGTCGCATTACCATAGGCTTTCCTCCTTATCACGGTGGACGGCAGATGCACATAAATGCATCGTGCCTCCGGCAGGAGAATAGAGCATTGTAAAAATAGTTTTCATCCGTCTCCTGCTTTTAAATTGGTTAATGGGTAATAAAAGCATAGATACGAAATGAATGACACCGATTGTTTTTGATAATCGAGTGCTTCCTAGAATACAGATGGCTCATCAGCCACAAAGATTTTGTAAAATATGCTTTGAAATATTGTATCATACCAACATCAGAAAATGCAATGGAGAAAATAGTAAAATTTTAAATATTATGAGTACTAAAAAAATGAATAAAAGCATTCATTCAAATCTCCGCAACAGTAGCCCAAACAAAAGAATCATGCTACAATGAACAAAGGAAGATAAAAACAGCAGAAATGCCATAGAATAACGAAGGAGATCATCAGACATGAACATAAATATTTTATATGAGGATGAGGAGGTTATTGTCTGCGAAAAACCGGCGGGGGTTGCGGCGCAGACAAGACGGTTAGGACAGGCGGACATGGAAAGCCTTCTGAAAAATTACCGGGCAGGAAAGGGAGAACAGCCGTATATCGGGGTGGTACACAGGCTGGATCAGCCGGTGCGCGGAGTGATGGTTTTTGCCAAAACAAAAGAAGCTGCGGCGGATTTAAGCCGTCAGGTGCAGACAAAAATGGCAGATAAATTTTATTATGCGGTGACAGACGGTGTGCCGGAACAGAAAAAAGGTACATTGGAAGATTACCTGCTCCGGGATGGAAAAACAAACACTTCAAAAGTGGTATCTAAAAGTACGGAGGGCGCAAAGTCAGCAAGGCTGGACTATGAAGTGACCGCACAGAATAAAACGAACGCCATTCTCCGGATCCGGTTAGACACCGGAAGGCATCATCAGATCCGGGTACAGTTAGCAAATGCAGGAATCCCGATCGTAGGGGATACGAAGTATAATTTTAAAGAGACAATGACACGGAGTGGAAACGGTCTTTTACTCTGCTCTTATAAAATCGGATTTAAACATCCAAAGACACATAAAAAAGTTGAGTTCGAAATTGACAATCCATTTCTCATCTGAGACAGAAACGCAGGAGCTACAAAGGACTTCTGAGTTTTTTTCTCACAAAAAGAAAAATAGACAGTCATGTCTCTGAAAGTAAGAGGTAAATCGTTACTGGGCGAAGTATGAGTAAACAGCAGCGAAAAATAGAATAAAATCACGAAAAATGTCGAAAATAGAGTGGTAAAATAAGCATAATGTGCTAAAATACAAATAGGATTTAAAATTGGGTTCATAAAATAAAAAAGATGTAGTAGGAGGTATGGGTATAAACAATATTAAGGTGAGAACAAAATTAGTCATTGTAATGGTGATTGCACTGATCGCACTGGCACTATGCGCCGTCATTTCCAACACAAGCCTGTCAGGACTTGGAAATAATGCGTTAGACATTATCGAGAATGATATGCGTTCCTCGTATGATGAACAGATCAAGGCACAGGTAGATAATGTAATATCTCTCTGCCAGAGCATTTACAATCGGTATGAAAAAGGTGAATATACCTTAGACGAGGCAGAAAAACTTGCAGCAGACCAGATTCGTGATCTGCGTTACGGCAATAATGGATATTTCTGGGTAGATACCTATGATGGAACAAACGTAGTCCTTCTCGGCAATGACACAGAGGGAACAAATCGTATGGATGCAGTGGACACCAATGGATTTGCGTATATGCAGGCAATCATCAGTGCAGGAAGGCAGGAAAACGGCGGTTTTACGGATTATGTATTCCCGAGAGAGGGTGAGACGGAACCTTCTCCAAAACGTGCTTACAGCAAGGCATTTGAGCCATTTGGCTGGGTACTTGGAACCGGAAACTACACGGACGATATTGATGAGGACGTATTGGGTGTGAAAAATGAATTTTCTTCCTATGAATCCAACAGCAGAATGGCGATCATCGGAATCGCTGTTGTCATGGAAGTAATCTTAATTTTAGTTCTGACACTGATCACAGTCAGCATTGTGAAGCCATTGAAAAAGAGTCTTACCCATATTGACGAGATAGCGCGGGGCGATTTTTCAAAAGAATTTGAACAGGATCTGTTAAAGAGAAAAGATGATTTTGGACAATTGGCAGATTCACTTGAGAAAATGCGCTCTGAGATGAAGGAACTGATTGGAGAGGTGAAATCAGAAGCATTAGAGATCACCGGCATGGTGCAGGAGATTGATACAAGTATTCGGGCATTAGATGATCAGATTGAAAATGTATCTGCGACAACGGAGGAGCTTGCGGCAGGTATGGAGGAGACAGCGGCATCTTCGGAAGAGATAAATGCAATGTCACATGAGATTGAGAGCGCTGCGAAGAGTATTGCAGAGAGATCTCAGGATGGCGCTAACGAGGCAGATGAGATCAGGGAACGTGCTGTGAAAATCAAAAAAGATACAGACGAAAATGACAGACGTACCAGATCGATTCATGAGGAGATTAATGAGAGCCTGACCAAAGCACTCGAAGATATTAAGGTTGTGGATCAGATCAATGTTCTTGCCAAATCAATCATGGATATTACTGGACAGACGAACCTTCTGGCTTTGAACGCATCCATTGAGGCTGCCAGGGCGGGAGAGGCAGGAAAAGGATTTGCGGTTGTTGCGGATGAAATCCGAGTATTGGCAGAGCAGTCCAAAGCAGCAGTTGCCCATATTCAGGAAGTGACTGGCAATGTGACCGCAGCCGTTGAGAATCTTGCAAATGATGCAGAGAGGCTGCTGGAGTTTGTCGGAAATGATGTTGTGGAGAGTCTTGGAGGATTTGCAGAAATGGCAAATTCCTATAATAGTGATGCTGCCAATGTAGATTCCCTTGTAACAGATTTCTCAGCGTCATCGGAGCAGCTGCTCGCATCCATTAACGGAGTGATGGATGCTATCTCCGATGTCAGCAAGACTGCGACAGAGGGAGCTACCGGAACAACGGATATTGCTGAAAAAGTAGGAAACGTTGTGCAGGAGGCAGAGGCAATTAAACAGAAGGCAGAGACAACCTATCATTCTGCTGAAAAACTACAGAAAAATGTGGAACGTTTTATTGTATAACCGGTAATGGATATAGAATGTGACAAAACAGCAAGCGTTTTTTTGGAGCAAAAGGGGATCGTATGATAGAAAAGTATTATAATGGGGTTATCGAACAGGTCGCAGGAGGAATCGGAAATGTAGAACATAACAGTATCCTTGTGCGGTATAGCAATGATTTTTCTATATGGGATTTAGAGAGTGTCAATCATTATAAGGACCAGACAGATATCTTTTTTACCTGTCATGAGTTTTCTTATAACAAGATCGCAGAGGCTTATGAACCATATCTGGGACTGATCCGGCAGATGTTTCATAAGTATTGCAGCGGCACATTGGAAGAGTTTATGGAAGAATGTGATGTCTACAAGCTTCAGAGACCTGTGTTTGAAAGTTATTTTGAAAAGGGATTTTGCGAGAGAACGGAACAGATCCTGATCGATGAGGTAGAGTATGAGCAGGAGCGCATGCACAGTTCGATCGTGACCATGCTTCAGAAATTATCGGAGATCTGTCCAATCGTCATTGTGTTGAACCGCTTTCAGCTGGCTTCGAAAAGTACCATGCAGCTTACCAACAGACTGCTTCAGACAGAGAATAAAAATATCGGCATTGTCTTGGGAGTCAATGATGTGCAGTCGATTCCGGAATTTGCACATGAAGAGTGGGATGCGATCTGTGAGAGTATGGATGACCGGAACATGGTGTACCATATCGGAAATGCAGGCAGGAACATGGAACCGGATGTCATGGACTATTACTCTGATTATGAGAGTGACGATGGCTATCGGAAACTGAATAATCTGGTATACTTTCTGGATTTTGACCAGGCAGACCATCATCTGAGCAAGATTGAGCGCCGGATCAAGTTTGATAACTTTACGATTTCTGAGAAAAAGCATTATCAGCTTTTGCTGTTACAGATTATGGTGTCGGTGCTGCAAAGAGATATTGCGAAGGCTCTGGAATCCTGCGAAGATCTGGAAAAACTGCAGGATCAGGAGAAAGAGGGAGCATTTTATTATAATTTCTGGATGGCAACTTCTTACATGTATCTTGGCAAGTTAGAGGAAGCCATGATTTATGTACAGAAGGCAAAGGAGTGCGGAGAAGCGCTTGGGGATGATTTTTTAGTGTTCCGTGCAGAACTTTTAAAAGCGCAGAACCAGATGTCCGGCTGGTGCAATATTTTCTTCTGTGCCCAGGATATTGAGATCAGCGATAAACTGATCGAGAAGCTGAATGCGTACCATTACAAAAATCATCTGGCGCATATTTATATTTATGCATACGACAATAAACCGGAGATCGTGGCAAAAGCGTACCGGTCGGAAGCATTTCTGATTTATTTTTCCAAGGGCGTTGCGCTTGCAAAAGAGATTGGCAATGAGCAGCTTATCAGCATTGCATATCGGAAAAATATCATGATAGCATCCACAAATGGCGAGTACGAAGTTTCCCTGTTATATTCGATCCGTACCTATGAGGCGATGAAAGATGTTGACAGCGTGGAGGGCGGAAGGATCTATTCCGGTATTGCGTATAATTTATGTGCAATGGGAGAAAATGAGAGAGCCCAGAGCTATTACAACAAGGCAATTAAGATATTATGTAAACTGAGAAAGCCGGAGGATATTGCAGAAGTACATTATAATATGTCATTGAACTGCGTTATGCTGGGGCAGTATGACAAGGCGCAGGAATACCTGACACAGTGTATGAAAGCGATCGAAAAGCTGCATCTGAACAGTCTGCGTGTCTGCAACCTGTCCAAACTGTATGGATTGTTTGCTCTGGTTTCCATTTTACAGGGAAACCGTTTTAACTGTGAGAGGTATCTGTATAGCTGCCGCCAGTTTTTGAATTATATTTTCGAGAAGGAAAAGACAGAAAACAACCTCGCCACTGTGCATGACTACGCAAAGGCAGATGATGATATGTTCCTCTATACGTTTTCCAAGGCATTATTAGCACAGCATGACGGAGACAACGAGGAGGCGCTAAAATTATATGAGCAGGCAGATATTTATTTAAAGAGAGCAGAGGGAAACCAGTTTTTCTGTTATGTGCTGTTCCGAAGGAACAGGATGGAATGCTTCAGGAATGCAGGAAAAGAGATCCTTTATGAGCAGGAAGAGTTTATTTTAAAACAGTATGAAGAGACACATCGTATCATGTTCCATGAGTACGCGGAGGATATGAAAGATCTTCTGCCACCGGTAGATGACGACTGTGAGGAATTATCAACCAGGGAAATCGAGGATCTGTTAAAGCAGGAGAGCGTGGAGCGGGCATATAAGAGTAAGAAAGAACAGCTCGACTTTATTTCTATCTGGCAGAAACTGATCGATGTAAATGGTATCACTGCAAAAGAGATGCTCAATATGGTCATGAAGACATTTTTAAATCATTTTGACGTCGACCGGGCAGTCTATATCCGCTATAGCGAGAGGGTGCCGCAGGTACTTTACAATGACACAGAGAAAGAGATGACGCCGGAGATCATGAAGATCATGGAAAAATCCATGCGGAAAAATGCGGGTGGATTTGTGATCTCCAAGATCAGCAGCAATTATTCTGAACATCAGGATATCACATCGATTTTTGGTGATGAAGATGTGTGTTCTATGGTGGCGATCCCATTTTTTAACAACGCAAAAATCGAGAATATTGTCATCACCTATGTGCTGATGAAGGATAACTGGCATTCCTCGGTGAACCGTTATATGCTTGATGAGGACGATCTGAACTTTTATCAGCTTCTGTTCCGTGAGGTGCGTTACGCATTGAACAGGCTTGATGCCTATGACAAGATTTATGAGATGAATACAAAACTGTATATGTCGGCAGTTACAGACCAGCTGACAGGGTGCTATAACCGTGAAGGGTTCTACCGCAAATTAGACGCACTTCTGAAAGAGATCGCAGGGGAAAAAAGAAAACCAAAGCTGGGAGTGATGTTTATTGACCTGGACAATTTCAAACACTATAATGATACGTACGGACATGATGTGGGCGATTTCGTTCTGATCAAAATGGCTGATATTTTTACGGAAGTCTGTGGAAAAGATGGTTTTGTGTGCCGTTATGGCGGGGATGAGTTCCTGATCTTCCTTTATACAGATGACAGGGATATTTTCAAAGAAAAGGCAGAGCGTATCTATCAGATTATTGATGAGGCAGACGGATTTTCGGCGGAGATCAGTGAAAAACTCGGACAGTCATTCTCAATCGATAAACAGCATCAGATCTCCTGCTCCATCGGTATTGCAGCCGGAGACCATATCTGTACGGAAAATGATATGACAGAGATGATCAAGAGGGCGGATGATCTGTTATATTCGATCAAAACAACGACAAAAGGAACCTATCGTATATGAAAATCGTTTTACCTGAGAAAGTAACTTATATTATTGACACACTGACACAGCATGGCTTTGAGGCCTATGCTGTAGGTGGGTGCGTCCGTGATACGATGTTAGGACGGATTCCTATGGACTGGGACATCACGACATCAGCAAAACCGGAACAGGTAAAAGAGTTATTCCGACATACCATAGATACTGGGATCCAGCATGGAACGGTTACCGTGATGCTTGAACATGAGGGATTCGAGGTGACCACATACCGTATAGACGGGGAATATGAGGATGCAAGGCATCCTAAGGAGGTACAGTTTACTTCCAATCTGTTAGAAGATCTGAAGCGCCGCGATTTTACGATCAATGCTATGGCTTACAATGATAAGGATGGGCTGGTCGATGCGTTTGATGGTGTGGGAGATTTAGAGCGCGGTGTGATCCGGTGCGTGGGAGCTGCTGTGGAGCGTTTTACGGAGGACGCGCTTCGTATGCTGCGTGCAGTGCGGTTTGGAGCGCAACTTGGCTTCTCTATTGAAGATGAGACAAGAGAGGCGATTGTTTCCCTGGCACCAAACATTGCAAAAGTGAGTGCAGAACGTATTCAGATCGAAATGGTAAAACTTCTCACGTCCGGACATCCGGAACTGCTGCGCACGGCCTATGAGACAGGACTTACCGCAGTTTTTCTGCCGGAATTTGACGAGATGATGAAAACACCGCAGAATAATCCGCATCACTGCTATTCTGTGGGGGAGCACACGCTGCATGCCCTGATGGAGATACAGCCGGATAAAGTGGCGCGTATTACAATGCTGTTACATGATGTGGCAAAACCGATGTGCAGAACCACGGACGAACATGGCGTGGATCACTTTTATGGACACCCACAGGAAGGAAGTCTTGTGGCAAGGAAGATTTTGCGGCGGCTGAAGTTTGACAATGATACAACCGACCGGGTATGCAGACTGATCTTATGCCACGACGATAATCCGCCTTTGCAGGAGCGGACGGTCCGCAGAGCAATCTACCGGAACGGTGTGGATCAGTATCCGCTGCTTTTTGCAGTAAAAAGAGCGGACATGCTGGCACAGAGTGCATACAGGCGGGAGGAAAAAGCAGAGTATTTAAAGGAATACGAAGAAATATATGAGCAGATCATGGCGAAGCGGCAGTGCCTTTCCATAAAGGAACTTGCGGTTACGGGAACGGATCTGATCGCAGATGGAATGCAGCCGGGAAAGGCGATCGGCGAGACGCTGAAACAGCTTTTGGAGTATGTGCTGGAACACCCGGAGGACAACACGAAAGAAAAATTAATGGAACAGGTTCATAATATCGCATCCCCTCACATATGATGAATTGACACGGCAGGAGAGCATTTTGCTCTCTTATCGCAGATTCATCGTATGGAGGGGATTTTCATGTATATCAGGCCGGAACAGATAGCAGAACAATATGAGATGGAGGTAAAGTCTATTTCGAAGGGAAGAGACTGTTTTTTGTGTGAAACAGATCTCGGAATGCGCGCACTGAAGGAGTATAGGGGCTCTGTGGAGCGTGCAGAATTTCTGGCTGGAATGCTTGATTTCCTGAAAGAGCAGAATATTGTGGCAGAGCAGATCTTTTATACAAAAGAAGGGGAAATTTTTGCCAGGGACGAAGAGGAACAGAATTATCTGTTATTGTCAGTTTTCCGTGGAGCCGAGTGCGATACGAAGAGCAGGGAGGACATGGTGTATGCGGTAAGACTGCTCGCTGGTTTACATAATGCAACTGAACAGTATCCGGACGAGGTGCCTGAGTTTGTAAAAATGAATCCTAACGCCCTGCTTTTGCTTTATGAAAAACATAACCGTGAATTGCGGCAGGTGCGCAATTATATCCGTGGCAGAAAACAGAAAAATGAGTTTGAAGAAATGTTCATGCGCCAGTTTGCAGGTTTTTTTGAAAAGGCACAGGCTGTCACAGAGCAGTTGCAAAATATGGAGATTCGTGAGGAGTTGACTGGCTTCTGCCATGGGGATTATAACCAGCACAATGTCATTTTTTCGAGAGAGGGCGTGGCAATCGTCAATTTCCTTAATTTTTCCTATCAGATCCGGGTGAGTGACCTCTCAAATTTTGTGCGGAAGATGATGGAAAAAAATAATTGGAACACGTCGCTTGGAATGGAGTTGATCGGGGCATATGATTCTGTGCGGAAACTAAAGCCGCAGGAATTTTCATATTTGTATTTTTACCTTGCGTATCCCGAGAAATTCTGGAAAATTGCAAATCATTATAGCCAGTCCCACAAAGCCTGGCTTTCCGGCAGAAACACCGAAAAACTCAGCAAGGTGATCACACAGGAGGGGGCGAGGGAGCATTTTTTGCAGACGCTTGCAGGGAAAGTGGAAAATAGGATATAATTAGGTAACAGCGAAACTCCTCATAGGTTATGTCGAATTGTGGAATACCAACAAAAACATTCAAGACACGCTCTCGCTACGTGTCGCTCGCAGCGGTACTAAGAAGTCATATCCTGCATTTCATTTCTGATAAATCAGAATGAAATACAGAATATGACTTCTAAGTGCCGGCGGCTCCCCAGTGTCTTTCATGTCTTTTGTTGATATTTCACAATTTAATTCACATTTTTACGAGTTTCGCAATTTACATGATTTGTATGACACATAAGAGGTGATATGTTGAGAAAATTAAGATACATGTATTATAGCATTATTTTAAGTATGATTTTATTAGCGGGTTGTGGACAGCAGACAAGACCGGTCTCGACTGCACAGTATTATAATCCGGCGAAAGAGACAGCGGCAGATACTGAGGAAGCAGAGGGTGCAGGGGCGGAGACATCGATCGGAACCGATCTCTATCTGATCATTGGCAATGACATGACCAATGAACAGTTGAATTTAAAGCAGCTTGCATCGGGAAAGCAGTATCTGTATGTTTACTCGTTGTCGACAGATTTCCAGGACAAATATGGAAACAGTGCAACAACGATGGATTTTGAGCCGGGCAGGGTGATCCATATTGGAAAAAAAGATGGCGAAGGACGGCTCTTGCAGGCACAGATCGCAGATGAAGTCTGGGAATATTCGGATATCACAAAATATTCGGTAGATACAGAGCGTGGGATTTTCAAAATTGCGGATTCCAAGTATTCGTATGACGCAGATTTGTTCGTGGAATCGAATGGAGAAAAAATCCGTCTGTCCGACCTGAACGAAAAAGATGAGATCCGTGTCGTTGGAATCGGAACAAAAATATTATCCGTATCCGTCACTACCGGACAGGGAACTCTGGAGTTAAAGAATACATCCGTATTTGAGGGAAGTTTTATTCAGGTGGGAAGTAAGATTTTTGCACAGATCACACACAATATGAAGCTGGAGATCCCGGAGGGAACTTATACGGTTACCGTTGCAAATGAAGGATATGGCGGCAGCACAGAGGTGGAGATCGCAAGAGGGGAGAACTGCACGCTTGATCTGGATGAATTAAAAGGTGAGGGCCCTAAGACTGGAAGTATCATATTTTATATTGATGTGGAGGGAGCAACGCTTTCTATTGACGGGGATACTGTGGATTACAGCGCACCTGTGGTACTGACCTATGGCGTGCACACATTGCATGCGGAGGCAGCGGGATACGACGATTTTGATAAAAAGCTTTTTGTTAACTCTGCGGCAGCGAATATCGATATCTCTCTTACCGGAGACAGTACTACGTCAGACAATGACATGACAGAGGGCACAGAGTCTGTGGAGGAGACCGAAACTGCTGAGACAGAGACAAAAGACAGTGAGGAGGAGACAAAGAGTACAGAAAAAGATTCGGAGACGACAGACAAGTCCACGGACAAAGATGTCACATCCGATTATCTGGCAACACTTTCAGATCTCATCACATCGTTAAATAAGTAAGAAGATGTAACTATTCAGAACCTCATTCGCAAAATCGCTCTTTCAGAGCTTTCTTTGAATAACAAGCATGCTTGTTATTTGCTCATTGTGGTTACTTCGCCAAAGAAATTTTCAAAATTATGCTCATTCATGCAAGCATGATTCGCAAATTTTTGAAAATTGCCCTGGCTCTGAATAGTTACAAAAAAATAACTTGAAAATAGCGGCTGACAAAGCTAAACTATAAACGAAATAAATATAGGGAGGAAATAATCATGGGATACAAAGAAATGTATGAAGAATGGTTAAATAATCCATACTTCGACGATGCAACAAAAGCAGAATTAAAAGCGATTGAGGGGAATGAAAAAGAGATCGAAGACCGTTTTTATATGGATCTTGAGTTTGGTACGGCAGGTCTCCGCGGCGTGATCGGTGCCGGAACAAACCGTATGAATGTCTATACAGTCCGCAAGGCAACACAGGGACTTGCAAATTATATCAACAATGTGCATGCGCAGGAGAAAGGGGTAGCAATTGCATATGATTCCAGACATATGTCACCGGAATTTGCAGATGTTGCGGCTTTATGCCTTGCTGCAAACGGAATAAAGGCGTATGTGTTCGAGTCGCTCCGTCCGACACCGGAACTTTCCTATGCAGTCCGCAAGTTAGGTTGTACCGCAGGAATCAATATCACAGCCAGCCATAACCCACCGGAATACAATGGATACAAAGTATACTGGGAGGATGGTGCACAGATCACGCCACCTCATGATACCGGAATTATGGCAGAGGTGAAGAAAGTCACAGATTATGCGGCCGTTAAGACGATGGACAAAGATGCCGCAGTTGCAGCAGGTCTTTATCAGGTGATCGGAGCAGATATCGATGATCCATACATAGAAGAACTGAAAAAACTGATCCTTCATCAGGATTGTATTGACAAAGTGGCAGGAGAGTTAAAAATCGTGTACTCTCCACTTCACGGAACCGGAAATATCCCGGTGCGCCGTGTGTTAAAAGAACTTGGATTCAAAAATGTATATGTCGTTCCGGAGCAGGAACTCCCGGATGGAGATTTCCCAACCGTAAGTTATCCAAACCCGGAGGCAGCAGAAGCATTTGAATTAGGACTTGCTTTAGGCAAAAAAGTGGATGCTGATCTCATCCTTGCAACAGACCCGGATGCAGACAGACTTGGCGTTTATGTAAAAGATTCCAAGACCGGGGAGTACCACAGCCTGACAGGTAACATGTCCGGATGCCTGATCGGCGATTATGTGATCGGTCAGAGAAAAGCCCTGTACGGACTGCCGGAAGATGGAGCATTTATCCGCTCGATCGTTTCCACCAATATGGCAGATGCAATTGCAAAATATTATGGAATCCAGCTTGTAGAAGTTTTAACAGGATTTAAATTCATCGGACAGAAGATTCTTGAGTTTGAAAACACCGGAAAAGGAACCTACCTCTTTGGTATGGAGGAAAGCTATGGCTGTCTGACCGGAACTTATGCAAGAGATAAAGATGCGGTCGATGCTTCCATGACACTGTGCGAGGCAGCAGCTTACTATAAGACCAAAAACATGACACTCTGGGATGCTATGCTTGCAATGTATGAGCGTTACGGATACTACAAAGATGATGTGACTGCTATCACTTTAAAAGGTATCGAGGGACTTGCCAAGATCCAGGAGATCATGAATACACTGAGAGAGAATGCTCCGGCAGAGATTGGCGGTTACAAAGTAACGGCAGTGCGTGATTATAAGAAGGACACCATTACAGATACTGCAACAGGCGCTGTAAAACCGACCGGTCTTCCGGCTTCCAATGTTTTATATTATGAGTTGGAGGATGATGCATGGGTATGTGTAAGACCTTCCGGAACAGAGCCGAAAGTAAAATTCTATCTCGGTGTAAAGGGAACGTCTTTAGAGGATGCAGATGCAAAATCCAAGGCATTGTCCGAAGCTGTCCATGCAATGATCGGAAAAATGTTATAACATATGTAAAATGCCTAAAAATGCCCCAAAATGGGAAAATTTCTTGACAAAGACATAGAAAACAAGTATAAATATGGATGTAGGTATTTTGGAAAAGAAAAAACCTCATATATCATAAAGTGAAAATCCAGAGGAGGAATTTTTAACATGAACAAAGCAGAATTAGTTGCAGCTATGGCTGAGAAAGCTGAATTAAGCAAAAAAGACGCAGAAGCAGCATTAAAAGCATTCACAGATGTTGTTGCAGAAGAATTAAAAAAAGGTGAGAAAATCCAGTTAGTTGGATTCGGAACATTCGAAGTTTCTGAGAGAGCAGAGAGAACAGGACGTAACCCACAGAGCGGTAAAGAGATGGTTATCCCAGCTTCTAAAGCTCCTAAATTCAAAGCAGGAAAAGCTTTAAAAGATATGGTTAACGCATAATTCTTTTTTAAATATGAATGTTTAGCGGGCTCGGATTTTCCGGGCTCGTTTTTTGTGCAGCAGGAGACATCGTTTCTGTTGGATAAAAAACATGCCGCAGGGATGTGTAACCTGCGGAATAAAAAGTAAGAGGGGAAAATAAAAACAATGAGATTAGATAAATTCTTGAAAGTGTCACGACTCATCAAGAGAAGAACGGTTGCGAATGAAGCGTGTGATGCAGGACGTGTGATGGTGAACGGAAAACCGGCAAAGGCTTCCGTCAATGTGAAAGTCGGGGATGTGATCGAGATCGCATTTGGAACAAAAAGTGTGAAAGTGCGCGTGTTAGATCTTCAGGATACAACGAAGAAAGAGGAAGCAAAAGACCTGTTTGAATATGTATCCTAAATATATTCTATACACACATTAGCCAGGGCAGTTATTTTTGAGGGCATAAATCAGGGAACCTTCTCATATATAGAATATAGACAAGTGCGGAACTCATAGAAAACATTCAAAACGTAAGTAGGAGGTTCGCAATTACCTGTATATATGAGGAGGAGATTTATGGACGAGAAGAATAATGTGACAAAATCCCACAAAGTGCTTTTGGCAAACCGGAAAAATGGCGCATTCAGCGGTGTGGTGGATGTACTGTCTTTTGATGTGGCAGAGATATTGCTGGAGACGGAGCTTGGGATGCTTCTAATAAAAGGACATGACCTTCATGTAAACCGCCTTTCACTGGAAAAGGGAGAAATCGATATTGAGGGACGGATCGATTCCCTGACCTATTCAGAGCCGAAAAATGTTGCAAAACAGACGGAATCTCTTCTTGGAAGGCTTTTTAAATAATGTCTGGATTTGTGCGGCTGGCGGAAGGAATCCTGTTTTGGCAGGTGCAGGAGACCGGAAGCAGGGTGAGCGAGGGGATTTTCACAGAGGCAGTTTTTCTCGGAATCTCGGTTCTGGTGGGGATGGGACTATTCCTGCTGTATGATATTTTTCGTATTTTCCGAAGAATCGTGCCACATGGCGCAATCTGGATTGGAGTGGAAGACTTCTGTTATTGGTTACTATGCACTGCTGCGGTTTTTCTGATGCTGTATCAGGAGAATGACGGTATGATCCGGGGATTTGCCATTGGTGGTGTTATTTTTGGCATGATACTGTATTTTTTCCTCCTCAGCAGATTTGTTGTAAAGATCAATGTGTGTATTTTGAAGAAAATACTTGGCATTGCGGGAAGGATAACCGGTTTTGTGACAAAACCTTTTCGAAAGATTGGCAGGAAAATCATAAGTTTTTTATGTAAACAGTTGAAAAAATGGATAAAAATGATTAAAATGAGTTTATGTAAGCTTTAATGCGTAGATTTAGAGGGGTTCATCATGGCAAACGCGAAAAGAAGACGTAGAAAAAACGGAAACAGAGCTGGAAGAATGTGCATTACCTGTATTGTATTTGTGTTTGCAATTGTTATGTCAACACAGATCATTAAGGTATACCAGAAGGATCAGGAATATATTGCCAAACAGGCGGACTTAGAACAGCAGCTTTCCGCAGAACAGGACAGACAAAAAGAGTTAGAAGCATACGAGACTTATACAAAATCACAGCAGTATGTCGAAGATGTCGCCAAGAGCAAACTGGGGCTGCTTTATGATAATGAGGTTGTATTTAAAGAACAAAAGTAACGATCGCATTCGTTGGATCGTGAGCGTGATAGATAAAAAATGGGACTGTTTTTTGTACAGTCCCATTTTTGTATTTCAATGTCAACCTTGAACAATCGTCTCTATCTTTTGTAATTCTTCTTCTGTGAAGTCTGTGTGTCCGATGATCTTAATGTTGTCTAAAATCTGTTCCGGTTTGGAAGCGCCAATTAAAACGCTGGTTACTTTATCATCCCTTAAGATCCAGCTTAAAGCCATCTCAGCAAGGGTCTGGCCACGTTCTCCGGCAAGTACATTTAAAGCCTGGATCTGTGCAAGCTTTTCAGGAGTCAGGGCGGATTCCTTTAAGAAACGTCCGTCTGTGGCAATGCGGCTGTCGGTTGGGATACCATTTAAGTAACGGTTTGTCAGAAGTCCCTGAGCCAGAGGAGAGAATGCGATAATTCCCTTCTTAAGTTCATAAGCGGTATCTTTTAATGCATTATTTTCAATGGTGCGGTCAAAAATAGAGTAACGATTCTGGTTAATGATAAATGGACACTTTAAGTCACTTAAGATTGCAGTTGCTTTTCTTAAAGTCGGACCATCATAATTGGAAAGACCGACATAAAGTGCCTTTCCGCTCTTTACGATAGAATCTAAGGCGCCCATCGTCTCTTCCAGTGGTGTCTCCGGATCCATTCTGTGATGATAGAAAATATCAACATAATCCAAACCGAGACGTTTCAAACTCTGGTCAAGACTTGCGATCAGATATTTGCGGCTTCCCCAGTTGCCGTAAGGACCTTTCCACATATCAAAACCGGCCTTTGTACTGATGAGAAGTTCATCACGGTAAGGATGAAGTTCCTCCTTCATGATCTTTCCGAAGTTGCGCTCTGCGCTTCCGTAAGCAGGACCATAATTATTGGCGAGATCAAAATGTGTGATTCCGTGATCAAATGCGGTGAAACACATCTGCTTCATGTTTTCGTAAACACCCGTGTCTCCAAAATTATGCCATAAGCCTAAAGATACTAATGGAAGCTTTAAACCACTGTTGCCGCAGCGGTTGTAAACCATCGTGTCATATCTTTTTTCATCTGCAATATACATTATAAAATCTCCTTTCAAAATGGGGTGTGTCCGGTAATGTGAAAAGCTTTCTAGGTCGTGTTGAATTGTGAAAAATTAACAAAAACATTCAAGACACGCTCTCGCTACGCGTCGCTCGCAGCGGTACTAAGAAATCAGTGTCTTTCATGTCTTTTGTCAATTCTTCACAATTCAATTTACGCTATGAATGAGTTTTTCAATTACCAGATGGTTTATAAGTATTTTACTTCACGTGAGCTCTGGTGTACAGTGCCAAAATTTCGTTTCTGTAACTTATTTTGAATGGTTTAGTACCTTAGCCTCCTAAAAAACCCGAACTTCCTTCAAGCACCACAAACAGACATTTGAGCGGAATTTTTGGCGAAAACTTTTTTTTGCCACGACGTTCCTTTGACAAACATTTTCATGGACAACTCCTATAATCGTGGACACGGTTGCAGGACAACTGCAAAACATAGATACATGAAAACTTCAAAGTTGTCCGGCGTACAGAAATAGATAATTGCGAAACTCATAAAAGCCTAAAATGAATTGTGAAAAATTGACAAAAGACATGAAAGACACTGTGGAGCCGCCGGCACTTAGAAGGCAGGTACAACGGTAAGTTGTGGCTGGCTTCTTAGTACCGTTGCGAGCGAAACGTAGCGAGAGTGTGTCTTGAATGTTTTTGTCAATTTTGAACAATTTGCAATAGACTAGGGAGAGTTTCGCAATTATCTATGGACACAGAAACAATAAAAGGAGATTATGTCATGAAAAAAAGTGCAGGTAAACAGATGATAACGATTGCGGGAGGCATTCTTGCATGCAGTATACAAATGATGGGCTGCTATCCACTTGCCCCGGCGTATTTTGCGGCAGCATTCTTGGAAGGAGTAAACGGCGTGTGGCTGACGGCTGCGATGTACATAGGAATGCTTTATTTTATGCCACTGACGGCAACGGTAAAATACGCAGTGGCACTTCTTGTGACCGCAGGTGCGATCAAACTGGTAGAGTGGGCGAATGAGGGCTGCCCCGCATTTCTGGCGGCAATCCTGACAGCAATCACGACGATGATTCTGTCTTTCTGTGGCGGACTGCTGGAATGGAAAGACCAACCGGAGGTTCTGGCGGTGTTTCTGGAAGGAATCTTTATATTCGGTGCGGTGATCCTTTTAAACCGCGGCATTCATTTTTTTATGGAGTGGCAGGGGCGTGGAAACAGGATAGAGCAGGAGCCCGTGGACAGAGGCAAGGAGGAACGCCTTTCGGGGTATGCGGAATCGTTTCAGGGATTGTCACAGATTTTTATGAATATGAGTAAAAAAAAGGAGCAGTACACGGCGGAGGAACTCGGACAAATGCAAAATGAGCTGACCGGGCGGCTCTGTGCAAACTGTGACTGCTGTGCGATATGCTGGGAGCAGGAATCTACACCGTTGTATGGGATTTTGTCTAACATGATCACGTCGATCCTGAATGTGGGGATTCCGGCAAAAGAAAGTGAGGAGGAACTAAGCCACTACTGCAAACACAGCAAAGATATGGTGGAGGAGGCAGTGCGTGTGTTTGAGAAGGCAAGCTTAAACCGTGCGTGGTACAACCGTCTGTTGGAAAACCGTCAGACGATCGCAGAACAGCTCGATGCGATGGCGTACATTATGAAAGACTGTGCGAAGGAGGAAAAACTGCTGGATACGCAGGAGAAAAAGGCGTTGGCAGAGATACGCTACCGGGCAAAAGAGAGCGGGATCGTCATTGAGGAAATGCATTTGTATGAGAATCAGGAGGGACGTCTGCGGCTGACAGCGGGACTGCGCAGTAAAATGGGCGGCTGTGTTTCTGTGAAATCATTTCTCGCAGCGGTCAGCCATGCGCTTGGAAAAGATATCCGTGCTGCCGCAGACTGCCGTTCATTTATCTCAAAGGAACGCACCGATTTTTTGTTTTACGAGGATACAAAATACCGCAGTGTGCAGGGAATCGCACGGCTGAAAAAAGACGGTGCACAGATTTCCGGGGACAATTTCTCGTTTCTGGAGCTGGAGCGCGGTGATCTTCTGCTCGGACTCTCGGATGGCATGGGCTCCGGCAGTGCCGCATGCAAAGAGAGTGAGATGGTGTTAGATCTTGTGGAACGCTTTTTGGAAGCCGGTTTTTCGGTGGAGACAGCGATCCGTATGATGAACTCGGCGATGGTGATGAAAGGGGAGAGCGATCTGTATTCTACCGTTGATTTGTGTATGGTGAACCTTTATGATGGGGCGGCGGATTTTTACAAGATTGGAGCAGCGGGAAGCTTTATCAGGCACGGGCAGGAGGTGACAAGTTTTGCCCCGGATTCGCTGCCGGTCGGCGTCGGGACAAACCCCGAGATCGAGCATAAAAAGATAACTCTGAAAAACGGCGATTTTGTTGTCATGGTCACGGATGGTGTGTTAGAATATCTGCATGTACCAAATCCGGAAGAAACAATGCAGGAGATCATCGAGAGTATCAACACCAATCATCCGGGCATCCTGGCGAAAAAGATTTTGGAGCGGGTGCTTCTTTTTACAGGGGGTAAGGTTTCGGATGATATGACCATTCTTGCAACCTGCATCTGGGAGAAATAGATGACAAATGAACTTTTAAACGAATGGAAAAAAGAAAAAATAGTGGAAGACGGGGACATAGTACTCGCAGGGGTATCCGGCGGTGCTGATTCCGTCTGCCTCCTGTTGATGCTGGAGCAGTTACAGAAAAAAACAGATTTTTTATTGGAAGCAGTCCATGTGGAACATGGCATCCGTGGGGAGGAGAGCCGGAAAGATGCTGCGTTTGTGAAAAACCTGTGTCAGGATCATGGGATCAGATGTCATATATTTTCAGTGGAAGTTCCTCTATTTGCGGAGAAACATGGTCTTGGGCTGGAGGAAGCAGCGCGCATTTTAAGATATGACTGTTATAAGAAAGCGGCAGAAAGCGTAAAAAAGGAATTTCCGGAAAAGAAGATTAAACTTGCGCTGGCGCATCATGCGGAGGATAACGCAGAAACGGTTTTGTTTCAGATGGTGCGCGGAAGCGGACTGGATGGGCTGTGTGGCATGAGCCGCCGCAGGGATGAGGGGATTTACGAATTGATCCGTCCTCTGCTTGCGCAGCCGCGGGAAGAGATCGAGACCTTTTTAAGGGAATGTGGGCAGTCCTATTGTACGGATGAGACAAATCTGGATACAGAATACAGCAGAAACCGTATCCGGCATCAGGTGCTGCCGGAACTAAAGCAGATCAATGGACAGGCGGTGGCACATATCAACCAGAGTGCGGCGCTTCTGCAGGAAATGAGAGATTTTCTCAATGAGGAGGCAGAGCATATCCGGGAAATGTATGTGGTTGAAAAAAGCGATGGCATACAGCTTTATCCGGGCGTGTGGGAGGAGTGCCACGAAGTTGTGCAGCGGGAGGTTCTCCATAAGGCAATCGGACAGGTGGCAGGATCGAAAAAAGATATTACGAGAAAACATGTAGAGAGCGTGAGAAACCTTTATTTTTCACAGGTTGGACGATATGTGGAACTGCCATATCAGGTGCTGGCGGAGCGCAATTATCATGGTATTTTGCTGAGAAAAGAGACGGAAAAAAAGAGGGCGGATAACACCTTTTTGATAGAGGTACCAAAGGAGAGCCTGCAAAAAGTTTTTGATGGAGAGACACTGGAACTGGAAGTGCCGGGAGGCAGAGTAAGGTTTTGCGGACTCAGCCCGGATGGGAAAATCGGGGAAATTGATAAAAAATCATATACGAAATGGCTGAATTATGATAAAATCAAAGTTGGACTGCAAATCAGGACCAGAACCGCAGGAGATTATCTTACGGTGGATGACAGGGGACACACAAAGAAACTGAAAGAGTATTTTATTAACGAAAAAGTCCCAAAAGAGATGCGGGATACCATGCTGCTCCTGACGGAAGACTCTCATGTTGTATGGGCGGTCGGACAGCGGATCAGTGCAGATTATAAAATCGATGAAAATACAAAAAAGATATTAGAAGTACATTTTTTTGGAGGAAATTATCATGAAAGTAAAGAATATTAGAAAGTATCTGACAGAAGAACAGATCACAGAGCGCGTAAAAGCAATGGGAGAACAGATCAGCAGAGATTACGGCGGTGAGACCGTATATCTGATCTGCATTTTAAAGGGATCGATTTTCTTTACCTGTGAACTTGCTAAGCGGATCGCATCTCCGGTAGAGATCGATTTTATGTCTGTTTCCAGTTATGGTGCCGGCACAAGTTCCAGTGGTGTTGTCAAGATTGGAAAAGATCTTGATACTACAATTGAAGGAAAGAATGTCCTTGTTGTCGAGGATATCATTGATTCCGGAAGAACATTAAGCTATCTGCTCCAGAATCTGAAAACAAGAAATCCAAAGAGCCTGAAATTATGCACACTGTTAGATAAACCGGACCGTCGTGTGTGCGATGTGAAGGTTGATTATGTCGGATTTGAGATCCCGGATGAATTTGTAGTAGGTTTCGGATTAGACCTTGACCAGCAGTACAGAAATCTGCCATACATTGGATGTGTGGAACTTGAGGACGAAGAATAAAGGAGAGCAGCTTTGAATAGTAGGAATAATAGTTACAGAGGCTTTGGATTTTATCTTTTGCTCATCCTGATCGTAGTTGGTGTCTGGTATTTCCTGGATGGAAATACAACAACCAATTCTTATACACGGGCAGCTTTTGAAAGAGACATCCAATCAGGGGATGTGGCAGCCATTGATATTGTGCAGAATCGTGAGATCCCGACGGGAAGTGTGAATCTTACCTTCTCGGATTCCACACAGAAGGTATTGATCGTGTCGGATGTCAATGAGATCGTATCCTATCTGCAGGATCAGGGAATCACGGATTATACGATGGAGAATGTTCCGGCGGAGAGCTGGATCATGACATTGCTTCCATATCTGATCATATTTGCTGCAATGTTTATTTTCTTCATGATCATGACCAATCAGGCAGCGGCAAACGCAGGCGGCGGCAGCAGCAAGATGATGAATTTCGGTAAGAGCCGTGCAAAGCTGATGCAGCCGGATGCCAAAAAAGTGACATTTGCCAATGTCGCAGGTCTGAAAGAGGAAAAAGAGGAGCTGGAGGAGATCGTGGATTTCCTTCGTGCACCACAGAAATATACGGCTTTAGGCGCAAGAATCCCGAAAGGAGTTCTGTTAGTCGGACCTCCGGGAACAGGTAAGACACTGCTTGCAAAAGCGATTGCAGGAGAAGCAGGCGTGCCGTTTTTCAGTATTTCCGGTTCTGATTTCGTGGAGATGTTTGTCGGTGTCGGTGCATCCCGTGTCCGTGATCTTTTTGAGGAAGCAAAGAAAAACGCACCATGTATCGTCTTTATCGATGAGATCGATGCGGTGGCAAGACGCCGCGGAACCGGTATGGGCGGTGGACATGATGAGCGTGAGCAGACATTAAACCAGATGCTTGTTGAGATGGACGGTTTTGGCGTCAATGAGGGCATTATTGTCATGGCGGCAACGAACCGTGTGGATATTTTAGACCCGGCTATCATGCGTCCGGGACGTTTTGACCGCAAAGTGTATGTCGGTCGTCCGGATATCGGCGGCAGAGAGGAAATCCTTGCTGTACATGCCAAGAATAAACCGCTTGGCGATGATGTGGACTTAAAACAGATTGCGCAGACAACAGCCGGATTTACCGGAGCTGATCTGGAAAATCTTTTGAATGAGGCGGCAATCGTCGCTGCAAAAGAAAACCGTGCGTACATTACACAGAATGATATTAAGAAATCCTTTGTAAAAGTGGGGATCGGAGCAGAGAAGAAGAGCCGTATCATTTCCGACAAGGAAAAACGGATCACTGCATTCCATGAAGCTGGTCATGCGATCTTATTCCATGTACTGCCGGATGTAGGACCTGTGTATTCTGTATCCATTATCCCTACCGGAGCAGGTGCAGCGGGATATACCATGCCACTCCCGGAAAAAGATGAGATGTTTAATACCAAGGGCAAGATGTTACAGGATATCACCGTTTCACTCGGAGGACGCGTGGCGGAGGAACTTGTCTTTGACGATATCACAACCGGTGCTTCCCAGGATATCAAACAGGCAACCAAGATGGCAAAAGCGATGGTGACACGCTATGGTATGTCGGAGAATGTCGGACTGATCTGCTATGATAATGATGATGATGAAGTGTTCATCGGAAGAGATCTGGCACACACCAGAGGCTATGGGGAAGGTGTGGCAACTGCAATCGATCAGGAAGTAAAACGTATCATTGATGAGTGTTATGCCAAGGCAAGACAGATCATTACAGAAAACCGCAGTGTTTTAGATGCCTGTGCCAAACTTCTGCTGGAAAAAGAAAAAATCAGCCAGAAAGAGTTTGAAGCGCTCTTTGAAACGGATCATGTTGTTTTATAAAAGCATTTGCAAGAAATTTTGTTGATACAAGGATTTAACAGTAAATGATGGAAAAACAAAACCCTGCACGAAAAGAAACTATCTTTTGTGCAGGATTTTCTTTATTTTACAAGCTGCGAAAAAATACTGATGTAAAATTGCACAAAAATAACTTACAATTTTTGTGAACTTTGTGCACACTTATTCGCACAATCATGATACTATAATAACCGTAAAAACCCCCCAATACATTATATATAGTTTTTGCTATACCCCATAGTAAAAATACCTTCTCCTAAGAGGACAGCTGATCGACAGGCTGTCCTTTTTACTATGCAAAAATGGAAGTTAATGAAATATTAAGACACTTTAAATGTGTAAAGTGGTATATTGAATGTAGGCATAATTTTAAGGAAAAGAATGTAAGAGTGGATCGTATTGGATCGGTAATACAATGATTTAGGAGTTACACACTATGAAAAGAATCCGCCCGGATTATTATGATAAATTTACATGCATCGCAGATCAGTGTACCATCACCTGCTGTCAGGAGTGGAAGATCGGCGTAGATGCAGATACAAACCGGAAATGGAAAAAGATTTTTCCACCAGAGGATGTCTCACCACAGAAAAAGAATCTGAGTGCCTATACAACGAAAAAAGACGGCGGACGGGTGATAGAACTGACCGGAGAACACAAATGTCCTTTTTTGAACGAAAACAAGTTATGTAAACTCGTGACCACATATGGAGACAACGTGTTATCGCAAACCTGTGCAGTATTTCCGCGGGAAGTACACCGTTTTAAGACGCATGAGGAAGAGACATTAATGCCCTGCTGTCCGGCAGTCATTGATCTGTTGCGGGAAGAAGAACCGCAGAGAATTTATGCAAGGGAAACTGCACGTTTTTATATCCGGGAAAAGCTGACAGAGTTATTTCTGGATGAGGACTATCGTGTGGAGGAATCCCTGCTCTGTGGATTTTATATCATAAGGGAACTTTTCGATAAGTGTGGGCAGGATGAAAAATTATCAGAGCTTGCCGAAGATTATTTTTCCACAGAAAATCAGCAGCAGCTCAGGAGGGCAATTGAGGAGATAGAGCGTGATCCATTTGCAACGATGGAGGAACGGAATGAGCTGTTACAGGATCTTGCCGTTAATTACCGGAAAGAGGGATTATACCGGAATTATCTGAACCCGGTCATTGAGAAGGCGGAAGAACTTTCGGGTTTGTTTGAAAATATAGGAAATCCGGCAGATGCGGCAGAACAGAATGCAGACCTGGAAACTGAAATGGCAGACAGGATGCATGAGTTTGAAAGTGAATTTCAGGCATACAACCCGCTGATGCGAAAATTCCTTATCAATGAGTTCAACGCAGACCTTTTGATGCCGGAAGGAGATCTGGAGAGTCTGCTGGTGCAATATCAGTGGATCGCCATGGAGTACGGTGTGATCAGACACAGCATTTTTCTGCGCTGGCTGTTGGATGGACAAAAAGAGATTGCATATGAGACGGTCAGAGATTATATTGTTATTATCTGCCGTATGACAGGTTATGATGAGGAAGATATCTACGAATATCTGGAGAACAGTTTTGAGGAGCTGATTTGGGATTGGGGATATCTTGCTTTAATAATTGGTTAAATAAATAATTACAAAACTCCTCCCAAGCATATTTTAATTGCTCAAAATTAACAAAATTTTCGCAATCCATATAATATCTTATGAGTTTTGTAATTATCTATACTTTAAATGATAACAGGAGAAGATATGAGTCAGGAAAACCAGAATATACAGGAAGAACCGCACAAGAGGCGTGTGCGGTACAAGGGAAAGTATCCGAGAAATTATAAGGAAAAATACAAAGAACTGAACCCGGAGAAGTATCAGGATACGATCGAGAAAGTGATCCGGAAAGGCAGTACACCGGCGGGAATGCATATTTCCATTATGGTGAGGGAGATCATCGATTTTCTGCAGATCAAACCTGGGCAGACCGGGTTTGACGCAACATTAGGTTATGGCGGACACACAAAAGCGATGCTGGAATGCTTAAAAGGGCAGGGACATATGTATGCGACAGATGTTGATCCCATCGAGTCTGCAAAGACAAAAAAGCGTCTGGCGGATGCCGGGTTTGGGGAAGACATTCTGACTATCAGGCTGCAGAATTTCTGCACGATCGATGAGATCGCAAAAGAAGCCGGAGGATTTGATTTTGTGCTGGCTGATCTTGGAGTGTCGTCCATGCAGATTGATAACCCGGACCGCGGATTTTCATTTAAAGTGGACGGACCATTGGATCTCAGGCTGAATCCGGAAAAGGGAATCAGTGCAGCGGAACGTCTGGCACAGATCGGCGAGGGCGAACTTGCAGGCATGCTCTGGGAAAATTCCGATGAACCATATGCAGAGGAACTGGCACATGCGATTGTGACTGAGCGGAAACATGGAAAGCCGATCGACACAACAACGAGGCTTCGTGAGGTGATCGAGGAGACCTTAAGTTTTCTTCCGGAGAAGGAGAAAAAGGATACGGTTAAGAAAACCTGTCAGAGAACATTTCAGGCGCTCCGCATTGACGTGAACAACGAGTTTGAAGTGTTATACGAATTTATGGAAAAATTGCCGGGTGCCTTGAAACCGGGTGGAAGAGCAGCAATCTTAACATTTCACTCCGGGGAAGATAAACTTGTAAAAAAAGCGTTAAAACAGGGATACAAAGAAGGTGTTTATTCTGAAATCGCAAATGATGTTGTGAGACCATCCGCAGAGGAATGTGCACAGAACGGAAGAGCGAGATCTACGAAGATGCGCTGGGCAGTCCGGGCAGAGTAAAATCGGGTATCCGGGCAGGAGAAGGAATCAAGGAAGCTTATTGTTACTGGAACGGGGTATGAGAAACAGTAACGCCGGAAGGGGGAAAAGGACATGAGAATATCACATATTGCAATGTATGTACGAGATCTGGAAGTGGTAAAGGAGTTTTACATCCGCTTTTTTGGGGCAAAAGCGGGAGAGTTATATCATAATCCAAAAACAGGACTGAAAAGCTATTTTCTGTCGTTTGATGAGGGAACAAGGCTGGAACTGATGAATCTGCCGGAAATGCAGGATCAGAAGAAAGTGCTGGTGCGGATGGGCTATATCCATATCGCAATTTCAGTGGGAAGCAGAGAGAAAGTGGATGCTATCACCGAAAAACTGTATGAGGCAGGTTACGATGTTTTAAGTGGTCCGCGTATCACCGGGGATGGCTATTACGAGAGCACTGTGTTAGGACCGGAAGATAACCAGATCGAGATTACGGAGTAAAGACAAAATAGACAATTGCGAAACTTATAGAATCGCAATTGTCTGTTTTTTTATGATTTCTTTTTTACGAGTACCATGGCAGAAATTGGTTCCACGGAAACAGAACCGGAAACGGTTGTCAGTGCTTCGGTTCCGGCATGGTCAGCGTCGACACATACATCCCATGCACCATCTGGCAGTGTGACGGATGTCGCTGCATTGTTTGGGTTGAAAATCACAAAAATGCCGTCGGATGTTTCGCCATTCACGCCGCCGTTGATCCGGAATGCAAGCACATTGTCGTCGAGACCGTCCACGGAAGTGATGTTTGCGTTGACATCGTCTGCATTGGTAAGACGAAGTGCTGCATGGGCTTTGCGGAAGGCGATTAGTCCTTTGTAATAATGATAAACATTCTGATACGTCTCATCCTCTAACGTATCCCATTTGATACTGTTGACAGAATCCGGGGAATTGTAGCTGTTTTCCACAAAATCACCGGAGGCATCAATTTTGGCGCGGAGCATTTCTTAGCCTGCCTGCAGGAATGGAATGCCCTGCGCAGTCATGTAAATGGCGGCAGAGAGATTGTTCATGCGGATGTGGTCTTCTTTGGAGGCGCCTGGCGTTGATTTTGTGATACGGTCTAACAGTGTCATATTGTCGTGGCAGGAAGCGTAGTTAATGCTCTGTGACGGTGTGGTGCACCAGTCATCTGCCTGACCTAAAAAGCAGCCTTTGACGGTATCGGCAAGATCAGCGGCTCCCGAGACATAACCTTTCCTTGTGGTGTAAAAGACGTGGCCTTTCAAAGCATCGCGGAGCGTATCGCTGAAAAATGCAAATCCCGGAACATCGGTGGAATTTGGCTGCGTGGTCATTTTATAGCCGTCTTTGGTCACAGCGGTATCCATGGTCCATCCCTCTCCATAGAAAATGACATCCGGGTGGGTTTTGTGAACTTCTGTGACGACCTCGTTGATCGTTTCGGTGTCGATCAGTCCGACAAGGTCAAAACGGAAACCGTCGATGTGGTATTCATCTGCCCAGTATTTGACTGAGTCTACAATATATTTTCTCACCATGGAACGCTCGGAGGCGGTGTCATTTCCACAGTCGGAGCCGTTGGAGTATGTTCCATCCTCGTTTACCCGGGAAAAATAGCCCGGTACGATCTGATTTACACAGAAATCTGACGCATTGTATACATGATTGTAAACAACATCCATGATCACGCTGATCTGGTTGTCGTGAAGTGTTTTTACCATCTGTTTCATCTCGGAAACACGGACGGCACCGTTGTAAGGATCGGTGGAATAGGAACCTTCCGGGACATTATAATTTTCCGGGTCATAACCCCAGTTGAACTGCGGTTTGTCTGACTTTGTCTCGTCGACAGAGGCGTAATCATAAACCGGGAGCAGATGCAGATGGGTGATGCCAAGATCCTTCATGTGGTCTAAGCCGGTTGGAATGCCGGAAGCAGTTGTTGTTTCTGTTTCGGTAAGACCTAAAAATTTTCCGGTGTATAAGTGGCGCCTAAGTCACTGCCGGAGTAAGTAAATTCTTTTTCAAATTTTTCTGTAGAATAAATATTTGGCATAATAATTGGATACTCATTCCCTTCAAATAAAATCATATAACGTTTGGTTTCGATTGGCATATTTTTATAACATGAACTGATTTTGGTGAAAGTGTAACATAATTAAAAAATAAATAAATATATTTTAGCTATAATTTAAAAAAATACGAAAAAAAACGAAAAAATTAGCGGAAAATCATCGGCAAAGATACTTTTGTGTTATAATCATAAGGATTTTTTGAAGGGAGCCAAATACCATGGCAAAAGAATATTCTGTATACGAATTAAACCGTATTCAACAATACATTATGCAGATGCGTCCGGTTTTGAAGAAGGAGGCGCTGTTTTCGGATGGAACAAAAGATTACCGCGATCCGACGGAACCGGAGGCAGGAGAAAAGGTGACGATCCGTTTCCGCACCGGAAGGAATAACGTGGATATCGTCTGGCTTTGCACAGATTGTGAACATTATAAAATGAAAAAAACAGAAAGTGACCATGAATTTGACTATTATACGGTTGAGATGACAATGGGAGAGGAGCCGTTTTACTATTATTTCGAGGTGGCTTCCGGTCTGCTGCATGTCTTTTTTGACCGTTATGGTGTGAGCAAGGAGCGGCGGGATACTTACCGGTTCTGCATCATTCCGGGATTTTCCACACCGGAGTGGTCAAAGGGAGCCGTCATGTACCAGATCCTTGTGGATCGTTTTTACAATGGTGATCCGGCTAACGATGTGCTGACGGATGAGTACTATTATATCCAGACACCGAGTAAAAAAATGGAGGACTGGAATCAGTGTCCGTCCGATTTTTCTGTTGGAGAGTTTTACGGCGGAGATTTAGAGGGCGTGAGACAGAAGTTAAATTACTTACAGAATCTTGGCGTGGAAGTCATTTACTTTAACCCGCTTTTTGTGTCACCATCCAATCACAAATATGATATTCAGGACTATGACCATATCGATCCACATTATGGAAAAATTGTGGTCGATGAGGGGGAACTTTTGCAATCCGGGACAACGGATAACAGCAAGGCAACACGTTATGTAAACCGTGTCACAAACCGGGAAAATTTAGAGGCAAGTAATGCTTTTTTTGCGGAGCTGGTCAGAGAGATCCACGCCAGAGGAATGAAAGTTATTTTAGACGGTGTGTTTAACCACTGCGGTTCGTTCAATAAATGGTTAGACAGGGAAAAAATCTATCACGCAAACGGAGGTTACGAGGACGGTGCATTTTTGTCGAAAGAGAGCCCTTACCGCAGTTTCTTCGGTTTCCAAGATGAAAACGGCTGGCCGGATAACACCTCTTATGAGGGGTGGTGGGATTATGACACGCTGCCAAAATTAAATTATGAAGGCTCGAAAGAGTTGTACGATTACATTCTTGGCATCGCGGCAAAATGGGTGTCAGCACCATATTATGTAGATGGCTGGCGTCTGGATGTTGCGGCGGATTTAGGTCATTCTTCAGAGTTCAATCATAAATTTTGGAGAGATTTTCGAAAAGCAGTTAAGACAGCCAACCCGGAAGCGCTTATTCTGGCGGAGCATTATGGCGACCCGAAAGACTGGTTAGAAAAAGGTGACCAGTGGGATACAGTCATGAATTACGATGCCTTTATGGAACCTTTGACATGGTTTCTGACAGGAATGGAAAAACACAGTGACGAGTATATCCCGGAGAAAAAGGGAAAGGTGGATGATTTTGAGGGAGCTATGCGCCACTTTATGGCAAGTTTCCAGACATCCCAGTTGCAGTGTGCGATGAATGAATTGTCCAACCACGATCATTCGAGATTTCTTACGAGGACCAACGGAACCGTGGGACGTGTGGAAACCCATGGATCGGAAGCCGCAGAGTATGGCGTCAACTTTGGGATTTTCCGGGAAGCAGTTGTTGTTCAGATGACATGGCCGGGCGCACCGACGGTTTATTATGGGGATGAGGCAGGCGTGTGTGGATTCACCGATCCTGATAACCGCCGAACCTATCCATGGGGAAAAGAAGATGTGGTGCTTGTGGATTTTCACCGGGATATGATCCGCATTCATAAGGAAAATGAAGCCTTACGCACCGGTTCCTTAAAGCTTTTGCAAGGAGAAAAGGACATATTGTGTTACGGCAGGTTTAACCGGACACAGCAATTTGTTGTGATCCTGAATAATAGCGATGAGAAGAAGGAGATCACAAAGGAAGTATGGAGTATCGGTATTCCAAAAAATTGTAAGATGGAGCGTCTGATCATCACCACGGAGGCTGGCTATTCGCTCATGCCGAAAGAATATGAAGTGGAAGATGGAAGGATCACCGTCACGCTGCTGCCTCATTCGGCTGCGGTGCTGAAATATAAAGTGTAAAAAATATAAAATCTTATCTTGCACAATGAAAAATGATATGTTATAATCAATCCTTGTCAGGACATTTGTGCTGACAAGAATGGGCAGATTCCCGAGTGGCCAAAGGGGACAGACTGTAAATCTGCTGCAACTTGCTTCGATGGTTCGAATCCATCTCTGCCCATTAAAAAACCTCAAGTCGTATGACTTGAGGTTTTTGTGTTATTCTGAAATTATCATTTAATCGACCTGCGCCCCGGTGGCGGTAAGTACAGACTCCCATGCCATCGTATCAGGCCAGTCCTTTGTATCAAAGCCATCACGGATACATCTGCTGTAGTAGTCCAGCTTGTTTCGTATCGGCGAATCATCTGTGAATCTTGCATCATCATAAATGCCGTTAATATAATCGTCTATCGCGGTTCCGAATATTTCAGAGCGGTCCTCTGTTGCAAAGGTCATGCCGTATGAATCAATGAAATACCCGGATATGTGGCTCGATGGATCATCCGGATTGTAGTTTGCGTAGCTATCATCATAAGAGAAGCTGTCAGGGTTAAAGCTGTTCCATTTCTCCTCAGAAAACTCGCTCTTGCCATCGTAGGTGTGTATGAATGTAAGCCTCTGGTCAATCAGATGGGAAATCTCATGGCCTACAGTGTAGCTGAAATCCCAGCTGTAGTTGCAGTTTAGAACCATCACATTGTGGTTGTTTATTATATTTACGAATCCGCTTGGCTCATTTATCATATCTGAGTGGCCTGATGAAATATCACCGCACAGATAGATTCGCATGCCTCTTATATCGCCATAACACAGCTGTGTGAAAAAGTCATCAGGGAAACAGCCAAGTATTTCCTCAAGCGCATCCAGAGCGACTGACAGCTTATCCTTGTTCTTGAATTGATGGATATCGTAGTAATCAATTCTCTTTGGTACTTCAGGCCCGAAATATATGGAAAAGCCGTATTTCTGTTCAAGCGCTGTGATACGTGCATTTATGTCGGATAAATCACCCCAGTCATATGAAGCGGTGTCAGGTATCAGAGTGACCTCATCGCCGTATGTATTGTAGTCGGAATCCTTCCCGGCTTCCTCCATAGCCTCCTGATTTTCATCGGTACTGTCAGAGGGGTCTATGGCAGAATATGGGGATACATATGAGCCATCATCGCGTAAGGCCTGTAGCAGTGTATCACAGTCATTGTATGACGTGATTTCGGCTTTGCTGTCATTCTTGCCCTTGTCGAGTGACCAGATGAGAATTTCCGGGTTGCACTGCGCTGTGTACAAAAGCATCATCACACAGTTTGCATCAGGCAGATATACCGAGTTGGCAGAACAGTAGGTCTTGGTATCGGCTGTCGCAGAGTCGGATGGGCTGTCGGACATTTTGCCTGTGCTTCGAGTTGCCAGGTTGTATGAAAAGGATGAACTGACACCGGTGGCGGGTGAATATTTATAGTAACTGATGATGTTGTCCGAGGATAAATCCTGGCATCGTATGAGCATGTCACCATCCTCTGCCAAAGTCACATCCACCACATCCGGCAGTGAAAAAAAGCTGTTTTCTCCATCGGATGAATGATAGTTCCAAATATTGTTGGCCGTATCTGCCTCGATTACAAAGCCCTTTGAGTCGACACTTGACATGGAAAAACTTTGTCCTTCGTAGGTTGAAAGCACTGTGTTATCGTCAAGCCTTATATCAGAGACTGCATATTTGTAGGTATCGGGTGTGACACCTGACACGAGAGCGTATTTTCCGTCAGCGGAGGTGGCAATCTGTGAGACATCATAATAATTGCCGGGATTCGGCACATCGCCATCATCAGAATCTGATGTATCGCAATTGCCATCATAGTCCTCAGGATTATATTTGCAGGTTTTTATCTCCTTTAAATCCTTATCATAGATTGTTGCCCTGCCGGCATCGGAATTGATGAGCCAGAGTCGGTCACCTTTTATCATGTAGTCATCACAGTCGGTTTTGTCGTGAGTGAGGCTTGCCGTGATTTCATTGGACCAGGGATTATATACATCAAATGAATACTGAACAGATTGATCATCGGTCTCTATGATGGAATTATTGTAGCTGCCCTGTCCTACCATAAGGATGTTATCACCAAACTGTCTTGTATCATTGTACGGCTGCCCCTCAAAGGCGACATTGTGCAGGATAGACAGATTGCTGCTTCCTTTAACACTTGTGGTATCCTCCCAAAACGCAGGTGATTTGTGCAGAATAGCCTGCTTTTGTGCGGGACTCTTAAATAGATAAGAGACATCCGAAAAAGAGCAGGCTGTCATGGAGATTGCACTGAAAAATACCAGCGAATATGTAATTAAAGTGGTTACATGTTTGCGTTTGAACAATTTTGACTCCTTTGGAAGGTGGTGTATATGCAGGCTATTCCTCAGCAGCATGTGCGGTGGAAACTCGTGCAGTAGATTCTCTTTCAATCAGCATCGGACGTAGCTGTGTGCGGCTGATTGGAATATGGTGAATGAGCGAATTCAATATAATATATGCACAGCGGCCCAGATCATTACGCTCCTGTCTGATAGTGGTAAGAGGAGGGGTAAGGGCTGCGGCAAACTTGACATCGTCAAAGCCTACCACACTTATATCATTTGGCACATTGAAGCCGTGCAGCTGGCACTCGGAGATAACACCCTTTGCAATAGTGTCGCTTCCGCAGAGGATAGCGGTGGCACCTGCTGCAATAAAATTTGAAACGTAATACTGTGCGGTTTCAGGAATATAGTAGCCGTGTCCCATGAGCTCCGGGTAGATTTCAAGACCGGCATCGCGCATAGAGTTTTCAAAGGCTTCCTGACGCTGATCCGAAACCAGGGAAAAAAGAGAACCATTGATAAAGGCAATCTTTTTATGACCCAGATTGTGCAGATGCTTTACAGCCATGTCAATGCCCTCGTAGCTGTCGGTGCCTACATAGGCTACATTGGGATTGTTTTCTATATAGTTATCAAACAAAACGGTAGGCATTGTAGTATTTTTGAGCTGCTGCATCCATTCATCGTGAAGAGCAAAACCTACCAGAAATGCGCCACAATAGCCATTCTTTAATATATATGTATCATATTTTTCTTCTGCCTGAAGCTGAGGTGTGACAGGGATGATGTCCACGTCCCATTTGTGCTTAAAAGCATTCTGTTTGAAACCAAGCACTACATCATATCCGAACTCATCGATAGACTCGTAGTTCATATTTTCAATAAACAGAGCCAGCTTGCGGTTTTCTACCTTTCTGGAGCGCTTTGTGCTGTAGCCCATTTCGACAGCAGTGTCTAAAACTGTCTGACGAAGCTCCTCACTTATATCGCTGGCACCATTTAATCCCTTTGAAACAGTGCTGATTGATACGCCCAGCCGGGCGGCAATATCCTTAATAGTAGCCATAGTATTTATCCTTTCTTATGTGATAATTAAATTATACATTTACTATCAGAAATAGGCAATATTTTCTGTAATAAATTTTTCGAAAAATATCTTTGAAACTGTGGTAATAACTACCAAAAAATGAATGTAAATTACGTGAAAAATGGCAAAAATGAGTTTGAAACCACTAAAAAGATTGACAAATCTGACAATAGGAAATAAAATAATCTCAGATACGAAAAAAATAGAAAATTTTAGGAAAGAGGAATGGTAATTTGGAGGCCAAAGAAAATCTCAGAGGCTCCGGAATACTTCTTTCAATCTCGAGTCTGCCGTCACCATATGGTATAGGTACTCTTGGGAGAGAGGCTTACAATTTTGTTGATCTCCTTGGTGATTTGAAACAGAAGTACTGGCAGGTTCTTCCGGTTGGCCCCACCATATTTGGCGATAGTCCATATCAGCCATCATCAGGCTGTGCGGGCAATATCTATTTCATAGATTTAGATAAGCTGGTAGATGAGGGGCTGTTAGAGAAGGAAGAGATCCTGGGGTATAACTGGGGCACAGACGAATCAGAAATTGATTATGCAGCATTGCATCAGAACAGATGCAAGATTTTACAAAAAGCGTTTGAAAGATTTGATACAAATGCACAAGATTTTCAGAATTTTGTAAAAAAACAGTCGGAGTGGCTTGAGCAATATGCACTATTTATGGCACTGAAAACCGACAATTTATACAAAAATTGGAGCGAGTGGCCAAGTGAGTATAGAAATCCGCAAACGGTTGCGCTTGAAAAGTACCAAAAAAAGAATTATAATACAATTACTTTTTGGAAGTTCTGTCAATATAAATTCTTCGAGCAATGGGAGGATTTAAAAAATTATGCTAACTCAAAAGGCGTCTACATAATAGGCGATATCTCATTCTATGTAGGATATGACAGTGTAGATGTGTGGGCAGAGAGACAACTCTTTATGATGAGCGCAAACGATACACCAGAGTATGTTGCAGCTGCCGGTCCTGATAAGTATTCAGAGAGCGGACAGGTGTGGGGCAATCCGATGTATGACTGGGATGCCATGAAGGATGACAACTTCTCATGGTGGAGAAAGCGAATGCGTGTATGCAGAGAGCTTTTTGATATTGTCAGGATTGATCATTTCGCAGGAATTGTGAAAGCATATGCGGTACCGTACGGACAGGATAAGAGCCTATCCGGGAAATGGTTCAAGGGACCGGGACGCAGGCTTGTCAATGCAATTAACGAAGAGCTTGAAGGGGTTAATGTAGTGGCTGATGATTATACATCAGCAAGCCTCTTGCCGGGAGTGAAAAAGCTCCTTGCAAAATCGGGCTGGATGGGAACTAAGGTCATGATGTTCGCTTTTGATGGTGATCCGACAAACGAATATCTGCCACACAATTATACCGATTCACATGTAGTTGCATATATTGGCACACATGACAATGAGACGATAGTTGGTTCATTCAGTGACAAGACAGATTATGAGCTTGCTTATATGTATGAGTATCTGAATATTGAAAATAAATCACAGGTTCCAAATGCTCTTATCAGGGAGCTGTATCACAGCACCGCAGAGCTGGCGATAGTCCAGATGCAGGATATATTAGAGCTTGGAAATGAGGCGAGGATGAATTATCCTTCGACAGTCGGACATAACTGGAGATGGCGCATGACAAGTAAGCCACACAGATTGGACAACGAAAAGATAGCCTGGATTAGAAACATTGCGGTGGTTTACCGCAGATAATTAATTTGATATAAGTTGCACGGCAATTTATATATATACTTTTTTACATTTTATATTCAAAAAGGAGAGGACGATATGAAGAAGAAAGTATTAGCATCTTTACTTTGCGCATCTATGGTAGCAACAATGTTTGCAGGATGCGGAAGCGGCAACGGAGGAAATGGAACAGAGAAAGCCGACAAGAAGGACGGCGGTAAGGAGACCATTACAGTAATGGGACCTGCAGAGGATTTAGACGATGCACAGGGCGCTTGGCTTAAGACAGAGTGTGAGGCATTCGCTAAGGCAAATCCTGATTTCAACATCGAGTTCAAGTATGTTACATCATCTGAGAGTGATGCAAAGGACGTTGTTACAAAGGATCCTAAGGCAGCAGCTGATGTTTACATGTTTGCAAACGATCAGCTTGAGCCATTAATTAAGGCTAATGCTATTGCTAAGTTAGGCGGAGATACAGCAGAGTATGTTAAGTCATCTAACTCAGAGGCTATGGCTGCAACAGTTACATATGATGGAGACATCTACGCAGTTCCTTATACATCAAACACATGGTTCATGTACTATGACAAGAGAGTCTTCTCTGAGGATGATGTAAAGAGCCTTGATACAATGCTTACAAAGGGTAAGGTTTCATTCCCATTTGATAATGGCTGGTATCTCAATGCATTCTATGCAGCAAACGGATGTACAATCTTTGGAGATGGAACAGACAAGGCTGCCGGATATGACTTCAGTGGAGATAAGGGTACAGCAGTTACAAACTACATCGTAGATTTATTTGCAAATCCAAACTTTGTAATGGATAACAATGAGGGATCACTTGGTCTTGCTGGACTTAAAGATGGTTCTATCAACGCTTACTTCAATGGTAACTGGAACTATGACAAAGTTAAAGAGGCACTTGGTGAGGAGAACGTTGGTGTTGCAGCTCTTCCTACAATCAATATTGGTGGAAAAGACTGCCAGTTAAAGGCATTCTTAGGATCTAAGGCTATCGGTGTTAACCCTAACTGCAAGAACCAGGAAGTAGCAGTTAAGCTTGCAGCATTCCTTGGCAGCGAGGACGCACAGCTTGCTCACTTCAAGTTAAGAGGACAGGCTCCTGTAAACAAAGATCTTGCAACAAACGAGGAAGTTGCAGCAGATCCAGTAGCAGCAGCTATGGCTAAGGTTTCATCTGATTGTTCAGTAGCACAGCCTATCATTGATATGTCAGGTTACTGGGATGCAGCTACACCATTCGGTGATGCTTTCCAGAACGGTGCAGAAGGTCAGATTACAAAGGACAATGCAGCTCAGAAGACAGAGGACTTCAATACTCAGCTTAATGATTCTCTTAAATAATTAAGTAGATCAGATTATGATTCCAAGGTTCCGGGTAGCCGGAATCTTGGAATAAATTAGTTTAGAGGATTGGCATATATAATGCATGCCAGGAGGAAAAGTATGTTAGGAGCAAACAAAAAGAAAAAAGTTTCGGAATTTGCTACTCCGTATACTGTTGGCAATGCCCTCACAAAAGGCGGAGCTACAGTTAAGCTATCGGCACTCGTAATGGGACTTGCCAATATGGCTCATAAGCAGATTATAAAGGGTCTGATTTTTCTTGCTATAGAGATTGCATATATAGCATATATGGTTAGCGCTGGTGCTTATTACATTTCCATGCTGCCTTCACTTGGCTGGAGAAAGCAGGAAGAGGTATTTAATGAGCAGAAGCAGATTTATGAATATGTTGCGGGCGACCAGTCAGTATTATTACTGTTATATGGCGTCATAACAATTGCCATCACAGTATTATTTATTTACATGTGGTGCGAGAATTTAAAGAGCGGATATAAGGCAGAATGCCTTTCAAAAGCTGGAAAAGAAATCAATTCTTTTGGCAAAGATGTCAAGGATTTATTTGATAAAAACCTACATAAGACACTTATGTTTCTCCCACTTATGGGAATATTTGTTTTTACCGTTTTACCATTGCTGTTCATGATTCCAATGGCCTTTACAAATTATTCGGTAAAGGGTGATCATCTGGTATTGTTCGACTGGACAGGCTTCGCTTCATTCGGACAGGTGCTTGGACTTGGTGGTAAGCTTGGTAAGATATTCTGGAGAGTACTTGGATGGACAATCTGCTGGGCTGTATTTGCAACCTTCCTTTGTAACTTCCTTGGACTCATTCTTGCTATCGTTATCAATCGTAAAGAGACACATTGCAAGGCTTTCTGGCGTACATGCTTTGTTATCTCAATTGCGGTACCGCAGTTCGTATCACTCCTTGTAATGAGACAGATGTTCCAGCCACAGGGTGCTGTTAATAACCTGCTTTTGGAGTGGGGCTGGATTGATAACCCGCTTCCATTCTGGACCAACACTATGTGGGCGAGAGTTTCTGTTATTCTCATCAACTGCTGGGTAGGTATTCCGTATACCATGCTTCAGGTTACAGGTGTATTACAGAATGTGCCTTCAGAGCTTTATGAGGCTGCAAAGATTGATGGTGCAAACGCAGCACAGATCTTCTTTAAGATCACACTCCCATATATCATGTTTATCATGGGACCATATATCATCACACAGTTTACCGGAAATATCAACAACTTCAACGTTATCTACCTGTTATCAGCAGGAAAGCCTACACCTGTCGGAGACAGTGCAGGAAAGACGGACCTTCTGGTTACGTGGTTGTACAAGCTGACTATTGATAATCAGGAGTACAATATCGGTGCCGTTATCGGTATCCTCACATTCATTGTACTTTCTATCGTAGCGCTTGTTACATACAGAAATACAAAATCATACAAGGATGAGGAGGGATTCATGTAATGAGTAGTGTAGCAAAAGCAAAAAGACCTATGTCTGCCGGACGTGCTAAGAAAGTAGCAAAGAATTCCCTTGTTCATATCATTCTTGGAATACTTGCTGTAGTATGGCTGTTCCCGATTTTCTGGATTATTATGACAAGCTTTAGAGCTGAGAGTGGTGCTTATACAAAGTACTTCTTCCCACATGGCCTTACATTTAGCAACTATACAAGGCTGTTCACAGAGACTACACTGTTGAACTTCCCGAGAGCATTTTTTAATACACTGTTTATATCAGTGTTCTCATGCATCATTTCAACAGTATTTGTACTTTCTGTTGCGTATTGTATGTCACGACTGAGATTTAAGATGCGTAAGCCTTTCATGAATCTGGCTATGATTCTTGGATTGTTCCCGGCTTTCATGTCAATGGTTGCCGTATACTTTATCTTAAAGGCTATCGGACTTACAGAGGGTAGCGTACTTCGTCTTTCACTGATCCTCATATACTCAGCAGGATCGGGAGTAGGCTTCTATATCGCAAAGGGATTCTTTGATACTGTGCCTAAGTCTCTTACAGAGGCTGCCATCCTTGACGGATGTACACAGTTTCAGGTATTTCACAAGGTAATCCTGCCACTCAGTAAGCCAATCGTAGTATATACAGTGCTTACAGCATTCCTTGCTCCATGGCTCGATTTCGTATTTGTAAAGGTTATCGTTGGTCCAAACGACAAGTATTGGACAGTATCTCTTCTCCTTTACAACATGCTTGAGAAAGAGTTTATAAACGGATGGTTCACAAGATGGGCTGCTGCTGCAGTTGTTGTATCAATACCTATCTCAATACTTTTCGTCATCATGCAGAGATTCTACGTGGATGGACTTACAGGAGCTGTCAAAGGCTAATTTGGTTTTATTTAGGCCGCTGCACTTTTGTGCGGCGGCTTTTGGTTTATATTGGGTTGTGGCAAACTTAGCACTTTCAGGTTGTGGGGTGCCGGCATGGCACACAGTATATTCCTCAGGAAAATATGAAGTCAGCCACGGGCTTTCTTCGCTGCTTGGATTTGGAGAGATGAGGTGTGTGGCTTGTTTGTGGGGGCATGGTACCCCGTGGCAGTTCATATTTTTCTTCGGAACACACTGTGTACCCTCCGGCCGTAGGGTACCGTGTACTAAGTTTGTTGCTACCTTATGAAAGATGTGAGAATTGAGTTAACTACATACTTATGAGTAATGCTGGCTGCGTTGCAGCGTCGCAAAATATCCGGGGGACGATTGTTCAGTGCGTATTGAAATGGAGTGTGGACAAAGCAAGAGAATCGTATGTTTTAGCGAATATGTGTAGTGATTTTGTAGATACAAATTTGCTCAGAATTTAGTTAAGAAAAGGAGTGCGTATGATTAATAATAAAATAGGCGGCCGCAATATGGTCGGCAGGGCTGTGAATAGATTGGCGGGCAGGTTGACTGCTGTGGCATTGACGGCAGCTATGGCGGTGTCGATGCTTGCGGGATGCGCTGCGGGTGGAAAGAATACCGAGATGGCAACAAAGAAGGAGTACAAGCCTTCTGCTATGGAGCAGATGAATGCGAAAAATGATCCTAATGTGATTCAGGACAATTACAGGACATGCTATGAGGTGTTCGTATACAGCTTTTTTGACAGTGACGGTGACGGCATTGGGGATTTAAAGGGACTTACAGAGAAGCTTGACTATATCGAGGGACTTGGCTGCAATGAAATCTGGATGATGCCTATTATGCCTTCTCCTTCATACCACAAGTATGATATTACGGATTATATGAATATTGACAAGCAGTATGGTACTCTGGATGATTTTGATGCGCTTATTACGGAGTGTCACAAGCGAAACATCAATGTGATTATTGACTTTGTAATAAATCACACATCTAACGAGCATCCGTGGTTTAAGGCGGCTGCTGATTATATCAAGTCGCTTCCTGATGGGGCAGAGCCGGATCCTTCGGAATGTCCTTATGTTGATTACTATAATTTTAGCAAAACCAATACCGGAGGCTACAACCAGTTGCCTGGCACGAATTGGTATTACGAGTCACAGTTTGTAGACAGCATGCCTGACCTTAATCTGCAGAGCGAAGCTGTAAGAGGGGAGATTGACAAGATTACATCCTTCTGGCTTGACCGCGGCGTGGATGGCTTCAGACTGGATGCTGTGATTTATTACAATAATAATAACCAGACTGAGACTATAGATGACCTCACATGGCTTGTGAACAATGTGAAGAGCAAAAAGGCCGATGCTTATATGGTTGGTGAGGGCTGGACTACATACAGAGAGTATGCGAAGTACTATAAGAGTGGAATTGACAGTATGTTCAACTTTGATTTTTCACAGCAGGATGGATATATTGGAAAGGTGTTAAATGGTGCAGCAAATCATGGTGCCAGCACATACGGCAATGCTTTGGTTGATGTGGAAAATGAGATAAAGAAGTATACAGACTCATACATTGATGCACCTTTTTATACAAATCATGATATGGGACGCAGCGCAGGATACTACAACGGAGATAATGCCGAGGAGAAAACCAAGATGGCGCAGGCTATGAATCTTCTTATGCCCGGAAATGCTTTTCTGTATTATGGAGAGGAAATCGGCATGAGAGGCACAGCCAATGATGAGACGAAGCGTCTTGCCATGAGATGGAGCGGGGATTCAAAAGCTAAGGGAATGTGTGTGGGACCTCAGAATGCAGAAGAAACCGAGCAGACATATGATACCCTTGATAAGCAGATGGACGATCCATATTCTATTTACAACTTTGTGAAGCAGACAATATCAATAAGAAATGCTTTCCCGGAGATAGCACGAGGTACAAATACCTTTGAAAAGAATCTGTCAAATGATAATGTGTGTATATTCACAAGAGAGTACAATGGTGAGAAATCAGTGCTTATATTTAATCCATCAAAGGATGAAGCAAGTGTGGATGTGTCATCGCTTGGAGTAAATGATGCTGTTGCAATGCTTCAGACTACAAAGAAAGCACCTTCATATAAGGATGGAACGGCAAAGCTGCCGGCGTATTCGGTGCTTGTTTTGAAGTGAAAATATTTGATGAGAATAAAAATTTAATAGTTTAAAGGAATTTGAAGAAGAAATATGAAAAACCGCCCGATGGGCGGTTTTTTCAGCTATACCATTTCATGAAGCATATCTACAATCACTTCTCTGCAATGAGCTCCGAGATGCTTTTGTTCCTCTTTACTGAGTGCTGCCGGATCAATAGGAGTGCCGTATCGGATAACCACATGCCTCTTTTTGACCCATGGAAGGTGATCCTCGAATATTTCATTTGTTCCCATGATTGCCATTGGCACTATCTTGCATTTGCTCTTTGTGGCAATCTTGAAAGTACCTTCCTTGAAAGACGCTACCTCTGTCAGGTCATCTTTGTTTTTGCAGCGTGTGCCCTCAGGAAATACACATATGCTGATGCCGGATTTGACCTGATCTATGGCTGCAAGCACGACCTTTAGTCCCTGCTTGATGTCATCGCGGTCCAAAAACAGGCAGTGCAGGCGCTTCATCCAGAGTCCGAGCACCGGTATTTTTGTAATGCTTTGCTTTGAGATGTAGCCGGTTAAGCGTGGACATCTGGAGTAGGTGATTATGATGTCAAAGAAACTACGGTGATTTCCTATATATAGTACGGCCTCGTCCTTTGGCACATTTTCCTCCCCTATAAATTCAATGTCTGCTCCGCTTAGGAATATGATGACACGGAAAGCCCACTGTACCAGGCGAAGCTGTGCCATATCGGCCCATGCCGGTGCAAATTTGTGTATTATCCACATGGCTCCGAGCACCGGAAGACCGAGCAGCAGATAGAAAAATACGAATATTACGATTAAAACTGAACGCATATTTGACCTCTCTTTTTCATAATATAAATTGTAATGAAACTATTCAGAATCATTGAGAATAGATATAATGTAGTTCAATATTTGATATTATATCATATCATAAGCGATATGATAAGAAAGAGAGGAAAAAATGTCAGAAAAATTGAGAAAAATTCTGGTGGTGGCTGCAGGTGTGCTTGTTATATCGGCAGCGACAGTGATTTCGGGCTGTCGCGCAAATATTTCAGGCACGGAGAGTGACAGGATGGTTGAGTACACGGTGATCTGCGGGGATGAAATCCCGGAGGAGTTTAAAAAGCAGATAAATGAAAACAAGGCAAAGGCGATGAAGCTGACGTACAAGGATGATGAATATTTATACATAGCGGAAGGCTTTGGCACAAAGGAGACAGGTGGCTACAGTATTACGGTTAACCAGTTTTATGTTAAGGATAAGGCAATGTATTTTGATACGCGTCTGATAGCCCCGGATAAGGGCGAGAAGGTCAGCAATCAGGCGAGTTATCCGTACATAGTAATAAAGACGGAATTGAGTGAAATGCCTGTTGTGTTTGAGTGAAAATTTCGTAAATTGTGTTAAAAGTTGCGAAAAAACTGACAATCAGTACTAATGCCCTATTGCTATCACTGCGATACTTTGCTATAGTAAAGTTACTAGATATTGTGGTGACATATTTATATATTCAAATATATTGATTGATATAATTGTTGATTAATTTGACCTGTTTTATATTTATACAGAGATTGATTTCATATATATGACACCGTCGTTACAATACTGGTTACCATGAGGACTATAGTTATGTGCCAGTGGGCATATCCACAATAAGGAGGCTTAAAATGGAACAGACAGAAATTAGAAAAGTCAGAGCATCGATTCACCAGCAGTGTGGCAACAGGGTAAAAATCCAGCAGGATCTTGGCCGCAACAAGGTTGACATTCAGGAGGGTGTTATTCAGCAGGCATACCCAAGTGTGTTTACGGTTCTGATAGATGATGAGTTTGAGCAGAATCCGCCACAGCTCTTATCTTTCACCTACACTGATGTGATTACAAAAGATATAAGGATGCAGCTTTGCTAGTATCATGAAGTAAAGATGTTACATCTTTGTTATAATGATCATGAATTTAAATATTTGCATCTGCATAAAGTTACTCCATCTTGAATATGTATTTTATATACATATTTGAAGTGGGGTATTTTTTATGGAGTTAATTACACAAAAAATCAGACAATGCATAGAAAAGGTAAAGGATATGTCGCAGGTTGGCTTCGACAGGGATTATGTCATAAAGGACAATAAGCCTGATGTTTCCAAAGTGGTTTGTCAGAACGGGCAGGTAAAGCTTGACGAGATAAAAGCGTCAGGCGAGAATATCTGGCTGAGTGGAAGCATTGAATTTGAAGTGCTGTATACGAGAGAGGAAGTTTTTGAAGGCGATGAGCCGGAGGAAAATATCGGCGGAAACAGAGTGGAGCATATAAAGGATGCAATACCGTTTCAGGAGAAGCTTGTGCTTCAAGGAGTCTGCGAGAAGGATACAGTTCGTGTGTATACCGGGCTTGATGAGCTTACGGTTGGGGTTATCAATTCGCGAAAGCTCTCGGTCAGAGGCATTATAAGCGTGGAGCTTTATGGAGAGAGGGAAGAAAATCTTGAGGTTGCACAAAGGATTGATGACAAGGACGTGGAGCAGCTTATGGGGCAGATGAAGGTGCTTAAGCTTGACAGTGTTGTAAGGGATATTGTCAGAATTAAAAATGTCGTCACCTTGCCAAAGACCAAGCCGAATATATGCAAGCTCATATCAAGTCTTGTTGATATGAGAAATCTGGAGTATACATATGAGCGTGACCATATTACACTGACGGGCGAGTGCCATGCGTGTATAGTGTATCTGAGTGAAGAACAGGAAATTTGCTGCTTTGAGGTGCAGGAGGGGTTTTCAAATGAAATACGCTGCGAGGGTGATAATGCCGGAAATATTGCCTGGCTTCGCACACAGCCTGCCATGCATCAGGTTGAGGCGGAAAATGATTACGACGGAGAGCTCAGGCAGCTTTCGATTGAGGCAGCACTTGCGGTGGATGGAAAGGTCTGGAGTGAGGAAACAGTAGAGGTGCTCAATGACATGTACAGCGTATCATGTCCGGTAAAACCTGTGTTTGAAAATATGAAGGTATGCAGCCTTCTTATGAAAAATGATACAAAATGCCGTATTTTGGAGCAGTTGTACAGAGAAAACAGCAAAAAGAGAATTTTAAGAATATGCGGTACAAAGACGCAGGCCGCTATTGCACAGATAAAAAATGCAGACACAGGAATTATTGTGTCAGGTGTATTGCAGGTGAACTGTGTGAATATTGTGGAGGATGATGGCTGTCCGATAGAGATGCATACAGACTCTGTGCCGTTTGAGCAGTTTGTTGAGATACCCGGCATGGATGCCAACACCTGCTGCGAGGTAAATCTGCAGGTAGACCAGGTGCAGGTCAATCTACTCGACAACAGCGAATATGAAATTAAGGGTGTTGTCAGCATAAACGCTATTGCCCTGCAGCAGGATGAAGTGTCAGTCATAACATCGGTGGAGCAGGAAAAAATAGCGTCTGATACTGAAGAGGAAGCAGCTCTGGTTGGCTATATAGTGCAGAAGGATGATAAAATGTGGGACATTGCAAAAAGATACCGCACCACTGTTGAAAACATAATGGAAATAAATGCTCTGACATCAGATAGCATTAAACCTGATGATAGACTTATAATAGCGCGCATGTGAATCATAAATTAGGGGCAAAATACCTTTTGATCCTCATATCCTTATATAAAATGTGGAAAATTCTGTAAATTTACAAAAAGATGTGGAAAAAAGATTCATTTTGTGCAATAATATATCCGAATGTATATTGAACGTAAATTGTGGAAGGAAAGGTCAATCTGACCGTCGTATTACAGGAGGAATAAAATGAATCAGAAATGGACACGTGCTATATGTACTGTGTTAACATCGGCACTCGTTTTTACAGGACCGGCAGTAGAGGGCACTACATTTAGCGGATACATAAACAGTGGACTTGAGAAGGTATATGCCAAGACACAGAAGCAGAAGGATGCAGAGAAGAAGAAGTCACAGGCTGAGCAGGATCTCAAGGATAAGAAGAATGAGATTAATGGTCTAAAGGATCAGCAGCAGACTACTGCTGATGATATAAAGAATAAATCTGCAAAGCTTGATGAGATTCTTGCAGCACAAAAGAAGCTTCAGACAGATATCACAAATAAACAGGCAGAGATAGAGCAGAATCAGAAGGATCTTGCAGCTGCTCAGGAAAAGCAGCAGGAGCAGTATGACGCCATGAAGAAGCGTATACAGTTCATGTATGAAAATAGCGCTGAGGACAATATCTGGACAGCAATTATTGAGTCAAATGGTATCACAGATATGCTCAATCGTATAGAGTACGTGTCAGATGTATATGATTCGGATCGTGCTCTTATGGATTCTTATCAGGCAGCAGTTGAGCAGGTGAAGGAGATTGGTACTAAGCTTGACAACGACATGAATGAGCTCACAGCCATGCAGGATGACTATGAGAAGCAGCAGGCAGATGTCGAGGCGGCTATAGTAGCTCTTGAAAACCAGAAGGAGCAGTATGCAAGCCAGATAGCTCAGGCACAGCAGCAGGCAGATAATTATCAGAATATCATTACGGCACAGGGCAAAATCATTCAGGAGCAGGAAGCAGCGGCAGAGGCAGCCGCTGCCAGAGCGAACAGCTCATCAAGCAGTCCAAGCTATGATGGTGGTGGAGCCGGTAAGGGCGGAAGTATTGCCAGTGACTATGCAGCAGGCGGTGGAAAGAACCCGGGTGCTTCAACAGGAGTTTCAGGAAGCTCTGTAGTATCATACGCTATGCAGTTTGTGGGCAATCCATATGTATGGGCTGGAAACAGTCTTACAAACGGTGTAGACTGTTCAGGCTTTGTACATGAGGTATATGCACATTTTGGTATCAGCACACCGAGATATTCACAGGCATTTAAGTCTGTGGGACAGGCCGTATCATTCGATAATATACAGCCGGGAGACGTAGTGGTATATCCGGGACATGTAGCTATATATGCAGGTGGTGGTGTTATAGTGGAGGCACAGTCCACAAAGGCAGGAATCACAGCAAACAGAAGCGTACAGTGTCATACAATACTTGCTATACGACGTCTTGTATAGGATGGTTAGGAGCCGATAAGTATATTTATTATACTTACCGGCTCTTTTTATTTTTACCACAAAGTACTGAATTGTTACCAATAAAGTAAGGGGCGTAAGACGCGGACATGCCACGACCCAATGTTAGTAACCGGCAACAAACTCATTGTAATAAATAATAGCAATTTCCACCCATAAGGTGTATTATAGAGATAGACGGCACCAATTCGCACAAAACGAACTAGCAAGCCTGTAAATAAAGTAAGAAAAGCAGGAGGAACAAGCCATGCAGATGGAACAATTACAAAAAGACATGATTGCAGCAATGAAAGCAAGAGACAAGGTAAGAAAGGATGCTATATCCTCACTTGTATCGGCAGCCAAAAAGGCGGCAATAGATGAGGGCTGCAGAGACAATATACCGGAGGAGCTTGTCAACAAGGTCATTCTTAAGGAAATGAAGTCTGTGAAGGAGCAGATTGACACATGCCCTGCCACAAGAACAGATCTGCTTGATGAGTACAATACCAGATATGCAATCTTTGAGGAGTACGCTCCTGCAATGATGTCGGCAGAAGAGGTAGAAAAGGAGCTCACAGAGCAGTTTTCGGATGTAATCGCAACAGGAAACAAAGGGCAGATAATGAAGGCAGTCATGCCGCATTTCAAGGGCAAGGCTGACGGAAAGGTCATAAATCAGGTGGTTGCAAAGCTTTGCGCAAAATAAGAAAACACATCACAACAATTATACTTGCAGTGCTGGCTGTCATGGCCGGCGTGTAGGCATATATATGCAGGGCTTGACAATGCCGATATAACGGATTATGATTTCTCGGGAGGCAGATATGAGAAGCTGCTGGAGAAAAATAACTATAAAATAAAAGAAAAAGTGTGGAAAAGAGTCGTTATGGGAAACGTTACTCTTGATCACTAGAAAGAAGATTTTATGTCAACAAAAATTGGAAGAAATGACCCTTGCTGGTGTGGCAGCGGAAAGAAATATAAGACCTGTCATGCGGCATTTGATATGAAGCTTGAAAAGCTTGCTGAGGCACATCATAAGATACCGAGCCATTCAATCATCAAGACGCCTGACCAGATAGCGGGAATCAAGGAGAGCGCCAAGATAAATGTCGCAGTGCTCGACTACATAGGAGAGCATATCCACGAGGGTATGAACACAGCAGAGATTGATAAAATAGTCTATGATATGACCACCAGCATGGGCGGCATCCCTGCACCGCTCAACTATGAGGGGTATCCTTACAGCGTATGTACATCAGTAAATGAGCAGGTTTGTCACGGATTTCCTTCAAAGGACGTCATCTTAAAGGATGGTGACATCATAAATGTAGACTGTTCTACAATTTTAAACGGATATTTTTCGGATTCATCAAGAATGTACTGTATCGGAAATGTAAGCCCTGAGAAGAAAAAGCTCGTTGAAGTCACAAAGGAGTGTGTGGAGCTTGGACTCAAAGAGGTAAAGCCGTGGGGCTTCCTCGGAGATATGGGACAGGCGGTGCACGACCATGCATTTGCAAACGGTTACACAGTAGTGCGTGAAATCGGTGGACACGGAGTGGGACTTGAATTTCACGAGGATCCGTGGGTAGGCTACAACACCAAGCGCGGCACCGACATGGTCATGGCACCCGGCATGATATTTACCATCGAGCCAATGGTCAACATGGGCAATGCCGATATCTACGTAGATGACAAGAACAACTGGGAAGTATACACCGACGACGGACTTCCATCAGCCCAGTGGGAAATCATGGTACTCGTCACAGAGGATGGCCATGAGGTGCTGAGCTGGTAAACCGGTAAGTATTATCAGAGTGCTATTATTAGCAGACATTATTTCATAGGTGACAACATTATAAAGGGCGTGTGAAAAACGAAGTTTTTTTCACACGCCCTTTTGTATAATCCCATACAGAATCTAGTAAGTGAAGCGTTAGCTTCGGGAGAGCATTTCTGCATCCACGGACATGGCTTATAAACTCATAGTAGATTGCTTCGCATAAGTACCCTAAATTTACCGGAGAGTATGCGGTGTGTTCCGAAGAAAAATATAAACTGCCACGGCGTTCCATAAAATGTGGATACGACAATTCATAGCAAACTATCAATAAACTATCCGCAAATGCTGCCGTGGCTGATTTTATATTTTTCTGAGGAATATACTGCATGCTAGGCCGGTATCCACAGCATAGATATGCGAAGCCCTATAAAGCGCAGTACCATAAGCGATGCACTATGATGCGTCCCTACAGATTTGTATTCACCCCATTTATGGTCGCATTCTCATTCTCCCTCATAGGAATGACGAGACACTTCTCCCCATTGATGACCTGCGCATGAATCTGTGAAGCCTTCTCCGGCTTTACATGAAGCACCACATCATAGGTCTTAATTTGAGAAGTGTAATTATCAATCTCTTCCTGCTTCTCAAGAAGCTGTGAGGTGCGCTCCTCAATCTGATTATTTTTCTCCTGGATAACAGAATCCTTCTCCTCAAGCTGCGCATTTTTCTCATTGAGCTCGAGAGTTAAATCGCCGACCTGGCTCTCAAGAGCAAGCTTTTCCACGCGGATTTCATTAGCTGCAAGAGCCTTTGAATCAATGACATTGGTTGCGATAGGCGGCTTATCACCGAAGGCCTCATTGACGGATTTTTCAATACGAGAAATCTTTTCCTCAGATACATGGCAGTCACTAAGCACCTTGTTCATAGCCTCGCTGTCGAGAATGAACGGATCATCGTCATCATCGTGAGTCTCAGCGTAGTCATCAGCCATCTCGGACAGATTCTGCTGGATATCAAGCAGCTTGTCATCCGTGCTCTCGTCCTCGGCACCTAGCACGTTTCTGACGATTGAATGAAAAGCCATCTTCTGCTCAGTAGCTGTGCGCTCCACACCGCAGCCGAGGCCGTTTGTCATAAACTCAGAGTGAGGCTCCTTGGTATTTTTCGTATAGAAAAGAGTGGAGTGTATGTCAGTGCTCCTATCATTGAAAGCAGGGAATAAAAAGCCTGTCTCAGGTGCACCGACCACCCAGTCCCTTATGCGGGCTCCGATACGCTGCTCCTTTTCAAGATAGCCAAGGCCCGGCTTTGAAAGTGTGACAGGGCAGATAGCGCAGAGCATGTATTTGTACACCTCCTCGGACTCATCCACGTTGATGTTGTCCTTTGTACGTGTCATGACATCGTAGCTGTCGAGGTACAAAAGAATCAAGTAGTTCCCGGCCTCATCGTAGGTGTCGATGACCAGGTCATAGTATGTATCGAGCAGAGTCTCATCATTAAGCTCGCTGTCGCGAAGCGCCATGAGAATCTGCTGGCGGCCTCCGACCTCTTCCTCCTCAAGCGGAAACTGCAGATTGAGCAGGTTGTTTCCGAGAGTGCCGGAAAGCACTTTGTTTGAAATCTCCAGATATTTGTAGTATTCATCCTCCTCCAGAGTGAGAAATTTGCCGCCGAATTTGCAGACCTTTTCATGGTTGCAGTCCACGTAGCAGCCGACCAGACGACTGAAGGTTGCCTGGTCTTTTTTTAATCTTCGTTTTAGTTCCAATACTTCTTTTTTGTTCATATTATCCTCGCATTATTTTCATACCATTCAAAAATTTTCGTAATCACATTATATGTATGGAATAAATATTTGTCAATTGAGCGGCGCCTTTTATGTCCCGCTGTCAATCAAGAAAAAAGATGACAGACCAACCACAAAATGCTATAATTTAGGAAATCAACGGATTATGATATAAAGGCTGACACAGAGACATCCACAGGTGTCTCTGTTCTTGGATTGAGGCATAAATGGAGCAGAAAATGACAAACAATCACATTACAATAGGCATTCTCGCACATGTAGATGCGGGAAAGACAACCCTGTCTGAGGCCATGCTCTACAGCACCGGGCAGATTCGCTCACTCGGGCGCGTGGACCATCAGGATGCATATTTGGACAACGATGCGCAGGAGCGTGAGCGTGGAATAACCATTTTTTCAAAGCAGGCAAGGCTTGATATTTTGCGTGGAACAAATGCGGCAGATACAGCACATACAGCAGATGCAGCACGTACGGCAGATACAGCTCGTACATGGCATGTAGTCATGCTTGATACACCGGGGCATGTGGATTTTTCGGCAGAGATGGAGCGTACCCTTCAGGTGCTCGACTATGCAATACTTGTAATCAGCGCAACTGATGGAGTGCAGGGGCACACGCGCACACTGTGGAGACTTTTAAAGCACTATAACGTGCCGACATTTATTTTTGTAAACAAGATGGATATGCAGGGCACGGATGCGGAGAAAGTGCAGGCAGAGCTAAGGAGTGAGCTGAGCGATGGCTGCGTTGACTTTTCTTCACATGATTTATTTGATGAGCTTGCCATGTGCAGTGAGCCTCTTTTAGATGAATTTATGGAATCGGGAGAGCTTGCGGATGCACATATTGCGCAGGCGGTGGCTCAAAGGGAGGTGTTCCCCTGCTTTTACGGCTCGGCACTTAAGCTTGACAGAGTGGATACGCTGATTCAGGGACTTTCGCGGTTTATGTGTGAAAGAAATTACCCTGACGATTTTTCTGCCCGCGTATACAAGATAGGCAGGGATGACAGAGGCAGCAGGCTGACATTTTTAAAGGTTACCGGAGGCTGTCTTAGAGTCAGGGACAAAATAGAGTACAAAGCGCATGGCGGTGACGAGGCGAAAGGTCTTCTGATTGAGAAAATCGATCAGATAAGAAAGTATTCCGGCGAAAAATATGAGATAGCTGATGTGGCAGAGGCGGGGGAGATAGTTGCTGTCACAGGTCTTAGCTCGACATTTCCGGGGCAGGGGCTCGGGGGTGAGCAGCAGTCCAATATGCCAATCCTTGAACCGGTACTAAACTATAGGATGATTCTGCCGGATGATGTAAATCCGGCGGCATTTATGGAAAAGTTAAAGCAGCTTGAGGAGGAAGACCCACAGCTTTACATAGTGTGGGTGGAGGAGTTTAAGGAAATCCATGTGCAGCTCATGGGACAGGTGCAGATGGAGGTGCTTGTGCGTCTCATAAAGGACAGGTTTGGTGTTGTTGTCACGTTCGGACCGGGCAGCATTGTATATAAGGAAACGATAGCAAGGGCTGTCGAGGGAGTAGGACACTTTGAGCCGTTGCGCCACTATGCAGAGGTGCATCTGCTTTTGTCGCCGGCGGAGCGTGGCAGCGGAATCACAGTCACATCCACCTGCAGTGAGGATGTGCTCGACAAAAACTGGCAGCGCCTCATAGCCACACACGTTGAGGAAAAGGAGCACAGGGGTGTGCTCACAGGCTCAGCGCTTACCGATGTGAAGGTCACTATTCTTACAGGAAGAGCACATGTAAAGCACACGGAGGGAGGCGATTTCCGTCAGGCTACATACAGAGCAATCCGCCAGGGGCTTAAATCCACAGAGAGCGTGCTGCTGGAGCCATACTACAGCTTTATCCTACAGGTGCCGATGGAGTATGTCGGCCGTGCAATGACAGATCTGGAGCAGAGATTTGCAAGAGCCGAGAGCCCGCAGTTTGCCACAACCGCTGCGAGGGAGATGGCAACAATTACAGGAAAGGCACCGGTTGCGACAATGCAGGATTATGTGAGTCTGGTGCATGCGTATACAAAGGGGCTCGGGCACCTGACACTGGAGCTGTGGGGTTATGATGAGTGTCACAATCCTGCGGAGGTGATTGCGCAGATGCACTATGACAGCGAGGAGGATTTCCGCAATCCGACAGGCTCGGTATTTTGTGCGCACGGCTCAGGCTACGTGGTGCCGTGGGATGAGGTCCCGGAGCATATGCACCTGCCGTATGTCTACCACGGAGATGAGTCTGAGGAGGCACTTGCAGCGAGTGCCCGCACACAGAATGCATTTTCAGCGGAGGATGCGCAGGCGCTTGCCGGAAACCGCCGCAGGACGAGCTTTGAGAAAGCTGTTTCAGGTATGTCATCAGTGGAGCTTGATGCGCAGCTTGCAGATGTTTATGCCAGGGAGTTTGGCATGGGCAAAAACGATATCGCAGAGGATCAGAGGCGCAAATGGTCAGGTAAAAAGAAAAATGAGTATGAAGGCCTAAGTGGTAAACCGCGCACCGTAAAGCATGATAAGCACGGCAATCCGATTTATCCGAAGAAATCCCCGGGGGAAGAGTACCTGATAGTTGACGGATATAATATAATATTTGCATGGGAGGATTTAAAGGAGCTTTCACGCATAAACATTGATTCGGCGAGAGATGCGCTGAAGGATGTTTTATCGGATTACCAGGGCTATAAGGGCTGTCATCTGCTGCTGGTGTTTGATGCGTACAAGGTGAAGGGTAATGCCGGAAAGAGAGAGACCTTCCACAACATAGAGGTTGTGTATACAAAGCAGGATGAGACAGCCGATGCATTTATCGAAAAGACTGTGTTTGGCATACGTGACAGGTACAAGGTAACAGTGGCAACCTCTGACGGACTGGAGCAGCAGACGGTCATGAGCCTTGGGGCACTGCGAATGTCAGCCCGCGAGCTTAAGGAGCATATTGAGATGACGAAGCGTGCCGGGATGGAGGCATTCATATCAGGATAAACGGTCATGAATGGTAACAATATGTGTATAAAGAGATGGTTATAAAGACATTTGTATGTCATAAGCAGAGATAAGGAGACAAGAAAATGGTAGTAAACGAAAGCATGTACCAGCTCGGAAGCGTGCGCTCAGCAATTAGGGAGCTTTTTGAGTATGGTAAAAAAAGAGCAGCAATTGTAGGTAAGGAAAATGTATATGATTTCTCAATAGGAAACCCGAGCATACCGGCTCCGCAGATAGTAAACGACACAATAAAGGAGCTTGTGACAGATTATGATTCTGTTGCGCTGCACGGCTACACCTCAGCACAGGGAGACGTGGAAACGAGAGCGGCAATAGCTGAATTTTTGAACAACACACACGGCACACATTTTAATGCGGACAACTTTTATATGACAATGGGAGCAGCGGCATCGCTGTCAATCTGCTTTAGGGCATTGACAAGTGATGCATATGATGAGTTTATTACCATAGCGCCATATTTCCCGGAGTACAAGGTATTTGTGAATGCAGCAGGAGCAAGGCTTGTAGAGGTGCCTGCAGACACAGAGCATTTTCAGATAGATTTTGAGGCTCTTGAGGAGAGAATCAATGCGCACACCAGAGGTGTCATAATCAATTCACCAAACAACCCATCCGGCACAGTCTATTCTGAGGAGACCATCAAAAAGCTCTCAGACCTCCTTGAGAAAAAGTCTAAGGAGATAGGAAGACCGATATTCATTATCGCAGATGAGCCGTACAGGGAGATAGTCTACGACGGAATCAAGGTACCGTTTGTGACCAAATATTACGACAACACACTGGTATGCTACTCATACAGCAAGTCACTTTCGCTGCCGGGAGAGAGAATAGGATACGTCCTCGTGCCTGATGAGGTGTACGATAAGGCAGAGCTGTATGCAGCAGTCTGTGGTGCTGGAAGAGCACTGGGTTACGTGTGTGCACCAAGCCTGTTCCAGAAGATGATAGTAAAATGCCAGGGGGCAACCGGTGATATCAATGCCTACAAAGAAAACAGAGACCTTCTGTACGAGGGACTCACAAGGATAGGCTATCACTGCTTCAAGCCGGACGGAGCCTTTTATATGTTTGTAAAGGCACTCGAGGATGACAGCAATGCATTCTGTGAGAAGGCAAAGGAGGAGGATGTGCTAATAGTAGCAGCAGACGGCTTCGGCTGTCCGGGCTGGGTGAGAATATCATACTGTGTGGATAGGGAAATGATAAAGCGCTCCATGCCTGCGTTTGAAAAGATATACAAAAAATATAATAAATAATAGTTGATTATAACGAATAAAAAATGCACAAATCCCGAAAATTATCTAAAACTGTACAGCTTTCGGCATTTTTAATGTATACTTTTTACAAAATCTGTGGAAAAGGGTTCTGTGTGACCGTTGTGTGACCAAAGAGGTGTATAATCTTATTCAAGAGGAAAACGTATAAATAAAATATGAGGATAAGAACGCGTGCTTTGAGATAAGGAGCCGGAATATAATAGATTATCACAGAGCATACATAGGGACGAAAATGGAATTAAAGCCAGAAGCATTTAAAGGGATAATGTTAAAGGTAAAGAGATCGGAAAAAATTTTTTAAAAAATTTAAAAAAGTACTTGCATTATTCGTTTGACCATGATATTATAATACACGGTTCGTTGGTCAAGCGGTTAAGACGCCGCCCTCTCACG
>ENA-ORNP01000240-ORNP01000240.1-human-gut-metagenome-genome-assembly--contig:-NODE-240-length-65818-cov-6.271612_pt1 | contig 65818 bp, 61 predicted proteins | sample MGYA00242119_ERZ509030 | MGnify/ENA primary metagenome ERZ509030 (study PRJEB26280, sample SAMEA2338708) | human gut metagenome | biome: human gut; feature: human-associated habitat; material: faeces... | reverse complement strand
TCAAGACTTTGGAAAATCTCTCTTTTTGACTGTCAAGTACTATGGGTACAGTATAGTATAGTATACCTTACTTCTACCGTACTTTACGTCTATCCTTTAGGTATTACTCTAAAGAACAAGGTTGCTACTAGCTTACGCTAGTAGCTTTTATCAACGCAGAAGAAAAAGCGAGAAAGAAAACCAACAAAAGAAAGAACGAAAAAGAAGATTCACTCTTATACTCGGGAAAAACGAAGCAAAATTATTACACTGTTTAAGAAAAAATTTTAAAATTTATTTTTTCAGGTGTAATAATTTTCATCGCGAAAAGACGAGTAATAGAGTGAGAACACAAAACAACCGCTTAAGCGCTTTTCCTCAAAGCACCCAAGCGGTCATTCACAGCCTTATTCACTTCTCGTACTTAAACTCAAACACGCCAAAGCCCTTTCCCTGCGTCAGATGACTTACGTCATTCAAGCGGAAAACAGCATGCTCATGCCATTTGTTAATCCCCAGAACAGTTACGCTGGCAGGCTGCACATCAACCGAAAAGTTAAACGCCGCCACCTGCTGCATATCCATTCCCAGCCAACGGAAAATAATATTCTGAATCGTGCCCTTATGCGCAACAATCAGCAGATTTTCCTTGTCGACATCCGCACAATGCCACAAGCCGTGTACATTACGGCGATAAAATTCATTGCGCGTTTCACCGCCGGGATAGTTGCGGTGATCCAGCTCCTGCTCGGAAGCAGGCTTGCAAAAATGCTTCTTGGCCTCTTCCTCGGTCATGCCGGCAGCAATACCGTTATTCTTTTCCCTCAGGAAACGGCAATGCTCTATTTCGCCCTTAAAGCCAAGCTCCTCGGCAATAATCTGCGCCGATGCGGAAGCGCGCTGCAAATCACTTGCCAGAATCCGCAGCTTGCAATTACGTCCGGCAAAATCCTTCGCTAGCTTTACCGCAGCAGCCTTTATCTGCGCCCTTCCCTTTTCGGTCAGCTGCGAATCCGTCCAGCCGCCGGTTAATCTTTGCGTGTGATGCGTTGCTTCACCATGCCTCACTAAGATAATCATCATTCAGCCTCCGACTATTCTTCGTTATGACTGGCATAGTTTTTGAGCAGCTCAACCTGCGTTTCCAGCAGATGCAGCATATTTTTTCGATGCAGCGCCGCCTTTTTCACCTGCTCGTTATAAGCCTGTTCGGCCATAGCAGCCTTGGCATCAGCCTCAAAAATAATTTTACGGCTGCGTTCCTCTGCATCTCCCACCAGTTTACGATATTTAGTATTTGCATCCAGCATCATTCTGCCGGCTTCGCTGCGAGCATCCTCCAGCAGCTTGTTAGCCTCACTGGCAGCACTGTTAGCGCGTTTTTTGCAGACATCCTCGGTAGTAATGCGCAGTTTATCGGCATCTACCTCGGCACTGCTGCGCAGCTTTTCGGCATAAGCCTTAGCTTCTTCACGCAGCTTATTGCATTCAGCCATCGCTGCCTGCAGCATGTTATCGGTTTTGTTCTTCGTCTGATTATACAAATCCTCGGCATGCGCCATGGTATCGTCGTGCAGCTTCTGCGCCGCAGCCTTCGCTTCGCTCAGCTGCTGCTCGCACTTCACTGCCGTTTCCTTCTCCAGCAGCGCCGCCTTCTTTTCACTGGCGTTCTTCACCTCGTCAGCAGTTTCCTGCGCTACAGCCAGAGTGCTCTGCATGGTAGCCTCCATCTGCTGATAATATTCCAGCTTGGAGCTGACGCGCTCGATAGTTTCCTTCTGCTCCAGGTTATCCAGATAAAGGTATTCGTATTCCTTAATCAGCTTGGCAAGAAACTTGTCTACCTCTTCTACCTCATAGCCACGAAAACCCTTGGTAAAAGTTTTTTTCTTTAAATCCTCCGGATTAAGCATGGTTTATCCTCCTAGATATAACGCTTCAGCGTTACGCTGATGCGTCCTTTTTTAGTAGTGCCGCGGATTTCCTCAATCTCTACTCGTCCACGGCCGCGGAAGGAAATTACATCGCCCTCGTTCACCGGCTGTGCCGCCTTCTTGGCTTCTTTCCAATTAACCTTGACATTCAGGCTTTTGATTTCATCCGCCATACGGCTGCGGCTTACGCCATAGCCTGCCGCTGCCACGGCATCAAGACGCAAATCAGCGACTGTCGCGTTAATCAGCTTAACCTTTTCTTCCTTCTGCAGCAATTCCTCGCGGGGAATTTCCGTAAGCGTTACCGGCGCAGAACCGATCTGCGTCAGATTACCGGTAAGATAATTTACCAGTGATTTTTCTACCACGAACTGCGCTCCCTCGGGCACAAAAACGATATCGCCCAAGGCCTCACGCTTACAGCCTGTGCCCATAAACGCACCCAGGATATCGCGGTGCGACAAATCATAATAGCGCTTATCCCAGGCCGCCAGAAAATAGGCCATACCGAAATCCGGCTGACCGTAAAAATCATCGGCAACAAAGGCAGCCTTCACCCTTTCGGCATTACTGAAGCCGCCGTCGCTTTCCAGACGCACATTTTCGTAGTTCGCCGCAATAATTTCCGCAACGTTATAGGCATGAGGATCAAGAAACTCGCTCACACGGAACTTGCGTGATTTATTGGCGCCCTCGGCCAAGTCCAGCAGCTTGGCCGCCAGCTGTTCGTCACCGCCGGCTTTAAAGTAACGCAGAATTTTTTCTCTGTCTGCCATAAATTATTTCCCCTGTAATTCCTTATCTCTTTGCAGCACTGCCTGTACCGCATCATAAAAAGCACCGCGCACGCCATGGTTTTCCAAAGCATGGATACCGGCAATAGTCGTGCCGCCGGGGCTTGTTACCTGGTCGCGCAGCTGTGCCGGATGCAGGCCGCTTTCTACGCACAGCTTGCCGCTGCCTGCCATTGTCTGTGCCGCCAGCTTAATAGCCAGCGCACGCGGCAGACCGGCACGCACACCTGCGTCAGCCAGTGCATCGATAATCACAAAGCAATATCCCGGTCCACAGCCGGAAATAGCGGTAATCGCCTGCAATGCTTTTTCATCTACAAATTCTATTTCGCCGCAGCTGCTGAAAATTGCTGCCGCAGTCTGCTTCATCGGCTCGGTTACCGCCTCATCGCAGCAGATGGCAGTCATGCCGGCGCCTGCTGCCAGCGGAGTGTTCGGCATCGTGCGGATTACCGGGAACCCCGGAGCATAGACATGCAGCTGCGCAAGCGTAACACTGCCCATGATAGAAAGCACCCAGGCATCTTTTTTCATCGCAGCCATCAGCTCGGGCACCAGTGCCACCGGTGCTATCTGAGGCTTAACGGCAAAGATTACCAGATCAGCATCCTTTACCGCCTCTTTATTATCCGTAGTGACATTTACGCCAAAGGCTTCATGCAGACTGCGCGCATGTGCCTCAGTCGGCTCGCCTACGGTAATCATCTCCGGCGCAATCAAACCGCCGCCTATAATACCCTTGATAATGGCTTTGGCCATAGCACCGCCGCCGATAAATGCAATCTTCTTTACTGCTATTTGTCCCATGGATTATTTCCCCTCTCGTCAAGCTCGTGCTCTTCGCCCGCATCTATATCTACGTTTTTCGGGGCGCAGATAACAATATTGCGGCCCAGCTTTTTCATGCTGCCGCCGATAGCATAAACAGTACCGCTGATAAAATCGGTCATACGTTTGGCAACAACATTGTCTGTCTTATCGTAATTAACAACTACAGCCTGATTATCACGCAGATAATCGGCAATCTTAGGAGAATCATTGAAATCTACAGGCTCCAGCAGTACAACTGTCATAAGCTTATCGGCAATAGGCAGGTTAATGGTTTTGCTGCCCATTTTTTCATTTTTAACCGGCTCCGGCTTTGCTGCCGAACCTTTGAAGTTCAAAATGGATTTGCGTTCACGCTTAGGCTCCTCTGCCGGTGCTGCAGCAGCAGGCTCCTTGCTGCCGAAGAAACGCTTCTTGGGTTTAGCCGGCTCCTGCTCGGTCTTGGCAGGCTTTTGCTCCACTTCTTCCTCGATGATTTCTTCCTCGTCATAAAGACTTAATGCATTCATGATTTTATCAATAATATTCATTACGTCACCAACCTTATCTATGTCTTAAAATTTCAGGCTATAATCACGCTGGCCGAACAAGGCTGTGCCTACACGCACAATGTTGGCACCTTCTTCTATCGCAACTGTGTAATCATTGCTCATACCCATAGACAAAATATCTGCCTGCGGATACTGCTGCTTTAAGCGTGCGAACGCACGGTAGCCTGCCGCAAATACAGGTCTTGTCTGCTCAATATCCTCGCATTTTTGGGCAATAACCATCAGCCCGCGCAGACACACATGCTTGTATTCGGGCAGCTTCGGCAGCAGCGCCAGATAATCCTCTTTATCCAAGCCGGACTTCTGCTCCTCATGGGCAATATTCAGCTGCAAAAGGATATCCTGCACCTTACCAATGCGTTCTGCCTCCTTATCAACCGCAGCCAGCAAATGCTCACTGTCAACCGATTCGATAAGATCAAACAAGGCAACAGCCTGGCGCGCCTTATTCGTCTGCAAATGACCGATAAGATGCCAGTAGCCGTGTTTGCCCAAGGCCTCCTGCTTATGCTTAGCCTCCTGCACGCGGTTTTCGCCTACATTAGCAATACCCAAGGCTTCGATATCTGTAATAATTTCGGGCGGATGATTTTTCGTCACCGCCACCAGCGTTACCTTATCTCCTGTGAGCAGGTCTTTATTTTTACGCTTGTCCAAAGCAGACGCTATCTGCTCCTGAACCTGCTTTAAATTATCAGCTAACAATGTATTTGCCCCCCAATTCTCAGCAAAATGATTTGTGGCAAAGATTCTGCTTTTTATTATGCTTTAAAAGCTCTTTATCCTTATATTTTAGCATACGTGTAAACCATTGTCACGAATAAAAACAACAAAGAGCTGCCGCACAAAAGTGCAGCAGCTCTCAATAAATTTATCTTCGTTATAATAGCTATTAGTATAACAGCTTGTTAGCAATAACCAGACGTTGGATTTGGTTGGTGCCTTCGTAGATTTGCATGATTTTAGCGTCACGCATCATCTTCTCTACGGGGTACTCTTTGGTGTAGCCATAGCCGCCCATTACCTGAACAGCGTCGGTAGTTACCTGCATAGCAACGTCAGCGGCATAGCATTTAGCCATAGCAGCCTCTTTAGAGAATTCCATGCCCTGGTCACGCATCCAGCAAGCCTTTTGAACCATGAGGCGAGCGGTTTCAACCTTCATAGCCATGTCAGCCAGCATGCCTTGAACCATTTGGAAGGAAGCAATCGGTTGGCCGAACTGACGGCGCTCTTTAGCATATTTAACAGCGCAATCCAGAGCAGCCTGAGCGATACCTACGGAAACAGCGCCAACGAACGGACGAGCACTGTCTAAGGTGTTCATAGCAATACGGAAGCCTTCGCCTTCGCGGCCTACGCGATAGGACTCAGGAATAACAACGTCTTGCAGAACCAGCTCGGTAGTATTGGAAGGACGGATGCCCATTTTGTTTTCTTTTTTGCCAACGGAGAAGCCCGGGGTGTCTTTCGGAACGATGAAAGCAGTCAAACCACGGATACCGCCGGTTTTACGGGTGTTAGCGAATACCAGGAAAATTTCTGCCAGGCCACCGTTGGTGATGAACATTTTGGTACCGTTCAGAGTGTAGGTACCCTCTTCCTTGTTGTGTACAGCACGGGTAGAAACACCGCCTGCATCACTGCCTGCACCGGGCTCGGTCAGTGCGAAAGCAGCCAGACCGCCGTTGTTCAGGATATCGCAATACATTTTCTTTTGTTCGTCGGTGCCTGCCAGCAGAACAGGTACAGTTGCCAGGCTGTTAGCAGCCAAAGAGGTTGCAACGCCTGCGCAGCCCTTGCCCAGCTCTTCATAAATGGTAGCAACAGAAATACTGTCCAGGCCGGGGCCATCTAATTCTTCTGGAACAATAACGTTCAGCAAGCCCATTTCGTTAGCCTTGTCAATCAGGCCGTCACGCATATGGTTTTCTGCATCCATTTCAGCAGCATAAGGAGTAATTTCTTTTTCAACAAACTCCCTTACCATTTCCTGTAATTCTAATTGTTCCTCGTTTAATGCAAAATCCATCATATCCTCCTTGATATCAAGCGGTCTTCCGCGTCATTTCCCTTCCAAATAAACTCAGGTAAGCTCACCATTTGGCGGGTATCTCTTTAAATCTGTCGACGACAAACATTGTTGTTAAAATCGTCCCAATTAAATTCTTTTTGCTGTCAGTCATTTCAGCCTCGATAACCATCGTAGAATGTCCGAAATGCTTAATATGGCTTCGTACCGTTAAGGTTGTCGGCTCATGGACACCTTTGATAAAATTCATGCTGAAATTAAGAGTTGCCACTACAGCGCCCACGCTTGCACCGGTAACACCCAGAACGGAGTCTGCCAAGGCCAACATCACTCCGCCGTGACAAATGTCACGATGATTAAAATGCTTCGCCGGATCAACGTCAATGCTGACTTCAGCACTGCCACACTTTATCTCACCAATATGCACACCGAATTGAGTCATAAAATTATTATCCGTGTACATCTGGCGAATATAGGCAGGAACATCCTTGACCTGCTCCACAGCTATCATCGCCTTTCTTCGGACAGCAGAAAATATTACTGTCAATATATCTTTGATATTTTACCACAAAACAGCGCTTAACTCAACAGTTTCATGCAAAAAAATAAGCTGAAAGGAAAGTTTTAGGGATAATTTTTTCAATAATCGCACTTTGGTATAAGCGCGAAACAAAATGGCTGCCGCACTTTGAGTACAGCAGCCATGCAAGAAGCAGATAAATTAATCGATAATATTTTGCTTGTAATCATGATACAGAGTCTTGAGCTCTTCCATAGTTGCTCCCATCTCAACTTTAAGCTTGGAAACAGTATCGTAGTCGCCTTCGGCAACAGCTCTGCGGATAGCAGTGAAGATGCTCTTCTCTTCGAAGGAATCCTTAGCCAGCTTAGCGCGCAGGTTCTGTATTTTACGCCACATTGCCAGGTCGCAGTCGGTGCAGGTTTCCTGGTTGTGCAAGCGCTTCATATCGATAACAGCCTGATAATTTTCTGGAATCAGACGAGTCAAAAGCTCAGTTTTCCAACGAATCAGCGCACCCTGCATGAAGGAGTCGATATATTCCTTTTTCAGGATATTGCCTTGGGTGAGAACTGCAACCTTTTCCGGATATTTTTCAAAGGCGCAGAGATTTTCCCAAACGGTAGCAGGCGGTTCGCCGAACAGCTTGCTGCGTTCTTCCGCAGTGAAATCTTCAAATACGTCTTCCTCAGTACGGTATTGACGGTCTGTATCCAGATAGAAGCCCTCTTCGCCGGCCTTCTTGGAAATCTCCTTTTCCAGAGCCTTCAGGTCCTTGCCGGATTCTACGCAAGCCTTGATGCCGTCGAGGCAGGACAGATAGAAGGCAGCAATAGCAATATAGGTATTGGTGTACGGGTTCGGAGAACGCATTTCGATACGGGTAGCCTTATCGTTGTCCAGATCGCGGATCAGGCCTGCAAGAATGGTTCTGTTACGGGACGGGTTATCCGGGCTCAGGCCAAGGCTGGTAACGATGCAGACAGGAGCCTCGAAGCCGGGTTTCAGACGGTTCAGAGAGTCAATGGTGCAGGAGATAAACGGATTGGTTACCTCGTAGTTTTTCAAAAGGCCCATGAGAGCGCCGTAGCCGATAGCGGACAGGAAGTCCTCATGCATATCCTTCGGCGAGAACAGGTTGACAATCTTGCCGTTTTTCATTTTTGCGGCAATGCCTACATGCGTATGCTCACCGCTGCCTGCAACACCGGGAATCGGTTTAGCCTGGAAGGAAACCTCCAAGCCGTTCATGCGGAAAACTTCTTTAACGATGATACGTGCCAAAAGCTCGTTATCCGCAGTCTGAACGCCGCTGCTGAACTTCCAGTCAACCTCCAGCTGCTCCATAACGTGAGTCATATGACCTGCGGCATCAATCTGACCTTTAACGCCGCCACATTCCTTGTGGCCCATTTCAGGCTCCAGGCCGTACAGCTCCAAAGTCTGAATAGTCTGCTCCAATGCAGTACGCACATTGCCGCGGGTACGCTGCCAATATTGCTCCTGCATTACCTGAGAAGAGCTCAGAGCCTCCAGCGGTGCGTCCTCACGCGGAGTTTTTACCCAGAATTCCAGCTCGGTAGCACTGGTGAAGAGCAACTTTTCAATCTCAGCAGGATTTACATGCTCCAGACCGGCAATTACCGGATGCTTAGCAAACAAATCCATGATTTCTTTTTCTACATAAGCCAGAGTATCATTCAAAATAGAACGGGAATCAACATGATTGCCGTTGTGAATCAGATAGCAGGGAATGCGCAGAGTACCGATCATGCGCCCGCTTTCTGCATCAAAATGCTCATAATTATAATCAACAAACCAGTTAACGGTTTTATCAACCTTCATATCAACGCGGGCATCGTTCAGAGTAGCGATACCGGTCAGTACAACGGAGGAGCCGTCAGTCTGTGCTGCGCTGCCTGCCAAAAAGCCATCGATATCCTCGAGGAAAATCTTCATCGGGATTTTTTCGTCGGTATCATTACCGGCAAAATCCACACCCATCAGAGATACAAACTGAATCTCCGGATGCAGAGTCAGAAGCTCACGCAGAGTGCTTTCGTTTTGTTCTTCAGGTTTAATTACATACAGTAAATCTTTGTTGTTCATGATCAGTGCAGCCATAAGGCTGCCTCCTTTCTCAATACTCCCTAATTATCATGCTGCAGAAAAATGCTCCCTACATATTTTCTGCAAGATAAACGAAAAAGGACCTTTTTAAGCATGGACACACTACTTCCTTACTCAAAAAAGTCCTCGTTGACTGTCTTACTATTATAGCAGATATTAAGTGCTTTTGTCCAGCTTTAATTTCTGATTATAAGATATCATGCAAGCAGGCGGACAAGAATTTCCTCCAGCTTTTCGTAGCCACGTCCGCCCTGACGCAGCTTAATATTCATATCAGATAATCCCAGCAAAGCTTCCGTCAGACGCTTTTCATCAAAGCGCCTGCTGTCGCGCTCCAAAAATCTGTAGGCATATGGGCTGCGCATCCCCAGCTCCTCCATAATGCCCTTCTGGTCATAGCCTCTGCGCTTCAGCTCCAGATAACGCAGCACCTGACGCAGTTTAAATGCGACAGTTGCGCTGAGCGGCAGGATATAGGTTCCGTGCTTGCGTTCGCTCGCCAACAGCTCCAGACACTGCTTCAGCTTACCTGCCATAATATAATTTGTCAGCGCAAAAGATGAAGCGTTTGGCAGCAGTGCAAAAACATTCAGCACATCTTCTTCCGTCCATTCTCTGCGTCCCGCGGCGTAAATTGCCAGCTTGCCGATTTCCTGCTGTAGCAAATCAAGCGGAATTTCTTCCTTCACCGGCTCAATATATTCGCTGACAGCAGCCAGCGCATCTCTGGTAAAATGCGCGCCGTAAGCTGCTGCCTGCGCGTACAGCCAGTCATCAAGATCTCTTTCCTTAATGCGCTCGCACGGACAAATCAGTGCACTTGCTTTAAGCTGCTTATACAGCTTGGTCCGCTTATCCATTTTCTTACTGCTGATTACAAGCAGGCAATAATCCGGTACGTCGCTGACTATCGCCGCCAGCTGCTCCATTTTCTTGGAATCGGTATCATCCTGCGAATCAGCAGTGCTGTTTGCTTTGGCAAGCTTTGCAGCCCACAGCTTTTCGTCCTTCAGGAAAATCAGCGATTTGCCGCAGAAGAAGGGATAGCTGTTGACGGCCGCCTGCAGCCCGGATAAATTGGTGTCCTTGTCAAAAACCGTTATTTCGCGGTCAGCCTCCGGCGTATCGCCAAAAACATATTCCGGCAGCGCGGCAATAATGCTGTTGCGGTAGTAATCCTCCTCGCCGCACAAAAGCAGTACCTGCGCCTGCGGCAGCGGCTTATGCTGTTGTAATAGTGAAATAAGGTTTTCCGGTTTAATATCCATCTGTATTCCCTCTTATCATTTTTCTAACGGTACAACGGCTAACGTCTTACCTAAAGGTGCAAGTATTTTTAAGATTGTACTTATTTTAGGAATAGATGTACCGTTTTCCATTCTGGCAATTACCGGCTGCTTTACTCCGCTCAAAAGCTCCAATTGCTTTTGGGTTATCCCCATATCCTGACGTGCCTTGATAAGTTCACCAATTAAGGCAACTCGCAAATCACTTGCGGAGATTTCTTCTGGTGTAAAGATATTCTTTCTGAGATCCTGCCATTCATAGCCTACTGCACTATTCTTCACTTTCCTCACTCCTTAATTTGAAATCTTCCCATTCACGCAAAGCCTGAGCAATTTCGGTTTTAGGCGTTTTCTGCGTTTTTTTCATAAAGCAATGCAACATTACAAAACTATTATTTTCCCATACCGCAAATAAACTTCTATCACGCAAAGGCCGCAACTCCCAAATGTTATCCTGTATATGCTTAATATAAGGCTCACCTAATTGCAGACCAAATCTAGCTAATGCCTGCATATAGTCATTATGCTTATTCAATTTGATTCTGCTGTTCTTATCTTTTCGCGAAGCAAGCCCCATTAAATAATCATATACAGGCTGTCTGCCACGCTTATCACGATAAAAATATATTTTGTACATAATTTCTCTTCTTTAATTATAACTTATGAGTTATATTTTGACAACAGCTTCACTGTAAATCAGCATAGCCATAGCATTTTATTCCCTCTGCGTCAAAAACAACTTTAATGCACCCCAACTCATCCGTTCTGACAACATTGCTGCCTATTGCCTGCAAACGCTCCAGCGTTTCCTGATGCGGATGGCCGTAGCGGTTGCCGCGCCCGCAGGAAATCACCGTCAGCTTAGGCTGCACCTGCTCCAGAAATTCCATACTGCTGCTGTAATGCGAACCGTGGTGTCCTGCCTTCAGCACAGCGTACTGCTGCAGCTGCAGCCCTCGCTCGCGTTCTTCCCCCATGTCACCTGTAAACAGCACGCTGCCCTGCGCGCTGTGCAGCGCCGCCAGCGTGCTGGCTTCGTTTCCCGGCACGGCCTGCTGCGGCACATCAACTAAAACAAGCTCTGCAGCAGCATCCAACGCATAGCGTTCACCGCTCTGCACAACATGCACCTGCGTCCTGCCGGCCTGCGCCAAAATTTCCTGCCGTACCCTTTTGCTTTCCTCCGTCAGTGCTTCGTTAGGCAGTAGCAGCTTTTTTACCCGCAGCTGTCGCAATAAATCCGCCGCAGCACCGACATGGTCAAAATCATAATGGCTTAAAAGCAAAATATCCGCCTCACGCTTGCCAAGATAGCGCAAAAACGGAGTAATTACGCGCGTTGCAGTCGAAAGATTTTTTAAGCCGCCGGTATCAATAATTGCCACCCGCTGCGACGGCGTGACGATAACAGCACAGTCACCCTGTCCCACATCCAGAAAATAGCAGGCTAACGGCAGCGTGCGACACTGCTGATAGGCAAGCGTCCCGGCAAGCAGCAAGGCATGCAAAAGCAGGATGCAGCGCCTTTCCCTGTTGCTCCAAAATTGCAGCCAGGGAAAATCTGCCCACACAAAGAGCGCTGCATAATAGATTACAAAGCAATAAGCAGGCAGCTTGCCGATAACTAAAGTGCTGTACGGCAGTTCGGCAAAAAAACGCGCCTGCGTCAGCACCTGCGCCGCAAGCCAGGCAGCAAGCTGCAACAGATAATCACCGCAGGCAGGCAACAGTGCGCCCACGAGTGCCATCTGCGCGGCAATTTCCAACACCGGCACCAGCACGATATTGCTTACAAGAGCAATCAGCGAAATTTGGTGAAAATAATAAACCTCCAGCGGCAGTACAGCCAGCTGTGCTGCCAGCGAAACTGCTGCCGCTTCGCCTATCGGCGCAGGCAAAGCCTGCGGCAGCAGCCTTTGGCATGCAGGAAGCAGCCACAAAAGACCGGCCGCCGCCCCGAACGATAACTGAAAACCGATATTGGCCAGCCATAACGGCTGCATACACAACAGCAGTGCCGCCACCAGGCACAGCAAGCGTCCGCGCTCCGCACCGCTGCCGCCAAGCAGCAGAACGCTGCTCATAGCCAGTGCTCGCAGCACCGGAGGACGCAAGCCGCAGAGCAAAGCATAGGCAGCCAGCAAAATTATAACAATAACCTTACGCCAGGGCAGCGGCACCCACTGCAGCAAAGCAAGCAGCAGGCCTGTGAGCAGCACAATATGCGTACCTGAAACAGAAAGAAGATGTGCCAATCCGTTATCCGTAAACAGCTCGCGTGTTTCTTCATCCAGCCTGCTGCTGCCGCCAAGCACCATGCCGCTCAGCAGCGCCCCATATTCAGCGCCGGCTGCTGCCTCTATGCGTTCGCTCAGCTTTTTGTTCCACAAAGCAAAATGCTGCCACCACAAAACCTGCGGCTCTGTCTTTAGCAGCTGCGCCTTGCTCAAACGTCCGCCAAGCTCCTGCACTCTGTTATAGCTTGCAGCATCAAAGCTGCCGGGGTTACGCAGGCTGTCCAAGCGATCCAACGTACCTTTGAGTACCACACAGCCTGCCTGCGGCAGCTCGCCCTTCATGCTCACGCGCAAACGACCGCTGTAAGCAAGCTCCGTATCGCTATATACTTTTTCGCAACGCAGAATCGCACTGCTGAAACCTTCCTGCCTGCGCACGCTCAAAGGTTCCACCGCGCCCTGCACAACCAGCTGCCGCCCAAAGCAGGTAGCAAGCTGCTGCTCGGCGGACGGTGGCATGTTTAGCAGGCGAAAGGATAATATACAAAGCAGCATGAACGGTAAAAATAAGCGTAGATAACGTGTTTTCTGCAGCACTAATCTACCTCCACATAATCACGCAGCTTTGCCAGCTTGGCTTTGCCTATTCCCGGCACACGCAGCAAATCATCCGCGCTGGTAAAACGCCCACTGTTTCTTGTTTCCACAATGCGCTGCGCCAACGCCGGACCTATACCGGGCAGCTGCTGCAGCTCGCTTACGCTCGCGCTGTTGATGCGCACGCTCTGCATCATGCTGCTGTTTCTGCCTGAGCCTGCTTTAGCACTGCCGTACTTTTTAGACGCACTTTCACCTAAACCGTACTTTGCCTGAGCGCTTTCCCTCTGCGTTCTGCTTGTCCTTGCAGCCTTCTGCACCGGTACTCGTATCTGCATGCCATCGCGCACCTTACGCACCAGATTAACGCGTTCACTGTCGGCATTTTCCGTCAGACCGCCGGCAGCAGCAATGGCCTCTTCCACTCTGCAGCTGGCAGGCACATCGTAAATTCCCGGCTCCAGCACGGCGCCGCTCACCTGCACGCGCACTGTTTTTGCCTGCGCTGCTTTGGATGCGACCGCACCTTGCGCGGACTGCGGCAGGCTGCTGCCGTCAGGCAACGTTTTTGCTTTGTCATCGGTGCTTATAAGGCCGGTGATGATGCAGCCTGTGAGGAGAACGGCGATGAAAATCAGTTTTTTTACTTTTGCTTGCATGTGGATACCTCCTTAGGGTGTTGGGGAAAAATATTGCGTATGACTTCGATGCTCAACCCTTCCGTCTGCTCGCTAAAGCTCGCAACCACCTCCGCTATACTAAGACCCATTTTTCATGCAACGAAAAATGCTGGTCGTGTTATACTCGAAGAGTATTTCAGGGGAGATATAACAGGCTAGATTTAAAATTACAGTTCGCAATTATGACCAACCTCTATATGCTCCCTGAAAGGGAGCTGGCAAAATCACGCAGTGATTTTGACTGAGGGTTGTGCTTCGACAAACCGGGTCTTAGCGTCAAGAGAGCTGGCATCGCCGCAGGCGATGACTGAGGGTTGTCACAAAAAAACAAAAAGAGCCCCCAAGAATAACAATTACGTTATTCTCAGAGACTCTGAAAATGTAAGCGTTATTTAGTACTACTAAATAATGTCATTGCTGACATGCACTGCTTATTTTTTTGTCCGCGCTACAGTCTGCGGGAACTGCCTGCTGCAGGACAGCTGTAACTGCGGTAGTTACTAGTGGTTAGTTACTGGTCGGAAAATTATTTGGCTACGATGTTTACCAGACGGCCGGGTACGCAGATAACCTTGCGTACGGTTGCATCGCCGATGTGAGCCTGAACGTTAGCGTCAGCCATAGCAATTTTCTCCAGCTCTTCTTTGGTAGCTTCAGCCGGAACAGTCAGACGGCCGCGAACCTTGCCGTTAACCTGCAGAACGATTTCTACATTGTCAACCTTCAGGGCTTCTTCATCGCACTCAGGCCAGCTTTGTTCATGTACGCTGCTGTTGGCATCAATAGCACCGCGCCACAGCTCTTCGGTGATATGCGGAACAAACGGGCTCATCATCTTGATGAGGTCGGAAATTGCTTCGTAAATCAGACCTGCATTCGGCTCTTTGGCAGCTTCTTTATAAGCATAGAGAGCGTTAACCAGTTCCATCATAGTGGAAATAGCAGTATTGAAGTTGAAGCGGGTTTCGATATCGTTGGTAACCTTCTTAATGCTGCTATGCAGTACACGGCGCAGGTCCTTGTCTGCTTCGTTCAGGTTGCTGTGATCGTATTCGGTAACCTTTTGTGCCAGAACAGCTTCAAATGCTTGTACGATACGCCAGATACGGTTCAGGAAGCGGAAGGAGCCTTCAACGCCCTGGTCGCTCCACTCCAGCTCTCTTTCAGGCGGAGCAGCGAAGAGGATGAACAGACGCGCAGTATCTGCACCATATTTGGAAAGGATTTCTTCCGGAGAAACAACGTTGCCCAGAGATTTACTCATCTTAGCACCGTCTTTGATTACCATGCCCTGAGTCAGCAGGTTGCTGAACGGTTCATCATAATCAACCAGGCCTGCGTCACGCAGAACCTTTACAAAGAAGCGGGAATACAGCAGATGCAGAATAGCATGCTCAATACCGCCGATATATTGGTCTACAGGACCCCAATAGTTGTTGAGCTCCTTGTCAAACGGCATCTTGTCGTTGTGTGCGTCGGTATAACGCAGATAATACCAGGAGGAGCACAGGAAGGTGTCCATGGTATCGGTTTCACGGGTTGCGTCAGCACCGCATTTCGGGCATTTGCAGTGAACGAATTCATCGGAGGTTGCCAGCGGAGATTTAGCACCGGCAGTGAAGCTTACGTCCTCAGGCAGGCGAACCGGCAGCTGGTCTTCCGGAACCAGAACCTCGCCGCAGTGCGGGCAGTAAATGATAGGAATCGGAGCGCCCCAATAACGCTGACGGCTGATCAGCCAATCGCGCAGACGGTAGTTTACACGGCGTTTACCGAAGCCTTCAGCTTCAGCCTTGTCCATGATAGCGCTCATAGCCTTGTGCATTTCCATGCCGGTGAATTCGCCGGAGTTAACCAGCATGCCTTCTTTTTCTTCGTAAGCGCAGGTCATTTCTTCCAGCTTCAGCTCTTTGCCAATCGGGCAGATGGTAACAATCTTTTCAATACCGTATTTGTCTGCAAACATCCAGTCACGCTGGTCACCGGTAGGAACGCCCATTACAGCGCCGGTACCGTAATCATACAGTACATAGTTGGTTACCCAGATTTCTACCTTGCGACCGGTGAACGGGTTAATGCAGTATACGCCGGTGAATACGCCCTCTTTTTCGGATTCGCTGGAGGTACGTTCAATTTCGGACTGATTACGAACACGCTCGCAGAAAGCATTGATTTCGTCAGCCTTCGGATTGTTTTCGCAAATCTTTTTAATCAGCGGATGCTCGGCAGCCAAAGCCATGAAGGTTACGCCGTAAGCAGTATCCGGACGGGTGGTGTAAACAGCAACAGTATCGTTCAGTGCCGGGATTTCAAAGGAGAATTCCAAGCCTTCGCTGCGGCCGATCCAGTTATGCTGCATGGTTTTTACGCGCTCGGGCCAGCCCGGCAGCAGGTCAAGATCCTTCAGCAGCTCATCAGCATAATCGGTGATTTTGAAGAACCATTGGCTCAGATCCTTTTTAACAACCTCATGGTCGCAGCGCCAGCATTTGCCGTCGATAACCTGCTCGTTAGCCAATACGGTGTTACAGGTGTCGCACCAGTTTACAGCAGATTCCTTTTTAACTGCCAGACCGCGTTTGTAGAACAGCTCAAAGAACCATTGAGTCCATTTGTAATAATCTTCCTTACAGGTGGTAACCTCGCGGTCCCAATCGTAGGACAGACCGAGAGCCTTCAGTTGGCGAGTCATGTTAGCGATGTTTTCCAAAGTCCATTTTTTAGGCGGAATGTTGTGTTTGATAGCAGCGTTTTCAGCAGGCATACCAAAGGAGTCCCAGCCCATCGGATGCAGAACATTAAAGCCCTTCATGGTGCGGAAACGTGCGATTACGTCGCCGATGGAATAGTTACGAACGTGGCCCATGTGCAGGTTGCCGGACGGATAGGGGAACATTTCCAGAACGTAGGATTTAGGCTTATCCTTATCCATCTCTACTTTAAAGGTTTTGTTTTCTTCCCAGTATTTTTGCCATTTTTTTTCTATTTCTTTAAAATTATATTCCATTATCTTTCACTCTCCTTTTTATAGTACATTGCAATTAAATGATATACTCCTGCGAATAGTGGAAATACCAATATAAACGCTACTAATAATCTTATATATATGTTATCAATCATTTTCGTTGATGTAAAAAGTATTGCAACTATTAATGAATCAAATAGCAAGAGGGTTTTACAAACTCTTTTATAACCTAATTTTACAACATCAATATTATATTTAAAAACCAGGTATTTAATATTTGCAGGCATTTTATTCCTGTTATATTTCTTAATCTTTTTAAAAGAAAATAAATATGTACCAAAATAAACAATTAAAAATACTATTAAAAATTCTAACACCGTTTTAGCTACTTCTACCATAATAAGCCTCCCTTTAAAAAAAATCATCCTTTAATAAAGGACGATTTAATAATTAATAACCGCGGTACCACCTTAATTTATACTTAAATAAGTATACGCTTAAATTACCAGTAACGAGGTAAACCGTATCATATTACTCTTGTTTCACATAATAACTCCGAAGCTAGTTCAGCAATCATCTCTTACCTATTTACACCAACCATAAGTTCTCTTTAAAGAAATAAATAGCCTAATACTCTTCATCAACGCTTTAACACTTAATAGTATATTATATTTTGTTTTTAAATTCAAGGCTTTAATGATTTAAGTTTTATTTTTCAAACTGTCACTTATAAATTTGATTCTGCTTTTTCAATTAATTCATCCGTTAAGTTTTCTTTTATTATTACATCCGTAAATCCATCTTCTATATAGTAATTTCTTAAGTGTTTTTTACCAATTCCTAACATAACAATAACTTTAGAATTAAACTTCTTATTCTTTTTTAATTCTTCTAAAGTTCCTAATGCAGATTCATTTTTAAGCTCATCATCTATTATTATCAAGTTGTATATTTCTCCTGATTTTATTTTATAAATACAGTCTTTACCGCTCATAGTAGAATTAATATCAACGTTATATTTTGATAATGTATCAGAAATTTTAAATAACTCTTCTTTATCATCATCAACTATAAGAACTCTTTTTCTACCAAATACATCTGATGAATATTTTTCTATGTCTTTCATTACATCTGTTTTTTCTTTTATATCACATTTTTGATCTATTATAATTGTAAAAGTTGAGCCTTTATTTTCTTCACTTTTTATGTTAAAGCTTCCTCCTAATAACTTTATGGACTTAATTGTCGCTACTAAATCCATATCAAGTTTATCTAGTTTTACAACTTCTTCATTAGAAAGTTCTCTATTATCATCTAAAATCGTATTTACTTTATCTATGCTCATTCCGCATCCAGTATCTTCTATATTTATAATTAATCTTGCAACATCATATCTTACTATCGCACTTAAACTTACATTTATAAACCCAGTTTTGGTGTTATTTATACTATTAGTTAAAACTGATATTAAAATTTGTTTTAATCTTACGTCATCTCCATAAAGAATAGCTGGTATATTAGAATTTATATCGAATTTTAATAATACATTTTCATTTTTATTTAAAGTTTTTGCAATACCTTCTACCACTTCAAACAAGGTATAAACGTTATACTCGTTGTTAAATATTTTAATTTTGCTTGCATCCATTGAAGATATATCTAACACATTATTTATTTTAAATAATACTCCGTTTGCACTATTTCTAATGATTTTTATGGCATCTTTTTGATCTTTTTCATTTAATTTATAAAAGCTATCAGATAACATTAAAATATTTTTAGCCGGTTCTTTAATATCTTCTGTCACTTCAAATAAAAACCTAGATTTATCTTCCATTTGCTTTTCAACTAGCTCTTTATTTCTTAGTAATTCATTTACCATTTTTAAATCCGGATTTTCTATTGTGAAGTACATAAGTACCGTAACGAAAGCAAAAGCCGAATTAATAATTGTTATACCTGGATTAATCTGTCTTATTATAAATACAAATACCATCATTATAATAAGCATGAAAAGAGGATAATACTTCTTATCTTTTATATTTTTTATGTTAGATAGAACACTAAAAATATCAACAATTATAAATATACCTCCCATTAATAGTAATACATTAGTTGCGGGTCCATAGGAGTATATATAATTTCCGTCATTAAAATAATATATTGGCAAATTAATAATTATTATAGACATTATTAAGTACATTACTGTTAAAACACCAATTATTTTTCCCTTATTATTTTTTAATTTCTTATTAAATTTTAACCTACTTTCAAAAGATATAAAAAACATATACTCGGTAAACAAAAACTCCCACAATAATAAATAAACCAAAAATCCTTTATTTACTATCTCATTTAAAATTTTATATGCGTTAGAAACATCTTTATGTGCTACAAAATAAAAACATAGAAGCTCAGTTACCAATCCTATCATAGTAATAATAACAAGCCTGCTATACAACTTATTTTCTGTGCTTTTTATTTTGCTCTTTGAAAAATAAACAGTTCCTACAAGTAAACAAAAAAGTAGCATGCAACAAATAACAGTTATTCCAATTATCATGTCATCACTTCCATCATAAATATTTACTACCACTATACTACACTTACATTATATCATGTATATATGATAGTGTAAATTAATAAAATATATAACAAAAAAGATAGGTTATTCCTATCTTATATACAATATTCATTACTTTTTTACTAGTTTTTTAGTAGCTGCTAATTGTTTTTCATAATCTTCTTTTTCCAATTTAAGATAATCTATTTTACCAATTGGAGTTAAAGGTAAAGACTCGTTAAACTCAATTTCACAAGGCCAATAATATTCTGGCAATTGTTCTTCACATAGCATAAGTATTTCATTTTCTATAGCCTCTGGATTACGATCTGTTTCATTTAATACTACGTGAACTTTAGGAAGCTTTCCTTGAGAAAAGGAAAAATCTCTTAATCCAACAGCCTTGCAAGATTGAACCGAAGGATGTTTAACTACTACATCCTCTATTAGACTTGGGAATATTTTAAAACCATCTGGTCTAATTATCATTCTTTTTAATCTATCTACAATGTATAAATTTCCGTCAGCATCCATATATCCAATATCACCAGAATGAACCCATACGTTACCGTCTTCATGTTTCCTTAAAATTTTATTTGTTTCTTCATCATTGTTAAAATAACCAAGCATAGTATTAGGTCCAGTTATGCAAACTTCACCTTTCTCATTATATCCAAGCTCTTCTCCTGTTTTAGGATCAAAAATAGATATAGTTGTATTAGGAAATGGTATTCCTACACTTCCTATTTTATTTGTTTCATTTGATGTACATGCCGCTACGGCAGCATTAACCTCCGTCATACCATAACCCTTTACAACCTTATATTCACAATTGTGTTCACGTAAAAACTCATTGGTTTCCTTCTCTAAGTTTTCATCCATCTTGTCACCACCAACAGTTGGTGCAATTACATAAGATAAATCTTCATTTTTTAATTTCTTACTGTGTATTATATTGCCATAATGAGATGGAACTCCAACCATATGATTTGGTTTATTTTCAAGCAATAATTCATCAAATTTATTAGGATCAAATTGCGGAATTAAAATTACTTCCATACCACAAGAAAGAGGTAAATGTAATCCATTACCAATTCCATATGCTATAAAAGGTGGCATTATGTTTAACCAACTATGTTCTCTTTTAAAATCATAACCTGCGTTTTCACATTGAAACGAAGCAGCATTTACACTAAAATTAGATAATACAACACCCTTTGATGGGCCAGTTGTTCCACCGGTATGTACTATTAACAATGGTTTGTCTTTTTCATAATTTGGATATGGTTCATAATTTTCCTTTTTACCTGCCTTAAAAAACTTAGACCAAGGTATACATTCACCACTTTTTGAAAAACTACTTTCATTTTTTTTCATATCGTTAAAGTAGTCTAATATTATGTCTTTTTTCTTTGGCTCTTTTTCATGTTTACTTTTAGCTGCTTCCTTTTTATCTTCATATATACTATTTATATCTTTAGAAGCTTTTTTTAACATAATACCAAGTGGTAAAGAATCAGTTGGAGATACTGTAATTATTTTTTCTATAGTTGTTTTCTTCTTTGCATCCCTTGCTTTATCAGCTGCAACATCAATCATAATAAGCATTTTTGATTTTGCCTCATTAATATAATTTTCTATTCCTTCCTTGCTTGTTCTAGGATCAACCATATTGGCTATCGCACCAATTTTACTTAACGCATAATAAACATATATGGTTTCTGGAATAGTTGGCATACAAATAGTTACTATATGCCCTTCCTTTATACCATAAGCTCTAAAGGCCCTTGCTGTTTGATCAATATTTTTAAACAATTGTCCATAGGTTATTTTTTTACCGAAGTAGTTTAAGGCAATTCTATTTGGATATTTTTTATTATTTTCTGTAATATATTCATAAATCGTCTTTTCCGGTAATTTTTTATTTAATACTTCTTCATCATAATATTTAAGCCATGGTTTATCTATCGATGGCTTACCTGTCATTTTTTCCATATTTCCCCCATAAAAAATATATATTTTTTTATTTACTGCAGTGATAATATAACATTTCTTTTAAAAAAAAGCAAATTTTTAATAACTTTCTTATAATTCTAACCATACTAAAGTCTTTCTTTTTACTATAATAACCGTTTATACATTTTTTAATTCATGTTATAATTTTTATTGGTGAATGAAAATGTTTAAGTATAGTTTAGATAATAAAATGTATCATACGCTTAATTATGAATTAACAAAAACTTTTAATACAAGGGTATTTAAAGTAAGTTTAAATGGTAACTTTTCTTGTCCTAATTTTAAAAATGGTTCGGGATGTATTTTTTGTTCTGTTAAAGGATCTGGAGATTTTGCTGGAGATAAAAACAAAAGCATAACAGAGCAATTTATTGAAATTAAAGAAAAATTAAATAATAAATGGCCTGATACTAAATACATTGCGTATTTTCAGGCTAATACAAATACTTATGCTCCTGTTTCTGTTTTAAAGAAAAAGTATGAAGAAGCATTAAAAATTCCTAACGTAGTTGGATTAAATATCGGAACAAGACCAGATGCAATAACAGATGAATGTTTAGAGTATCTAAAGGAACTAAATAAAAGAACATATCTTACGGTAGAGCTTGGTCTTCAAAGTATGCATGATAAAACTCTTAAATTAATAAACAGGGGTCACGATTTAAAATGTTTTGATACCTGCGTAAAAAAGCTAAAGGAAAATAATATTAAAGTTGTAGTTCACATAATAAATGGTCTTCCTTACGAAACTTATGATATGATGATGGATACCGTAAGACACTTAAATAAATTAAAAATAGATGGAATTAAAATACATATGCTTCACATACTTAAAAACACAGAGTTAGAAAAAATGTATAACAAAAATCATTTTCATATTCTAACAAAAGAAGAATATGTAAAAATAGTATGTGATCAGATAGAAGAACTAAATGATAGCATAACTATTCATAGATTAACCGGAGATGGTGCTAAAGATGATTTAGTAGCACCTATTTGGACTCTTAAAAAGGTATCAGTTTTAAATGACATAGATAAGGAACTTAAAAAACGTGGAACTTACCAAGGTTTTAATAAGAGCATATTAAACAGAGTTAATTTAATATGTGAAAAGTTTATAAAAACTGGTGATATAACGGTTGATGCTACTTGTGGTAATGGATTTGATACATTAAGACTATCTAAGTTATCTAAAAAGGTATTTGCTTTCGATATTCAAAAAGAAGCTATTAAAAGAACAAAAAAACTATTAGATGATAATAACGTATGTAATGTTACCTTAATAAATGATAGCAACGAAAATATAAGAAAAGACTTAAAAGAATATGATAAAAAAGTTAGTCTTATTATGTTTAATTTAGGATATTTGCCTAATTTTAATAAAGTTGTTATGACAAATGCCAAAACCAGTTTAAAATCTATTAAAGAAAGCATTAAAATGCTTAACAAAAAAGGAATTATACTAGTTACTTGTTATCCTCATAAAGAAGGTATAAAAGAATCTAAAGCCATAATTAATTATTTGGATAAAAATAATATTAACTACATTATATATAAAAATACAAATAATAAAAACGCACCATTTTTAATAGAAATAAGAAACGATTAAAATTTCGTTTCTTATTTTATTTCGCACTCTAAATTGTTGTCATTTATAAACGGTATTATATCTTCTTTATAAGCTAACAAGCTAATAGAATCTACTTTAAAACCACTAGTTAATCTAGATTTATTAAAGTAATCATCTTTTTGTTCATAAACACTATCTATACACCAATCAATAGAATCACAGTTAACCTTGATATTTTCTCTATCAGTATATATGTTATATATATAATAATCTTTGTCATATGTATAAAATAACTTTTTTAAATTATTACTATTTATTCCGTCTTTAAAATTTATTTTAACAGATATAGCCCCATCTCTATTTTTATCTAGATAAGATACAACATTACTTGTTTTATTATCTTTATTATTAAATAAAATAAGTACATAAACACCAATTAAAAACAACAAAAAAAGATACTTCTTCATAATAAACCACCATTTTTATTATGTATGAAATATCATTATTAATACCATTTAAATATGTCTTGCTGTTTCTAATTGAGCATGATTTTCCTTAGATGTCACAAGAGCACCAGAATCACCTATTACGTTTTTATTCTGCATAGATGATAGCAACTCAATCACCTCAGATTTACTAAGCGTTTTTAATTTAGGTATATCGGTTTTATATTTATTTAAATCGGTTGCTTCTCTTAATTTTTCTTTATTTTCACTACTATTTATGTCTAAGTCAAATCCTTTACTTGAAGTTTCTACATCAGATATTGAATTTTCATTTGTTTCTTCAATAGCGTCCGTATTTTTATTTTGTTTATCAAATATATGCTTAATTGTCATAGCAACATTATTTTTTGTATCAACAAACATCTTCTTTATACTTTGGGATAATCTTTGAACAGATAACAATCTTTTTTCAGCTTTTGCTATTCTTTGAAATTGAGTACCAGGTTTAACAATAATTTTTTTCTTTTTATCTAGTTCTGACACAGTAAACTCTTTCATTGCAGCTTTAAACTGTAATTTATCAAATAATTTTGTTATAAATTTACCATACTGTGTTTTAGTTAACTCAGCAATTGACTCTCTAGATGCAATTTTTGACTCCATAAGTTCACTAATAACAATCGTGTCAGTATCTATCTTTGATGGAGTAAATCCCGATTTTTTAATTACGTTTGAAACGGCCTCATCAGAAACGTTTAACTCTTTAGCATTATTATGAACAATATTATCAACGTTTTCCTTTGCTTGCTTTCTTAATTCATACATTTCATCATATCTTTTTTCTCTTTCTTCAGAATTAACATCATCAGATGAAAAAGAATTTAAATTGACTGATTTATCTAAAGGTTTATCAAATGAAATAGGTTCTGCACCATCTTTTGCAATAACATCATTTATGTTTTTCTTAGCTTCTTCTACTCTGGCTTCAAAGCTTTCTAAAATATGATTGTCTGGTTTTTGTGCTTCAAACTTTTGAACTTCTACAGGTTTATTAAAAGATTCTAAAGACTTCAATAAATCTTCTGTTTTTTTTGAATAAATTTTATCATCTTTTGATAGTTCAAGATCCAAAATATTGCCTATTTTTATATTATTTTGCTTATATAATTGGCATAAAGAATCATAGAATGGCTTATACGTTTGGTTATTTAATGCCTTACGGTACGCTATTGTAATAAGATTTTCTCTTACATCATCATTTCCTAAGGAAACTAAGGCTTTTAGCGTCTTTTCTCCTTCTGGTGAAATCAAATAATCAAAATCTTTATCTATGCTTTCCCTTGAAAAATAACTGGATAATATTCTGGTATAATGCTCGTTTAGATAATCAAACTCATCTCTATCTTTTGTGTATTCATAAAATGCGATTATAGCAGCCACATTTTTATCTGCATACGCTGTAAAATTAGAATTCATTAAATTTGTAAGTGAAATTTTTCTTTCAGCAGAAGTCACACCTACATTTTTATAATTCCATTTTTCTATTTTGTCCTTAAGTTCATTATAATATTCTGTGTTCATATCAAAACTCCTATTCTTCAGATAGTTCTTTAATAGCTTTTTGTACTAACTCCCAGTCTTCCTTATCTGTTATAGCATCTAAAACATATGTATCATTATTCTCGGTTATAACAGATGCATATATATCAACGTTATCTGCTTTGTCATCAAAAGTATATATTAAAAATGATTTAGATCCATCTGGCTTCTTTAAAATCGTAATAACCTTAATTTCTACTTCTTTACCTTCTTGATTAACTATTTTCAAACTTTCTAATTCTTTCATACTATAATACCCTCCATATTCTATAATATAATTATAATATGTTTTAGCTTTTTTTGCAAGCATACAAAAAAGAACTAAAAAGTTCTCTTTACAGCCCTTCAATCCAAGATTTAACTTTATTACTATTTTTTGATTTAACACAATAACCAACACTTATAATCATATCAGGATTATCAACTATTACCTTCCTTATTTCGTCTGCTAAAGTGTTTAATTCATCTTTATTAAGCATCTTTACATCACTTGGACTATTTACCTTATCTAATATCTATTACCAACCTTTCTTATAATTTAAATATACTACCTAGACCTAGCTCTATGTAAAGTACTTTTTTTATAAAAAATAATAAGTTAATTTTAACTTATTATTAATAATTGCATGGATTTTCAATGATTACTTTATAATTATTTTTAGCACTTGCATCACTAACGTTTATACCATTAGAATTTTCCGATTTTAATACTTTAGTATTAAGATTAACATACTTTCCATCATTTTTAGCTGTTACAATTACATTGTTATTAAGAATTTCAACAATTAAATCATCAGATTCTATATATTGTTCAATTGTATTTAAACCATCATTAGCGCAAGCGGTTCTAGCAGCTCTTCTTACAATCACAACATCTTCAAAATATCGCCTGGTTCTAGAATCAGTTATTTGATTATTTACTTGTTTTTGTGCCACTACAAGAACAAGAGCTATTCCGCCAAAAATCAAAAATAAAGATCCTAATATTATTAAAATTATTAACCATACTTTTGAATCATTGTTCTTAGTATTTAAAGGTTGCTGTTGTAAATCCAAGCCTTGATCTATATTATTTTGCTGTTTCGCATTAATATTTTGTGTAAGTGATTCATTTGAATTTACGTAATTAGACTGAAAATTATTGTTTGAAAAGTCCGTCTGATTTATACTTTGTCCACCTTCCATATTCTGGTTAATATTTGATGACATTTGAGTTTGATTATTTTGAAAAGTATTATTTGCATCAAAGCTTTGGTTGTTTGCTATAGCAACTCCACAATTAGGACAAACTCTGTCATTCCAATTTAAATTACTACCACAATTAGTACATCTCATTTTTTTAATTCTCCTTTTCTTTATGACTGTAATTCATAGATAACCAATACTGCGTGTTATTTTATAAACCCATAATAACACCACTATAACTCATGGTCAACATTCTACCATTTTATAAACAAAATAAGCGTAAATTTCTGTAAACATTAAAAACATTCTGCACTAATTGCAAAATGTTTTTTAATCTAGTCTAGGCGTTAACACTTCATATCCATCTTTTGTAACCAAAACGGTATGTTCAAAATGGGCTGCTGGATTACCATCTAATGTTTTAACTCCCCAGTCATCATCAAGTAAATATATGTCATCTTTTCCACCATAGTTAAGCATTGGTTCAATACATATTACCATGCCTTCCTTTAATCTAGGACCAGTACCTTTTGTTCCATAGTTTGGAATATCAGGTGCCTCATGCATATCAGTTCCAATACCATGACCGCATAATTCTTTTACTATGCCTAAATTATGATTTCTTGCATACACTTCAATAGCATGTGATATATCTCCTATACGGTTACCTGGTTTTACCATTTTTACACCTTCATATAAAGCTTTTTCGGTATGTTCCATTAAATACTTCTTTTCATCCGATATATTACCAACAGCATATGTCCAAGCAGCATCTCCTTGATATCCTTTATAACCTATTACTACGTCAATTGTAATTATGTCTCCATTTTTTAATTTAGTATTATCTGGTATACCGTGAACTACCATATCATTTACACTAGTACATAAAGTAGCTGGAAAACCTTCATACCCCTTACATGATGGAACCCCTTTATTTTTCACTATGAACTCTTCTGCTAAACGGTCAAGTTCTTTAGTTGTTATGCCCTCTTTTATAAATGGTTTTAAATATTTATGCATCTTTGAAACAAGCATTCCAGCATGTCTCATAAGCTCTATTTCTCTTTCATCTTTTATAGTTATCATATAAATTCCCTTTCTATCTAATTATTATACATCAATAACTTTAAAATTGGTATTTATTTTAAACTATTCATTAGATTTCAAACTACTTACCATATCTATTTTGTTTACTTTTCTAGCTAAAAACTTAGATACAAAGTATGATACTAAATACGTACCAATAAATGCTAAAACGTAAGTTATAGGTTTTATATAAACTCCAAAATCATAGTTCTCATCTAAGCATACTTTAAATAGGTATGATGTTAAAAAGTATCCCAAAGGAAGTCCTATTATAGTTGATATTATGCATATAATACTATTTTGCTTAGTAAATATATTTTTTATTTTTCTAGAGTTAAAGCCTAATACCTTGAGTGTCGCAAACTGATATTCTTTTTCTGAATATGAAAGAATTCCCATGTTATAAATTATTACAACTCCAAGTAAAATAGCAAATAATATTATTATGATAATCATCTCTCTCATCATTGATAGCATACTTTTAATTGCGGTTTTAAGTTCATCTATTCCTTGAACTACATTTACACCATTTATTTGTTTAACTTTTTTTAAATCCTTATTGGTATAAATTGAATCAGGTTTATAATTGATTCCCATACTTTCTATATAAGATCTAGTAGCAGTTACACCTTGAACTTCTGGATCACGAATGTAACCTACTATTTTTGATTTATAATAAGTTTTACTTCCATAACTATGCCAAGATATTTTATCTCCTATTTTTAAATTATACTTATCGCTAAATTTATAAGTTACGTAAACACCGTCATTTCTATCTAACGTTTTAAACTTATAATCTTTATTTGCAAAACGAACATATCCGTTAGAATCATCTACAAATAATGTATTAGCCTCTCTATCATCATTATCATCTTTTATTTCAATGTTAAGGGTCATACTAGTATTATTACCATATTTATTCGTTAATTCATCTATTCTACTTTGCTTTACATTTTCTTTTAAGTTAAGTTTATAATCGAAGTTATATAAATCATCAAACTGTATTTTAATAAAGTTATTCATGCTGTTTAGCATACCAAGTGCACAAACTATTAACGTGCAGCATCCAACGATACCAATAACACCAGTTATGGTTCTAAATTTATTTCTTATTATGTCCCTTAAGTTCCATTTACTAGAAAAACTCATGTTCTTAAAAATACCTTTAGTTGTTATGTTAAGACTTCTTTCGTTAACGCTTGGAAGCTCATTTCTTAGGCTGTCGGCTGGTTTTTTTCTAAGTTCTTTATAACAAGTTAAAAACGTAATTATAGAAGTTACTATAACAACTAATAACGAGGCAACATAAGTAAGTGGTTTAATAAATACCCTTCCTTCTGGCATTTCAAAGAATGACATTTCAATATTTAAAAATACGCTTCCTAAAAAATATCTACCAAGTAATATTCCAAGTAATGCACCTAATAAAGCAACCCAAAAGCCATATCCAACATAATGCCTTGTTATTTTATATTTAGAAAATCCTAAAGCTTTAAGGGTACCAATTTCTAACTTTTGGTTTTTAATAATACGGGTCATTGTTGTTATAACAGAAAGCATCGCAATAAATAAGAATAATCCAGAAAATATTCCAACGTATGCCGCTCCCTCATCTATCTCACCTTGATACATAGCGTACGATGATGTCTTTTCAATAGATATAGTAGCTTTTGCATTTTCTACTCTTTTTTCTATTTCATCTTTTACTTTATTTACATCTTTTTTTGTTTTTACATCTACCATTACGTAATTATATGGTATGTTATCTTCAAAGTTAAACGTAGGATTTAATTTATTAAACTCTTCATCACTTAAGTTTTTTCCTAACTTACTATTTAACTTATTTTTAGCCTCATCTTTTATAAACCCTTCAAGTTCATTTGATGACATGTATAAAAATCCATAAGTTTTATGATTAGGCATTATTTGTGATTCATCTTTTACATCATAGACATGATCCGGAACATATATAAGACCATTTACCTTTTCATTAAACGCGTACTTTTCATATTTAAATGCGATTTTATCTCCTACTTTTATGTTGTTTTCTTTCGCATAAAAGTAATCTAACCATACACCACTTTTTTTCTTATCAAATGATGTACCATCTTTTACATAAAACTTTGATATGTTATTTTCCTCTATAACATTAACCAAATATGATTTATTATTATCTTTAGCATCATTCATAGTTAACGTAAGTTTTCTTTCAGCGTCTACTACGTTATCTATGCTTTTTATGTCATTTAAATCATCTTTCGTAAAAGACGTACCAATTACGTTTACATCAGGTAAGTTATTTTTGGTATAAAATCTATTTGCAGTATCAGTCATACCATCCATATATGCCTCTATTCCTGCATATACCATTACACCTACCATAACCATTAATAGTATCGTGATAAACTGTGATTTATTTTTTAAAACATCCCTTATCATTTTCTTCTTTAACATATTACCACACTACTTCATCTATATTTTTTGGATGTTTATTTACTTTGTTTGACTCTATTTTACCATTTTTAAGTCTTATAACACGGTCTGCCACATCAGCAATTAACGAGTTATGAGTAACTATTATAACGGTATTTTCTCCCGTTTTTAAATCACATTGTTTCTTTAAAAGTTTAAGTACTTCCGCTCCTGTTTTACTATCTAACGCACCCGTTGGTTCATCACATAAAAGCAAAACTGGATCTTTTGCTATTGCACGCGCTATTGAAACACGCTGCATTTCACCACCTGATAGTTGGTTTGGAAACTTATTTAAGTGTTTTTCTAATCCTACTTCCTTTAGTATCTTCTTAGCGTTCTTAGGCTTTTTTACTATGTCATTTACTAATTTTACATTTTCAAGTACCGTAAGAGTTGGAAGAATGTTATAAAATTGAAATATAAACCCTACGTTTTCTGCGCGGTATAGGGTAAGTTTATCATCATTATAGCTAGAGATTAACTTATCATCTACCTTTATGGTTCCTTTAGTTACTGTATCCATACCTCCCAAAAGATTTAATAAGGTTGATTTCCCCGCTCCAGAAGGCCCTAATATTACGACAAGCTCGCCTTTATTAATATCAAAAGATACATTATCTAAGGCATTAAGTTTTTTTTCACCAACGTTATATGTTTTAGTAACGCTTTTAAGTTCAATTAATTTCTTCATGATTTATCCCTTTCTAAATATGAAATTTTTATCACATTTCAATTTTATTATACTTTTATTTATTTTATGAGTCAACGAAATATGAATAATTTATCACATTTTAGCAATTGATTTATTACTTTTTGAAATGTATAATGGTGTAAGAAAGGACTTGGTCTTATGAAAACGGTTAGAACACCTAAACAAAAACGCTCAGTAGAAAAAAAATTAAAGATAATAGAAAAAGGTTTTGAGCTAATGTGCGATAATGGATACTATAAAACAAATACCAATGATATTGCTAAATATGCAAATGTATCAACGGGAATTATATATCAATATTTCACTGATAAAAAAGATATTTTTATGGAAGGTGTTAAAAATTATTCAGAGAAAATAATGTACCCTATTTTAAGTGTTTTAGAAAGCAAAAAAGTAGATTTAGAAAACATAGATGAAATGGTAAATAAAATGATAGATGAACTAGTTAAAGCACATACTATGTCTAAAAAAGCTCACGAAGAATTACTTGCAATGAGTCATATAGATACTGACGTTTCTAACATTTTAAAGATACAGGATATTAAAACAACAGAAAAAATAGTTGGTTTACTTAAAGAAAACAATATAAATATTTCTAATCCTTTAGAAAAAGTTCACATAATAACAAACATCTTAGATAATTTTTGCCATGAAGTTGTATATCATAGGCATAAGAAAATAAATTATGACATAATGAAAAAAGAAGTTATAAAAGTAATAATTAATATGGTAAAAGAAAAAGAAGCTGACAGTTAAGTCGGTTTCTATAATTTTATTAAATACCCAAATTACTACTTTCTATCACGTTCATCATTCACAGCGTTAATCCGAAATCGTTGAATATATTTTTGGGTAATATCATCATAAAATCAATTTTTTAAGTTTTCCATCTTTTTTTATAAACTTTTTCCTTTCTGATATTATACCTATTTTCAACATCTTTATAATAAAGTTCTTTAGTTTCTAAAGATATAGAAGTTTTATCTATATAATATTTTAATAATTCTATCATTTTTTTGAATATTTTTAATTTTTCTATAGAATTATTATTTAAACCACTAGATAAACTATTATCATATTTCAAATAATGATATCCCAGGTAATCTATTGCTTTTACCCTATTAGACTTTGCTATGAGATACGGAGTTATAGGAAAATCTTCTAATACTTGAACATTTGGATAATACACGTCATTGAAAAGTTCCTTTTTTATTGCATAGGTCCAAGGAAATGTATTTATATTTCTTTCTCCAAAGCACCAGAGTAGAAGTGCTTCTTCACCAGATATAATCTTCGTTGGTTCACAAGAATATCTATGCAAATTTTTTCCTTGTTCGTTTATAATTTGTTTTTCGCCAATTGGTTCTATTACATTTTGAAATCTTATAATATCTAAATTTAAGTTGAAATACTTATTTATTTCTTTTAACAATGAAACTTCAATGTAATCATCAGGATCAACAAATAGAAGATATTTACCTTTAGATTTTGACACAAGAATGTTCCTCGTCTCCCCTAGTCCTAAATTTTTGTCATTTCTATATACAGTTAACTTATCACAATATTTTTCTTGTTCTTTTAAATATTCGTATGATCCATCAGAAGAACAATCATCTACAACTATAACTTCATAATCACAAAAATTTTGATTAATAATTGTTGAAAAATATTTTTTTAAGCACTCTATTTTATTATAAACAGGAACCATTATTGTATATTTAATCATTGTTATCACCTAAGCAAAAAGTTTTGTCACACAAAAAACATTCTCCATAATTATCTATGATTTTCTTGTTATATTTTTCTTTTTTATTCAACAGATTTATAGCATCCAAAACATTACCAGAAAGTATTAATTTAAAAAATTCACTCTTAAGTTTCTTTTCAATACTATCAAAACTATCATTAATAAGATTTCCAAGGGATGGAATACATTTCCATGTACATATATATACATCTCCACTAACATTTAAAAACAAATAAGGTGTATCAATGGTTTTGTTGGTATTCATACAATTCTTTTTTTCAATATACTTATCATTTAAATTTTTAGCTTTTCCTATTTTCACCACTTTATTTTGTACTAAAAATTTAATAACCGGTGTATTATTCGACTCATATTGTTTTAACCCTCGAACTTTTTCTAAATTTACTCCACCTTCTTTATGAAATGGGTCATCTGAAAATCTTATAGAATCAACTCCCATTTTTTTCAACTCAATAAATAATTTTTTAGGAGTTTTATTTTTATAGAAGTATATACCATTTGATTCTAACTCTATTTTTATATCTTTATTTTTTTTCTTTATTTTTTTTATAGTATAAAAAAGTAATTCCTTAACTAAAAATACTTCTCCTCCAGTTAAAGTAACAGAAAGAGTATCAATTGGCATCTTTTCAACTATTTTATTTATATCTTCAAAAGACATCGTTTTTTTATGCTTATTACTATTTAAATTCATATAACAATGTGAACAATTAGCATTACATACTTCTGTTAAAATAATATTAAATTTATACATATCATCACCTAATAAGTCAACATGAATTCAACATCACTTAAATCATTTAATATTGATAATTGTGCCCTAATTAAATCCATAATTTGATTATCATAAATAGAGCAACAAGAAGAACATTTCTCTGGGACACATTTTCTAATTCTGCGTCCATTTTCTCCATCTATCATTTCTTCTAATTCTTGTTCTTTACCTAATAATTTTCCATAATGTGAGTCTTTGACATCTTTTATTTTTTCCCAATGAGTGCAAATGATTAAATTAGGCCCATATAGAATTGGTGATAGCAGTGAACTATAACATTGACTTGGTTTGTAATTATCATTTAGTTTTCTATCATAATACATATAATCCAGTTTGTTAGGGACCTGAATATGCATTAAACCATATTTTTTATAGTCTTTATTCAATTGGCTCAACTCAAAAATTGCATCTTCACTCAATTTGTATTTTTCAATTTCTTCTCCCTCAGGAACTAAAATCTTTACTATTTGAAAACTATCAGCTCCAATTTCGCCTAATCTCTTAGCTGTTTTTATATACTCTCCAACGTTTTCAGGCCTCATACAAGTTCTGGCACCTATCATCAATTCTCCTTCTCTGCCATATTCTTTTCTTTTATCAACTAATTTTTTAATTAAGTTCATTGCATCATCATATGTAAATTCTTGAGTTCTATTCTTTTGAATAGAATATTTAGAATATGCTTTATTACATACACCAGGAAAACTAATTCTAATATAATATGCGTATTTTGCTAAAGCATCAATTGTTTCTTCATTTAATCTTGAACCGGAAGAAATATAAACACACTTCATATTACATTCTTCCTTTGCATATTTTATTAAATCCGCTCTATAAGGATACATATCAGGATTACCCTCTCCAGACATTTCAAATCTTAAACTATCTAATCCTCTTTTTTTGGAATAACGTGATATTTCTTTTAATACATTCTTATAGTGATTGATATCAAAATTTGTAAAATTCAAATTTTCTTTTGCCCATTTCCTAGTATCAACAGCAAGGCAATCTTTACAATTAAAATCACAAAAATTGTAATCATGTGAATCCAACGACATAATAGGAAAATTTGAAATTTCTCCTTTCATCTTCTTAAGCATAATATTAGCATAATCAATAATACTCAAAGGGTAAAAGTGTTGATTATGAATCATACTTAATTCAAAAATCACTTTTTGTGTACTTTTTTCTACTAATATCAAGCTTTTAGCCTTCATCAATCTTTCTTTATTGTTTAATGAACAAATACTTCTATTTATATATTCATTAGCCTCGTTTTCTATGTGTTTATCAGGAATTGAATATACCACATTATTTTTATCAATTGCTATTTTCATTAAATTTCACCACTTTCTTAATATTCAGAATTAAATTTTCCGTATTTAAATTTAATTTTTTTATTTTCTCTAAACTACTTTTCAAATATTCATCGCCATCAATCAACTTTTCTTCATGATATATCTTATGTTTACTATTTAACTTTATATATGATAGGCCCAAATCTTCATAAATCGGTATACCATCTCTAATACCATTATTTTTAGTAACCGTATAATATTCTTCTATAATATTTAATTCATCATCTAAAAATAGACGACATATATAATTATCATTTAAAGGGATTATCTCTGTCACATAATAACCGTTATCCATTAATTTGATTTTTTCATTAAATTCAATGAGAGAAAAATCATTTGTAATTTTCAATATTTTTTTTATTACAATTGCTTCATTATCATTTTTATATAAATATAACTTATATTTCTCAACATCTCTAAGATATGTACTTGAACTATATTTCATCTAACAACTCCTTTAAATCTAGATTCAAATATTTGTTACTATGATTCTTTATTTCATCCAATAATTTATCTTTTGTTTCAATAGCCATATTATATGTTTCAAAATCTATATTCTCATTTTTATAAGCTTTTTCTAATTCTTCCTCATCCAAAACCTCAATGTTATTATTTACAATAGTAATATCTAAAAATAAATCATCATAATATGGTATGTTACTCTCTGAATCAATTCCACAACCATTTGTTATATCAATATAATATTCTATTAAATTTTTATTACTATCTAAGTATGCTCTAATAGCATAATTTTGATTTTTAGGTAAAATTTCTAATATATAATAATTATTATCTATTACTTTTAAACCATTGCTTAAAATAAATGGCTTTGTTTTTATTATTTTTTTCTTTGCTAAAAAATAATCATCATTTATATATGAAAATTCTATTATATATTCACTAACATCCCTCAAATACGTTTTACTTAATAATTTTTTTCTCATAATTTATACTTTCTTCCTTTCTATATAAATCATATTCTTTTTTATATAACAAATCATAATATAGATAATCATAATAGGATTTAGTGGGGTTGGGTATAATAATTTCTGACCATCCATAGTTTAAATAAGAAGCAACAGCATCATTGATTACACTATTTAAATGATCATCACAATACACAATCTTATTTTCACCACAATGCATAACTTGCAAGGCGTGCAATCTCATAATCATATAATCTTTATAATCTTTTATAAAGTCATTAATATAACTATTATAATAGTTTTCTTCAATAAACCTTTTTGCCATATCCTCATGGAAATGAGCATATTCTTTAGTTAACATTTCACCGGTTTGCAATATATATCCTTTTGGAATATATAATTCCCTATCATATCTATCATTTGGGTACTTACTATTATCAAACTTTAAGCTATTACCTATTATATATATTCCATCATTATTTTTTCTCATTATAAATCACCTATAAATTAATATTTTCAATAATATTATCATTAACGTCATATATTGTTATTGTTTTATTTTCATAAATAGCATATGTAGGTGGATAATTTTTCTTAGGCAAAGAAATCGAACCCACATTTATATAAATCATGTTTTCATCTTTCTTTATAAAGGGAATATGTTCATGCCCATAAATTAATATTCCTTTGTGATTGAATTTTCTATTCTTCTCAAAACTATATTCATTTCCGTGTGTAATGTATATATTTATTCCATCCGTGTTGATTAGGGAAATCCCACTGCAAATTGGAAAATCACTAGCTTTTATGTCTACAGAACTATCACAATTTCCCTTCATGCATATTAACTTGTCTTGATGTTTAGTTAGAAATTCAAAGACCTTTCTACTTTCAATTTTATATTTGTTATCATATGATGGACCTGCGTAATACAAGTCACCTAAACATACCAATTTATCAATTTTAGTATTTTTAAGCTTTTTTTCTATTATATTTAAGTTAGTAGGTATACCATGTATATCCGAAACAAATAATATTTTCATTATATCACCTTTTTCTTTATTTTATAATCAAATTTATATTCTTCATCATTAATATTAACATATAGTTCCTTATCCAATATTTTATAATTTATTTTGTTATCATTTAAAAATTCAACCAAAGAATTGTAATATTTTTTCTTTGTCGCATAGTCAGATAAATCATTATTCTCTAAAAAAAGTTTTCTGAGCAAATATTCTTCAAAGTTTAGTAACATTAATAATTCATCACTTGAATTATTAATGTTTAAAACATCAAATTTGTCAACCTTATCTCTAATGAATTCTCTGTTAGATATCAACTTATCATTAAAATCATCACATTTAATAATATTTATAATATTATTTAAAGATTCATTACCATTAAACTGATTATCAACATATATTGCATTAAAATCTTTTAAATAAGAAAAATTTTCAGCATGGAATCTATTAAACACATTTTTTGAGATATCATTTCTTACCAACACCCTAGAATATCTTATTGGTAAATCACAGTCCACATAGAATTTAGAAATATTATAACCAGTAGCTTCTTCAATTTTTTTTGTATCACCAGAAACAAAAATCGTATTATTACTAATATTGTTTTTCAAAATTCCATAATAAAAACCATTTCTTATTTTATATTCAACAAAATCATCATAAAAAATATATTTTTCAAATTCTTCCTTAGTTATAAAGAAATAATCTATTCCATTTATTTCTCCATTTCTCATTGGTCTTGTAGTGTAACCAACATTTCTTTTGAAACCTAAATGATATAATTCGTTTGCCAAGTATGATTTACCAGCACCATTTTTACCTATAATCTCTATCATATCTCATCGCTCCTTAATTAAGTTTATATCAACAAATTCATTGTTTGCTAATATATTTTCTACGATATATAACAAATCATTTTCAAATATAGAAGCACAATCATCACATTCAGCACCACATTTTTTTGCTATATTTTCATATTTATTTAAATCATAATAATTTGAACTCCAACTTTCAAAATCATCAAATATTTTACTAACTTTGCATGGGATAAGCTTATCTTTAAACAAATAAGGTTTCATATAACAAGAATAACATTTCTTATAATTTCTTTCATCCAATTCAAATCTAGGATAATATAATGTCGTTAAATCTTTAACGCTTATAAATTTAGTAGAATTATAATCATTGTATTTTGATTCTAAATGTCTAATTAAATTCTTTATTTCAATGGCAATTTTCTTATTATCAACATTAATCGGTAGCAACTCCTTAGATACTTGAAATATATCAACATTTGATTTGGAAAAGTCATTAATCATTTTTTCATATAATAAAAATTTATTAGTGCTTAAATATGTTTTAACATGAACTAATAATTCTTCGGATTTTAATTGTTTAATTAAACATAATTTGTTTAAAAAATCTTCGTATGAATTATCATCTAAATCATTTGGTAAAAATATTTTTAAGTATTTTACATATTTAAACTTTTTCAACAAAAAATTAGGAATATTTATTAAATTTTTAATATTTAAACTTACTAAAACTTTCCTATCATAAAAATATTCTATAATTTCAACTATTTTTTTAAAGTCACCTTCATTATAATTTTTATTAATAGATATTTCAACAGCCTTTAAGTATTTAAACCTTTCACTGTTAAATATTTTTGCATAATCTAAATTATTATCAATTTCAATAATAATAGTATATATAATATTTTTACTTCTTATGTTATTTATATAATCAATTATTGTAAGTGGATATAAATATAATGATTGAATATTATCTAATTCATATATACAAGAATGATTATTAGTAATAATTAATTTGGGTTCATTCTTTAGCAATTCTTTGGCACTACACCTAGTACAATTATAAGTCTTATTGTTTTTAATAAGCATTTTATAATGTTTTTTGTAATCTTTTTTCATTTGATTTACCCCTACACATATTATCAGTATAATAGTTCAAAACATAAAGCATTTCACTATGTAATTCACTATTCAAAAAATATATTTGATAATTTAAATAGTCATAAAATTCATTAATATCCATATATTGTAAAAAAAAATGTTTTTCTCTTTCTGAATCATCCAAATTCATTTTCTCTTTATTAATTATATAATCAGCACAAAATGAATAATAATATATCTCGGATAAACAATTTTTTCCGGTATTAAAATGATTTTTATCTAATTTTTCAATTTTGAGAAAAGGATCTAAATCTTGATCTTTCAAAATTATTCCAGTTTCTTCCTTAAGCTCCCTAATTAAAGCCATTTCTTTTGTTTCATTTTCTTCAACATGACCACCTATAAAAGTATATTTTCCTGAAACATTACATAATAATATTTTGTTCTCACTGTTGAAAATTAATACTTTTACACGAGTTACTTTTTTATCAATATCACTATATGTCAAACCGTACTGATTAATTTTTTTTGTGTGCATATAATAACCTCTCTAAATATTAAAACTATCATAACAATTCCAAAATTGTCTATATTCTATCATCAAAAGTTATAAATGTCAATTTCCCAAATTAATAAAAATTCTAATTCAAAATACAAATAACTTTTGTCATGAAGTTGTATATCATAGGCATAAGAAAATAAATTATGACATAATGAAGAAAGAAGTTATAAAAGTAATAATTAATATGGTAAAAGAAAAAGAGGCTGACAGTTAAGTCAGTCTCTATAATTTTATTATTTAAAATCAAGTGGGATATCACCTACTGCTACCGAGATTCCCTCTTTATAAAATGATGTTTTATCTTTATCATCTTTAAATAATTTATAACGTAATAAATATGAGCAAAAACTTGCTTTTTCATTTATATTCCAAGGATAGTAGTAATGATCATTTACATATATTTCTTTGCCAGTGTATAAAACATATGGGATTTTTTGTAAACTTTGTTTTTCTTTAAAAACTCTATATAGGGCCTCCATAAAATTCTTTCTTGTAAGGAACCCTATCATCAATTCTATATGTTCCTTTATCAACAAATTCAAGATCATCCATTCTATTTTTATCTGTATAAACATCAAGCGTCAATGCTTTCATACACGTAAGTTTCTTATTTTTAATAAAGTCTTCAAATTTAGTGTGTAAAAAGTCTTCATATATAAGTAATTCATCTTGATTAATCATTAGGAATTTATGATTAGTACCATAAAAATCTAAAATTTGTTGTTTTAATCCACAAATCTTAGTAAAGTTACAATTTTCTTTGATGCTCCAAAATGAGATATTAACTTTTTTTGCATAACTATTTAAGATTTTTGACGAGTTATCTGTTGAATTATTATTAACTAGTACAAAATTTCTAATACCTATACTAATATAATGTTCTATCCATCTTTTAGCAAAATTTTCAAAATTATCATAAAAACAAACTAAGATAATACTATTATCAAATTTTGCGCTTTTTTTCATACTTAATTTTTTTTCATTTAACCCAGATATAAAACTTGAAAAATAGTCATCAGAAAATTCTACATTGTTAAACTCTTTTTTAACCATCTTGATTAAGTTTTCTTTTAAATTGGTATTTATATTTAACGAATTAATTTGATTAATTCGTTCTCTTATTTTTACTAACTTAATATCATTTAATTTTTTAATATGTTTAAAAAGTGGATTAAAATCGACATTGGTAAATTCTTCTATCTTACCTGTTTTAATATGAGGAGTTTTAATCTTTAATATCCTTTTCATATATGAAGTAATTGAACCATGAGAAATGATCATTATTGTATTACTAAGAAAATTATTCATGTAAACATCTTTTAAAAAGTTACATAATCTAAGTTCTATATCATACTTATTTTCACCATACTCTCCAAATCTAATGAAATAATCTCCAGCAATATGCATTTTTCTTGTTCTATCAAGGTCTTCATTATTTTTCATTCCAGAATATTTTCCATTATTTATCTCACGTATTCTTTTTTCTATTATAAAATCTAAAGCCTTGTACTTTTGTGAAACTAAATGTGCGGTTTCAATTGTTCTAGGAAGTGGTGAAACATAGATTTTATCAATTTTACTAGGTAGTGTCTCCATGGATTGTAAAACGGTTTTTCTACCTTCTTCTGTTAAAGTAGACCAATATATTTCTTTATCAGAAATTATTTTCTTAACATTATCAGTTGCATTTCCATGTCTCATAAAAATAATGTTCATTTTACCACCTCTATCATCCAATTTAATAATCTAATTACTACTTTCCATCACGTTTATCATTCATAGTATTAATCCAAAATCTTTGAATATATTTTTTGGTAATATCATCATAAAATGACTTTTCAAGTTTACCACCATTTTTTTCTATAACTTTTCTTGATGCAACATTATCCTCTAAACATGTAATTAATACTTTTTCTATTTTTTGTTTTTTATACTTTTCTAAAGCCAAAGATAATGCCTTAGTTGCACAACCTTTTTTTCTTTCTTCTGGTTTTATATAATATGCAACATGTCCTAACCTAGAAAAATAATTATCATTTAGTTCATGTCTCAAATCAATTGTTCCAACAAGTTTATTATTATCTATTATGAAATAAACAGTAGCAGGAACATCCCTGTTTGCTATTTTAATACCATTTCTTCTATTTTCTAGCCTTTTTAACATATCTTGGTAATTTTCACCATTTCTGTATGCATTTCCCATCTCTGATACGTCTTTATTTTTTATGGCACTATCTACAAGTTCATAGTATTGTGATTTATATTTTTCACAAGGTAAAACTAAGTTCATAATACACCTCTATCAAATATTTACGTTTTTAAAAGATATAGTTAATTATTTTCTATCATCATAATCTTCTAAAAAACTTTTATATGTCCCGTCCTTTTTAGTTCCTAAAATACAGTTTAAGTTTACGTTATCCATACTTTTAAAGATATTGTTATCAACGTTAGGATTTACTTTCTTTAACATTTTAACTAAATTTTTCATTTCTTTTCGTTTACTTGTTCCATCATCTAGTATCGTGCAATTTTCAGTAAAACGACAAGCACAGTTTATAAACGTTAATTTATTAGAATTTTTCCACGTAATTATAGCATCTTCCTTAACTAAATAAAGCGGTCTAATAAGTTCTAATCCCTCAAAGTTATCACTATGAAGTTTAGGCATCATTGTTTTAATTTCCGAACCATAAAACATTGATAAAAGAGTTGTTTCAATAACGTCATTAAAGTGGTGTCCTAACGCTATTTTGTTACATCCTAAGCTTTTAGCTTTACTATATAAATATCCTCTTCTCATTCTAGCACATAAATAGCAAGGACTTTTTTCTATATCTTTTACAGTATCAAATATATTACTTTCAAATATTTCTATTGGAACGTTTAATATTTTGGCATTATCTTCTATCATTTTTCTATTTAATTCATTATATCCTGGATCCATTACAACGTAGTGCGCTTTAAATGGAAAGCGTCCATGTTTTTGTAATTCTTCTATACACTTAGCAAGCAAAAAAGAGTCCTTACCACCGGATATACAAACCATAATATTATCATTTTCTTTAATAAGCTCATAATCACTTACTGCTTTAACAAACTTACTCCATATCTCTTTTCTATATGTTTTTATTATACTTCTTTCTATTTCTTTATACTTTTCCATAACTTTCACTTCCATATAAATTAATTATAAACTATACAAAGAAAAAATCAAATAAAAAGAGCTTTTATGCTCTTTAAAACTCTACGCTTTTATTTGTATTATAAACTTTACCATCAATACTAATATAAACTGAATAAGTACCACTTAAACCTTCACTATTAATATACTTAGTAACCGTTATTCCGTTTTTATTTTCTTCTTCAGTAAACACATCAACACACAATGCTGTGTAAGGATGCTTACTTACGTTTATTTTATAATATGAAGATTTTAAGTTTTTATATAGTATTACGTTAACATCAGATCCTCTTTTAAACTTACCTGTAACAGATAGTCTATCTTCTTCTTTAACAAGTTTTATATCGTGTTTTTTATATTCATTATCTTGTTTTTTAACGCTATATAATGAAAGTATTTCACTTTTAGTTACGTCTGTTTTTCCAAGAGAACCTAGACGTTTTGCACTTTTAATTTTTAGTTCATCCGAATTACTATATAAACTCATTTTTTCTACTCTATAATTATTAGTTGGAAGTACAAGTTCAAATATAACTTTATTATCTAAAACCTCTACTGTATCAGATGTAAGTTTAGTATTTCCACTTGTTAATCCTGCTGGCTTGTTAGACTGAATGCCATCAACTTCTACAATACCACCAGAATGAACTATATAATGATTACTATCTATATAATCAACATCTGATATGTAAGGAGAATAAAACTTACTTCCTCTTTCTTTTCCATATTCATATACTTGTTTTATAGTCATATTTTTAGTATCAATTTCATACATAACGCCTCTTGAATATGACTTATCTGCTGATACATAGTTTTCTTTAATCTTTGATTTATTGTTTCCATTATCAAATATGAATACATATCCTTCAGGTGTTATCATAGCAGCATGCTGCGACCATTGCCACTCAAAGTTATCACCTATAGGTTTAAAGAAATACTTCTGATATTCTTTGCTCCACGACGTGCTATCTCCTATTATCCAGTTTAATTTACCTGTTTTATAACTTATGTTAATAACGGCATCTTGGTGTCTTCCAGATAATGTTATAGAATCTGTCTTAGCATCATACCAAACTGAATTATTATGAAACCAGTCATATTCTATCCAGTTTTCGCTTTTTCCATCATTCATGTTTAAAATGTTTTTTAAATCAAATGTTTTTACTATCTTTCCTGTTTTTCTGTCTAACTCGACAACATAATCTTCAACCGTACCATTTTTATTATTAAAATCATCACTTGCTACTAAAAGATTACCACTTGGAAGTTCAAAATAATCATGATGGTATCCACCTTTAATAGAATACTCATTATATATTTTACCTAACAAATCAATTTCATATAAACCAGTCATATAATATGGAGTATTAATTAATCTTTCAGTGCTAATTAACATATGACCGTTCTTAAGTCTTGTATTATCCCACAAAGCATAACTTGTTAAATACCATCTAACATCCCCATTTACATCATATGCCAAAGTATATCCTTTAGCTGATGGTGTATAAAAGTATAAATCATTAGTAAGTTTTGATGTATCTTTTTTAACACTTGTTGGTAATACAAAATTATCTGGCAGTTTATCTGTCTTTATGGTAAGTTCCTTTTTATTTGTACCACATTCAAGTATTACTTTGTTTTCATAATCTGCATATAATCCATATACTGGAATATAATGAGACTTTGCTTTAGAAAAAGTATTTGTATAAGTTGTTAAATCATCTTTACCTTTTATTGTTATTTTAACAGAACAATCATTTCCAGTTTCAAACATAACAAGTGCTGTTAAAGGAGATACCTTATAAGGATTTAACAAAACCTTTGGATTATCAAATGTATAACCTTTACTATCAAAATCTCGTTCATACTCTGCTTGATTAGTTACCATACTTTTAGTTTCTTTTATTTTATTTTTATTAGTTAACTTTATATTTCTAATTTGAAGAAAAATAAGTGCTACTAAAATAATTAATATAATAACTAAAATTACTACTGGTGTTTTCTTTTGTTTTTTTATTTTCTTCATTATTATCCCTCCTACAAGATAATTTTATTATAACTTAACATATTACTCAATAAAGAGGCAGTTTAATTTACTAAAGCACAGGTTTAGTTTTACTTACCACAATTTTCATCTATGTTTAAAGGTACGTGGTACGTTGTTATAACATCATCCATGCCAGTTGCTTCAATATCTAGATAAACGCTGCCTTTTTTATAATTTTTGCATACTTTATCGTATTTTATATTAAATGAAACGTCTTTTAAGTAACGATCTAATTTTAAACCTTCTTTATTAGATTTTTCAAACGTACTAACTCTTTTGTTTATGTCGCCTTCCATTTCATATAAAGTGCATTTAAAATTCTTGTATAATTTCTTGTCTTTTTTCCCACAGTAAGAAATTTCTGATATGTATATTGATGATGATATATTGTTATACGCAATAACTCCTTTTATATTAAAATCTTCACACTCAGCATGAAGCTTTTTAAATTCAAAAGTACTATTTTTTTTAATGCTAAAAATAATGGAAAAAACCGAAATTAATAAAAGTATAATCATAATTAAAATGACAATTATTTTGTTTCGTTTATTATTATTTTTAACGCTTTTTCCTTCTAGAAAGTCATTAATGTTTAAGTTATACTTATCACATATTTCTTTTAATACGTTTATATCAGGAAGATTTTTACCATTTTCCCATTTTGAAACTGCTTGATACGTAACGTTAAATTCTTTGGCAAACTCATTTTGAGTTAAATTATTCTTCTTTCGTAAGTCTTTTATTAACTTTGATATTTTATCTTGATTCATAAATTTTTTTCCTATCTTTTTTCTTTACTTCTTTTATCTTGAATTATTTCTATTTCCTTTTCTGTTATTAATGTAACATTATTTTCTTTTGCCCAAGATACACATCCTTTTAAAACCGTATTTAAAAATACTCTTGGAACCTTAATCAATCTTTTACAAGCATCATCTGTAAATTTTACTTTATCATCTACTCTTGAAGCAGCATATTTAACAGTATCTAAGCTTATTCCTTTAGATTTTGGAATAGCACTTTTTTTAGCTTTCCTTGGTTTAACGTACCAAAAATACTTATTATCACGATATCCATAGTCAACCGGAATATTTGGAAAACTAGATGCCTTAACACCATTTATTATCGCTTCATATTGTTTTGGTTTTATTAATATATTATCTATTTTTAAAATAAAATGAGCTCCAAACTTACTTGTTATACCATTAAAATTATGGTATGGCCCGTTATACTCATCCATTACTTTATCATTTGATGCATTGTCTAATTCTGATACCCAGGTGCATTCAAATACTTGATAAGCTTCCTTAATAACTTTTGGATAAGAATTTTTACTATCACTTAATGCTCTTTTTCCATCGGTTAATGTAAATATACAATCTTTCATTTTTTCACTAGTTGTTTCACCTGGATAACCAAGTCTTACAGCCTCATTAAAATATTTAGCTTCTCCTGTTATAAAATTAATTGCACATTTTTTCGTTCTTAATATATTTTTACAAGTATTAGATGAATTTCTGCAACATAAAACCATTGCATAATAATCTTTACCCGCAATATAATATGGAAAACAAAGCGAGTATGCCCCTAAGTTTGTTTCTCCATCAGTACTTAACGTTGAAATAAGCGTTGTTGGCATTGGAAAGAAACTTGATGTTTGATAGAAATTATCAACTATTCTTATATCCTTAAAACCATTTATTAAATCCTTATCCTTCATTTTAATCACCTATCCTTACATCAATTATAACATAATATGATTGTTTTAATAAAAAAAGAGGAGCCTTAAGGCTCCAAGGGGGTTTTGGTTGTACTTTCAACTAAATCGTAAAAGTACCTTGCGTGATATCATCACGCTATTATAATAATATAGACTTTTAGTCAAATTGTCAATGATTTTTTTGTGTCTATTTTACTCAACCGTAACAGACTTAGCCAAGTTCTTTGGTTTATCAATACTGCAGCCTTTTATCTTAGCAAGTTCGTATGCAATCATCTGAAGTGGAATTACCGCAAGAAGTGGTTCAAACAAATAATTAACCTTTGGTATAACTATTTTTTCATCACAAACATCTTCTCCAAGAGAATCACAACTAGTTATACATATTACGTTTGCACCTCTTGATTTTACTTCTTTTACATTGCTAATTGTCTTAGGTGCTATTTTCTCATCCGTTATTACCGCAACAACAGGAGTTTTATCTTCTATTAGTGATATCGTACCATGCTTTAATTCACCAGCAGCATAAGCTTCACTATGTGTATAAGATATCTCCTTTAATTTTAAAGAACCTTCTTCTGCTAGAGCATAATCAACACCTCTACCAATAAAGAATATATCATTTTGATCTTTTATATCTTCTGCTATTTTTTTATAAACATCTGTTCTATTTAATAACTCTTCTATATAATCAGGAAGTTTTTTAGCATCTTTTAATATTTCAATAATCTCATCTTTATTAGTTAAATCCTTTTTATAAGATAAGTTAAGTGCTATTAAAGATAATAATGCAACTTGGGCTGAGTAAGCTTTAGTTGTTGCAACTGCTATTTCTTGCCCTGCTTCTGTATAAAGCACCATTTTAGCTTCTCTTGCTATAGTACTTCCTTTAGCATTAACTATTCCTAATGTATCATTACCATTTTTCTTTGCAATGTTTAAAGCTTCTAATGTATCTGCTGTTTCTCCCGATTGTGATACAACAATTACTAATTCATCATCTTTTAAAAATTGCTTCCCATATCTAAACTCACTTGCAGTATCTACTCTAACTTCTACGTTAGCATACTTTTCAATCATTTGTTTTCCAACTAAGCCAGCATGAGTTGCACTACCACACGCAACTATTCTTATTCTTCCATATTTAGAAAAATCCGGCATTTTCTCTATCAAGCTATCCATACCATTTGATATGTATTTTTCAGTAGTTTTTTTAAATACCTCAGGCTGCTCATGCATTTCTTTTAACATGAAATGATCATAACCTTGTTTATCTATTGCATTATTATCAAAATTAAATTCTTTTATTTCGTAATCTTTTTCTTTACCATCTTTATATAATTTTACATTTTCATTAGTTATTTTAGCATAATCTCCATCTTCTAAAACAATGTGTTTTTTTGTCTTATTAAGTATCGCAGGAACATCTGATGCTATATAATTTTCATCATCATTTATTCCAATTATTAATGGACTTTTATTTTTTATTGTGTATAACACATCTTTTTCATCATCACAAATAATACCTAAAGCATAAGATCCTTCTAACATCTCTTTTACTTTTCTAATTGTTTTTAACATATCTTTTTCTGTCTTATAAACGTAATCTATTAAGGCCGCAACCACCTCAGTATCAGTTTCTGACTTAAACTCATATCCTTTATTTTTTAAATCCGCTTTTAATTTATCATAATTTTCTACTATTCCATTATGAACTATAGTAATTTTTCCTACTCTATGAGGATGAGCATTTGAAGATGTTGCTTTCCCATGAGTAGCCCACCTTGTATGTCCTATTCCAAGGTTTGATTTAACATCAAAGTTAACATCTTTCCTAAGGTTTGCTATTTTTCCTTCTTTTTTTATTACCTCTATACCATTATCTTTTATAAAGGCAATTCCAGCTGAATCATATCCTCTATATTCAAGACGTTCTAAGCCGTCAATCAAAACACGCACAGAGCCTCCATTACTCCCCACGTAACCTATTATTCCACACATATTATTTTTCTCCTTTTAAAAAATGTATAATAAAAACAACTGTGTGAAATACTCCTCTGTTATAATTTTGATTTTATCTTTTAAAAGTATTTCTTACGATTCACAAATCCGCTATGGCATCCGCCGAACATTTCGATAACCATAGTCCTCGTCACCCACTTTTGGGTCTGGCGCTAAATAAATAAGTATCCTCCAAGTACTCTTCTTTATTTTTATATATTTAATTATATGAAAAAAAGGAGTTCTTGTAAACCCCTAATAATATTATTATTATATCAACACCCTAATTTTTAATATTAACATTCTTATTTTCCATTTTCTCAAAGGATTGATTATCTTTAAAAATAATAGATTGCATTCGCTTTTCATGATCCGGATTATCAAGTGACTCTTTATTAGTCGCCTCTTTTTCTATCAAGAAAAATGTAAATGTATCATATATCTTGCTGTTTGAAATTAAATTCATGTCTATTAAATGATATTCGCTCAATAATGAAGCACTATTTTGCGCCAAAAAAGTTAAAGATATAAGTTTATCTCTCGTTTTAGAATTATATATCAACAGCATATCAGCCTCATGGTATAAACTTCTTATAGATTCTTTATTTCCAGCCAACTTTAAAAGAGAAATTTTTATATCTTCTAAAGAAGCCTTATTTATTAAATCCTTATCTTGACTAAAATATTTACTTTCCAAAAACACAGGATTAATAAGCATAGTATTATTGGACAAAATACAACTTGTAGGTAAAATATCAAGACTCAAAAAGTTTTTAAGTCCTACACTACTAAGCGAATTAATCCAATTTTGTACATCACTAATGTAACTTGCAAGTTTATATTGATTAAGTTTATTAATAACTTCTTTTAAAATTTTATGATACATTTTAACATTCATCCCTTCTTTTCTATTTAACCAATTCATTAACGTCATCTCTTACCTTTACTAACAAATCATAATCTTTTCTTACATCTGACAATTTAAATGATAAAGCCCCACTTTGCCTACTTCCAAATAAATCTCCTTGTCCTCTTAGTTTAAAGTCTGCTTCACTTATTTTGTAACCATCATTTTCTTCTTCCATTATTTTAAGTCTTTTAGTATCTTTATCACTTATTAAATAGCAGTAAGACTGAAGGCTATTTCTACCTACTCTTCCCCTTAATTGATGAAGCGTAGAAAGTCCAAATCTATCAGCATCAAAAATAACCATAACAGTTGCGTTTTTAACGTCTACTCCAACTTCAATAACGGTAGTTGATATAAGAATATCTATATTCCCTTTAGCATACTCATCCATTACTTTTTCTTTTTCTTCATTTGTCATTTTCCCATGTAATACTTCTACATTATAATTTTTAAAAGCGAGATTAAACTTATGCTTTAAATCATACACGTTAGCATAATTACTATCATCATTTTCTTCTATCATAGGTGCAATAACATATACTTGATTTTGATTTTTCAAGGCTTTATATATTCCTTCTAAAACATCCTTTATTTCATCTTCTTTTGTTACCTTGGTAATAACTGGGATTCTACCACTTGGTTTTGTCTTAATACTTGACGTATCAGTGTCTCCATAAATAGTTAAAGCATAAGTTCTTGGAATTGGTGTTGCACTCATCATTAAAACCTCTACGTTTAAACCTTTGTTTTTTAAAGTCTGGCGCTGATTAACTCCAAATCTATGCTGCTCATCTGTTATGACAAGACCCAAATTATTCCACACCACCTTATCACTTATTAAGGCGTGCGTTCCAATTAACATATCTATTTCATTTTTTTCTATCTTTTCATATACTTTCCTTTTTTCTTTTAAAGTCATTTTACCTGTTAAAAGGCCTACCTTAAAGTTTGTATCTTTAAATAAATCACAAGCATTCTTATAATGCTGACGTGCTAAAACCTCAGTAGGTGCCATAAAAGAAGTTTGGTATCCACCGGTATATAAAGCATAAGAAATGATAAATGCTACAATTGTTTTACCTGAACCAACATCTCCTTGTAATAGTCTGTTCATTAATGTGTCACCACAAATTTCATCAAGCATTTTAAAAACTATTTTTTCTTGGTCAATAGTTAATTTAAATGGTAAAGAATTAATAAAATCGCGAACCATGTTTAAAGATATTTCCTTTTTATAAACGTCTTTATGAATTTCATTTTTCTTCTTTAATAACTTAATGTTTTTCATATAAGTAAATATCTCTTCATACTTAAGCGTTTTAAGTGCAGTCTTTAAACTTTTCTCATCTTTTGGATTATGTATTATTCTAATCGCTTCATCTTCACTCATTAAATTATATTTACTAATTAACTCTTTAGGTATATTATTATTTTCTTTAACTACACTTAATGCTTTCTTAATAAACGCATTCATCTGTTTAGATGTAATACCTTTACATAAGTGATAAACAGGCTCTATCTCAACTTTATTTAAATTTCCTAACCTTATATTTGTAGCTACTATAGTTTCCTTTTTAGGATCATATTTTCCAATTATTGTAACTTCTTTTCCAATAATAATATTTGGTTTTAAAAAAGCTCTATTAAATATTACAACTTTAACTATTTTATTTTGAACATTACACCTAAATGTTAACCTATTCATTTTACCTCTAAAAAAGTTTAAAGTTGGCATAGACTCTACTATCCCATCACTTACAAATTCATCATTATACTTAGGATTATTAATGTCTCTTTTTGCAAAAATTAAAAAACGATAAGGGTAATTTCTTATTAAATCTTCTGAGCTATATATTCCTAAATTATTTAATGTTTTAGCAGTTTTAGGTCCTATCTTATCTAGTTTTTCAAGTTCCATGATATCACCATTTTTTCTTTCTAATACAATTATAACAAACGAATGTTTGAAAAATCAATCATGCGTTAAACTTTTTTAAAAAAATAATAAAAAAAGGTTGACTTTTACACCCTTTTCGATTAGTATAAATGGCACCAGCTCTGGAAAAACCATAGCTGGCGCTAGTATCACAACTAGCCAACCCCTTTTTATTCTTTTTGAGATTGCATGGGAAACCGTGTGATCTCCTTTTTTTTGAATTTTTTTTAAAATTTAGTTAATACTATTTAAAAAAGAGGGATAATATGACAATACCAAAAACAAAAGAAAAAATAATTGAAGAAATAAAAAAAAGAACTGGAAACGCACCTGATGTAACATACAAAAATTACCCAATTGGAGATAAAATAATTACACTTATATATTCAAATAGTGTAAGTAGTCAAAATGATATAAATGATTTTATCTTAAGAAGATTAGATGAAGAAGGAAATAAACTTTTAGATAAAGATATCTTTTCATACGTTAAAAATTATATTCCAAATAATACTGCTATCTTAATAAGCACAATAAAAGATGCTTTATATTATCTTTTTAATGGTTTTACCCTAGTTTTATTTGATGATGAAAAGAAAATAATTGCATTTGAAAATAAAGCTAATCTAACAAGTAGTGTTCAAAGAAGTGAAAATGAAAAAAGTCTTAAAGGACCACTTGATGCCTTTACCGAAAATTATCAATCAAACATCGGAATGATAAGAAGAAGACTAAAAACGGAAGATTTATGGATTAAGGAAGTAACTGTTGGTGAAAAAAGTAAAACAAAAGTTGCTCTTTTTTATTTAAATGGTGTATGTGATAAAAAATTAGTTGATAAAATATATAAAAAAATTAAAAATATAAAAATCGATTACGTAGGAAATTCTAATTATATAATTGATGCCATAAGTAATTCTAATAGAGCGATATTTCCTATTACACTTCCAACTGAAAGACCTGATTTAGCGTGCCAAATGCTTCTTCAGGGAAGATGCGTTCTTATGTGTGAAAACTCAAATGAAGTTATAATATTACCTTGCACCTTTATTGATTTTTTTAAAACACCAGATGATTATTACGAAAAAAGTCTTAACGCATTTGCAAGCAGAGTAATAAGAATTGTATCTATGTTATTAAGTCTTCTAACGCCCGCTATTTACATTTCTCTTATGGCTTACAATCTAGAAGCTATACCAAGTGGTCTTTTAATTAATTTTTCAATTCAAAGAGATGGCGTTCCATTTACCACGGTATTTGAAATATTAGTTATGAGTTTTATGTTCCAAGTATTAAGAGAAAGTGATTTAAGATTTCCTGGTAAAGGTGGAAGTTCTATTTCAATAGTTGGTGCTTTAGTTTTAGGTCAAGCTGCTGTTGAAGCTGGAATAGTTTCACCTATTACGATTATAATAGTTGGTATTTCATCAGTTGCATCCCTTGCCTTTTCATCAATAGAATTAATAAATTCAATTAGATGGTGGCAACTTATATTAATTATTTTAGCATCCCTATTTGGTTTTATTGGCGTGATGTTTGGTCTTATTATAATGATTGCAATACTAGCATCACAAAAATCTTGTGGAAAGCCTTATCTATCTCCTTTTGAACCATTTAATAAAGAAGCACAAAAAGATGCAATACTAGAGTTTAAAAATGTTAAACTAAATCCTAAAAACATATACACTAAGGAGGATCATGATGAAAAAGATATTTAATTCAATAGTTTTTATAATTATCATATTTACCTTAAGTGGTTGTTTTAATTACAAAGAAATAAATGATTATGCAATAGTATCAGGTATATCAATTGATGAAAATAAAGAAAAAAGTGTAAATAAATATAAAGTAGGAATACAAATAATGAATGCTAAAAAAGATGAAGAATCAGATAGTAGTCTAATAACATTTTATGAAGCTAGTGGAAAAACAATATATGATGCCCTTGAAAAAATAATGCTTGATTCTCCAAAAGAATTATACTTAGGTCATAATGAAGTCATTGTAATAAGTGAAGAATTATTAAAAAAAGAAAATCCACTTAATTATCTAGATTACTTTATGAGAGACCCAGGGTCCGAAAAAGATTCTGCAGTTATGGTTTCAAAAGAAAAAGATGCATCTAGCATTTTAAAGGTAATAACGCCACTTGAAACATTACCTTCTAAAAACCTAAGATCAACTTTGTCGGTTGCAGATAACTTTAGTGGTATTTTAACAGTTGTTACAATAGATGAATTTATATCTGATTTATCAAATTCAAAAACAGAAGCAATTATTCCATCTGTAAAAATAAAAGGAAAGATAAATAATGGTGAAAAGATGGACAATATAAAAGAAAGTAATCCTAATACCAAATTAACATTTGATACCCTTGGATACTTTAAAAATAATAAACTTAAAGGATATTTAACTACTAATGAAAGTGTTGGATATAATTTTTTAGCTAATGTTGCTAAAGAGACTTACGTAAATGTTAAATGCGACAGTAAAAATTACGCAACATTAAGACTTAATAACAGCAATTTTAAAGAAAATCTTTATTATGAAAATAATAATCCAATAGTAAATATTAAAACAAAAATTGATGCTGATCTTTTAGAATATAATTGTAAATCAGACTTTTTAAATAATGATAAAGTAATAAAAAAATTAGAGATTAAAGCAAAAAATAGAATTAATACCTTAATGAATAAAACAATAGATAAACTATATGTTAAAGAAAAAGCTGATGTACTTAAATATGCAGAAAAATTCTATAGTAAAAAATACAAAGAAACTAAAAAATTAGGTTATAAAAATAAAGATATATTAAATAAAATAAGTTTTAAATTTAATACTAATGTACAAATAAAATCAACTGAGCTTTCTATAAAATCAGTTAGAAAGGAAAATAGTTATGAATAATAAAGTATCAAGTACTCAAATAAGCATGCTTTTAACTTTAATATGTTTAAGTATGTATATAGGTCTAAGTGATGTAATATTGCTTAGAAAAGCTAATAATGGCGTTTTAATAGGAGTTATAATTGGTGCTATAATAGGACTTATTCCCATACTAATGTATTTAAAAATAAATAATACACATACAAATCTTAATATATTTGAAAAAAATAAAAAACTTTTTAAAAAACCAATAGCAAATATATTTAATGCATTAATATTTTTATTTTACTTGTTTTTATTTGTCGTATCAATTAGAGCATCAGTTATATTTGTAACAAGTAAATACCTACAAAACACACCATTTTATTTTGTTGGAATACTTATTTTAATAACCGTTTTTATAATCGGCTTAAAGGGCATAGAAGTAATATCTAGAATATCACAAATCTCATTTATAATAAGTTTAATCTTAGTAATTATAATAGAAGTTCTACTTTTTCATTATATAGAAATAGATAATATACTACCTATTATAATAAATAAAAAATATGTATTTAAAATAATAGATGCCGCTATATATGAAGCTTGTTCCTCAGCTTTATTATCTATTTTACTTTTAACAATTAACAAAGATAAAATAATAGATAAAAAAAGATTTAATAAAACATTTTTAATTTTCTATTTAGTATCTCAAATAGCTTTACTTGTTGTAATGTTTTATGTAGTTTCGTGCTTTGGATTTAATATGGCTACTTTATTTAGATATCCAGAATATATTTTACTTAAAAAAATTGGAATAACATCATCTGGACTGCACATAGAAAACTTACTTGCATTTAGATGGTTATTTTATATACTTGCTCTTTGTTACACATCCTTTTTTGGAATTAATACATATTTAAAAACTTTTAAAATTTCTAAAAAAACTAACTATATTTTAATTATTTTAATAAGTATAATATCAATTATAATTGCTAATACATTATTTGGAAACATCCCACACTCTATTATGATTATAAAAAATTATTATGTTCCTTTTATTGCTATTCCTATATTTATAATTTTAACAATTATTTTTATAAAGTGTTTAAAAGAAAAGAAAATATCAAATACAAATTGATATTTTTTATATATTATGCCTAACTATTTTTCCACATCCTATTTTTCTTCCAAATGTTTTAGCATTATTATCACTTGTAGCTTCATGAATTATAACTAGTTTTCCTTCTATATCATAAATTTTAAACCTTGTTGTATAAAACTTCATGTATGCATAACCACTATTAGAAAATAATAAAGGCATATCTCCAGCGTGATAAGGATGACTAGTATTAGTTGGATTATAATGCTTTCCTACGTTTAAAAACGTACCATCACTTGATAAGTCGCAGTTTTTACCATCATGAATATGAATTGGAAAAAGTTCATATGATTTATATCCAGGAAGATTAGACACTTCTACTTCTACCATTACCCCATCTTTAAAAGGTTTAAAATATGCTATTCCATTTAAATTAGGTGAAGATATATCACCTTTTATATATGCGGTTAAATAAATATTTTCATCAGTCAAAAAAATCACCTAATTAAGTATATTTAAAAAGACATTAAAAAATGTCTTAGTTAAATGTTTCCTTAAATAGTTTTCTGAATTTTTCTAAATCAAAATCAGTTGATACCTTAACGTTACTATTATCAGCAAGCGTTATAAAGCACTCTCCTTTTCCATTTCCATTAGATATAATTTTTACATTACAAGGCTTAAACGTAACAATACTTGGATCTATTACGCTAGCTATCGTTGTAGGGTCAGGTGTACCAAGACCTATAGTTTTATAATGTTCATAACTAAATTCTATGTATTTTTCCGATATCAAACCAACAAATCTTGATAAAAGATTATCGGAATTACGTAAATTTAAAACATAGTCTTTTTCTATAAATGACTTAACTCCTATCTCATGAGTAACTAGTTTTATATCATCAAAAGGTGCCTTTAAAACACTTTTTGCAGCCTCTGGATCCACGTTAACATTAAATTCTAAGTATGGCTTTTTAACTTCTGGATCATAAGTTGTTCCCATTATAACTAAGTGTTTTACTCTATAAGCTAATTTAGGATCTTTTTTTAAGGCATTTGCTATGTTTGTTAAAGGTCCAAGACAAATAATCGTTAAATCATCTTTATACTTTTTAGATGCTTTGATTATCAAATCTTCAGCTTTCATTTTAGAAAACTTGCCCCTTATCATAGAATCAGTAAAAACAGCATATCCTAATCCATCCTTACCATGTGCGTACTCAGCAGTTTCATGATTACATTTGTTTTCTTTTTTGCCTCTATACATTTTTATATTAGTTCCTAAAAATTCTTGAATTATTTTTATGTTTTTTTCCGACTTAGAAGCTGGAATATTACCACTTGCTAAAGTAAATGCTATTACGTCTAATTTATTTTTTATACCTAACATAATTGCAATTGCATCATCCACCCCTGGATCTGTATCTATAATATATTTCATAAGTTTCATCTCCTATAATATTATTATATTATTTATTATGAATTTTTCAAATATTTAGTTACACATTTTTAAAATGAATGTCAAATAAAAAAACTTACTATCTTTTAGTAATAAGTCCTTCTTCTCCCTTTTCATTATATAACCTAATTATTCTCCCAACAGTTGCAGGATAAGTATTAAAATATCTAGCTGTTGGTTTAATTCCCCTTTCTTTTGCCATAACAATCATTTGTTTTCGTATCTCAAATTTTTCCTTTGGTGACTTATTTCTATATAAATCTTCGTCATTTACGTTATATAGTTTAAACTCTGTTGACATAACTTACCTCCAAAAAGTTAACCTTATAAGGTTAACTATATCATATTCTTCTAATAAAAAAACTAAGTCTTTTAACTTAGTCATCTCTATCTATATTATCAAAAAGTTCATCAGAAAAAAATTCTTTTAAGGTAAGTCCCAATCCATCACATAATCTTACAATGGTTAATAGTTTAACATCCTTGTAACATTTATCCATTATATGTTGAACAGTACTTTGGGTAAGACAACTTTTAGATGCTATCTTATTTACCGTAAGTTTTCCGTTACTTTCATTTACTATATTATTAATTTTCTCTGCAATAGCTTCTATTACCTTTCTTTTTTTCATAATTGTACCACCTATTACAATTTTATCTTTAATAGGCCAAAAACTATTAACCTTGCAAGGTTAAATTGATTATATAGGCTCATTATTAGTAATATTATTTACAAAATATGAATTTTTTATTAGAAAAAATAGCAACTTGTTATATTTTTTTGCATAAAATATAAAAAATTACTATTGCTATTTACTGGTATTATATGTTATAATTTGGTTGCACGAAAAGAAATGGGGCTATAGCCAAGCTGGTAAGGCATTGGACTGCAACTCCACGATCGCCGGTTCAAATCCGGCTGGCCCCTCCAATTTATTTGCAGGTGTAGTACAACGGCTAGTACGCGGCCTTGCCAAGGCTGAGACGGGAGTTCGATTCTCCTCACTTGCTCCATTTGAAATCAACTTACGAACTTAACTGTTCGTAAGTTTTTATTTTATACAAAAAAAAGAAAAAATTACTAAAATAATTTAATTTTCTTTTTGTATTTTTTATATTTTTAGCAATTTCATCCAATTTAATCCCCTCTAGATAGAAAAAATTTATAATTTAATATATTATTCTTTTCTTAAATTAATTTATTTTTTAATTTTCACATCAGGTTTTGGCTTTACAGTTGATTCATCTGTATATATTTTTTTATTATTTTCACTTCTTATCTCTTCATTTATTCTGCACCTTACTAATTGTTCCTCAACTCTAAACAGTTCTGCGATTTTCTCTATTTTTCTATAATCTTTATAAGTTTATTTAACACCATACTTTTTTACTAAAAATTTAATTAATTTAGTAACTAAAAAATAAGCTACTATTAAAATTATAGATAAAACTATTAATGGCAAGAAAAAATCAATCAAAGTAAATATCAATAATATTGCAAAGAATAATATCAAAATAATGATACCAACAGTAATATAACTATTTTTATCCTTTTGTTTTTCAGTTAAATTCTCAGGTTCGTCAGTCATATTGCATAATATTAATAACACCAAAAGCAATATTATAACCACAGCATAGACAATTACGGTTTTAGATTCTTTAAGATCAAATAATAAAGAATAAAAGCCACCATTAATGCAATAAAATAATGTCAAAATTAGTCCTGTTATGACACTTAATATTTTTAATGCTCTATTACTTTTTTCTAAAAATTCCTCTTCTTGTTTTCTTTTTCGTATCACGTTTAACCACCTCACATTAATTATATATTATAACTAAATTTTTGTAAATTAAAAGAACTTCTTATAAGTTCTTTTTTAAATATTTCAACTTTTCATTAACCATATATTTAGATAAAGCATCTTCAATTGATGGAAGTGATCTTTTATCTAAGCAATTTATAAAAAAATGTTCCTTCACCGTGTCTATTTCTACAGAACCAAAAAACAAACTGGTTTTAAGTTCAAAATCATTTAACATATCAGGTGTTATAGAAGTATAATAATATCTTCCCAAATATTTTTTTTGACCAAGCAGCATTCTTTTATTAGTAAAAACCACTACTGTTGTAAAAAATGGTTGCAATAAATTAGAGTTTTTTTGACCTACAAAACTATACAAAACAACTTCATCATCATTTATATGTTGTTCTACAACAGATGAATGTTTTTTTATTCTAAAAGCAACTGTTCTAGGATATTTTTTTATAAAATTTCTGCAACTTTCATAAACTTCTTGTTTCATAATTATTTACCTAAACCATTTTTAGTAAAAAATTCTTTAATTGCATCTAATTCAACATAACCATTGTTTTTATCCACAATTTCACCATTTTGTACTATTAAAGTAAGTGGTGTACCCCATTCATTAGACGCTAAATAATCAAATGAATTTTGAAATTTAGACCAATCATCACTAGAGAAATTATCAGTATTAACATAGTTAATAGTTAAATTCATATCTTCCATAGCTTGTTTTAATATTGGGGTAAATTTTTCACAATATCCACAAGTAGGTCTTGCAATTAAGATAATTTGCTTATCACTACTCTTAATTAGATTTAAATATTCATCAATACTAACCTTGTTAAATCCTGCTTGTTCTAAAGCGGTTTGACTAGAATCTGATGATGATTCGGTAGTAGTTGTTTTATTGTCACTTTTCGTCTTATCCATATGTGAAACTCCAACAGAAGCACCTATAACCAAAGCTACTAAAAGTACAATACTAGTTATTCCAAGTGCTTTTTTTACAAGATCTTGAGCCTTTTTATCTTTTACTTCCATGATGGTAACAATTATTGAGCATACCATAGTAACTAATGTCATTACTGCAATTAAAATTAATAAAAATAATGTCATAATATCCCTCCTACCACTTAATTATACTACAAAAAATGAAGAATTTAAATTATAATTCTCCATTTTTCTTTTTCTGTAACATAGTAAGTATTTTTTGTTTACCATTTTTAAGTTCTGAAATAGAACCACTTGTATTTAAAGTATTAATTATATCTGATGCGTAATTAGAACAATCTATCTGTTCATACCAAGGTTTTGTTAGAGCATCTTTATCTACATATGTCAAATTAGTAGAATAAAGTTTTTCAAATAAACCTTCTTCAAAAGCTTTGTTAAAGCATTCAAGCCCATTAGTAAACATAGAAAAAGTTGATATTAAAAACACCTTTCTAGCCCCTCTTTTCTTTAAATCCACTGCAACTTCCAACATAGATGTACCAGATGCAATCATATCATCTACCACTATCGCTGTTTCACCTTCTAAATTACCTCCTAAATAGTTATGCGCAACTATTGGGTTTTTACCATCTACTATTTTGCTATAATCCCTTCTTTTGTGAAACATACCAACATCCGCCTGGAACATATTAGCATAATATTTAGCTCTATCCATCGCTCCTGTATCCGGACTTATAAATTTTACTGTTTCTGGATCAAACTCTTCATTTTTTATAAACTCCTTTAAAATGGTATTTGTTGGATAAAAATTTTCAAATGACATACTAGTTGGTACGGCATTTTGAATATTTGGATCATGAACATCAAAAGTAACTATTGTACTTACTCCTAAATTTTGTAATTCTTGAAGTGCAAGTGCACAATCAAGTGATTCTCTTCCCTTTCTTCTATGTTGCCTTGATTCATATAAAAGTGGCATAACAACAGTTACCCTATCTGCTTGTCCTCTAACTGCAGATATAACCCTTTTAATGTCCATAAAATGTTCATCAGGGCCCATATGATTTATGTACCCATACATTTTGTATGTCATGCTATGATTCCCTATATCAGATATAATGTATAAATCTTTATCTCTTACAGAATCTTCTATAACTGCTTTACCTTCACCATTATTAAACCTAACCAAGTTTGTAGGTATTATAAAACTATCTTTTTTACTCCTTCTTTGCATAATATTTTGGTCTATTTTATCGCCAAGTTCCTTGCAATTATCCATTACGATAAGACCTAGTTCATCTTCGTACTTACTGCTCATATTTTACTCCCTCCAAAATATAAAAAACTAACACAAAAAAAGTGTTAGTTCTTTAAATCAAAATATATAGTAATAGTATTAGATAATAAATTCATAACAAAATAATTTTTAAATATTTCATTTACTATCATATTAATACCTCTTACAATTTAATTATAACAAATATTTTATTTTTAGTTAAGGGTTATTTATAACTATCGTTTATTTTTTTATTTTTATTTATTAATTTTTCGTATCTTTCTTCTTCACTAAATACACATCCACAATATTTTTGCATATAAAGGCCTAATTCTCTAGCTTTGTTTTGACCATACCTAAATCCCGGTCTAAAGTCTTTGTATAAGAATTCTATACCATACTTTTTAGATAACATATCTCCTGTCTTTTTTAATAATTCGTGGTCTTGGTATGGACTAATTAAAAGGGTTGTTGAAAAAGCATCAAAGCCATTTTCCTTAGCATATTTAGCAGTCTTTTCTAATCTACATAAATAGCAATAACCACATCTATTATCCAACTTATCTACTACGTTTTTGCAAAACTCTCTAAGGCCATAATAATCATCAATTATTAATGGTATACCTATTTTTTCGTCATAGTTTTTTAACGTTTCAAGCCTTGCTTCATATTCCTTATATGGATGAATGTTTGGATTATACCAAAAGCTTGTTATATCAATATTTTCTTTTTTTAATTCTTCTATGCAGTACACACTACAAGGTGCACAACAAGTATGTAATAATAATTTCATTATTATTTCACCTTATTCTTTGATTCTTCATAATCATTGAATGATATATCATTTTTCACTGCAAGATCTAAAGCCATTATAGAATCACAAATCTTAAAATTATAAAAATCAAAAATATCGGTATAATCATTTAATACAAGTGCGTTATTCATTGCTTCTTGGTATTTATATTTTTCTTTATTTTCTATATATACTGGTGGTATATTAGCTAGTTTAAATAAAAGATTAATAAATGCTCTAATACTTCTTCCATTGCCATCTCTAAACGGATGTATTTTTATTAATTTGCACTTTAATATAACACAATCATTTATATACTTTAATATTTCATTTGGATCAGAATTTTGTCCCAATCTAATACCACTTTTAACTAATTCATCAACTTCTGGTCTTAAAAGATTCATTTCATGTGTTATATTCCAGTAAGGACAAAGTTCCACGTTACCACCATTAATAATGCCATCATCCTCACTTAATAAATAAATATCTTGGTTTCTATACCTTCCTCCAAACTCTGGATGTTTTGCTTTTGAATAAAGTGCTTCATGAATATATGATAAATCATATATCGAAATATTTTCTACATCCTTTCTTTTATTAACATAATCATACACGCAAGATAACCCTTTTTGTTCCTCTATGCTATGAACCTGTTCCATTTTGTTCTCATTATATAAATATCGTCTCTTAAAATTATAAAGAAGTCTGTCAAATGAGGGTTTTTTTACATAAGTATAATATGTCTTTATTATAATTTCAGGAACATTATCATGTTTATATAGCTTTTTTTCTTTTTTTCTTTTTTCATATCCATCAAATAATAAAGCTATATATTCTCTTGCTTCTACATCATTTAAATCAACATCAGGATTCACATATATCACCTCTTACGTGCATATATTATCATTTTTTCATGTTTTAGTCAAAATCACACGCTTCCAGTTTTACCATATTTTTTAGAAACAATTTTTCTTAGCACATCAACTGGTATTACCGAAAGTGATATTAATATCATAATTATAAATTCTTTTAGCGTAAGAGGACTTGTTCTAAACATATCACCACCATAATACATAAGAATTATTTGAACTATTACAATAAATGAAATAACAATTATAAACATCTTATTCTTATATAAATGAGCAAGTATGTTAATTCTACTTGTATGAGCATTAAAACAATTAAATATGCCCGCGAATATGAAAAGGCCAAAAAATGCTGTCATAAATGATTTATCACTTAAAAATAATTCTTTAATAAATGGGAGTTTTAAAAACAAAATACAAAGTAATGTAGTATAAATTCCGGTTATAACTATTTCACTTACCATATAAGAATTAATTATACTTTCATCCTTTTTCTTAGATTTTTCATTCATGTATTCTAGCAAAGGAGGTTCAAATGCAAATGCAAGGGCTGCAAGCGTATCCATAACCATATTTATCCACAGCATTTGTATTACCGTAACAGGAGTTTCAACACCGATAAAAGGGCCTATTATTGATATACTAAGTGCACATAAGTTAACGGTTAACTGAAATATAATAAACTTTCTAATGCTTTTAAATATGGTTCTGCCAAACAAAACCGCCTTAGCAATTGATAAAAAGTTATTATCAAGTATTACTATGTCACTTGCTTCTTTTGCAACTTCACTACCAGAGCCAAAGGCAAAACCTACATCCGCTCTTTTAAGTGCTGGTGCATCATTTACCCCATCCCCTGTCATGCCAGTTACAAGTCCCATTTCATTTGATAGTCTAACTAGTCTTGATTTATCTTGTGGAAGACTTCGTGATACAACTTTTAATTTAGGAAGCATTCTTTTTACTTCACTATCACTTAAAGCGTTTAACTCTTCTGACGTAATAATAACATCACTACTATCAGTTACAAGCCCTACTTCCCTTGCGATAGCCTCTGCCGTATTTTTATTATCACCAGTTATCATAACCGTTTTAATAGAAGCATTACTAACTAATTTAATTCCTTCTTTTGCTTCCTTTCTTACCGGATCTTTAATAAATATTGCCCCTACAAAAACTAAGTCATTAAAAATAGTAGCATTTATGTTATCACTACTTGCTAAAACAATTACCCTAACTCCATTTGATGTAGCGTTTTTTATTTTTTCTTCTATCTTACTTTTATTTAAGAATAATTCTTTTCTACCATTTTTATCATAATAATATTTACATTTATCTAATAATACTTCTGGTGCACCTTTTATTAGGTTTCTAATCATTTTATCATCTATAACGGTAATCATATATTTATTTTTACTATTAAATGGTATCTGTTTAATTATTTTTATACCATCTATTTTAAATGGCTTATAAAACGATAATAAGCATCTATCAGTTATGTTTCCTCCTATTACCTTATCATTATCGTATGATGACATATTGTTTACTACCATAGACGTTTTTAATATTTTTGAGTATGTGTTATCTTTAAGTTCATTTTCTTTTTTATATACACTTAAGTTACCATCTAATATACTTTCACAAGATAAATTACCAGTTGTTATTGTACCTGTCTTATCACTAAATAATATATTTATACATCCCGCTGTTTCTATACCTACCATTTTTCTTACCAAAACATTATTCTTAAGCATTCTTTTCATATTTGATGATAAAACAAGGGTTATCATCATTGGAAGCCCTTCTGGTACAGAAACAATTATGATGGTAACCGCAAGCGTAAGAGCATATATAACATAATTCATCATAAGCGGAATGTTTGTTATGGTATCCATTATTAATCCTAAATTAAAATTATTTCTAACGATTATATTGGAAAAAAGATATGAAACAGATGCTAAAAAAGCTCCTATATAACCAAACGTACTAATTACTTTAGCAAGTGATCTAAGCCTTATTTTAAGAGGACTTTCGTTCTTTTTTTCTTGAAGCTCCCTAGCAATCTTGCCATAGAAAGTATTATCACCAACATCCGTTATAACTGATAATGCGGCACCTTCACATACGACACAACCTCTATATAACTTGTTTTTATCTTTTATGTTTCCATATGAATATTTTTCTTTATGTACCTCTTTTGATTCACCGTTTATGGATGATTCATTAACATATAAAAAACCATCTATAACAACACCATCTGCAGGTATTTTATCACCTGATTCTAATAAAACAACGTCCCCTACAACAACTTCATCAAATGAAATTTCTGTTGTTTTCCCATTTCTTTTAACTTTACATTTTAACTTTAATGATTCTTCTTTTAGTTTTTCAAAGGCTTTTTCACTTCCATACTCTGAAATAGTTGATATAAAAGAGGCTAAAAAGATTGCTATTAAAATTCCAAGTGTTTCAAACCAATCAAAGTCTCTAAATAAGAAAACCACTTTTATCGCAAGTGCAATTAACAATATTTTAATTATAGGGTCTCCTAAAGACTCTATTAATAAAGATAGAAAGCTATTAGTTTTGCCTTTTTTAATTTCATTAGTACCATATTTTTCCTTACTTTTAATAACTTCTTTATCACTTAGTCCGTTTTTATTATATTTATTCATAATAACCTCCTAATAAATAGTAGTAAGTATGTTTAATAAATATAATTTTTTTCGTGTGACAATATTTTACTTTTTAAACACATGATTGTCTTATGGTAACGCCTTTATATTTTTTTATTTCTTTAATAAAAATAGATTCTTTATGTATTGGAACAAATAAATACACCTTATTTTTACATCTTGTAAGTGCAACATAAAAAAGTCTTCTCTCTTCTTCATAAGGATAGTATTCCCTATAGTTATTAACGTATTTTAGTATATTATGATCTACATATTTATTAGGAAAACCATTGTTAGATGAGCTTACGTTAACTAAAAAAACATTTTCAGATTCTAAGCCTTTAGATTTATGTACACTAATTTTTTTACAATTAACATTATCTAATTTAATATTATCTAAATCTTTATTATTTCTAGACAAAATATATAAATCATCTATTTTATCTTCTGAAATTACATTTTCTAAAGAATTATTCAAGTTATCATAATAAACTATTTGTACCGGATTTTTAACACTTATAGAAGATTTTAACTTCTTTTTTATTTGAAATGGATTTTTCATAATAAATCTTCCTGCTATTTTAATTAATTCACTAGAATTACGATAAGTATTTTTTAGTTTTATTATTTTAGAAAACGGAAAATATCTTCTAAAATTCGTAATCATCTTTATGTTAGAACCTGCAAACCTATAGATTGATTGAAAATCATCTCCAACCGCAAAAAAAGAAGCACAAGATAATTTTATTAATTTTTTTAATAATAAGAATTTGGTGTAGGATGTGTCTTGATATTCATCTACTATAATGTGTTTATATCTTAAGTTTGAGTTTTCTAACCCTTCTATTGCAATATTTATCATATCATTAAAGTCCATCAAATTTTCTTTATTTAAATAAGACTCATAACATATGTAACACTTCATTATTTCTTTTAGTAACATCTTATCTTTAGCATTAGATTTATTTATAAAAGTATAAAATTTATCCAGTTTATAATTATTTGATTTAAAAAGATTTATAAAAGTTTTAATTAAAGTATACATATCTTGTTTACCCATATTATATAATCCAAATAATTTATCATTAGAAAAAGTATTAATTATTATGTCAGTTAACATATCTTCTGCCAAAACTTCTTTTTTTCTTCCTATTATTTTAAGTGCTAGTTTATGAAATGTTAGTACCTCTATTTCATGATTTAAGTCATCTTTTAGTTTATTAACCGCATCATTAGTAAATGAAATACATAAAATGTCTTTTGGATTAACATTTAAATAATCTATTAAATATCTTACCCTGGATGTTATTGTATATGTTTTACCACAACCCGCACCCGCTAAAACAAGAGTGACATTTCTCTTAGAAGTTACCGCTTTGAATTGATATTTATCCAATTTTTCAAATTTTTTAAAATTTATTTTTTTCATATATTGCACGCTTTCTTATTTACATAAATAAACTAATTATGTATAATTTAATTAGTGAAAGAACCTAACAATAAAGGTTAGTTTGCTTTCCACAATTGAGTTTATGGAAACAGCATATCCCCCTTAACTATTTGGGTATATGCTGTTTCTTTTATATTTTAAGTATTAGTAGTACTAATAGAAAAATTAAAAGAATAATAATTATCTTAAGAAATTTATTTTCTTTTTTCATAATTATCACCCCACTTTCTATTTAAAAAATAAAAAGCAGAAAGCATAACTAC
>ENA-ORNP01000230-ORNP01000230.1-human-gut-metagenome-genome-assembly--contig:-NODE-230-length-67306-cov-5.145515_pt1 | contig 67306 bp, 61 predicted proteins | sample MGYA00242119_ERZ509030 | MGnify/ENA primary metagenome ERZ509030 (study PRJEB26280, sample SAMEA2338708) | human gut metagenome | biome: human gut; feature: human-associated habitat; material: faeces... | reverse complement strand
TTGGAATCCCGAGGCCGGAACTGACCCTGAAATGATGGCTATATTGCAAAAATATATTTTCGGTGAAGTTTTTGTTGTAGGCGAACTTGATATGAAAACAAGGGAAATGCTTACCGTAACCTCTCTTGCAGTACAGCAGACTCTGCCTCAATTGAAAGCTCACATTAATGCGGCTCTTAATGTTGGAGTGAAACCGGTTGAAATGCGTGAAGCAATTTATCAGCTTGCGCCTTTTATAGGTTTCCCGAAAACTCTTAACACGATTACGGTTATGAACGAAGTTTTTACAGAAAGAGGAATTAATCTTCCGCTTGAAAAAACAGCTTCTGCTGATGAAACAACACGTTTTGAAAAAGGAACTGCTATTCAACAACCTTTGTATGGCGATGAAATAAAAAATGCTTTGACCGGTTTGCCTGATGATATGGGAGCTGAGGTTTCAAGATTTTTAACTGAGGTTTGTTTTGGCGATTTTTACTCAAGAGAAGGGCTTGACCTGAAAACGCGCGAATTGTTAATCATTAGCGTTCTTGTTACAACCGGAAATACAGAAACTCTGAAAAGTCATATCAAAGGCAGCTTAAAAGCAGGAAATTCCGAAGAAACAATTACTGCGGCAATTATTCAATGCCTGCCGTATGTAGGATTTCCAAACACAATTGCAGCCCTTAAAACTTTAAAAACAACCCTGGAGGAAATTAAAAAATGAAGAAGATATTTTCAGCATTATTGTTAGCAGCTTTATTAATTACAGGAGGAAGTTCTGTTATGGCAAAAGATTTGAAACAGCCATTTAAAAAAGGTGAAATTAATCCTTATAATAAGTTTTTCACAGGCAACACCTATTTGACAAGACTTGTTGAAAAAGACGATATCTGGAACTCTTCAATTGCAAACGTAACTTTTGAAAAAGGCGCAAGAACAAATTGGCACACACATTCCGGCGGACAGATACTTCTTGTGACAGCCGGTGAAGGCAGATATCAAGAAAAAGGCAAAGAAATCCAAATTCTAAAACCGGGCGACGCAGTAAAAATTCCGCCAAATGTTGAACACTGGCATGGGGCGGCTTCAAACAGCGAATTTGCGCATATTTCAATCGAAACAAATATTCCGGAAAATACAACAGAATGGCTTCTTCCGGTGACGGATGAAGAATATAAATAAAAAACAAAAAGCAGGATTTCTTTAAGTCCTGCTTTTTTGTTAATGTTAAAGTTTTTTTAGTTTATAAATCAAATGAACCATATCTTTTCCGCGCACATGTTTTATGAATTCACCTTCTGTTTTTGCTCCTAATCTTTCAGCCACATTCCTTGAGGCTTTGTTTGAGGGGCGGATTTCAAAAATAACTTCTGTTAGATTTAATTTTTCGAATGCGTAATCAGTTAAAGCCTTTGCGCATTCTGTTGCAAAACCCTTATGCCAGTATTCTTTTTTTAATATGTAACCTATTTCGTGATAGAGTTTGTTTTCTATAAAATCCGGCATTAACGCGGCTTGGCCGAGAACTTTATGTGACAATTTATCTTCAATGATAAAATATCCAAGATTATATTTTTGATAAAGCTCTAAATTTTTATCAATCCAATCCTGAACATCCTTATCATCGAACTGATATTCCCAGGCATACATAACCTCCGGATTCTGGAGTATTGACTTCAGTTCGCAGAATTCGTTCTGAGTTATGTATTTCAAGAGAAGCCGCTCTGAACTTAAAAATATGTTTTTCATAAAACTATTATATGATAAAAATAAGATTATTTACTTAGTTTGTTATTAATTTCAACCCGGTAATGCCAGTTATAATTAATCCGATACAAACAAATTTTAATGCAGAAACCGGTTCTTTAAACAAAATAACTCCAAATATGCAAGTTCCGATTGTCCCGATTCCTGTCCAAATTGCGTAAGCTGTCCCTAATGGTAAATTTTTTAATGCAAGAGCTAGAAAATAAAAACTTAAAATCATACATATTATAGTAAAGACAGCAGGAATAATAAGCGTAAATCCATGAGAATATTTTAATCCAATAGCCCAGCTAATTTCAAACAATCCTGCTATTAATAAATAAACCCATTGCATAATTTTCCCTTTCTACTACAAAAAGCCATAAGAAAATATAAATTCTCCCTGGCTTTTATCCTTCCGTGTTCTTTTAAATATATTTTTAAAAGAGTTTTCTCTTGGACCAGTCCGATACCTATCGCGGAACCCTAGAAAACATATTTTTATTCAAATTTATCTAATATTTAAAAAACTCCCCAGGTTGGACTCGAACCAACAACCTACCGGTTAACAGCCGGTTGCTCCGCCATTGAGCTACTGAGGAATATTTCAGCTTAATTATTTAATTTGTAATCTCAACTTCTCTCTTTCGATTACTTTTTAAGTATAAAATAAAAAAAAATTATTGTAAAGTACTTTTTTGAAATTTTTCTATATTTTTTGCGGGTATGGTTTTCTCTCTAAATCTATGATATAATAACATTGATATAATTTGTGTAGAAATGGAGGGATATTATGTCAAATCCTGTTTTAAATGATAGATTTTTGGAAAATGAAAGAGTGCTTGAGGGCGCAACAATGACCGTCAGCGGCGCTATTAACAAGACTTTAATTCTGCTTTTATGTCTTTTAGCGTCAGCTGTTTATACATTTTCTGTTGTTGCCTCAGGTTTTGTTGACAAAGCACAGATGCTTACAATCGGTGGTGCTGTTGTTGGCTTTATTCTCGCAATGGTAATTATTTTTAGTAGAAAAGTCGAGTGGTTTAAATTTTTAACACCAGCTTATGCTATTGCAGAAGGATTTTTTGTTGGCGGCATTTCGGCATTTTTTGAAGCTTCATGGGTCGGAATTGTTGCTCAGGCTATAATGGGAACTTTGGTTACCATTTTGATGATGCTGGGTTTATATAAAGCCGGTGTTATAAGGGCTACTGAAAAGTTCCGTTCTGTTCTTCTCCTGGCAACAGCTTCAATTGCTGTAATTTACTTAATTCAATTTGTTGCATCGTTTTTTGGCCGTTCAATTCCGGAAATTTTTACTGCAAGCGGAATCGGTATCGGGTTTAGCATACTTGTTGTTGGCGTTGCAGCTTTAAACCTGATTATAGATTTTGATTTTATTGAACGCGGTGCAATGTCAATGCTTGAAAGAGATTATGAATGGTACGGAGCTTTCGGGCTTATGGTCACAATCGTCTGGCTGTATATTGAAATGCTTCGTTTGATTGCTAAGCTTAATTCAAGAAACTAAAATATTTTAAGAAATTAAGTAAATGCGTCGAAACATTTTGTTTCGGCGCATTTATTATACTAATTCTCCAAAAATTTTTCCGTTTTCAAACCTTTTTATTCTGACTTTTGCCAGGGTGTTAAAAAGTTTAATATCTTTTGAATTTGTTATAACAGTAAGATAATTTCTAGTCATGCCTTTTAACAGCCCTGTTTTTTTATCGGGTCTTTTTTCAATTAAAATTTCATGCTCGCAATTTATATTATTTTTGATAAATTCTTCCAGTTTTTTTGCAGAAATCTTTTTAACGATTTCTGCGCGCATTTCTTTTGTTTTTTCATCAACCTGTTCCTGAGATTTTGCACCGGCTGTCCCTGCTCTGAGAGAGTATGGAAAGGTGTGAATCTGGGTTAAACCGGATTTTTCAAGATTTTGCCGCGTAATCTCAAAATCCTCATCTGTTTCTCCTGCAAAACCTGTGATAATATCGCTTCCAAGAAACGGCTTATCAAAAAATTTATTGATTTTTTCAATTTGTGCAAGATAATCCTCAACCTTGTAAAATCTGTTCATTGAACGGAGCGTTTTGTTGCAGGCTGACTGCAATGAAAGATGAAAGTGCGGGCAGAATTTTTCTGATTTCTGTAAAAATTCCAGCATTTCATCAGTTATTTCAAGCGGGTTGAGAGAACCAAGCCGAAAACGTTCGATTGATGTTTTTTCTTCAACTTCTCTTAAAAGGTCAAGAAGTTCTTTCCCGTTTTCTTTGCCCCACTGGCCTATGTGAATTCCGGTGAAAACAACTTCTTTAAAACCATGCTTTGAAAAATTGTTTATTTGTTCTATGACAAAATCTGTATTTGCGCTTCTGCTTTTACCCCGCGCAAACGGAATAATACAATAAGAACATCTGTTGTCGCAGCCGTCTTGAATTTTTAGGCTTGCCCTGGTTTTAGCGGTATCTGCTAAAACAATTTTATTAAATTCTGAAACGTTCATAATATCACGGCAGGCAATTCTACCATTTTTGGCTAAAATATCAGTCAAAATTTCTGTCATTTTTAATTTTTCATCATTGCCGACAACAAAATCTATGAATTCGTTTTTAAGCAGCTTTTCTTTTTCAACCTGTGCAATGCAGCCTGTCAAAACCGTTAAGATAGAAGGGTTTTTATGTTTTGCATTCCGGAGAAGATAAAATGCTTCATTGTCACTTTTATGTGTTACAGTGCAGGAATTTAGTATATACAGTTCGGCCTCAGTAAGTTCTTTAACTTCTGCAAATCCGTTTTTTAATAAATTTTCTTTAATAATTGAGCTTTCAAATTGGTTTGATTTGCAGCCCATTGTGTGAATATAAAACTTTTTCATTATTTAATCTTATTTAAAAACAATTAATATGTAAATATTAATTAATAAATGTTACGTTTATAGCAAAAAATCTTACTTTTTGGTTTTAAACTTGTATAATGATTTTGTAAAGTGGAAAGGTGTGCATATGAACATTAAATCTGTTGATAATCAGAATTTCCAATCCCGAAACGATAAAAGTCTCGCAGCTTATAACCCCAGACGCGACAGAAGACACAATGTTGATGAAATTATTGCATTAGACGACAATTCAGTTAGAAAGTTAGCCTATTTAAAAACTATTGACAGAGTTGAAGATGATAAACACCGTAAAATTACAAAAGGGCTTTTTGCTTCAATTCCGTTTGTGGCAGGGGTGACAACTGCTATTTTGCAGCCGGCTCAAAGCAGATTCTTATCCAAAAATCTTAAAGGTATTTCAGCAAGACTTCTGAATGGCGCTAAATCTTCTGCAGTATGGGGTGTAATACTCGGAACAGGCGCTGGAATTTACGCTCTTAAAGACAAACTTGAAGAGAAATCTCCATCCTTTGACAAATTCACTTCTCAAAATCCGCTGCTGACATTTGCAGGATTTGTGGGAACCCTTATTGGAACTTTGGCTCTTGGAGGCAAGTATATTCCGCAATTATTCCAAAAAGCGTCAAAACATATTAATCCTGCATCAATCACAAAATTTGAAAATAGTGTATTAAATTCTGCTAATAAATTTAATAATCTCGGCTTTGTTAAAGCTGTTCAAAAGCAGGCGCATAATTTGAAAACCAGCAAAATCTTAGCTCCTTTTGCAGATGTAGTTAATTCTGCATTAGACTGGGCGCCTTCAGTACTTTTGGCAGGTGCTGGCCTGCATGCTTTTAACCATTCGCAGGTTAGAAATGCCGAATTAATGAAAAATTACAGTGAAATGAAAGACTACCAGACAAAACTCGCAAGAGCCAGAATAAGAGAATTATCGCTTCAAAATGATTTCTTATTGCAGGATGCGCAAAATCGCGAAGATTTAAAATTAGTAAAAAAAACAACAGCTGATTTGCCGCAGGAAGCAGCTGAAAAACTTGAAACTGTCAAAGCAGTTCAGGAACTCCAGGACACAATTCAAGAGGCGCTTGAAGAAGTTTAGATAATATTCACAAAATAAAAAATAAGCGGTTATAATGACCGCTTATTTTTGTGATAATTTTTTTATTGATTCAGCGACTTGTGTGTAGATTGTTCTTAATGAATTTACAAAATCTTCTTTGTTTTTAATCTTTAATTTAAGCGCTTGAGAGTTGAGTTCAGCGGTATTTGAGTTATATACTGACATTTGGGTGTTATGAAACATATCGCCAGGCATATAGGAAAAGAGAATTCTGGCATTGTTCTTCTCTGCATAATTATTTAATGTTGAGAGTGTCTCCTCGTTAAAAATTTTAGGGATATGATGTGCCAATTCATCAGAATATAATATATTCGCATTCTTTGCATGCTGCCTTGGCATTTCATAAAGCGTTCTTTTACTAAATGTCATTATGTTTAATTTGTTCATTTAAGCTCCCTTTCATAGAACTTTTTGAATTATATCAAATTAACGGTTCTGAGTCAATAAAAAACGAGATACCATAAGGTATCTCGTTTTTGTTTTCTTTCAGAAGTTATTACTTCATTAATTCACCAACAGCTTTGTAAACAGCCATACGTTTTGCAGCATCTTCTTCTGCTTGAGCGTATAGCGCTTCAGCTGCTTCCGGATTTGTTTTAAGCAATGACTTGTAACGGCCTTCGCTTCTGATGAAGTCCTGGTAGCTTCCTTTCGGATCTTTTGTATCCCAGCTGAACGGTGCTTCCGGATTTGCCGGATTGTATCTGTAAAGCGGGAAGTAACCTGCTTCAACAGCACGTTTTTGTTCAGTTTGGGTTTTGCTCATGTCGATACCGTGTGCGATACAAGGTGCATAAGCAAAGATGATTGAAGGTCCTTTGTAAGCTTCAGCTTCTTTGAAGGCTTTAAGAGTTTGCGCTCTGTCAGCACCCAATGCAACTGATGCAACATATACATAACCGTATGACATGCTCATCAAGCCCATGTTTTTCTTGTAAGTTCTCTTACCGCCTGTAGCGAATTTTGCAACTGCGCCGGTAGGAGTTGATTTAGAAGCCTGACCGCCGGTATTTGAGTAAACTTCGGTATCAAGAACAAGGATGTTAACATCTTTATCCTGAGCTAATACGTGGTCAATACCGCCGTAGCCGATATCGTTTGCCCAGCCGTCGCCGCCGATAATCCAAACTGATTTATCTGTAAAGTAATCTTGAAGTTCTCTTACTTTTGCTAAGTCAGAGCAATCAACGTCTGCGTATTTTGCAAGAACTTTCTTTGCATTTTCCTGAGCAGCAACTGCTTCTTCAGTTTTTGAATTTTCCCAGTGAGCAAGAGCTCCTTCAAGAGCTTCTTTCAAGTCAGCAGGAGTTTTTTCGTTAGCTAAAACTCTTTCAGCATAAGATTTCAAAGTTGTTCTGTTAGAATCAACTGCGAGTCTCATACCAAAACCGAATTCAGCGTTGTCTTCAAATAATGAGTTAGCCCAAGCCGGACCTCTTCCGTCTTTGTTTGTAGTGTACGGAATTGTCGGGAAGGTACCTGAGTAAATTGAAGAGCAGCCTGTTGCGTTTGCAACGATAACGTTTTCACCGAACAATTGTGAAACCAATTTAACGTAAGGTGTTTCACCGCAGCCAGCGCAGGCGCCTGAGAATTCGAATAACGGTTTTCTGAGCATTGCACCTTTAATTGTGTTGGTGTTGTTTTTACCCATAACGTTGTCTGGCAATGCGTCAAAGAATTCTTCGTTAACCATTTCGCAAGCTTCTTCTTCTTTTTCAATTGAAGACCAGGTTAAAGCTGCTTTTTCAGGGTTTTTGTTCATCGGGCACTGGTCTACGCAAACTCCGCAGCCGGTACAATCTTTGCAGTAAACCTGAACTTTGAATTTTTCACCGTGGTCGTTCGGTTTTGCATCAATTGTGTTGAATGATTCCGGAGCATTTTTCAAATCATCAGCTTCAATCAATTTAGTTCTGATTGCAGCGTGAGGACAAGCAGAGGCACAAATTCCGCACTGAATACAGTTTTCAGAATTCCAGTGAGGAACACGGGGTGCAATACCGCGTTTTTCAAGGCAGGCTGTTCCTGTCGGAATAACGCCGTCTACTGACATTGCTGAAACCGGAATATCATCGCCTTTTTGTTTCATTGAAGGTTCAATGATTTTCTTAGCGAATTCAGATGCGTCATCCGGGATTAATTTCGCATCTTCTGCTGCGCAAACACCTTCTAATGAAGCCGGAATAACAACTTCTTCAGTAGCGTTAACTGCAGCATCAATCAATGCAAGGTTCATGTTAACAACATCATCGCCTTTTTTCTTGAAGGTTTTCTTAGTCATTTCTCTCATACCTTCAAGAGCTTGTTCGAACGGAATAATGCCTGAAACTTTGAAGTAAGCAACCATCATAACAGTGTTTGCACCTTTGCCGCGTAAGCCTGGCTGCTGTTCAATAAGAGCTTCGGCGTTAACATTATAGAATTTGATTTTCTTGTCAATAATAGTTTTCTGCATATCTCTTGTTAAGTGAGAGAAAGCTTCTTCTTTTGACCAGGGGCTGTTAAGAAGGAATGTTCCGCCTTCTTTGATACCTTTAAGCATATCGTATCTGCCGATGTATGCATGAGCAGAGCAGGATACGAAATCTGGTGCTGTAATAAGGTATGTAGATTTAATCGGTTTGTCGCCGAATCTCAAGTGAGAAACAGTTACACCGAAAGACTTTTTAGAGTCGTAAGCAAAGTATGCCTGAGCATCTTTGTTTGTATATTGACCGATAATTTTGATTGAGTTTTTGTTAGCACCTACAGTACCGTCTGAGCCCAAGCCCCAGAACATACAGTTTGTAGTTCCTTCCGGTTCAGTAACGATGTGTTCTTCAACTTTCAATGATTTGTGAGTTACATCGTCTTCGATACCAACTGTGAAGCCGTGGAAGCCGTTGTTTTCAGCATGTTTGTAAACTGCATAAACCATTGACGGTGTGAATTCTTTTGATGCCAAACCATAACGTCCGCCAATAATTCTAATGTTTTTGCCTTCAAGTGCTGCAACAACATCCAAATAAAGCGGTTCGCCGATAGCTCCGGGTTCTTTTGTTCTGTCAAGAACTGTAATACGTTTAACTGAAGCAGGAATAGCTGCTTTAAATCTTTCAACGTCAAACGGTCTGTACAATCTTACTTTTACCAAACCGTATTTAGTACCGCGTTTAGCGTTTAAGTATTCAATAGTTTCTTCAATAGTTTCACAGCCAGAGCCCATTGCAACTATGATATCGGTTGCATCAGGAGCACCGACATAATCAAACGGATGATATTGTCTTCCTGTAACTTTTGCAACTTTATCCATATATTCCTGAACGATTTCCGGAACAGCATCATAGTATTTGTTAACTGTTTCGCGGCCCTGGAAGTAAACATCGGTGTTCTGAGCGCCGACTTTGCATACCGGAGCTTCCGGTCTTAAGGCTCTTTGTCTGAATTCTTCAATATATTTAGGTTCAACAAGTTTTGCAATATCTTCATAAGAAATTTCTTCGATTTTGTGAACTTCGTGAGATGTTCTAAAACCGTCGAAGAACTGCAAGAACGGAACTTTTGATTTATATGTTGCAAGGTGAGCAACTAAAGCCAAATCCATTTCTTCCTGAACTGAGTTTGCTGCAAGCATTGCATAACCTGTGTTACGGCAGCCCATAACGTCAGAATGGTCGCCGAAAATTGCCAATGATTGTGCTGCGATGGCACGTGCTGCAACGTGAATTACGTGCGGAAGCATTTCACCTGCCATTTTGTGCATTACAGGAATCATCAACAGCAAACCTTGTGAAGCTGTATAAGTTGATGTTAAAGAACCTGCTGCTAAAGAACCATGAACAGCACCTGCTGCACCTGCTTCAGATTGCATTTCTGCGACACGAACTTCTTCGCCCCAGATGTTCTTTTTGTGTTGAGATGCCCATTCATCAATCCATTCTCCCATTGTAGAAGAAGGCGTGATAGGGTAAATTGCGGAAACTTCGCTCATTGCATAAGCGACATGCGCTGCGGCGTAATTGCCGTCAACTGTTATAGTTTTTCCTGGCATAATTAACTAACCTCCTTATTTTGATTTACTATTCTAATAATTAAAATTAATTATACGCTCTTATAAAAATAATAATACAAACATGACTTTTTAACAAAAAAACTTATTTGTAAAAATTTGTAAATAATTAGTAATATAAATTCAAAACAAGTTAAAATTTAAAATTCAGAACTTTTAGAAAAAGTGAAACTGGAAGGAGAAATCATGAATCTATCAATTACCCCAAAATTCCAAACATTTCAAAGAGCAAAGCAGGCCAATCAAAACCAGTCATATCAAACTAACAGTACTGTTAGTTTACCAAAGTATGCGAATACTTTGGTAAAAGATACTGTCTCTTTTGGAAATACCCCAAGACAATTAGTTACGGTTGCCGACCATCTTCAGGCTCAGATAGCCGCTGATTCCGGAAGGCTTTCCCGTATTGCAACAACTTATTTGGATGTTTTGGAATCCGTTGCTAGCGGGTTGAAAGAGAAAGGCTTTTTGTTTGACAGAGCATACTGTGAACTTAATCCAGTTAAGTCGCCTAAATCTTATACAAGTAAAGTTGTCCGCTCCGGACATTTCAAAGTTCCTGATACTATCAGAGCAACTTTATATTGTAATAATGCTTATGATTTGTCTGTGTTAAATGACGGACTTCTTCCTGAAATGCAAAAACGCGGTTACATACTCTCAACTACAGAAAGAACCATAAAAGATTTGGTAAAAAGAGGCTATGTGCCCAACGCAGTTGAAGAGGCTGATTTAAGCAAGGAAATAACTGTTCCTGATTTGGATATAAGATTGGAAAATGTTTCAGAACAGGTTACCAAACTTGACCCCCATTTGAGATACAGCATTAGCAAGCCGCAGAAATCCGGTTATGAAGATATTCAAATGCGCTTCATTAGAGATTTTGATAAGAAGAAAAATCCTATCCAGCATGAATTGATTATCTTATTTGGACCGCATTATTCAAAAGCAAAGCATGATGAATCCAAATATGTTTATGATGCATTGAGAAAGTTTGACGAGCTGTCAATGAAATTTTCTGATGATACAATTGGCTCACACTCACATAAAGCTAATCGTTATATTGAACTTATTACTCAAATGTTCAGAGGCAAAATTTCTGAAAAGTTATTTTTAAATGCTAAGAATAAAGATTTATATGATATTTCAGATGAAATTCCTATTCATTTTACAGAAACTGATATAGGCATGTTTAATAATTATTTCTCTGGGCTTCATGACCGTATGAGTTCTGTTTATGCTGAAGCTAAGAAAGCTGCAAGCAGCAGTGACAGTGCTAAAAAACAGCTTTCAAAAGACTTAAGGCATGACAGAAATTGCCTGAATGAAATTAAAGATATTTTGAGTAATACAATTGAACATTTCAATTATCAGTCTGATTTAAAAAAGACTTAAACTTTAATTATTGCAACATTTTCAACATGATAAGTGTGGCAAAACATATCAAAAGGCTGTATGCTTTCAACGCGGCAGCCTTTTTCAATTAGAAATTTTAAATCCCTTGCTAAAGTTGCAGGATTACAGCTTACATATATAATATGCCCTTTTGTGAGCCGCAAAACTTCATCTAAAGCTTCTTTTGTGCAGCCTTTGCGCGGCGGGTCAACAATTGAAATATCAAATATGCGCTTTTCATTTTTGAAAAACTCTGCTGCGTCTGAATTGTAAATTTCAACGTTAAAGATTTTGTTTATTTTTAGACTTTCTTTGGCACGTTCTGTTGATTCAGAATTTTCTTCAACCGTAATAACTTTTTGTGCAACATCCGAAACGCAGATGCCGAATGTCGAAATTCCAGCGTAAGCATCTAAAATAATCGGGTTTTCATAATTGTTTTGGATAAAATCTTTTACATATTTGAAAATGTTTTCTGCACTTTTGGGATTTACCTGAAAAAATGTGTTTGCTCCAATAGTAAAAGTTTTGCCTAAAAGTTTTTCCTCAATAAAATCTGCACCTGCAATGCATTCTGATTTTTTACCGAGAATTACGTTTGTCTTTTGCGAATTAAAATTTACGCACACACCTGCAATCTCTTCAAATTCATTAAAAATAGCTGTTGCAAAGTCCTTTAAGCGACCAAAAGTTTTTGTGGCATTCACAACAAGTGTCACAAGCTGTTTCCCGTTTCCCGCAGATGCGCGTATTACAACATGGCGGAGGTCGCCCGAATGTTTTTTCTCATTAAAGCCGGAAATTTTAAAATCAAGTGCATGTTCTCTTATAAAATCAACAATTCTGTCACAAATTTCAGGTTGAATCGGGCAATGCTTAATGTTTACAATTTCATGTGTTTGAGGTTTGTAATATCCCGCCAGAATTCGTTTTGAAACCTTTGTCTCTGAAACCGGATACTGAATTTTGTGTCTGTATTTTTTTATATCGGGACTTGCGATTGGTTTTGGAATTTCAATATCAAGATTAGCAATTGAGCGCATTGCATCTTCAACAATTTGTCTTTTTAATTCCAATTGATAATCGTAATCAATAAATTGAAGCTGGCATGCTCCGCAGACTTTTTGCATTGCGCAGAACGGTTCAACTCTGTGTTTAGATGGAGTTAAAACTTCAATTGTTTTTGCGTTTGCAAAATTTTTGTTTGCTTTTGTCACTTTGGCACTGACGAAATCCCCGGGGCAGGCACCTTCTACAAACACAACATATCCGTCGGCTTTTGCAATGCCATATCCAAGGTTTGAAAATTTTTCAATATTAAGGTTAACGATATCATTTTCATGCATAAGTTGATTTTAACACAAACTAGCGCGGAAGATTGTTGAAATAGTCTTTATCGGTTAGTGCGTAATATGTGCATCCAATGCCGTTGTACGGGTCTGTTGAAGTTTGAGAGCAGTATGTGTTTTTGTCTATATACGTGGTGTTTGGTGCTCCCATAGGTAAAATCCTGCCGTCATCCATTAATTGAAAAGTAAATAGATCGTGCCCCCATCTGTTTGGATTTTTGTTGATACCGTTTACATCGACACTAACTAATCGTGTCCGATCTGTTGCGTCTGAGGAGTTTTCTAGTAGTATAAGACTACCATCTTTTAAAACGAATTGTCCATCGTCAAGTAATGTTAGTCTTAATGTCTTATTATTGTACGTTGTGTAGATAGAAGATATTCTATCTGCATAACTGTTATCTCCTTGGTTTGGCATACATTTTGTATATGTAGTTCCGCAGTCATGTATTATCGCAAAATATGGTTTAATAAGATTATATAAATTGTTTGCGTCTTTTTTAATTCCTGTATCTTCTGGTTTTAAAGTTTCACCATGCTCGGCCTGATACATTTCAAAAGCTTGTTAAATTATTGAATAATTTTTCTTTAAGCCGGCTTCAAGAGCTTTATTTTGATTGCGTGTTATTAGTGACGGCAGAGTCATAGCGGCAACAATTCCGATAATCCCTAAAGTTATCAGAACTTCGGCCAACGTAAATGCAAATTTTTTCATAAAAATTCTCCTCAAAATAAAATATCTAATTAGATATATTTAATTAACTATAACTAATTTACCATATCTTATTAGGATTGTAAATATGAAAAATGACAAAAAGATTATGGATCCTAAAAAAGAATTACTCTTGAAAGTTGTTGGCAGCATAATAAAAGAGAAACGGCTCGCCAAACACAAAGGAATTCTGCTTTTAAGTTATGAATATGACATTGCCAACAGCTCAATTGCGTTATTGGAAAAAGGGGTAAGAGATGTTCAATTTTGTACTTTGTGGAAACTCGCAAATGCCTTTGGTATGTCGTTTTCGGAATTTATACAAGAGGTTGAAACTCGATTACCGGAGGGGTTTAAATTAATAGAAGACTAAATTACTAAAAAAGTTCTTGACAGCAAAATTTTTTTTGATACGATAGTAAATGTCGAAAGGCAAGGGCGTTTAGCTCAGTTGGTAGAGCGTCTCCCTTACAAGGAGAGGGTCAGAAGTTCGAGTCTTCTAACGCCCACCATAAAAAAGACCGTTCTAAGCGGTCTTTTTTAATAGTTAAACTTTGCAAAGGTAAATGTCGAATTTGAAGGGGGGGGCTCTCCCCTAAAGAGTCAGAAAATTACATACTTTTACGCATGGGGCGTTAGCGCAGTTGGTAGCGCACGACACTGGCAGTGTCGGGGTCACGAGTTCGAGTCTCGTACGCTCCATTTTTTAATTGGGTTTCTCTGTAAAAATTGCAGCCACAATTTTATAGTCCCGGCGGTAAGTATAAATCTACTTTTGGCTCTTCTACTTCTTTTATTCCGTCTTTGCATGAGTAAAAAGTCACAGTTGTATTATAATTACCGCTTGTGGCAATTCTGTAATCATCTTTTTTATCTAATCCGTAAGCTATTGAACTGTATGGTTTATTCTGTTCATTATTAACGAATTTCAGTACAATTTCGTTTTTTGTCTTTCTGTTCAGAAGATTATTCCAAAAACCCCATGGCCCATGGTTTTTGATAGATAAATATTTTGATTTGTCAGGCAGGGTAGCAAGTAATCGATCCCCATAATTATCGAAGGAGCCTTTCTGAACCTGTTTTAGCATATCCCCGTCGGGTTGGCCAAGAAGATATAACAAACCTTTCAATCCATTTTCTTTATAAGATGAAAATAACTTCTCAAACCCTTCTGTTTTTTTGAACATATCCCCAAGTTTTATTGCTGTCATTAAGTTATCAAAATTTGAGGTTATTTTGTTTCTTTCACCCCAACTTTGAATATTTATATTTTGAATATTTTCAAAAGAACCGTTATAGGTGCGAAAACTAGGTGTAATTTTAGCCCTGTGGCAGAAGTTAAGAGATTTTGCAGATTGAGTATTGTTGCATTGAATAGGAGAAACTTGCATATTGAGACCTTTCATTAATAATTTATGTTTGTGCAAATATTATATTAAATCTCTAATTTTCTCAAGTGTTTTTAAATTTTATCGACATATTTTGCAACAAAAATTTAAATTTTCCGTCTTTTAAATCAAAGAGTTTTTATTTTTTTGAAATTAAGAAGAGAGGATATGTGAATGAGTGTAAACGTTCAGCTTCAGGAAGATAATGAAACTTTATTTAAAGATTTTCAGAGTAATTATTTGCAGGAAGATATTATTTGCAGTGAAGAAGATGATGAGGTCGTTTGCGAGCCAAAAACTTTCAATTCAATTGCTAATGAAGATGATTTGCTGCAAATGTATTTGAAAGATATCGGTAAAGTTAAACTTTTGACCTCAAAAGAGGAAAAAATTCTTGGAAAACAAATAAAAGAAGGAAAACCTACTCAGGCGGAAATTGCAAAAAGAAAACTTATTCAGGCAAATTTGAGGCTTGTTGTCAGTATTGCAAAAAAATACATCGGGCAGGGTGTTTTGTTCATGGATTTGGTTCAGGAAGGCTCTTTGGGCTTAATCAAGGCGGCTGAGAAGTTTGATTATTCAAAGAATTTTAAATTCTCAACTTATGCAACCTGGTGGATTAAACAGACCATTATCAGAGCAATTTCAAACAATTCGCGCACTATCAGAATCCCTGTTCATATGGCGGATAAAATAAGAAAATACAAAAAAGTTTATACAATGCTTTCTTTTGAATTGGGGCGTGAACCGAGCGATGCAGAAGTTGCAGAAAGAATGGGACTGCCGCCCAAAAAGCTTTCTGCAATCAGAAAATCTATTATAAAAGAGCCGATTAGTCTTGAAACTCCGGTTACTGATGATTTGAATGTTGGGGATTATATTCAGGATAAGAAACACAATTCTCCGGACGAACAGACGAAAAACAACAGTTTAAAAGGGTCTATAGAGCATCTTTTAAGCACGTTGAACGAGCGCGAAAAAAAGATTATCAACTGCCGGTTTGGAATTAACGGCTACTCTCAAATGACTCTGGAACAATTAGGTCGCGAAATGGGGTATTCAAAAGAGCGTATCAGGCAATTGGAAGATATTGCTCTTAGCAAAATCAGAGAGAAAGAGGAGTTGAAACATTTTAGGGATTTTATTGAGGATTAGTTTCTTAAAACCGGGGTAACCCGGTTTTTCTTTTGGAAAATAGCCTGCCTGAATTTACAATTTTTACAGATGTTAATTCTATTATTTTATGTTTCAATAAGTGATTTTGCAAATTCCATTGATTGTTCGTTAATATCGCCGCCTGCAAGTTCTGCAAGCGCTTTAATTCTGTTTTCGCCGGTCAAAACATATACATCAACTTTTGTTTCATCCTCCTGCGACTTTTTGACGTAAAAATGTTTGTCGGCTTTTGAGGCAATTATTGCCTGGTGCGTGATTAAAATTATCTGGTGGAATTTTGAAAGTTCTACGATTTCATCAGCAACACTCTGTGAGGCTTTGCCGGAAATTCCTGTGTCTATTTCGTCAAAAATTACGGTATCAATGTCGTCAGTTTGAGCAAAAATTGATTTTATCGCAAGCATAACACGCGAAATTTCACCGCCGGATGCGACTTTTGCAAGCGGTTTTAAATCCTCTGAAACGTTTGTGGAAATCAAAAATTCAATTTCGTCAATGCCGTCATTACAGAGGTCTTTTTCTCTGACCGAAATTTCAAAACGGGCTTTTGGAAGCTCTAATTTGGCAAGCCGCTCCTGAATATAAACAGAAAGAACATTTGCATAATTTTTTCTGTGTTCGCTGATTTCTTTTGCTTTTTCAAAGAGGTTTTTGCGGGCTTTTTCAATCAATTCTTCAAGTTCGTCAATGTTTTTTGTTGAAAATTCGATTGAAGAAAGTTCGCTTGAAAGTTTTTCGTAAGTTTCAAGCACTGAGGCGAGAGTTCCGCCGTATTTGCGTTTGAGTTTGTCGAGCAAATACAGTCTTTCCTGAATTTCGTTTAACCGTTCTGTGTCGTTGTCAAGATTTTGGCTGTAGTTTCTCAGTTCGCTTGAAATCTCATGAAGATTTTCAATGTTTTCAATCAAACTTTGTTCAAGTTCTTCAAGTTTTGTGTCAAACGAAGCGGCTTTTAAAATGTTTTGTTTAATTTTGCCGAGTGCCTCCAGAATTGAGCCGTCGTCGCCGTTAATTGCCCAGTATGACGCTCCGGTTAATTCTTTGAGTTTCTCCGCATTTTCAAGAACCTCCAGTTCTGCATTGAGTTCGTCATCTTCAATTGGGGATTGGATTTCTGCTGTTTCAATTTCGTTTACCTGAAATTTCAGAAATTCAATTTGAGATTCTGTGATATCTGCCGAATTTTTTGCTTTTTCGAGCCTTGATTTGAGTTCGGTGTATTCTGAATAGAGTTTTCTGTATTCACCGAGTTTTGCGCCGTAAACCTCTTTTGCATAAGTATCAAGAAGTGTTATATGATATTTCGGCTGCAAAAATGAATATGTCTGATGCTGCGAGTGAATATCCAAAAACAGCGTTCGAAGATTTTTGATAAAATCCTGATTAACAAGTGTGCCGTTTACACGCGAGCGAACCGAACTCTGCGTAATTTCTTTTGTTAGAGTTATTTCTTCGCCGAAATCGTCAATTCCGTTTTCGTCAAAAAGCGTTTTTAAATCGTGTTTTGTATTTTCTATAGTAAGTTCAATTACAGCTTTTTCAGAACCGTTTTTTATGACTTCTTTTGAAACGCGCGGCGCAAACGCCAGGTCAATTGCACTAATCAGAATGCTCTTTCCTGCACCGGTTTCACCGGTTATGACGTTCAAACCTTTATCAAAATTTGCGCACAACTCGTCTATTAAGATATAATCCTTAATTCTCAATTGCTTAATCATACTTATAGAATAGCGTAAAGTCTTGAATTGAGCAATATTTTAAATATTTTTTACAATAAGGATTAACCCTTCTTAATTCCAAACAGGCGGAATTCGCCAGGCTCAAGATGCTCTATTGTAATTGCATTGTCTTGAGTTTTATATTTCTTTTTGACGAAATTTTCATCTTCGATAACGTATTCAGAGGTGATTTTGAATTCGCCCGGAAGTTGAAGTGTTTTGTTATGAAGCGCTTCGCCGTTGACGATTTCACCGTAAGAATTTCCGTTGTCGTCGCATTTTGTAATTTTTTCGGTCGGGTATTTGTAGTTTGCAACAACCAGAAATGCGGATTTTATCGGCTCTTTTGAAACCATCCAGGCTGCAAAGCCGTCATCCTCCTGAAGAATAATTTGTGCTTCGCCATCCGTAATTACGTTGTGATGTTTTACAAATCTGTCAATCGCGTCGAATTTTTTGTAAAATTCGTAATGGTTTTCGCGCGCCATTGAAATTTCTTCTCCAATAACGCCTTCAATTCCGTTTTTGGTAAAGCTTTCATCGCCGTCAATATAGAGCATTGGACGCTGTGCAAACTTTCCGCCCGGCATAAATTTGTATTTAAACCATTTGAAAAGTGCGCCTTTTTCACCCAATTGACCCGGATACTGGTCGATACTCCTGAATTCTCCGTCTTGATTGTTGTAGGTTTTCAGAATAGACAATTTATTATCTTTTTTCAAATTTACATTATAATTTGAAAGATGATTGTTGTCTTGAGCTATGCATTCCGGAGTTTTGGAAGATTGAGACACGATGTCGTTGCCCCAGAGCAAATCGAAATTCATATCTTCGTGATATTCTTTCAAAAAATCATCCCAGAGCATATATTCTGCCAGAGTGCCGAAATACGGGATTTTATTTTTCATTGCGGTGTTGAGTTTGTTTAAAACAACTCGCGGCGCTCTGTAGCTTATTGGTTTTTTGTCTTTTTCCGAAACCTCATCAACAATGTGGTCAATGTGGTCAACACGGAAGCCGTCGAAATTATATTCGGATTGAAGCTTTTGCATATAATCGATGAAATAATCAATTACCGGCTCGTTAAATGTTCCGTTTTCAAGATAAGCAAAATAATACGGAGTTTGGCAGTCCAAATTTGCAAAGCAGGAAACATCTTCGCCTTTGAAATTGTAATGCTTAAATATCGGATAATCCCGGCCTTCGCTCATTTTGTCGAAAACAGGAACGCCTGCTGAACACCATGCACCGCCGGGTGCAGGCCAGAGACCTTCTTTTATAAGCCGCTGGATTATTTCAATTTGTTTTGTTATGTCGTTTTCTTCAAGTTTTTTCCCGGCTTTTATTCCAAGTTCCCCAGCGACAATTTCTCTTACGCGTTTGTGTAATTTTTGCTGGTTATTTTTTGTGAGCATAGAATTTGACATTTGTTTTTTGAATGGTTCAAGCACTTTTTCAAAGGCGTTGTAAATTTTTTGATAATTCTCCGCAAGCTCGCCTGCACTGCCGTTTAAAGTTTGAAGATAAATATTTTTGACAACTTCAATGTCCTCCTCGTCGCAGGTTTCAATTCCGTTGTTTTTAAGCTCCTCTTTAAGCTGATTGTTTGAAATTTTTGCAAAGGAATTTACCTGTTTTTTTAAGTTTTCGATTAATTCTTCTATGTCATACCATCTTGCGATTTCCGGATTTGCCAGAACCGCTTTTGAAAATCGTCCTGTCTGAGGCAGAATATCATAAATTACAGGATACCCTGCAAGCTGTGCAAGCGTGATAAAAGTTTGAACCTGACCCTTTGCATCAAGCCCTGTCAGGTCGTAAATCTCTTTATCAAAAAGCTTTTCGCTGACCTCGCTGCTTTTGGGAAGATAAGCGCACCCGAATTCTCTTGGATGAAATGGAATTAGATATATTGTTGTATTAAAAATTTCGTTTTGAATGTTTCCGGTTGGAAGAATAAGAAGCTGTCTCAGCCAGTCCATAAATTTACCGGTTTCTTTTGTTTTATTACCGTCTTTCAGTCCTGCAAGGTTAATCAGCTTGATGTCATGGCCTTCTTTTTTTATCCATTCGGAATTTCTTACGTTGTCGCGCGCAAGTACGCTTATGCGTTTGTCCTCAAATCTGAATTTGCCTTCATTAAATATATGGTTATCTATCCATTTGTACTGAAGCGCATAAAGAACTTCCGCATCGGTTAGTTCTTCCAACGCTTTTATGTAAGGAAAATTCAAATATCCGTGTTTAAGCATGATATTTTTAAGATAAGTTTTTCTCTCGTCGGAAATATTTTTTACGCCAAAATGGTCGGATAATTTTGTGTAAATCTCGTTTATGAGTACATCTTTTGGAGGATTTTTACCTTTTCGTCCAAACAAAAATTCTAACATTTCGACACTCCCTTCTTCCATTACTAAAGGATTATAGCACAATTTAAAAAAATCTTCTGTAAAAAAATATTAATTGTACTTTATACAATATTAGCTGATAGGGTAATGGATTAATTCATAAAGCTATCCTTTAATAGTCATGTCGACATCTGAAAAGTTAATTTAAAAGTTTATTAAAAAGAGAGGTGAAAAATGGTACAAAATCTTCAAAGTTCCGAACTCTGCATGAGTGAGCAAAAAGTTCTCAATATCATTATTGTTGAGGATTTCAAATTAACAAGAGTCGGGCTTCGCTGCGCGTTGAATGAAAATCCGGATATGGAAGTTGTGGCAGAAAGTGAAGATGCTATTGAAGGCATTAAACTTATTGAAAAACACAAACCCGATGTTGTTTTGATGGATTTGGGACTTCCGGGCATGAATGGTATTGAAGCAATGGTTAAAGTCAAGGAATTTGCTCCGGAAATAAAAATTATTGCTCTTACCTCACATGACAGGGAAGAAGAAGTTATTGCAGCATTGAGTTCCGGTGCGAGCGCTTATTGTTTAAAGGATATTGATCCGCAAAAGTTAGCAGATGTCGTCCGTGATGTTTCAGCCGGAGTTTGCTGGATTGATCCCGTGGTTGCGCAAATGGCTCTGAATGCCTTCCCGAAAGTTGATAATATCGGCTTTTTACCTAGTAAGTCGCATGGCGAAGGAAGAGTTCCGCTCACTGAACGTGAATATGAAGTTCTCAAGCATCTTGTGACAGGGAAAAGTAATACTGAAATTGCAAAAGAACTTATTGTAAGCGTTCATACCGCAAAAGCTCATGTCTGTTCTATTTTACAGAAAATGTGCGTAAATGACAGAGTTCAAGCTGCGGTCAAAGCTGTTAAAGAGGGCATGGTGTAAAAATAAAAAATCTCTCGTTTACCCCCGAGAGATTTTTTTTATTATATTTTCTACCTGAATTTTTAAATTTTCATAATCGCCGTTGTTATCAATAATGTAATCCCAGTCTTTTATATTATCCAAACCGGTTTCCGTTACATCTTCTTCACCTATTAATTCGCCGCGTCCTGCTCGTGTTTCACGGGTAGCTTCAACTCTTATCGTGATTGCTCCGGCATTTTTAAAGGTTTCATATTCATGAGCAACGCGCACATCTGTGACAATTATATCCCCGTCCTGTTCAAGAATTTTTTTTAACCAGTAATCAGGGTCCTGTGAGCGCCCCCAATTCCCCAAGTTTATTAAATCCTGTCTATAAGCAGCTTTATTTTTTTCGATTTCTTCATAGAAAAGATTTTTTTCTTTTCCGTAAGTTATTTTTATAATATCACCCATTGCGCAGCGTTTAAAATTTGGCATTTGTTCAAGCATAATTTTTGCGGCTGTGTCTTTGCCTGAATACTGTTTGCCTGAAAATATAATTATTTTATCAGCCATGTTTTCTCCTTTTTTCTTAAAAATAGCATGGAAAAAGTGAAGAGTGAACAGTGAACTGTGAGCAGTCCGTTACGTTTTGTTAAGTGAAAAGAGAGTAGCATTCCCTCGCCCCTTGCGGGATGCAAAGCGAACCACCACAACAAAGTGAGGATGAGTGAGCCTGTATGCATAGCTGAGGGAGCAGTTGTAGGCGAGTTTGAGCGAGCCGTACAAATGCGGGTGAGGGGTAGAGAAGTGAGAAGGCCTTTACCTTAATGTTAAACCCACAGCATTTTACAAATATTCATATTGAAAAGAACTTAGTGCCTTATTGCCTTCCACACCAAAAAACGTAAAGGACTTTTCACCTTTCACTTCTCACTTTTCACTAATTTAACTTTTCCCCCCGAAAACACTTCAACCCTCTGCCCAAAATTGTCCCACTTAATATTTGTAAACATAAAATTTGCAATTTTGCTATGTTGGTCGTAGTATGAAAAAAGCACGCGCCGCAAAAGTTCCGGCTTGTGCCTGTAAATGAGTGTAAATAGTACAATAATGGATGTGTTATGGCTTTAAACTTTCAAGAATTGGTTTTTAATTTACAAAAATTTTGGTCGGATTACGGCTGCATAATTCAACAGCCCTATGATATTGAAAAAGGTGCTTCTACAATGAACCCGGCAACCTTTTTGCGTTCTTTGGGGCCGGAGCCATGGAATACTGCAATGATTGAACCATGCAGAAGACCTACCGATGCAAGATACGGTGAAAATCCAAACAGGCTCGGGCATTATTATCAGTTTCAGGTTATTTTGAAACCTTCTCCCGACAACGCTCAGGAGCTTTACTTGAAAAGTTTGGAGGCTATGGGCATAAACTTAAAAGAGCATGACGTAAGATTTGTTGAAGACAATTGGGAATCTCCGACTTTAGGCGCTGCAGGTGTAGGCTGGGAGGTTTGGCTTGACGGCATGGAAATTACCCAGTTCACATATTTTCAACAGGTTGGCGGTTTGGAAGTTAAACCCGTTGCCCTTGAGCTGACTTACGGGCTTGAACGTATTGCAATGTATTTACAGGATAAAGCTTCTGTTTATGACATTATGTGGAATGACAAACTTAAATACGGCGAAATCTTCCTACAAAATGAAATTGAGCAGTCTAAATATAATTTCGAAGTTTCAGACGCCAAAAGCCTGTTTACAATGTTTGACCTCTACCAGAAAGAAGTCGATAATTGTGTTAGCGCAAAACTTGTGCTTCCTGCTTATGATTATGTTTTAAAATGTTCGCATACCTTCAACTTACTGGATGCGCGCGGAGTAATAAGCAAGGATGAAAGAATTAACTTTATAAACAGAGTTAGAACAATGGCTTCTGCTGTTGCAAAATTGTATGTAGCTCAAAGAGAAGAACTCGGCTTCCCTCTTTGTAAATAAAATAAGGATATTTAATGGCAACTAGATTTGAACGTCCAACTTTATCAAAAAACTTTATTCAAAGATTAATTAGAATTAAAAACCCCGATGAGATGCTTGAAGCAGCAAAGGCTGACGGCTTAGAAAAAACTCTTGGCGTTTGGGATTTGATAATATTAGGCATTGGTGCAATTATCGGAAGCGGAATTTTCGCTATAGTCGGTATTGCAGCTGCCGGCGGTCCGGAAAGCGTTGGCGCAGGGCCTGCATTAACGGTATCAATGGTTCTGGCCGCTGTGTGTTGTGTGTTTTCAGCGCTTTGTTACAGTGAATTTGCGACAATGATTCCAGTGTCGGGCGGCGCTTATATTTATACATTTGCTACACTTGGTGAATTTGCCGCATGGATGGTTGGCTGGGTTTTGATGCTTGAATATGCAATCGGATTTATTGCGGTTGCATGTGCCTGGTCAAATCACTTTATACAATTCCTGCAGGGTTTTTCAAAATATCTTCCGGCATGGATTGCAAATCCTCCGGTTTATTTGGTTAATGATGTTAAATCAGCAACAAAAATTCTTTTAGACAGCGGTGTTGACCCTCATTCGGTTATTCCCACAATATTTGGCATGCCGATTTGTATAAACATTCCTGCAATTGCGATAATTCTTGCAATGACACTGGTTTTGATACGCGGAACAAAAGATTCAACAAAAATGGCAGCTGTAATGGTTGCTGTTAAAATCGGCGTAATAGCATTATTTGTAATTGCCGGAGCATTCTTTATTAAGCCTGAGAATTGGACGCCTTTTGCTCCGAACGGGTTTGAAGGAATTTTCATGGGCGCGTTTATAATTTTCTTTGCATATATCGGCTTTGATGCTCTTGCAACTGCGGCCGAGGAATGTAAAAACCCACAAAAAGATTTGCCGATTGGTATTATCGGTTCTTTAATAATTACAACAATTGTTTACGTGCTTGTTGCGCTTGTAATGACCGGTATGCAGGCAACACAGGGTGTAGTTCCTGCAGGATTTTTGAAGGCTCCGATGGCTTATGCAATGACAACAATTGCTCACCAAAATTGGGCGGCAGGATTAATTTCAATCGGCTCTCTTGCAGGTTTAACCTCTGTACTTCTGGTGTTGCAGATGGCTGCAACAAGAATTCTGTATGCGATGAGCCGTGATAATTTTATTTCAAAAAGATTTCAGAAATTACATCCGAAATTCCACACCCCGCATGTTTTGACATGGACAGTTGCTTTGCTTTCAGTTGTCGGTGTGCTTACACTTGATTTGAATGTCGCAGCAGAACTCTGCAACTTTGGAACATTCACCTCATTTATTATTGTATGTGTTGCAGTCTTGATTCTGCGTAAAACAGATCCTGACAGACCGCGTCCATTTAAGGTGCCTTTTGCGCCGGTAACTCCGATTCTCGGAATTCTTTGCTGCGGCGGTTTGATGGTATATTCAATGAAGTTTTTAACAACTTCAGCACTTCTTTTCCCGCTTTGGCTCGGGATTGGAGCCTTCATATACTTCTTTTACGGATATAGAAAAAATCGTTATAAAGAAAACGAAATTCATAAAGAAAAAGTTGAACAGCGCCGTCTTGAACTTCAAAAATAGTTAAGCGGCAGTTGTCTCCGCGGCTCAAAAGCCTGCCGAATTTATAAGATAGTAAAATTGGAAAAAGAAAATGATTAAAAATATAATTACAAACGCATTAAAGAAAAAAAGCCCTGACGAACTTATTGCAACAAGCAAAAAGTCAGAATTGAAAAAGACCTTGAATGTTTTCGATTTAATTGTAATCGGAATTGGCGCAGTTGTCGGCACCGGAATTTTCACGATTGTAGGAAGCGCAATTCAGGGCGGTCCTGAAGGTGTTGGTGCAGGTCCGGCAATTATAATTTCAATGATTTTGGCAGTTATTGCCTGTATTTTTTCAGCGCTCTGTTATAGTGAAATAGCTGCGATGATTCCGGTTGCAGGAAGTGCTTACACATATACATATGCAACAATGGGTGAATTTATGGCGTGGATGGTCGGCTGGATTTTGATGCTGGAATATGCAATCGGAAATATAACGGTTGCAAGCGCATGGACCGGATATTTTACACAGCTTTTAAAAGGTTTTAAACATATTCTTCCGGATTTTATTGTTCAATTCCCGATTTGGCTGAGAATGGATTACCGTTCTATTGCTGCAATTTGCGACAAATATGGCATGGATATTCACGATAAAATCCCTTATCTTTTCGGACATATACCAGTTGCAATGAATTTGCCGGCAATGGCAATTGTGCTTGTTCTGACAATGCTTTTAATTAAAGGCGTGAAAGAATCCACAAGATTTGCAAGTATCATGGTCGGCGTAAATCTGTTAATCATAACTTCTTTTATTCTGGTGGGAGCATTTTATGTCAAGCCTGAAAACTGGGTGCCATTTGCGCCGAATGGCTTTAGCGGCGTGTTTATGGGGGCGTTTTTGATTTTCTTTGCATATATCGGATTTGACGCAATCTCAACAACCGCCGAAGAAACCGAAAATCCACAGCGTGATTTGCCGATTGGAATTTTGGGTACTTTGTTCATATGTACTGTTTTATATATAGGTGTTGCGCTTGTTTTAACCGGAACAGTTCCGTTCGGGCATATTGATACTCAGGCTCCGATTGCGCATGCTATGAGATTTATAGGAAAAGATTGGTTTGCAGGATTAATTTCAGTCGGCGCACTTTGCGGGTTAACATCAGTCTTATTAATTTATCAGCTTGGTACAACGCGTATTTTATATGCAATGAGCCGTGACAGGTTTTTGCCTAAATCTTTAAGATTAATCCACAAAAAGTTCAGGACTCCGCACGTTTTGACCTGGATAAGCGGGATTATAGTAATTTTGTGTTCACTGTTTATGGATTTGAACATTTCGGCTGAACTTTGTAATTTTGGTACGTTTACATCGTTTATTGTTATATGTATTGCAGTATTAATTCTTAGAAAAACAGATCCTGACAGACCGCGTCCGTTCAAAGTTCCATTTTCTCCGGTATTTCCGGTGCTTGGTATTATTACATGCGGCGGGCTGATGGTTTATTCAATGAAATTTTTGACAACATCATCTTTATACTTCCCGTTGTGGCTTTTAATTGGTCTTGCAATTTATGCAGGCTACGGCTATGAACAGAAAAGACTTGAAGAAAAACAAAAAGCTCAAAGAGTTATAAAACAACCTAAAGTTGAAGTGTAATATTGAAACAAATACAAATTGAAGACAGGCTGAAAATGTTAATTAATTTAAAGGAGTGCTAGTATGAAAAAGCAAACTATGATTGGATTTCCAGGGGGGGGGGGCACCCGCAGAATACGCTCCTGAATGGTTTTGAAATAAATCCGTTGTTAAAAGCTCAAAAATATGATGATATGACAAATATATTATGTTTTAAGAAAATGAGCTTAATGACAAGATTTATAGGTGAAGTGCGGAGTTTTACACATTGCACGATAACGAATAAGAAAAAATATGCATTTACAATGGCGGAAGTCCTGATTACTTTGGGTATTATAGGAATAGTAGCTGCGATTACTCTGCCATCTGTAATTGGTAAATACCAGAAAAAAGTTACTGCAGAAAAATTAAAAAAGTTTTATTCTGTGATTACAAATGCTGCAAATCTTTCTGAGTATGAAAACGGTGATATGTATTATTGGGATTTTCCAAAACAACCTTACTCTGATGATACAATTAAGTTTTTTAGAAAATATTACTTACCATACTTAAAAGATGCAAAAGAGTGTAATACAAGCAACTGTTTTACTCAGGAAAATTATAGAGTAAGGCAATTAAACGGGAATTCAGCATCAAATTTATATCAAAATAATTATCTGGTAAAGACAAATGATGGTATGTATATATTTTTACATTCAAATTCGCCAAATAAGTATTTCTGGATGTATGTAGATATAAACGGACATCAAAAGCCAAATCAAATCGGATATGATGTTTTTGTATTCGATATTTATGGATATCCGAATATTAATAATCGTAAAAATTATAGAATAAAATTTTGGGGACATTATTTAAAAGATGAAGAACTTGTAAAACCTACAAATTATGGTTGTATTAAAACCTCTCCAGAATATTCGGGTTTTAATTGCGGTGAATTAATAATGCGTAATGGGTGGGAAATCCCTTATAATTATCCTTGGTAAACAATTATTAAATTATCCTCTAAGTTATTGAAAATAAAATTTGAGCAAATAGAATAAGTGTAGGAGTAACGCATATTCCGTAGTGCGTTAAAGTTATTACATAGCCAGTGTCGTGTTTTTATTATGTAAACTTTAAATATTAAGAGGGTTAAATAAATAATTTACTGCTCGGTGATGTGAAAATCGTCACCGAGTTCGTTTTCCAAACTTTTAATGATTTCGGAAAGCGGCATTTCGAGAGCTTCTGCAATTCTCCAGAGCATTGATAGTTTTGGGTCAATGAGGCCGTGTTCAATTCTGGATAAATTTCCTGGATCGAGCTCATATTCATAACAAAACTGTAATCTTGACTTATGCAACTTAATGTTTGATTTCGTGCGAAGTTTGTTAATTAATTCTCCATATTTTTTACTTAGTTGTAAAGTTTTATTGCTTTTGTATTGCATACATACATAATAATAAGACTTCATGTTATGATTGTGTATGTATACACAAAAGAGGGATGTAAATGAAAAAAGCTCTTACATTGGCAGAAGTTTTGATAACTCTGGGAATTATAGGAATAGTAGCCGCAATGACATTGCCAGGTGTTTTTAGAGATATTCGTAATAAAGAACTGGAAAGTCGTTTCAAAAAATCATATTCAATGCTATCTTCTTCAATTCAACTTATTATTGAACAAGAATATGGTGGAGTTGCATCATTGGAGCAAAAACAGTATGCTGAATTCGGAAAGTTGTTAAAATCATATATAGGAACCTCAAAAACAGTGGGTGTTGGACGCTGGGGCACTTCGGAAATTTCGTCTTGGTTAAAGCAAACATATAAAAATTTTGGTGGTGGAGCTACTAATGGGATTTTTAATGACTACGCCTTTTATACTTCCGATGGCAGCGCTACGGTATTTTTGGACACTGGTCATGGGTTAAAATTCCCTGAAATCTTTATCGCAATTGATATTAATAGTGTTGACAATAAGCCTAATAAGTATGGATATGATTTTTTCGGATTTTATTTAGATAAAAAAGGACAGCTTTTGCCTTTTGGTGAACCAAACAGCTATGTATCAGAAACCAAAGGTTGTATACCCGGAAATTCTGCTTATTCTAACAACGGTCTTGGTTGTACAATTAAAGCTCTTACAGACAAAGATTATTTCAAAAATCTGCCCAGATAGACGATATTTAATAATTCTTAAATTATCCTTAAAACCCTTGAGTTTTAAGCTTTAGCGCATATAATTAAAAGTATGGAGAACGCATTTTCCGTTTGCGTTTTAGTTTTTAAAGCATGCCGAAGTTACAAATAAATTTTATATATCAATGAGGGTTAAAAATGATTAAATTGAATTACAAAAATGCTGATGCTCAAGTTGTTGGAGAGGAGAACGGGCTTCACTTAGAGCAGGAATTTAACGAGTATAAAGATAAAATCGTCAGCATAATTGCAGATTTAAACAAACGTAAGGATAAAAACGGACAATGGCTTCAATGGATGAATCTGGGCTATAACGAAGAAACTCTCTGGTATGTAAAAGAATATGCAGCAATGGTTAAGGGACGTTTTGACAATATTCTTGTGCTCGGGATTGGCGGGTCTGCTTTGGGTGGAATTGCGGTTACAGAAGCACTTTTAAAGCCTTATTGGAATTTGTTGTCTGAAGAACAAAGAAATGGCATGCCAAGGATTTTCTTTCTTGATAATATTGATCCTGACACTATGAATGGTCTTTTTAATGCATTGGATTTGAACAAAACACTCGTAAATGTTATTACAAAATCCGGCGATACTGCTGAAACCATGTCACAATTTATGATTGTGAAAGACCGCCTTGAAAAAGAACTCGGAGATAAATATCGTTATAATATTGTTGCTACAACTGATAGTAAAACAGGAATTTTAAGACAGATTTCCGAACAAGAAGGTTACAAAACCTTTGTTGTGCCTGATGATGTCGGCGGACGCTTTTCAGTTTTCTCTGCTGTGGGACTGCTGCCGTTTGCGCTTGTCGGGATTGATGTTGATGAAATCGTAAACGGTATTAAGGACATGGACTTGGCGCTTAAAAATACTGATATTCACGAAAATATAGCAGCACAAAATGCTTTAATTCATTACTTATTAGATAAAAAGAAAGGTAAAAATATTTCAGTTATGATGCCATATTCAAGCCGCTTGAAGCACGTAGCTGACTGGTATGTTCAGCTTTGGGCAGAATCTCTGGGAAAAAATAAAGATAAAGACGGAGGCGATGTAAACATCGGCCCGACTCCTGTAAAAGCTCTCGGGGCAACTGACCAGCATTCTCAAATACAGCTTTACAACGAAGGTCCGAATGATAAAATTATCAACTTCATTCGTGTTGAAAACTTTGATACAACACTTGAAATTCCTAATATTTTTGAATACACAGGAATAGGATACCTTGGCGGAAAATCAATAAACCAGCTTATCAATGCCGAAGCTGATTCAACAAGAGTTGCGCTTGCAGATTATGGAAGACCGACCGTTACTATTTCTATTGAAAAAGTAGACGGTTACAATATAGGCCAGCTTCTTTATATGCTGGAGGTTCAAACAGCTATTGCCGGTGAATTGTATAATATTAATGCTTTTAATCAACCCGGAGTTGAACAAGCAAAAAATTATACATACGCGCTAATGGGCAGAGCCGGCTATGAAGACAGCGCGCAAACTCTCCAGACAAAAATGGCTGCTGCTGTCTAATTAATAAATTTATTAGTATTATATAAAGGCTTGAAAATTTTCAAGTCTTTATTATATTATTTAAAGAGGGATATTTATAAAACTTTAATGAAAATTTTAAGCAGAAAAATATTGTCACTGATTATAATTACTTTTGTCCTAATATTTTCAAAAAATACAGGATTAAATAGTAATATGGCTTTTGCTGACACAACTTTAAAAACAGGAATCTCATTAATTGAAAATGTCCCCTCAGGATTGTTCGGAACCTGGCGCGTTGCAGCAGTTTTGAAAACAACAGACAGCCCGGAGGTTTTCCGTTCCAAAAGTGCGGATTTGTGGAACTTATCACGGAATGAAAACGTCATGAATTTAACAAATCCTTTTACAGGCGCATCTGCAGATTTGTCGGTTGAATTTGTAAAAGGTAACGTGATAAGATTCACAAAAGAAGGGGTGTCAGACAATAAAAAGTTGACGGATACTGTTGAATTGAAGCTTAATGGCAATAAATTTACCGGTGTTAACCGTTTGACTTTGCAAACTATTTCTCCGGCCGGCGGAGTGGTTATAAAAACTCAAAATGCAGAATACGTGCTTGTTGGAGAAAAGATTTCAGGAATGAGTGTATTGGAAAAATGAGGATAAATTATGCAAAGTTATGAATTTGATACAGTTATTTTAGGCGGCGGTCCGGCTGGATTGAGCGCAGGGATATATGCAAGCCGCGGAGCGGTTTCCACCGCAATTCTGGATGTTTCAATGATGGGCGGACAGCCGTCAAATTATTTGGAACTTGAAAATTATCCGGGATTTCCTATTATAGGCGGATATGATTTGATGGAGAAGTTTGAAGAACATGCAGATAAGTTTGGTGTTCAAAAATTCCCGATGCAGGAAATTGAAAGCTTGGATTTAAAATCTACTCCGAAAGTTATTCTGACTAAAGAAGCAGAATTCAAGGCTAAAACAGTAATTATAGCCTGCGGTGCACAGCCAATGAAATTAGGTGTTCCCGGAGAGGCTGAATTTGTCGGGCGCGGCGTAAGTTACTGTGCTGTTTGCGACGGTGCTTTTTACAAGGATAAAGTTGTCGCAGTTGTTGGCGGCGGAAATGCAGCGGTTGAAGAAGCTATGTATTTGACAAAATTCGCAAACAAAGTTTATGTTATTCACCGCCGCAATGAACTTCGTGCAGACAAAATCGTTCAGGAACGCGCATTCAAGAATGAAAAAATTGAATTTATCTGGGACAGCGTTGTAAAAGAGATAAAAGGCGACGATTTGGTTCACACAGCAGTTCTTGAGAATGTAAAATCTGGTGAACGTTCAAATTTACAGGTAAATGGTGTTTTCCCTTATATTGGAATGGTTCCGAATATTGAAGGTATTTCAGGACAGGTTGAACAGGATGCAGGCGGGTTTATTATTACTGATGAGACAATGAAAACTTCAATTGACGGAGTTTACGCAGTTGGTGATGTTCGTAAAACCCCTTTGAGACAGGTTATTACAGCGGCATCAGACGGTGCAGTCGGAGCGGTTTATGCGGTTAAGTATATCGAAAGTTTGAAAGACGTTCCGCAAGCTGTTTAAGATTAAATTTACGCGGAAAACATAAAAGAGCCGAAAGGCTCTTTTTTATTGTAAAACTTTATTAACAAAACCGCAAAATTTGTTCTTGAGAGGACTTAGAGTTCTTGTATACAAGATAGGAGTTTCAAAATGAACATTAATTCAAATTTTACCTCAATTCAAGCTCAAAGTTACAACAAAAAAGCTGCAACACCAGCATTTGGTCAAAAATACCCTTTTGGCGATATTATGACAATTATGTCGGGAGCATTTGCACATAATATGGATTCGGTTGATAAAACAGTTGCTGATATTTTAGGCAAAAAAGTTGGCAGCACAATGGAAAAAACTTGTGATTATTTTCAGGCAAAGAAGATTTTAAGCAAAAAGTATCCTGAATTGCAAGAAGCTGCAAATTCATTTTATAACGCATTAAGTGCTAAAAATCCAAACCATTTATCTATTAATAAAGACGATGCTGCACTTATTGTTGCAAAAGAAGCTGAAAAATTCGGCAGCAAATTTATTGATATTGAAATTTAAAAAACATATATAGAATGAATTAAATAAAAAGCCGGATAAAACCGGCTTTTTGCATGAAAAATTTTCAATATTAAGCAAAAAAAAGTTGCCTGAAATAGGCAACATTAAATAAACACGAGGATATTAAGAGAGAGAGTATAAAAAATCTTTTTCTTTAAATTCGTCCTATGTTAGAACATCTTTTATATTTTCTTTATTGTTTTACCAATTGTAATTTTTGATTTCCCTTACATTTATATAAAGTATTTTTGACTCTCAAAATTGACTTTTCTTTTTCATTTTGTTACAAGGTTGTAACAAATCCTATAAATGGTTGTATTTTTTGTAAAGTTATTGTCATATGCTTACAAAAATGGTATAATATCAACCAAGAAGAATTGAGAGGAATAATAGTGGAAAGCAGTTTTGATATAGTCGCATTTTTGGAAAGAGCTGTTGCAATTGGAGCTTCAGATATTCATCTCGCGGTAAATGAATACCCTGCAATAAGAAAAGATGGTAAAATTATAAAGATTAACATGCCAATGTTAACGGAAACTGATATTGATGAAGCTCTTAGCGCAATTCTTCCTGCAAGTGTAAATAATAATCATCTTGATAGTGTCTATGATTTGGACTTTGCGTACGAAATCCTCGGTTGTTCACGTTTCCGTGTGAATTTAAGCAGACAGCTTGGTAGATATTCACTTGTCATAAGAACTATTCCTTATGAAATTAAAAATGTAGCTGAATTGCATCTTCCAAAAGCTATTGAACAATTTTCAAATCAGAATAACGGTCTTGTTCTTATTACAGGCCCGACTGGAAGTGGTAAGTCAACTACTATTGCCGCGTTGATTGACTATATCAACCTCAATTATCCTAAACATATTATTACAATTGAAGACCCTGTTGAATTTATTTTCAGCAACCGCAAGTCAATAGTTTCCCAGCGCCAAATAGGAATTGATACTCCATCATTTCCGGATGGTATTAAATATGCTTTAAGACAAGACCCCGATGTTATATTTATCGGTGAAATCCGTGACAGAGAAACCATTGTGAGTGCACTGAAAGCTGCTGAAACCGGTCACCTTGTCTTTGCAACAATCCATACTAACGATGCTGTTCAGACCGTAAACAGAATTGTAAATATGTTTGAACCGTCTGACAGACAATTTGTTCGGGCTCAAATTGCCCAAATTCTTAGAGGTACAATTTCTCAAAGGCTCGTTCCGCTTCAGGATTCAATGGGCAGACGTCCAGCTTGCGAACTTCTGGTTGTGACTTCTACTGTCAAAGACTTCATTGAAAAAGATAAACTTGAAGAGGTTTATGACCTTGTTAAAAAAGGCTCTTTCAACAACATGATTACAATGAACATGTCTTTGTATTCTTTATATACTGAAGGTTTTGTTACAGAAGAGACTGCATTGGAATATTCTGATGATAAAAATGAACTCAGACAGATGTTCCGCGGAGTATTCCAGGGAACAGCTCCCGGAAACAGGGATAAACAATAGAATGAATAATTTTGTAACAGATGCCATTAATCTTAAGTCTTATAACTTAAGTGAGGCTGATAAAATTATTGTTATGTATTCTCGCGAGAAAGGTCTTATCCGCGGTGTTGCAAAAGGTGTAAAAAAGCCGAAAAGCAAACTTGGCGCCCGCATGGATTTGCTTGTTGCAAATAAACTTATGCTTTATAAGGGTAAGAATTTAGATACTATTTGCCAGGCTGAGGCTTTGAATACTTTCACCAAAACGCGGCAGAATATGGATAAAATCTTCTACTCTCTTTATATAAGCGAGGTTGTGACAAATTTTGGTGTTGAAGATGACCCGTGTTCAAATGAAATTTTTGAACTGCTTTATCAGACTCTGGACTGTATTGCAAAATCCTCCGGCAAGATAGAAGTTATGATTGCTGTTTTGAAATTTCAGCTTAAAATGATGGCTTTGTCCGGTTTGGGCATTGAGCTGAACACTTGCCTAAAATGCGGATGCGAAATTAAAAATGACAATATGTATTTTTCATCCAATCGTGGTGGAGTTGTTTGCAAAAACTGCAGTGATATTTCTGCGGGTTATGTACTTATGCACAGTAAAATAAGAGATTTTCTTAAAGAATTGGAGATAACAGACTTTTTTGACCACAGTTCTTATGAAGAAAAGGCAACAGAAAAGATTTGTACTGTTTGCTTTGAACTTTTGAAGGGCTACATTAATCTTCATTCTCCACGCAGGTTTAATTCAACTGAAATTCTGCAAGAAATAAGTTAGAGAATTTATCTGCTTAAAGATTTGTTTCTTGACTGGGAATTGGCTAAACGCGGGAAGCTGTCTTTGAATAAAGAAAATTCGCCGCAAGAATAGCTTACCGGCTGATGAATATGTTTTTCTGCTGCATTAACTTATAGTTGATGAGCAACAGGAGAAAAAAATGAAGAGAATTGTATTATTACTGGTATTACTCTTAATCAGTTCAAACGCATATACAGAAGCAAGAGTTATCAGAACTTATCGGCCAATTCCATACAACAGAGGATTTAATCCTTTTGTGCGGCCGTCTTCGTCGTATTTTGGTGTAGGCCGATATAATTTCAATAACGGGTATTACGGCAATTACTACAACAGATATAGCAACTACAATAATAATTGGAGGAATAGCCGTTATTATTATCCTACACGCTATTATAACAACAATTATCCGAGGCCGACTTATAACAATTACTATAGACCTCAGAATGTAAATGCTTTTGACAAGTTTCATAATCTAAACAGATCGATTCACCGTTATAACTCTTCACCAACAAGAGTTTACAGGCTTAATCGTTCTGATATTGCAAGTAATATAAAACCAGTGTCTTATACAACTAATGCGAACCAAAAAGACCCCAGGCTTTCTCTTGTGGAGAAAAATATATATGGCAAATCTTTTGACCATCAAGAGATAAATCTACGCCTTAACAGGCTTGAAAAATCAATGTTTAATAAAACTTACCCTTCTCTTAGTAATGAAGAAAGAATTGAAAATCTTTTTGTAAATTATAATAAAGAGCTTCAAAATGCAATTCCACAAGAATTGTCTGAACTTGAAAAAAATGTTTTTAAAAAGACTTACGAAAAAGAAGATGACTTGAGCAGGGTTTCCCGCCTTGAAGCCCAGGTTCTCGGCGCAATCCAGCAGGGAAATCTAAATAAGCGCGTAGATGTATTAAAAGATGCAATAGCTTCTTCACAATATTCTTCTCCATACGGAACCTGCTATGGAGGCTACATGCCTCCAATGAATACCAATAAAGGTATAAAAAATACTCTAAGCCGTCTGGGCGATATGTTCGGTATGGGCTGCCCGACCGGCTTTTCCCCGCAAATTCCTCCGTATGATACTTATCATTTTGACATGCAAGATGGCGGAAATTCAGAGTTTTACAGAGACAATTACGGTTATTACTATAATAATACCAACCGCGCTACAGGTACCGGAATCCAAATTCTTGACTAAAAGAAAATTTTCATTAAATTAATATCATACAAATAGATGTTTGCTACACTTTTAAAATAAAAGATAATCATATTAAGAAAGTGTAGCAAATGCCTTTTAGATACCGACTGCAAAAAGTACTTGACTTCAGAATCCGAAAAAAAGAAGAACAGCTTATGGTTGTTCAAAAGGCTCAGCAAGAAGTATTTATTGCAGAAGAAAATATCCGGAAAAATAACGAAGAAATCCGTCAAACGCAGATAAATATGCGTCAGGCTGACCCGATGATGTATGAGACCTACGACAATTATCTTATATTCCTTTGGGACAAGGCGGAAAAGCTTGAACAGATTCGTGCGGAAGCACAAAAAGTTCTGGATATGGAAAAGGCAAAACTCGTAAAACTGGAACAGGCTGTAAAGGTTTTGGAAAAACACAAAGAGAAGAACCGCGAGGCCTATCTGGAGGAAGAGAAAAAAGCAGAATTAAAACAATTTTCAGAACTCGGAGTCCAGAGATTCTTCAACCAGTCAAAAGAACGGCAGGAAGAAGAAGACCGGGAAATTCTAAAACAGTTGGAACAACTGGAGGAAGGTTTATAAAATGAATATTGATACATCAAGCTTAACGCAAAATAACGAGATGGCAAATTATCTGGCCTCCTCCCAAACTTTCAGGACGAACACAGGTAATACTGCTTTTAAATCCCAGTTTAATTCTTTGTCTGAGGTGTCTGAGACAAAAACAACCCAGCCTTCTTCTGAAAAATCAGAAACGAAAACAGAGAAAGCTGATGAAACTAAATCAAAAGAAACCTCTCCTAAAGAGGAGGAAACAAAAGTTTCTGCAAAAAACGAAGAAAAGGCTGAAAAAACCGAACAGAAGCAAGAGAATACAGTAAAAGAAGAAACTAAAGAACAGCAAGGCCAGCAAAATGCCAATCAGCAAAACAGCCAGCAGCACAATCAAGAAAATCAGCTTTTATCAGAGGAAATCGCACAGATGTTGAAAATTAATGCTGCATCAAAATTGGGTGATGTAAATTCTATTCAGAATTTGACTTTTACCTCTGAAATAAGCAAAGACGTTTATACAGGCAAACCGGCATTAGATTACAGTACAATATCAATGAGCGATGATGACGCGCAGTTTTTTGTAAACCTTGTGACAAAGACTGATATGTCAATGCAAAGCATCGCATCTGAATTTCAAAAGTCGCTTGATGTTTCAAAAGTTCAAAATGTTCATAAAACTGCTAAAGTTTCATCTGCCCTGATGGAAGCCTTATCAGAATCGATGAAAACCAATAAAGCTTTCAGAATAGATTTTGATAAAGATGTTTCTGTTGTTATGCGGGTTGATAAAAATGGAAATCTTAATGCAAACTTCATTCCCGGAGACAAAGCTGTGGAAGCCTATTTGAGAAATAATATCTCTTACCTTAAGCAGCGATTTGACGAGCAGGATTTGCCATATAATGAATTAACCTACAGCAGGCATCGCAACCAAGAGCAGAATGAAAAACGCAACAACAAGGAGAAAGACAATGAATGATTCCTACACAACCGCGCTAAATACCCAGAAATCAACGCAAAACTGGATGGATGTTATTGCGCATAACATGACAAATATTTATACGCCGGGTTTCAGAGAACAGCAGGTAAATTTCAAAACCTTTCTCGGCGGAGCAATAGCCGATGACTATGATAAAAAAACAGGTCAGGGAAAATCAACTCCTGGTACCTCAAATGATAACCTGTTTCTTGAAGGCAAAGGCTTTTTCTTAACAAAAACTGCAGAAGGCAAAAGTGTTTATACTCGTTTAGGTGAGTTTAAATTTGACGGCGAGGGAGTTTACAGAGCTAAAAACGGTAATACTGTCCAGGGCTACATTTTGAATGACAAAGGCGAGATTATGCAAGGTACAAAATCCGTATCTCAGGATTTGTATGAGCAAACTGCTTTGAAAGGCGGTTCGCTTGACATTCCGACAACAAATATCAAAATGTGGATTGACCCTGCTAATGGCAAGTATCTTGGCAAGTACGACGATTACGAAATAAAAGAAGACGGAACAATTTACGGAAAAGCTGACGGAGGCAAAAGAACCGTTCCGCTCTATCGTGTGACAACACGTAATTTCCATAATGCAGCAGCTTTGTATGAAATTAAGGAAGGCTATTTTATTGAAACGGAAGCCTCCGGCAAACCGCTTCTTGGGGTAGGTCAAATACGTTCAGGACTTTTGGAAATGTCAAATGCTGACTTTAAAGGTAATATTTCGTATTTCCAGATGGCGAAACTTCAGATGGAAATTTCAAATAAACTTGTTTCTACAAATAAAGAGCTCTTAGAAGAAGCTTTGAGACTTGTTGGAAACTAATTTTTCAATATACTAATAAATTAAACTCCATTTTACAAAGGAACTTTATTTCTAAGTTCCTTTTGCTTTATTTAGGTGTTTTTAAAAGGGTTTCTTGTATTTGTTCAAGTATTTTTATTATTTCTTCTGACAAATCCTCTTTGCCTGAAATATTAATTTTCACCAGATTCGCAAACTCTGATTTTTTAAACTCATGAAGGCCTCGATGCTTGAAAATCTCTTCAAGCTTTTTGACTGTAGGAAGGTTTTCCTCCAAAATGTTTAAATCCACAAGAGAAATATTTTCAAAAGCATAATTTAAGGTTCTTTCAAGTAAATTTCGCGTCAGCAAATCCTCAAACTCTCCGCAATTCAATATGTAAACTCTATCGCAAGAACGTAATTTTGAATTAATTAAATTAAGATTTTCTGAAGCATCTTTATCCAAAAGCACAAATATCGGCAGTTTTAGTATTTCTGACAATTGGTAATATGTTTTTACAACCTGATTTTTGCCGCCTGCTGAAATTATATGAATACCTTTTTTCTCAAAATCTTCCCCGTAAATCCGCGCAAATTCAGGCAACAGTGTTTCTTCAGTTATTCCTTCGCAAATAATAACTTTTTCTACCGGAAAATGAAGTGACTTTTCTTCGCGTAAAGAAATTATTTCACCGGTTGAATTTAATTCTTTTAGCCAGAGAAGATTTTTAACTTCATTTTCTGATAAAAGTGTTAAAAACCCTTTGTAATTAATTCTATTTTTGAGTAATTGCTCTGTTTCAGGACTGATTACGAAAACAGATTTTTCATAATCATAAAGTCTCTGGTTTATAAGTAAATCCCCGTCAGACTTGATATTTAGCGTTTCCAGAGAGAAATTAATAATTTTTTCTGCCAGTTCTCTTAAAATCGAATAATCAAGTTCATCGAGTTCTGATTTTTTGAACTTCGGAGCAATCAAATTGTTTGTGATAATATCTTTAAAAACCCTCAAATACTTGGTTTCTGTGTTTTTAAACCTTGTGAGTCTGTCAATTGAAATTTTAAGCTGGTCTATTGTGAGCGGTTTTATTTTAATCTTTTCCAATATTTCCTCATTGTTACATTTGTTAACTATTTTCTTTCTCCACTGGCAATTTTTTTGAGTTATTGTTGTTTATATAAATAAGTGGAGTGAAAATAGTGTATTCAGTAGGTGTAAATTCTCGACAATATAATTATAACACAACAGAGCGTGTTAAGACTTCAGCGGTGAAAAAAACTTCCGCTCAGCCGGAGGGTGCTTCTTGTTCTTATGTTTCAAATCCTATAATTAATACAATTCCGTTTAATCCCTCCTTTACTGCTTCTGCGCTTCGAACCAGAATGAACAGTCAGGAGGAAAAGAATAAATATAATACAATTCTTTCAAATCTTGATAAAACCTCTAAAAAACAGATGAAGGAACTTTTAAAATCTGGCATTCTGTTAAATTCGAATTCTAATGACAAATCTACAGTGCTTGATAACTTATATAAAATCGCAACAAAAGAACGCGCAAACGGACTTCCTAAAGAGATTATTCTTAAAGATACAATAACTACGCTTGCAGATCCGCATGTTATAACCCAGCAATTTGGCGATATACCCAAAGAAATGAAAAGCGAACTAATCGATACTTACATGTCTGACCATAAAATGGATAAGGATAAACTTATTCCGCGAAAACTTGCACAGCTTGATATTGATGTTGAACATTCGGGAACCTGTGTTGCTTCAAGTATTGAATTTAATCTTGCAAAGAAAATGCCTTCTGAATTTGCCAGATTTGTTGAAGGCATAACTTCACCCAGAATGGCCGTTGATAAAACAATCCAGCTTAAAAACCTTACTGATAACACTCTTGACTCAATCTGGCTTTTAAATGCTTTTGAAGTTCCTTATAAAATGGATGATTTTAATCAGGCTCATTTAACCTTTGCACCTGATAAAAATGCATATATCAGAGCAAAAATCCAGGTTGCAAACCGTGACGGAAATGAGCGGTCTGTTGTAGATGCTTTAATGCAGGGAACCTTAATGCAAATTGGGTCTCAACAGACTTATGATTCTCTGAGCGACAAGCGCAAAGGAAAATTTAACCAAAATGACAAAGGCTTGATTGAATTTGAAAAAACATTTACAGAGTCAGTAGTAGAAGATAAAAACAAGATTTCAGTAACATACCAGACCGTAGACGATAACGCAAGATTGATTGGCTATGAGACAGATTTTGATACTATGAAACGCCAGATTTCTGATGCCTTGAAGCTTGGTGAAAACGTTATTATCGGATATACACAAATTAATCCTGACAACGAAATCATTAACGGTCATGAAATAACAATAATCGGTGAAAAGTATGATAAAGACGGAAAATTAATTTATATCTGCAATGACACAGATGATGACATTCCAAATGCGGTAGAATACAGTGCAGAATATTTACTTCCTAAAATTCACCATGCCGGCCTGCCTCAGGAGGTTGTGAAAGACGATGTAAAACTTGTAGAAAATTGGGTTGAAGGTTTTAACAGCTTTAACCAGATGCGAAAAAAAGCCGCAGAGCAGCAAAATGAAAAGAATGCCGCTTAAAGCTTTGTAACAAAAACTTTAAATAAAAGCAATTTTTATTTTGACAAACGTTTAAACTATCAGAAAACAGGTTAGTGAAATGAATAATTACAACATATATCCAAAAATAAATTTCTTAAGTCAGCATTTGTCAAAGTCTCAGCAAATGCCTCAGGCAGATTCAGACAAAAAGAAGCAGGCTCCGATAAAAACAAGCATTTTTTATATGAACGATATTCATGGGCAAAATATTAGAATGGAACGTTTAGTGAATGCTGTAAATCAATTTGACAGTTTTACACCTGAGGGAACTGATAAAATGAAATTCGCATCTGGGGATATAATGCTAGGTGAAGATGAAAAACAAATTAAAGTTGCTAATAACTTTTTAAATTTGGCAGGAATCATGGCTACAGTTATGGGAAATCATGAATGTGATATGCCTACAGAACAATTTGCTAAATTGATTGCAGATAAGAAATATAAATTTTTAGGATTAAATATAAATCCGTCTAAAGACAACCCAATCAGTAAATGTATAGAAAAATCTTATATTCAAGAAATTAACGGACACAAATACGGTATTATAGGATTAGTACCACATGATTTGGCACTTCATGTGAAGTTACAGGAACATCTTCCCGATTTGCATATAGAATCTGATTTTAATAAAACAATCGAGGCTGTTCAAAATGAAGTTGACAAGTTTAAAAAACAAGGGATAAATAAAATTATTGTACTTTCTCATTCCGGATATAAGCAGGAAGTTAAACTAGCTAAACAAGTTAAAGGCATTGATATTATTCTTGGTGCCCATACACACAACTTGCTTGAAGGTATTGAAGAAAATAAAAATTTGTTCTATTCGCCTTCAGGTGAACCTGTCGTAATTACTCAGGCAGGACGTGATGGTAAGAACTTCGGTGTTTTAAATGTAGAATTTAATGATGATGGTGTTATAACAAAAGCACAAAACAACATAGGCAAAACTGAAGCTTACGGCAGAAGCATGATTGCACGAAAAGAATTTGAAAATGTTTTAGGAAAAGCTGAGGTTGTTGGAAAAATAGCCTCATGCGAAAAATTTCCTGAAGATATGTATTTACAAGAAAACGCGCATTGTGATTTTATGATAGATGCGATGCGTGATGTTTTAGGTACTGATATAGCTCTTATGAATGCCGCTAACATCCGGGGACAGTTTGAAGCTGGGCGTGTCGATACAAGAGATTTGGCTGTCATATCTCCATTTGCTAATAAAGTTTTAGTTGTAGATTTGCCTGAAGATGAAATTGTACATGCAATCAAGAGACGCGTTGAAAACAGTACAAAATCAACTTCACACAGACCGGGCATTGTACAGGTATCAGGCTTGAAATATTCTTTTAATAATAAAGGTGAACTGTTATCAATGTCATTTATAGATAAGAATAATAATGAAACTCCAATTGATATTAAAAATCCTAGAAAAGATAAATTTTATTCAGTTTCAACTGATGACTTCTGTCTTATTAGCGAAGACGGAGGCTTAGGGTTAGCACACAGATTGAAAGAAGCTAAGAAAATTTTTGACTACGATAAAGATGTTGTTGTAGCTGAATATATTAAAAAACAAACTTCTCCCATCCATATAAAATCAGATGGACGAATTATTAATGTTGATGTTAAAAATACAAAAACAAGTTAATAATCGTATTGTTCCCGTGAATTCAGGTATTCTTTGACAAAGTTAAGCGAGGACTGCACAATACGGGTTACGCGCGAGGGCGAAAGTCCGATTTGTGTCGCAATGTCTTTTACCTGCATGTTTCTGTAAAATCTGTATTCAACAACAGTTCTTTCTTTTGGCGGAAGCTTTGAAATCGCAGCACGAATCATTCTGCCCATTTCGGTAATTTCAGCCTGTTCGTCAGGTGTTGCATGATTGTCTTTCAAAAAGTCAAAAGGCGAATCATTGTCGCTTGCCGCAGCCGCAAGTCCGTCAATAGACAAAACGGTTTCGTAAATGGTTTCACGAACCTTTGCCTTTTGCATATCCATTCCTTCAACTTCTTCTTCGGGGTCAATCTCATCGTCTGCTTTATGTTTTAATGAGTACCATTTGTAACGTATTCTTAATTCGTTCCGGATTGCCCACCTTACAGCAGTGGCAACATAAGCAGAATTATATCTTTCAAGCTGTTCTGGGGTTTTGTTTTTTATTAGAGCCTGGATTGCAATAATCCCGATTGACAAAAGCTCTTCATACTCAACCATATGAGTCGGAATTCTTCTGTGCTCAACCTTTGCCACCTTCTTTACTATATCAATATATTCTTGTAATTTATTTTTTTCCTGCATAATCATGATTATTTTTTATTATTAGGCTCTTTAGTTATTCTACTCTGATTTCTGTTATTTTTCAAGTTGTAAACAAAAAGTAAAATTTCAGCGATTGCTTTGTAAAGTTCCGGCGGAATTTGATGGTTTAAATCTACCATTTTAAACAGTGCTCTTGCGACCGGTGCGTTTTCAATAACGGGGATATTATGCTCGCGCGCAATATTTATAATCTTTTTTGCTATAAGCTCTGTGCCTTTGGCAATCAGCATCGGCGAATCCATTTCTTCAGCTTTGTATTTGAGTGCACAGGCGATATGCGTAGGGTTTGTAACAACAAAATCCGCATCCGGCACCGCGTCCATCATCCCGCGCTGAAGCATTTGCATACGGCGCTGGCGTAGTGCAGCTTTAACATTCGGGTCGCCTTCGGTGTTTTTATATTCGTCTTTAATTTCTTTAAAAGACATTTTCTGGTCTTTTAAGAACTTCCATTTTGTAACGCCGTAGTCGGCGGCTGCAATTACAAGAAAGGCAATGCAGGCTTTGAAAATAAATTCTGTAATAAGCTTCCCGAATTCAATCATGACTGCGAAGTTGTTGTCAATTGCCGCAAGCATAAGAATATTTTCTATGTGCGCCATATAAACTGTCCAGCCTATATAACCCAAAAGCACAACTTTTACGATATTTTTAAAAAGTTCAAACAGGGTTTTAATGGACATGATGTTTTTGAAATATTTTGTCGGATTAAGTTTATCGAGTTTAGGCGCCAGTGGTGCAGTTGCAACAAGCGGCCCAACCTGAATGAAATCTGCTAGAATTGCAACCAGCCAAGCCAAAAACAAGATTGGTCCTATAATTAAAACGGCAGTTTTTACAGTTACAGTAAAAATATATGTTAATCCGATTTTTTCTACATGCGCGTTTGGAATTTGTTCATACAAAAGCGTAAATAATTGTGCAATCTGATCCCATATAAAAGGCGCAAGTCCTACAATTGCAGTAAATAGAATAAGCAGCGAAACTGCAGTTGAAAAATCTTTGGATTTTACAACCTGTCCTTCTTTGCGCGCCTGTTCAAGTTTTCGGGGCGTCGCGTCAAACTGTTTATCTTCATCACCCATAGTTCTTCCTTATATTAATAAATATTATAGCATGGTCAAGATTGTTATAATTGCATATACATTAAAAATTTGGTATAATATAAATGAAAAGATATATAGGAGGATTAAATAACATGAAAAGTGCGACTATGACTGAGTTTTCGGGGGGGGGGGGCTTCCAATAAAACTGTCCTCCAAGGGTTTACTCTTGCCGAAGTCCTTATAACTCTGGGTGTTATTGGTATTGTCGCTGCAATGACTTTGCCTGCACTGATTACGCGTAATCAGAATAAAGCGCTTGAGGCGTCCTTAAAGAAAAATTATGCTGTAATTCAGCACGCGCTTGATATGTATCAAGCAGAACATGGTGAAAGATTAACTCGTAAAATTTTGACGTCACGCGCCGGTGGTGTAACTTTGTACACAGAAATAAAACCCTATTTTAAAATAATTCATGACTGTGGACAAACAGGTTCACAGGCAAAAGGGTGTATTCCATACTATGGTAATCCTGGCAACGATGAGCGTAATTCTAAAACCTACATGACTTTTAATAAAACTCCATTAACACGTTTATCCTTATTTGACGATGGACAATTTATTTTAAATGATGGAAGCCTGATAATGATTGAAAACCCTAATGAAACAAGCGATTTATATATAAGCGTTGATGTAAACGGATATCGTAAAAATCCTAACCGTTGGGGGCATGATCTTTTTACATTCCAGCTAATGGATGATGGAAGACTTTTGCCTATGGGGGCGCCCTATACTAGATTCGCTGTAAAGAGCAGTACCTGTTCTGTCTCATCCGTGAACGAATTTAACGGCGTAGGGTGTACATATTATGCATTAACCGAAAAGGATTATTTCAACAATTTACCAAGGTAAAACCTTTTGTGGTGCATAATTTTTATTGCAAAACGTGTATTGCCGGTTGTAAAGAAATTTACGATGCGATAATTTTTACACCGCTGCTGGTACCGAGCCGTTCTGCGCCGGCTTCAAGCATTTTTAACGCGGTTTCTTTGTCGCGAATTCCGCCTGATGCTTTTACACACAAGCCATGAGGGGAGACAGTTTCATACATTAATTTCACATCTTCAACTTTTGCGCCAACTCCATTTTTTACAAAGCCTGTTGATGTTTTAACAAAATCGGCTTTGGCTTGCACACAAATTTCACAGGCCTTTTTAATCTCGTCTTTGTCAAGCAAATCTGTTTCCAAAATTACTTTTAACGGTTTATCTTTGCAAAAAGCTTTAACTGTTTCAATATCTTTTTTTACAAATTCGTAGTCTTTGTTTTTGAGTGCAGTAACATTTATTACCATATCAATTTCGTCAGCCCCGTCTTCTATTGCTTGTTGGGTTTCGTAAGCCTTTACCTGACTCTTATTTGCTCCAAGCGGAAATCCTACAACAGTAACGATTTTGATGTTACTTCCGGCAAGATGCTCTTTTGCAAGCTTGACATACAATGGATTTACACAAACTCCGAGAAAGTTGTATTTTTTTGCTTCGTCAAACAGTTTGATAAAATCTTCGTATTTCGCGTCTTGTTTTAAAAGGGTATGTTCTATATGTTTGTTTAAATTCTCCATAATTTCTCCTCCTGCCGTGGGTTTATAAAATATTTTCTAAAATTTTTACTGTTGAATAGGATTTGTTAAGCGTAAAAAAGTGTAATCCTTTAACTTTTTTATCTAGCAGCGCCTGGCATTGAGCTGTTGCAAATTCTATTCCTAATTCTTTCATATAAGCTTTGTTGTCGGAATGTTTTTCAAGTTTTTCTTTAAAGGTTTTTGGTATTGTAATTCTTGCGAGTTTTGTCATTTTTAAAAGCTGCTGATTGCTTATAACAGGCATTATTCCCGGAATTACAGGGACATTAATCCCTGCTTTTTGTGCGTGTTCGCAAAATTGGAAATACTTTTCATTGTCAAAAAACATTTGGGTTATAATAACTTCTGCGCCTGCGTCGACTTTTTGTTTTAAATATTTTATATCATCTTCAACAGAAGCGCTTTCTAGGTGAGTTTCCGGGTATCCTGCAACAGCTATTGAAAAATCTGTTTTCTTTTTTAAATATTCAACGAGTTCGTTTGCATGACAAAAATCAGTGCAGATTTTTTTAATTTCCTGCGGAATATCACCACGAAGAGCCAGAATGTTTTCAATGCCAGCGGATTTTAAGAATTCAAGATTTTCTTCAATAAAACTTTTGCCGCTGCACATGCAGGTAAAATGCGGCATTACATCAGCTTTTAAGTCTATTTTTAAGGCTTTTAAAACTTTTTTGTAGTTTTCGTTATTTTTGCCGCCGGCGCCGTATGTGAGTGAAATGAACTGCGGTTTGCAATTCATCATAAGCTTTATTTCAGAATAAAGCTCTTGAATTTTTTCATCATTCTCCGGTGGAAAGACTTCAAAGGAAATGACAGGTTTATCTGAATTGTAAATTTCGCATAATTTCATATTTATTAAAACTCATAGTTTGGAATTTCAAACTTTTCATTGTTTGCATCTTTCTCTACGAATTCAAGATAATATTTCATAGCTTTTTCCTTGGAAGAGTTGTAGAATTCATTATCAATGAATTTTTTATGAAGTTCTGTTCTGTAGCCGCTGTAATTTCCGAGATTTGCTGCGTATAGTTCCAAAACCTGCTTGTCCAATCCGCCGCCGTATGCCTTTGTCTTAGCGTCAGTGCCGGAGGGTCTGATTTCAATGAATTTGTCCGTGAATTCCAGATACGTTCCGTCGCCTACAAATTTAATTGATTGAAGATTGTCAAAACTTAGACTTTTGAAGGAATCGTTTAAAACTTCTTTCACATTATCAAGTGTCATTTTACCTTCTTTTACTGCAATTGCCATGGAAAGGTAAAATAAATCATTTTCGGTTCTTTTCTTTTCACCTTCTGCTTTTGCAAGCTTAAGTTTTTCAATATCTGGTTCGGATTCATTGTAATATGCAATATCAATTCTGGTGTCAAAACGGCCTTTGATATTGCATTCTTCAAAAATTTGAACAAGATATCTTGAAAGTGAAATATCTTTAAGCTGTGAAATTAATGCAGATGCAACAATAATTGCTTCGGTGGCGCTTTTTTCGCGCATTGCAATTGCAAATCTTCCGGCTTTTGATTTTATCAAATCTTCGGTTCCCATAATCATACCGCCGCTTTCTTCACCTGCAAAAATCAGGCGCGGATTTACACCGAGATTAATTGCATTTGAGAATACATCATCAATTATTACTTCTTTTTCCGGATTGTTTTTAAGCTTAAGTTCGACTTTTTTCATTATGTTTGCAATTTCTTTGAAGCCTACTGGAACATTGACGACTTTTACACCCTGATGTTTTGCCCATTCATCCCAGCTTAGAGCAGAAGCCGTGGTTTTAATCATAAACCGCGGATGGTTTTTCCACATCCCTTGTGCTTTTAATTGTTTAGCCTGGAAATCCATTAGCATTAAAAATGCCTGGTTCGCGGTGAAGATAGTCAGAATTGAGCGTTCATCAAGTTTTATATAATCAATTCCGGCTTCTTCAAGCTTTGGAATTCTTAAAATGCTTTCTTTTTGCGCAATTGTGAGTCTGTCGTGGTCCGGGTCGGTTATCAAAACTGTTGTAAGATAAGGATAATCTTTTAATTTTTCTGCATAATGCATTGTTTCGATAACAGGGAAGTATTTTTCACCGTTTGGGCGTTTTGACAGTACTGTTGCGTCAACAGAATAATCGTAAAAAGCTTTTTCACCCTGTGGTGTATGATCGTATTTACCGATTGAATGGAAAAACGGGTCTTCTTCAGTATTAAACCAAGCATATTTTTCTGAAATATCAAGTTTTTTCAAAACGCGGCTTAAAGTTCTGTAAGCCGAACCGCCTACATTTTCAATGATAATTTTTTCATTATGTTCTTTTATCAAATTTAGATTTGACTTTTGAGCGACGCCGGATTTCAAATATTCAACATATAAATCAGTGCCGTCTTCGAGTTTTTTCATGATGGTTTCATCAATTAGAGAATTATCAGAGGCGGCAATTTTAATTTCATATTTACCGTTCTTTTCGGTTTCATCAAAAATTTCCTGAATTTTATCAACGAATTCAAGGCTTTCTTCTGGCAAATACTGGCTGCCTTGAGAATTTAAGTCTTTTGTTGCGTTTTTGACAGAAATTCCATGACTTGAAGTTATGTATTCGCCGCCAAGTAGGTCAAGTTTGAAAGCCAAAAATGACGCAAGCCAGATTGGAATGGTTTTTCTTCCTTCTGGGAGAAGAGTCTTAATGCCTTGTGCAGCCTGAATTCTTGCAATTGCTTCAAGGTACAAATCTGAATTGTATCTGACTTCACGGCCTGCAATTTTTAGGATTTTTTTATCTGAATATTTTTCTTTTGCAACAAGAGCTTTTGCCAAAGTCGCAAGAACAATTCCAACAAGATTAATTGGAAATCTTGTGTCCTGCGGATATAAAATGTTTTGAGGACCGCGAATTCCTGCGGTCGAAACTTTTGCTTCTTTGGCATAGTTTGCAAACCATTCATTTAAATTCAAACCTTCAGGATTTTTATCAGCATCATAAGGAGCAAGATGTTCTTTCTTTAATATAAAGGTAAATTCTTTTTTATTATCAAAATCCATAAGTTTAAGGTTTTTGACATAATCAGGTGTCTTTTCATAGACACTTGCAAAAAGTTCATTTTCAAGTTCATTTTTTGATTTTTTCAATCCTGACATACTCTCTCCTTATTAAATCTCTGTGTTTTTATTATATAAAAAAAATAACTGTTGTTCAATATTTATTTTGGTATATAATGTTTATAATGGAGTGTATCAAATATGAGTAAAGAAAAAAAGAACTACGCCAAAAGATCTGCTGAATCCTTCAATAAATTCAGATCATTTTTTCAAATACTTGTATGTAAATATTTTTATATGATCAGGTTCAAGCTTGTGTACCGTTTGAAGGTTGAAGGTCTTGAAAATGTTCCAAAGGATAATGAATATATTGTCTGTCCTAATCATCTTTCAACGCTTGATCCTCCGCTTATGTGCGGTGTATTGCCAAGAAGAATTGCTTTTATGGCAAAACAGGAATTGTTTGATATAAGATTTTTGAGATGGTGGATTGATTGGCTCGGCGCGATTGCTGTAAATCGCGAAAGTCTCGGCCCTTCTACTATTAAAACAGTTATGAATATCAAAAAAAGTAAATGGGTTTTTGGTATTTTTCCTCAGGGAACAAGAGGGTTACCCGGAACTATTTCCGGTGTAACTAAGGGGTTTGCAGGATTGGCAAAAATTACAAAATGTGCAATTCTACCTGTTGGGATTACTGGAACTGAAGAGGTTAAACGACTTCCGTTTTCCGGTAAAATTGTTGTTAAAGTAGGAAAACCTATTCCGTATAGCGATGATGTTGAAGGCATGGTTTCTCAGTGGATTGATTCAATTCAGAAATTAACAGGTTACAAGTATGTTCAACCTGAAATTAAGAATTAAGGAGTAATGAAAGTATGACCGCAAAACAAAGAAATTATAACAGACGTTATCCATATGAATATAATATCTTCAGAACTTTGTTTTACATGGGGTTTTTGTATGTAGTCGTAATTCCCTTTATGAAAGTATTCTATAACTATGAGATAACCGGTAAAGAAAATTTGCCGACCAAAGCAAAAAGCGGAAAATTTATTTATACGGCAAATCATGTTTCAATTTTTGACCCGCCGATGGTTTCTATGGCCGCAATGAGGCCTATTGCATATATGGCTAAAAAAGAGCTTTTTGTAGACAGTGAAAAATTAAGCTGGCTTGTAAAAAGATTAGGTGCATTCGCTGTTGACAGAACTAAGCCTGAAATCGCTACTTTTAAAACAGTTCGTGATATTCTTGCAACAAGCTGGTCGCTCGGAGTTTTTCCTCAAGGTGGCATAAGACCTTACGGGAAGCTTGATGAAGTAAAAAAAGGTTTTGTTGTAATTGCAAAAAATGCTAAAGCTGATATTGTTCCTGTTGGAATTGAAGGCTTTGATGGATACCCGAAATTAAAGCCTTTCACAAGACGCAATGTAAAACTTCACATAGGAAAACCGATTTCGTATCAACTTCCAGAGGATGAAATCATTTATCAGTGGGGTGAACAAATATCAAAACTTGCAGGTTATGAAAACTGTCTTCCTGTTCCGGCAAGCCGCCAGTCAGTAAAAGAAACTGTAAATACATAATATTGTTCAGTTGTTTTAAGTAAGATTTATTTTATTTGCAAAAAGACCTTTAAGAAATTTTCTCAAAGGTCTTTTCGCTTTTTATTTAAAGAAAGGAATTTGATTTATTATGCTGCTTGGGCAGGAGCTTGAGCATTAGGTGTCATTTCAACTTTTTTTGCTTCAGGTTTTACTTCTTCTGCCATTTTATTTAATTTGTCAAGTGCTGCTGTTGCTGCTTCCTGAACATTTTTGTCCTGATCGTTCTTTGCAATTGTGAATAATGTATTCAAATCAGCTTTGTATTCAGGCTGCTGGATGTATGATAATGCTTCAATAGCTGAAGTTCTTACCATCGGGTTCGGGTTGTTTTTCAACTGTTCAACAATTGTTACTGCACCCGGCAATTCTGTTAGAGGAACTGAAGTGTTGGTTAATTTGGCAACTTCCTCTGAGTAGAGTTTCTGCAAGATAGCTGTTGTGAACATTGCATAGCTTTTATTTCTTTCAGCTTGTTCCATCGGTGTGATTGTAGTAGCTAAAGTTTTTTCAGCGTCTGTCATTTGTTCATTTTTGATTAATTTTTGTCTTGCTGCGATTTGTTCTTGTGTCGGACCTGTGAGTTTTGAAGAGTCCGCATTAATAATATTATTTAATGTATCCATTACTTTAACATCAAGTAATTCAGTAGCTTTTTGCGGATTGTCTTTAACCATGTTTGCTATTTCTTCCATAGCTGAAGCTTGAACTTCATAATCAGGGTTTGCTAATTTTGAAATGAATGCATTTAAATCAACTTGCGGTTCTAACGGTGCCGAAGGTTCAATTTCTGGTTTTTTAGCATCGCTTACTTCAGTTTTTTCTGCAGGTTTTTCGGTGACTACAGGCTGCGGAACATTAACCGGAGCTGCTGCAACTTCAGCAGCAGGAGCTTGAGCCTGCGGAGCTTGAGGAGCTTGAGGAGTTTGTGGAAGTGCTGCCGGAGCTTGTTCTGTTACCTGAGGCGGGATTACAACCGGCTGCTGTGCAGGCATATAATACGGTTGAATCGGAGCTTGCGGGTATTGATATACCGGAGCTTGCGGATACTGATAGTAAGGCATTGTCGGCTGTGCATATTGTGCTGTTTGAGGTGCTGCTTGTGCAACTCCAGGTGCTATAACAGATGGGTTGTGTACATCAATTTTAACAGCATTGTAACTTTGAGGCTGTTGAGGTTGTATAGCCTGCATGTAAGGGTTGGGGAGATTTGGAATTTGCATCATCTTATCATTTCCTTTCAATAAATAATTTTGTCTTATTCCTATTCTACTGTTTAAATATCCCTGAATAAAATAAATTGCTAAATCTAAAGATATTTTTAATAATTCTTAACATAATCATACCAAAAACATTAAGACGTGAGGGTTTCGGCTGGTAAAAAATTTACAATACGCTTAATATATTATACTATTTTGTATGTTGCGGATTATTTATGATATTATATTAGGTGAGTTGTATATGTTTAAGACATAAATTACGAGGCCGGCTTTTATGATACTCAATAAAAAAGAAACAAAATCAATCCGTTCAGCTTTCGGGAAAACCCTTGAAGCATTAGGGCATACAAATCCTAATATTATAGTTATGGATGCGGATTTGGCATGCTCGACACAAACCCAGTTTTTTGCAAAGTCCTTTCCTGAAAGATTTTTTGACTGTGGTATTGCTGAGCAGGATATGATTGCAACCGCGGCAGGCCTTGCTTCTGCCGGTAAAATTCCGTTTGTTGCAAGTTTTGCAATGTTTGTAACAGGCCGTACGTATGACCAGATTAGAAATTCCGTTTGCTATCCTGAATTCAATGTGAAAATTGTAGGAACTCACGGCGGAGTTACAGTTGGAGAAGACGGAGCAAGCCATCAGGCTTTGGAGGATGTTTCTTTAATGCGCGGACTTCCGCATATGTCTGTAATTGTTCCTGCTGATTGCAGAGAGTGTGAGCAGGTTATTAAATATGCTGCTGAAAATTACGGGCCAATGTATATTCGTATTCCGCGAACTAATGTGTGTGATATCTTTGATGATAACTATAAATTTGAATTCGGCAAAGCGAAAATTATTTCAGAAGGTAGTGACGCAGCTGTAATTACAAACGGTGAAACTCTGGCAGAAACAATTCTTGCAGGCGAACTTCTTAAGCAGCAAGGGTATTCTATTAGGATTGTTCATGCTCCGGTTGTCAAACCGCTGGATGATGTTACAATAATAGAAAGTGCAGAAAAAACAGGTTTTGTGATAACTGTTGAAAATCACTCAATAATCGGAGGGCTTGGAAGTGCTGTATGCGAACTTTTGAGTGAGTATGCTCCGGTAAAAGTTAAAAGAATCGGTGTGAACGACCGGTTCGGTCAAAGCGGAAAATGGGATTTTCTTCTTGATTACTACGGTTTGTCTGCTGATAAACTCGCCAAATCAATCAAGGAAGAAATTGACAGGCTCTGTAGAAGAAAATAGAGGAATTAAGGTTTAATGATACAATTCAGATCAGTTACAAAAAAATATAAAAATGATAACTACGCTTTAAAAAATATTAATCTTGATATTATGTCAGGAGAGTTTGTATTTATTGTTGGAGCGTCCGGAGCCGGAAAATCAACTTTAATGAAGCTTCTTTACAATGAAGAGCGCCCGACAAGCGGAACTGTTACTATTGGAGGAATAAATATTGCAAATCTTTCGAACGACAAAGTCCCGAATCTGCGCCGTTGTATGGGAATTGTTTTCCAGGATTACAAGCTTCTTCAAAACCAAAGTGTTTTTGATAATGTCGCCTACGTTATCAGAACGCTTGGTATAAGTTCAAGAGAAATTAACGCACGTGTAACAGGCGCTTTAAAAATTGTCGGTCTGCATGAAAAAATGCGCGCAACGCCAGCGGAGCTTTCTGGCGGTGAACAGCAAAGAGTAGGTATTGCAAGGGCTATTGTTAATGGGCCGCCGCTTCTGATTGCTGATGAACCTACAGGCAATCTTGACCCTAAAAATTCTCTTGAAATTATGCAGATTTTAGACCAGATTAATCAGAGAGGAATTACTGTTATTGTTTCAACCCATGATAACGCAATGGTTGATTATTTTAGAAAACGCGTAATTACTCTTGATAAAGGGGAAATTGTAAGGGATATACAAGCAGGTACTTATGAATGATCAAAAACTTAAAATAAAGAAAAAGGTTAAAAAACACATTCCGAAAGACTGGTTATGCGAACTTAGAATTCTATACAGACTTTCTATGGAAACTTTTAATGATATACGAAGAACCGGAATCGTAAATATTGTAATTATAACAACAATGGCTGCAATATTAACTATTTTCGGGACTTTTTTCAGAACAGCGATGTCTATTTCGTCTTTCGCTCATGAATTGGGTAATGTGCTGGAAATTTCTGTATATCTTAAGTCAGGGGCAGATACAAATACTGTAAAAAACAGAATTAAAGAATTTGAATACGTTGAAGGTGTAAAGATTATACCAAAAGACGTTTCCTGGTCAAATCTCAAAAGGGAAATGAACTTGCCGGATATTTCAAACCCGCTTCCTGACACGCTTCATGTTAAAGTTGACAAACCGGAAAACATAGATGTTGTTTTTAACAATATAAAAGGGCTGACGTCGGTTGAAGATATGAGTTACGCTCAGGATTTGGCAAAGCGCATCCAGACGCTTAACCATGTTGTAAATACGATAACTGTTTTTGTTGTCATAATCATGGCATTGCTGACGATTACAATCATCAACAACACCATTCAGCTTGTAATTCAATCCCGAAAAGACGAAATTGAAATTATGCGTCTTATGGGCGTAAGTAACTGGTACATTCGCTTTCCTCTGATTATGCAGGGTGCGGTGTATGGATTCACAGGCTCACTTTTGGCGTTGATTCCTTTGAACTTTGTTCAAAACGGACTGATAAATGTACACCAGTTCTTTATGGTGCCATCGCCTGTTTATGCCCAAAATCTTGTTATAATAATAATGTTTGCAATGGGAACTCTCTTTGGAGCAGGCGGAAGTTTCTTGTGTATTAAAAAGCACCTGCAAGTGTAAGATTTATGGAAAATAATAACATCTTATTAATAACTGAAAACGCAGCAGCATGGAAAAATCTGCAAGAGAAACTTATGCTTGTGAGAACTTCCGATAAAATAAAAACAATCGGTTTTGAGCAGGCAATTTCGGTTCTTGATACAGAAAAACCATCAATTATATTTCTATGTCTGGAAGAAAAGCCTCGCCTGCGGCAAATTACAGAATTTGTCAAAGAAAATTTGCCAAATTCAATTTTGATACTCGGCGTTGAAAATTATAATACCGATTTTATAATGTCAATGTATGATGCTGGCGCAGCGGATTATGTTTTGAAAGATTCAAAGCCTGCAGATATCTTAATAAAAACAGTTAATGCTTTAAAAGTTGTCTCAGAAAGAGAAACCTCTTCAATAAATAAAAAACTTCTTGAGGATTTAGAAGCTATTTCAGAAGAAGACGGTTTTTATACGGAAAAATTCGCTAATGAATTAATGGACAATCTTTTGAATACCGGCATGCCATCCTCGTTCTTAATTGTAACTTATGACGAATTAGACAGAGCTATGTTTGATTTTGAAAAGCTTTCCGCTTCAATCCGCAGTTCAATAAGAAACCGTGATATTGTTATAAAACTGAGAAACGGCAAGTTTTATATTCTGCTTGAAAATACCGATATCAAAGGCGCTGAAATTGTTTTTGAAAAAATAAAAAAAGCTTTAGACGGCGCTTTTAGAATAAAAGCTGGACTTTGTGAAACTTCAGGAAAATCCTTTCAGGAGCTTGAACAAAAGGCTGCGGTTGCCTTGACTGATGCAATGCTCGGCGCTAATGATTATGTTATTTATCAGGAGAAAGCTTTGCTTGAAGAAGAGGATTGGACTTTAGAGCCTGAAAATACTCAAAAAGATTTCAAATTATTTAAACAACTTTTTGTTAAGAAGATGGAGAATGTTATTACTCCGGTATTTTATAAACTCCAAAGCACTTATGACGGAACACTTCCGGAAACAAAAATTGAGCAGTATACGGATGAAAACAGATGTATCTTTCACCTGCGAAGCCCAAAACAAACAAGCCGCCTGACAATTGTTTATCCGGGATTTGCAAAAGTTGTTATATATATTACACACAGCGGACTCGACAGCCCTGAAAATAAAGAATATTCAATTCCGTTAAAAGACCTTACGGAGTTGTTGCTTAGCGCATTGACCGAAGATTTTATAAAGGATTACAAAAGCTGTATAGATAGTTAAGGAGAGAATTATGAACGTATTAACCCCGGAAAATTCATTATTGCTGATTATTGATGTGCAGGAAAAACTTGTGAATGCACTTGATAAAGATATTATTGTAAAACGTGTTTCAAACCTTGTAAAATCGGCAAGACTGTTAAATATCCCGGTAGTTGCAACAGAGCAGTATCCAAAAGGCCTTGGCGCAACTGTAGAAAATGTAAGTGCAGAATTCGCTGAAAACACACCGGTTTTTGAAAAAACTTCTTTTAATGCACTTGAGGCGGACGGTGTTCTTGAAAAAATAAAAGCCTTTAATAAAAAGCAAATTGTAATTTGCGGGATAGAAACTCATATTTGCGTTCATCAAACAGCAGCGGCACTGCTTAGAGAAGGTTATGAGGTTTACGTAATCAAAGATGCCTGTGCAAGCCGCAGTAAATATGAATTTAAACAGGGAATAGAACTAATGGCTTCAAACGGAGTAAAAGTTTCGTGTGTTGAAATTGTTTTGTTTGAATGGCTTAAAACAGCAAAAAATCCTTGTTTTAAAGAAATTCAGGCTCTGATTAAATAAAAAAATAAGCCCCTTTTTATCAAGGGGCTTATTTTTTGTAAATTTCCTCAATCATTTGTTGTGTTGTGTATCCATTATCCTCAACCGGGCTACACCCTCCTTTTGAATTTGTATAGCCAAGATATACTTGTTTATCATTACCTTTTATTAAAAAAACAAATAAATCATGACCCCATTTGTTAGGTTTTTTATGTCCGTTTATGTCAACAAGAAATATTTTTGTGTGCATATAAGATGCATTAAAGTACGTTACTATAATAGAGCCGTCGCTTAAAACATAAGCTGTATTTTTATTTAAAATGTTATTCTCCCAAAAACCGGAACAACCTGTTGTGTCAATTTCCTGTCCTCCATGTTGTTCTTTATAAATAGTATCTACTCCTTTATATTTGGGAATGCATCCTTTTTCATAGGCATTGTTTTCACATTTTTGGATGACGTTTAATGTTTTCAAAAATGATTCTGTAAATTCAACACATTGTGAGTTATGTGTATATTGATCAGGAGCATTATCCTCAGTATAATAGCAATCGAAAACAGCTCCATTTTCGGCATAAACTTTTAGGAGCGCATTTGAATATGTATTGTAAACCTTTTTAAACTGTTGTTTTAAAATATAATGATTTGCTCTGTTTATGACAGCAGGTAACATCATCGCAGCAACAATTCCGATAATGCCCAGAGTTATAAGAACTTCGGACATAGTGAAGCCTGTTAATCTTTTCATAAATACTCCTTATTAAGTTATAAAATTCTCTATAAATCATGAAAAATATTGAAATATCATGAAAATTATAACTTATTTTAGAAATTAATGCAAGCAGAATATAATTAGATAATGGATATTCGAAATGATATAAAGTATTATATGGCGCGCGAAGCTGTTACTTTTAAGCAACTAGCAGCAATGATGAGTGAGAAAACCGGCAAAAAATATACAATAAATACCCTCTCGGGAAAACTTATCCGCGAAAGCATTACACTTAAAGAAACTCTGCAAATTCTTGAAATTCTTGGATACAATATTAAAATCGAAAAAAATTAGAAGAGTTGGCGAATATCTATGGCAATTTGTTTTTTTAACTCCTGTAGAGATGAGAATTTCTTTTCCTGCCTTATCATCTTCAAAAAACTAACTTCAATTTTTTCGCCGTAAATATCTTTATCAAAGTTAAGAATATGCGTTTCAAGCGAGCGGCTTGTTGAGTCTGAAACTGTCGGTCGGACTCCAAAATTGGTAATTCCTTTGTAATTTTCATCTCCGACTTTGACCTTTGCTGCATAAACTCCGAAAGGCAAATCAATCAATTCCTTGGGATAAATCAGGTTTGCAGTTCTAAAACCAATTGTTCTGCCGAGTTTTTGACCTTCAACAACCTTGCCTTTTATTGAAAATTCATAACCGAGCATTTTGTTCGCATCTTCAATCAAGCCGTCAAAAAGGCAATCTCTGATGGCCGTGCTGCTTATTGTTTGAATTCCTGCCTTTTGAGACGGGATTTTGAAGTATTTGTAACCGAATTTTTGCGCTTGTTTTTCCAATAGCTTTACATTACCGGATTTGTTGCACCCGAAATTGTGGTTCCAGCCTGTGGTTATTGCACTTGGTGTAAAATGTTTTACTAAAATGTCTTTTAAATATTCTTCACCGGTCAGCCCGGAAATGCTTTCAAAATCTAATTCAAAAAGATAATCCACTCCAAGTTCTGCAATTTTTTCTTCTCTTCCGCTGCGTGTTAGAAGATATTTCGGGCAGACCCCGTAAAAATAACAGCACGGATGATTTGAAAAAGTTATGACCGCAGACTGTGTATTGTTTTCTCTTGCAAAACTTACAGCCTGCTTGATTACAGCTTGATGCCCTTTATGCACGCCGTCAAAAAATCCGAGTGCCAGCGATAAATTCGATATTTTCTCTAATTCTGAAAGTATTTGCATAAGTTAATTATAATATAAATAAATGTGATTTCGCGGCTGTGTTCAGGTGAGCCGAAGAGTTTCTAAAACTTAAATTCAACATTCTCTTCTTTTTTTCGTTTGATTAAATACGCCGCAACAATTGCCGTAAACGGCACGCAAGCCAAAATTGCGATACTGCCGATTAATGCTGATAAAATTTCTGTTGAAACCTGATTTAAATTAAAGAATTTTTGTAAATCAATGTTGCTTCCTAAAAGTACGAGCGGTAATGCGCTTCCCATATAGACTAATATCAGTGTGTTTGACATAGTTCCGATTATGTCACGGCCGACATTCATGCCTGACTTGAAAAGCTCAATAACATTTAAAGATGAGTCAGTTTCGTGAATTTCGTTAATTGTGCTGGCAATTGAAACAGAAGTGTCCATTAATGCGCCTAACGCCGCAATTATCATAGATGCAGACAAAATTCCGGTGAAACTTAAATCCGGACGGACTCCGTATAAAAATACATTTTCTTCACCCGCAAAACCTGTCAGATGCGCCATATAAATCGCAAGCATTGAAAGACCTCCGGCAAAAATCAGACTGAACATAGTCCCGAGAATTGCAGAAGTGCTTTTTGCATTAAACCCGCCGACAAGATAAATTGTGATAACCGTACTCAGCACGCCGATAATTATTGCAGAAATTATCGGGCTGAAACCGTTTAAGATTAGAGGCACCATGACAGCAAGTATAAGCGCAACCGTTGCGATTATTGAAATTAAGCTGAAGAAACCTTTTTTGCGTCCGATAGCTACTAAAATAGCGCAAAATATTGCTGAAAAAAACAAAATTGAATTATCTCTTTTTAAATCCGCAATAAAAAAGTTTGTACCGCCCGTTTCATCTTCTTCAAGGTGTAGAATTACTTTGTCACCTTTTTTCAGGGAAATATTGTATGCCGGATTATCTGTTAAAAAATTAACAACCTGTTTTGTCTGATTTTTATATTCGCCTGACAAAACTTTTACGTCAACAATTTGCTGTGTGTTTTGCTGGTTATTTTCTTCATCGTTGTAAATATTTTGAATTGCTTCGACGACTCCGGTTTCAGAAGGCATAACCTTGTCTTCATTTGCAAATACCGGCATAACCAATCCGGTTAAAATTATCATCAGTAAAACTAAAAATTTTTTCATAAATATCCCCTTTTGAAAATAATTCTACCATAAAATTTAAAACTTGTATTTTACATTTCAATTTGATATAATCTGTAATGTAAAAAATATATAAGGAGCTGAAAATGCATACTATGATTAAATTACCGGGGGGGGGGGCACCTACAAATAACGCTCCTGCAAGGTTTTTACGTGTAAGTTTAAATAAGAACAATTTTTCAAAATACATTTTTCAAAAAGCATTTACCTTATCTGAAGTCTTAATAACTTTGGGTATAATAGGGATAATTGCAGCAATGACCTTTCCTGGGGTTATAAAAGATTATAATAAAAAAGTAATAGCATTAAAACTCAAAAAAATGTATGCAGTGCTGCAAAGCGAAACTAATCTTTCGATAAGCCAAAATGGAGATTTGAAGGATTGGTATGGTGAAAGCGCTTTTCAAGAAGGATTTGAGGGGGCATACAGGCTTTATTCTCTTTTTATAAGACCTTATTATAATATTATACAGGAGTGTGTGGCCGGCTCTAACAATAGTTCAGGATATAAAAAGTGCGGGTATAAAGAAAATATGATTTATTCATTTGATGGCCGTAATAGTGTAGAGGTTTCAACTAACAAAATTCCTGTTGTACTAAATGACGGTTCCATTCTAATTTTTAGACCGAGTAAAGAGGATTTGTCTTCTTCCGGCTCGGGAGTCTGGGGTTATTATTGGGTGGTTTATTATGATGTTAATGGAAACAAAATGCCAAACAAATTAGGAAAAGATATTTTTGTTTTTAACTTAAGCCCCTATAATAATAAAGTTAATCCTGTCGGGATTTATCGCTCTATTTCTGATACAACATTAAAGCCGGCACAATCCAGATATGAACAATGCATTACAACTGGTGATACTTGCTCTGGTCAAATTTTACTCGATAATTGGGAAATTACATACGACTAGAATAAATTCTTTTGTTCATTTATGTCGCGGTCTTTGTAGCCCAAATGCCTGTAAGTCGCAGGTGAAACCTTACGCCCGCGCGGGGTTCGCTGTAATAGCCCTGCTTGAAGAAGAAACGGCTCGCAAACATCTTCAATTGTTCTTACATCCTCGCCGATTGCAGCTGCAATTGTTTCAACACCTACAGGGCCGCCGTCGTATTTTTCGATTATAAGCTTTAAAAGGTTCCGGTCAGTATTATCCAGCCCGTAACCGTCAATTTTCAAAATATCCAGAGACTCGTTTGCGACATCTTCTGTAATTTTTCCGTCATGTTTAACCAATGCAAAGTCGCTTACGCGTTTTACGAGTCTGTTTGCAATACGCGGAGTTCCGCGTGAGCGCCGTGCAATTGCATGTGCGCCTTCTTCTGTAATTTCGATTTTTAAAATTCCTGCTGTGCGCGCGATTACTGCTGCAAGTTCGTCCTCGGTGTAGAATTCGAGGCGGTGAATTATTCCAAAGCGGTCGCGAAGCGGGCCTGAAAGTTCACCGGCTTTTGTCGTAGCACCAATCAGTGTAAATTTTGGAAGCGGAACGCGAAGAGTTTTTACGGTTTGGCTTTTACCTGTCGTCATATCAAGGAAAAAGTCTTCCATCGCCGGATAAAGAATTTCTTCCGCAACTTTGTTTAAGCGGTGAATTTCATCAATAAAAAGTATTTCGCCGCCTTTTAAAGACATCAGAATTCCGATAATATCGCGCGGACGCTCTAAAGCAGGGGCAGAAGTTATTCTAATCGGAACATTCATTTGCTCTGCAATTACGCCAGCGAGAGTGGTTTTTCCAAGCCCCGGCGGACCGTAAAACAAAAGGTGGTCAAGCGGCTGTTCCCGTTTTTTTGCTGCTGCAATTGTGATTTTTAAGGTTTCTTTGAGTGCGCTTTGGCCTATATATGTATCAAAAGACTTCGGACGGATTGAGTTTTCAAAATTCTTGTCGCATTCAATGCTTTCTGCCTTAATTACAGGGTTTTTATGTGCGTTAATGTCAACGCGTTTGTGATTTTTCCCGAAATTGTCGTCTGAAATTATACTCATAAGTTCCGCCTGTGTTTTGTATAAATTTTAAAAAATTGTTTATTTCTCAATTTCATGATAGCATAAAATTAACTTATGGGATAGAAGAAGAAGGAGAAGTTATGAAAGTTTCAGAACGTTTGGAAAAAATTCCTCCGTATTTGTTTGCGGAGATTGATAGAAAAATTGCAGAAGCTAAAGCAAAAGGTTTTGATATTATAAGCCTTGGTATCGGAGACCCTGATACACCAACTTTGGCGCCAGTTGTTGAAGAAATGCACAAGGCAATTGATAATCCTAAAAATCATGATTATCCGCCATACAATGGTACCGAAAAATTCAGAAAAGCCGCTTGCGACTGGATGAAAAGGCGTTTTGGCGTTGAATTAAATCCCGATACTGAAATGCTTGCGAATATCGGTTCAAAAGAAGCTATTGCGCATATCTTTTTTGCTTTTGTTGATAAAGGCGATTATACATTAGTTCCTGACCCCGGTTATCCGGTTTATCATAATGCTACGATTTTTGCCGGCGGAACTCCTTATGAAATGCCTTTGTTAGAGGAAAACGGCTTCCTTCCTGACTTTGATAAAATCCCTGAAGACATTGCAAGAAAATCTAAATTAATGTTCTTAAACTATCCGAACAATCCGACAAGTGCTGTTGCAGATTTGGATTTCTGGAAAAAGGCAGTAGATTTTTGTAAAAAATATGATATTTTGCTTTGCTCAGATATGGCTTATTCGGAAATGACATTTGACGGTTACAAAGCCCCTTCTGTTTTGCAGGTCGAAGGCGGAAAAGATGTTGCAATAGAGTTTTACTCGCATTCGAAATCTTACAATATGACAGGCTGGCGTGTCGGCTTTGTCTGCGGTAATGCCGATGCTGTAAAAGCACTCGGTACAATTAAAAACAATATAGACAGCGGAACTTTTAAAGCAATTCAGGATGCTGCAGCTGCCGCATTTACAGTTGACCAGTCTTTGATTGACAATTTGAATAAAATGTATCAGGAAAGACGTGATGCGGCTGAAAACGGTTTCCGCGAACTTGGATGGGATATTAAACCTTCAAAAGCAACCTTCTATTTGTGGCTTCCTGTCCCTAAAGGTATGACTTCAGAAGAATTCGTGACAGTTATGCTTGAAAAAGCTCACGTTGTTGTTCCGCCGGGAAATGGTTACGGACGCTGCGGAGAAGGCTATTTCCGTGTTGCTTTGACAAAAGATGTCGAAACTATTAAAAAAGCAATTCAGCGCATGAAAGATGCCGGAATTCGTTACGAATAACTAGGGTTAAGGCAGGCTGGCATTAAATACATATTGTGTTTATCAGCCTGCTATTTCCCATAAAATTCACGTTGTACAAAATAAGTCCTTCATGATATAATCTCAGTATGGAATGTCCAAAGTGCGGTTTAGAGATAGATGAAAAGACCACGGTATGCCCTAATTGTAAAAAGGTGCTTAAAGTTGTCTGCCCTATCTGTAAAACCATAAACAAAACAAATACATGCAAAAAATGCGGTTACGTTATTGTTACCAAGTGCAACAGATGCGGTAAGGTTAACCAGACCGTTGATAAGCAGTGCAAAAAATGCGGATTTTCTCTTGAACAGAGTGTTATTTTGAATGAGGCAAACACCGACAATTTTGCGCTGATGACTCTGGATTTTCCAAACGTAAATGAGCTGCGAAATCTGCTAGGCTCTGTTCAGCTTTTGAATAAATTCAAGATTAAACTTGATAAAATCATTTATGATGTTACAAAATCTGCCGGAGTACGCCGTCAGGTTGTAAATAACACTTATATTATAAGATTTGATAAAGATTACACTTTTAACAGCAGTGTGAATACCGCAATTACAACTGCAATTAAGATTCTTACCGAAATCACAAAAATGAATTACAAGCTTACCAACAAGAAAAACGCCACGGTAAGATGTAATATGTTTTTGCTCAGAAGAAGCGTGAATGACAACCCGTATGATATTAAATCAGGATTTAATATCAGCATGGTTAAGCAAAGTGAAAATTTAAAACAAAGAGTTTTGAATACCTTCCAGGTTATTGCAGATAATTATGTTCAGGATTCGCTTGACAATATTTACCGTACAAGTCCTTTGAACTCGGTAATGGTCAAGGGTGAAATGGTAATGTTCCATGAAGTTGATGTTAACAGTCATATTCATATAAATTATGAAGACCTTGAAGACAAGCCGGATGAAGATATTGAAATTCCAAACTTTGTTCAAAATATGCTAGTTGAGCAGGATAAACTTGACGGCGAAGCTTTGAGCAAGCTTGAAAGTCCGACTGACCCTGATGCAATTTATGATATTGAAACTATTCATTTCAATGAAATTAAATGTGATTTTATCCGCACTGAAAATATTGAAGTGTTTTATCATGTTGTAAATAAACTTTCAGAGCATCCGTATGGAATTTGTGCGATTAAAACGCCGCCTCTTTATGTTCCATACTCCCTGAAAATTATCTCTACTATTGAAGAATTGGGAATTTATAAAAATATTATCAGCATTACTTGCTACGATGAGATGAAATATTCACCGTATTCTTTCTTCAGAGAACTTGTTGCTGCAATATTTGAATATACTGTTTCTCAAAAACTCTTCAATACAAATGATTTTTCAATGTTCCGTTCAATTGACCCTGATAATCTTATTAAAGACTTAATCACTCTTAATGAACGCAGTATTACCAATAATTTGGATACCAGAACGACATATTTTGATATCTTCTTTACTTTGTTGAATGTAATTCCAAACACACTTATTTTTATTGAAAATTTCGATAAAATTGACCAGAGTTCTTATGATGTAATGAGACTTCTCTTTGAACAGTTTGAACGTTTGAAAATCAGCTACTTGATTTCTTATGATAAAGAGTTCTCTCTGCACAAAGATACATACTCGCTTTTATCTAAGCCTTATTACACTGAAATCGCTCTTAAACCTACATCTTTTGAAAAAATGATTGCCGAAAATAAAGAATATTACCGCAAAATTATGGATAGTTTTTATTTCCATAGAATAGCGAAATATTCTTACGGAAGTATATTATTTCTCGATATTGCGATACAATACCTGATTGAGTGTGGAGTCTTCTCTGCCAGTGATGACTGCATTGAGCTTGTAAGTCCAAAAACTATAATAATACCTTCAAGCTTAAATAAACTGATGAAACGCAGACTAAATCTTCTTGAAGATGATCCTGATGCGATAAAATTCCTGGCAACTTGTGTTCTTTTAGGTACGCGCGTTGATCAGGAAACTATAAAGAGCCTTAAGTATGACGGTATTGATGAAATAATTGAAAAACTTGCTGACATGGGTTATATTTATTTCTGGAACAACTGTATGTATTTCCCGAATTATAACCTTCTTCGCGAAAGCATTCTTTCTGTCTTAGATCAAAACACTCTTTGCGAAATTGCCAAGGATTTATTTGAAAAGGTTTTTGTTGATAACATGCCTAGTCCTACAAAAGCGTATTTATACGGACTTTTGGAAGATTATAAATCCGAGTTTTTAGAGTGGGAAAATCTTGCAAAAATTAACCTTTCAATGGGCGACTTTAATTCTTATGTAAACTGTGCGGATAAAATTCTTCAGCTTCTTGACAAAAATACTGATGAAGAAAAACAGGAAGAAATCGACAAATATAAACTTGATTTGTTTGAAAATATTTCTAATAATTTATACGAATATCTTCCTGATAAAACTACCGGTATCGCGGAAGCTACTCTGGCACGTCTTGAAAGCGCCGGTGAAGATGAAAAAGTTATTACTTTATGCAGCAAAATGATTCAGGGATGTCTTGCCAGTGGAAATTATCTTCATGCACTTGAGTTGACACACAAAATTCTCTCAAGAATTCAAAGCTCTTCAATAGATCCTTCCGCACCTGATTTCAACAAGTATTTCTTCCTGATGACGCTTATTCATGTTGAAATTCTTTTCAATATCGGCGCCTGGGAGGATTGTATTGATATAGGTTATAAGGTTCTAAGCGTTGTAAATCAGAATAATCTGGATAAATTAAGACCTGATTACTTATCAAAAGAACAGTTTGAAAAAATTATTATTGACGCTGTAGGATTTGTTGCTCTATCAAATGTGCTTCAGTTAAAAGGCAATGTTCAGGAATTTTTGAACCTTGTAAAAACTGATTTGCCAAAGCTTCCGCCTTCTTATGATATTTTTAATGCACTGCAGGAATTTATGCATGGTGCAAAGGCGTCTTACAGCCCTGTTATGGTTTCCGATAACGATAAGTTCTCCGGAATTCTTTTCCATATCATGGAAGCGTTTACCAGAAATCTTAATGATGCTAACGGATTTGCAGAAGAAATTTATGCGGCCAAACAGCTTGCAAGATTTAATAAACTTCATCAACTTGAACTTTTCTGCGATTTGCTTATCGGACGCTCCTATATTCTTCTTGAATCTTATGATAAAGCGTCTTTGATAATCTACAAAATCATCAGACAGACCGGCGACAACGGTATGAAAAATCTTACTTATGCGGCATGGTTCTTGATGAGTGAAATGAATATTAAACAAGGCCGTTATACAGTTGCTTACGGGATTGTCAATAATTCATTAATTCAGCTTGAAAAAGCAGATTCTTCAAATGAATATCTTCTAATGCTTTTCAAATACCAGATGTATAAACTTCTAATGTATAAAGGTCATGAAGATAAAGCGCAGATTTGTATTGCACAGTGCGGATATCTGGCCCAAAAACATGGTATAAACTTTAATTTTGATACTGACCCGTCGCACTATATTCCGCTTGAGGATCCTGATGACGAAGCTAATTTTAATCCGCAGGACGCCGGCGGTCTTTCAAATTCAAGAGAAAGTGAGGGATAATGAAAGTTCTTTTTGCAGCGGCAGAGGTTGCACCGTTTTCAAAAGCAGGAGGTCTTGCAGATGTTGTCGGAAGCCTTCCGAAATATTTGGAAAAGGATGCTGAAATAGCTATTTTTACGCCTTTGCATGGCCTGATTGACCAGAAGAAATTCGGCATAAAAGAACTTGAAAATTCTGAAATGTGGCTGACCTTTAACGGCCGAGGCCATAAATTCAGACTTTTCATGACAAAACTTCCCGGCACAAATATAAATGTATTTTTTGTACATAATGACTGGTATTTTACATGTTTTAAAGACGTATATCCAAAATGGCTTGACCCGGAGTATGAACATGAAAGATATATTGCGTTTTCGTTAGCGACAATGGAATATGCAAAACTTTTGAACTTCCGTGCGGATGTTATTCATGCAAACGATTGGCATACTGCGATGATTCCTGTATATCTTCACAGTAATTACAGATTTGATGATTTTTGGAAAAACACAAAAACTGTTTTTGAAATCCATAATCTTGCATATCAGGGAGTTTGGTTTGAAAGCGTCTTAGACTTTGCTAATATGCGCAAAGACATTGTCTATAACGAATGGGGCGTGGAGCATTACGGAAAAGTTAACTGGATGAAAGGTGCAATCAATTATTCAGACCGTGTTGTTGCAGTTTCTCCGACCTATGCAAGAGAAATCCTTACAGGCGAATACGGCGAAGGTATGGATTATACCCTACGCGGCGCACAGTATAAGCTTCGCGGAATTCTTAACGGCATAGACTATGATGTTTTCAATCCGAAAACTGATAAACTTCTTGTAAAAAATTATGATGTAAAATCTTTGAATAAAAAAGAAGAAAATAAAAAATATATTTGCGAATATTTCGGCCTGAAATACAATCCGGAAAGACCGCTTTTTGTAATGATTTCACGTCTTGTTGAACAAAAAGGCATCGACTTAATCAGAGGGGCTGAAAATGCCTTGCGTTCTATGGAAGCTGACTTTATATTTTTGGGTTCCGGAAACAAAGATTACGAAAATCTTTTTATTTGGCTTTCTAACAATTCTGAAAATATTCGCGCTTTCGTGGGCTATAACGCTGAACTTGCGAATAGAATTTATGCAGCAAGCGATTTTTATTTAATGCCGTCAAAGTTTGAGCCCTGCGGTCTTAGCCAGCTTATTGCAATGAGATACGGTTCTTTGCCTGTTGTCAGAGCTACAGGCGGGCTTGAAGACACTGTAACAGGCTATCCTCTGGATAATTCTACAGGATTTAAATTCTGGGGATATGATTCAGGGTCAATGGTTGATGCAATTAATTGTGCTAGGTATGTTTATAAAGATAAATACACTTTTAACGCAATGCGCAAATCTGCAATGGAAGCAGATTTTTCCTGGAAGAAGAGTTCAGCAGCATATCTTAATATGTACAAAGAATTGAGTTTAAAATAAACTAGAAAGGAGTAAAACTATGAAAAAAAGCATTATTTCCATTCTGTTGGCTCTTTTGTTTACCTTTTCCTTTGTCGGCTGCGTCGGCCAGCGCGAGATTGAGAAT
>ENA-ORNP01000179-ORNP01000179.1-human-gut-metagenome-genome-assembly--contig:-NODE-179-length-76045-cov-8.402658_pt1 | contig 76045 bp, 84 predicted proteins | sample MGYA00242119_ERZ509030 | MGnify/ENA primary metagenome ERZ509030 (study PRJEB26280, sample SAMEA2338708) | human gut metagenome | biome: human gut; feature: human-associated habitat; material: faeces... | reverse complement strand
AAGTATCCTGCGTGATTGATACGATAAACAAAGCCAAAGCTCGCCGAAATATCGATCAACCATTAATTATCCATTCGGATCGTGGCAGCCAATATGTTGCAAAGGAATATAAAAAAGCAACCGAAAATATGCAGCGTAGCTACTCGAAGAAAGCTTTTCCGTGGGATAATGCATGCATTGAATCCTTTCATTCTGTTATCAAACGTGAATGGCTCAATCGCTTTAAAATCCGTGATTATAAGCAAGCATACCAGTTGATTTTTGAATATCTGGAAGCTTTCTACAATACGAAACGAATTCATAGCCATTGCAACTATATGTCGCCAAACGAATTCGAACGATTGTATAAAAGAACGAACACTGAGGCTGAGCTTCTGGCAGGTTAAAATGGAGAGAAATTTCTCATTTTAACTTGTACTAAATCTTGACATAGGACCAAAATATTTCATTCTGTTGGCTGGACTACAAAGAAAAGAATCCAGATGGATATGAAAAATCTCAGTTCTATGAATACTATCAACGTTTTGTTCAGGAAAACTATGGTGGCACAAAAATTTCAATGGCGGTAAATCGCAAGCCTGGTGAAAAGATGTACATCGACTGGGTTGGCGACCAGCCTGGACTTCTGACGGATGTTACAACCGGTGAAATCATGAGAGTTCATATCTTTGCCACAACATTAGGCGTGAGCAGTATGATCTATGCAGAGGCATTTCCAAATGAAAAACTTCCTTGTTTTATCGAAGGCTGTGTACATGCGGTATCCTTCTATGGTGCAGTTGCTAAACATTTTGTCCCGGATAATCTAAAAACAGCTGTTACGAAGCATACAAAAGATGATCTTGTATTGCAGTCAACCTTCTCTGATCTGGAAGACTTCTATGATACGATTGTGCTCCCACCACCGGCTCGTAAGCCTAAGGGAAAGCCAACGGTCGAGAATCATGTGCGTTACCTTGAAACACATCTTATAGAAAAGTTAAAAGAAAAGATTTACACATCCTTTGAGGATTTGAATGCTGATATCAAAAAGATAGTAGCCGTCCTCAATGCGAGACCTTTTCAGAATCAAGCTTTTTCCAGACAAGAAATGTTTATCAAGTATGACAAACCATGTATGAAACCACTGCCAGGCGGAGAATACACAACTTGTGATTACAAAGCAGTACTGAAGGTGCCTAATAATTATCACATCGATTATGACGGCCACTACTACTCTGTATTGTATACTTACTGCGGAAAACCAGCAATCCTTAAGGCCACACCTTCTGAGATTCGTATCTGTGATCAGTACAACCGTCTGATCTGCACTCATAGAAGATCTTATAAGGATTTTCCGTTGTACATAACTACGGATGAGCATATGCCTCCGGAACACCTTTATTATCAAGAAATCAATTCGAAAGATGGAAACTATTACAGGCGCTGGGCGTCTGTGTTCGGTCCTTCCATGTCGGAATTGATTGATCGAATCCTAAAATCTTCTAAGCACGAAGAGCAAGCATTCAATGCATGTGCCGGGATACTACATCAAGTAAAAGCAATCCCTAAAGGCATTGCAGAAGAAGCCGCTCGTAAATGCATTGAAATGAACTCCTGTCGCTATTCGACGTACAGGCAGGTGCTTAAAAAGATGGAGTGCGATGAGCATCCAGAATCATCACCGGAATCACTTCCATCTCATGAAAACATCAGAGGAAAGGATTACTACAAGTAAAGGTGAATGATTATGGCATACAGACAGAAAGAATACAATTATAACGACAAACTTACAAAGGATCAAAATCTTCTTATGGACAAACTCTATAAGATGCGTATGTCCGGCATGGCAGAAGCTTTTGAAAACCAACTTATGAATCCGAATTCGGGATTAGAGAGCTTTGAAACAAGGTTCTCTGAAATCATCAACCATGAGTGGTCAGGGAGAGAAAACAAGAAGTTCAATCGGCTCTTAAAACAAGCAACACTAAAATATCCGGCAGCTGACCTTGATAGTTCTCTTTATGATCCAGAGAGGCAGTTAAACACACATGTCATTGAATTACTGGCCAAGGGTGATTGGATCGATGAACCGAACAATCTTTTGATTACAGGTGGAGCAGGAGCTGGCAAAACGCATGTTGCATGTGCACTTTGCGTCACAGCATTACATCAAATGAGGACTGTTAAATATATCCGTGCGAATTATCTGCTTCAAGAATCCGCCCATGCGCATAGTGAAGATAATTACTATGAGTATTCAAACAAGATGGCTGGTTAGATGATTTTGGATTGATGGACTTAAACCTCGACAAGTGCCGTGATCTCTTTGAAATCATCGAAGCTAGAGATTGCCGAAAATCAACAGTCATCATCTCGCAGATGCCAGTAGCGAACTGGTACCAATTGTTTGGTGATAACACATATGCAGATGCATGTCTCAGCCGCATGACCTCTAAAGCATATCGATTAGACTTTCCAGGCCGCGATAGACGTGTAGAAAGCAAGTAACTTTATTAACCAACAGGGCAATGATCCGTTCCTAGCGGAACAGCGCTCCGCTCATGCGGAGCGAGTGCTCTGTTTTTGCGGAATATGCATAAAGCATAACACAGCAAAAAAATATATAACAAACAAGCCGGCGCACCAGCGCCGGCTCTCCTTACCATCTCACTATTCCATCACCGCAAGCCCTTCCTCCCGGATCACCTGCACCATCTCATCCACATACTTCGCGCACAACTCATCACTCTGTGCCTCAACCATCACACGAATCACCGGCTCCGTACCGCTCTCACGCAGAAGAATTCTTCCATCCTCGCCCAAAGCGGTGCTGATCCGATCCTTTTCCACCTGCACACGCGCATTGCCGGTAACCGCAGCCTTATCCTCAACCTTCACATTCTTCAAAAGCTGCGGGTACATCTGCATCCCCTTGCACAGTGTGCCGAGGCTCTGCTTCTTCTCCAGGATCACCTCCATCAGCATCAATGCCGTAAGGATTCCATCTCCGGTCGTCGCATGCTTACTGAAAATGATATGTCCGGACTGCTCTCCGCCGAGCACATATCCGTTGGCAACCATCGCCTCATTGACATACTTATCGCCAACCGTGGTCACACATACCCCAATGTCCTCGCGCTTCATCGCTTTGAACAATCCCATGTTGGACATGATCGTGGCAACCACCGTATTATTCTGCAGACGGCCACATTCCTTCAGATACTTCCCACAGACATACAGGATATAATCCCCGTGCACTTCCATACCGTTCTCATCCACGGCAATACACCGATCCGCATCTCCATCAAACGCAAATCCGCAATCCAGATTCTTCTCCCGGACAAGTCTCTGCAGATTCTCGATATGTGTCGATCCACATCCCATATTGATGTTGGTACCGTCCGGCTCATTGCCAACCACATATGTTTTGGCGCCAAGCGCATCAAACACACTCTTTGCAATATTAAACGTACTTCCGTTGGAACAATCCAGCCCCACGCGCATCCCATCGTAAGATCTGGTAGCCAGAGAAATCAGATAGCCGATGTAACGGTTCCGTCCGATCTCATAGTCCCGGGCCACACCAACCTTGTCACGCAATGCAAAAGGCAGTTCTCCCATCTCCCCATCTATGTATTTCTCCAGTGCAGCTTCCACCTCTGCTGAAATCTTGTGTCCGTTTCCATCCATGACCTTGATTCCATTGTCATAATATGGATTGTGACTGGCAGAAACCATAATGCCACAGTCGAAATTTTCTGTACGGACTACATATGCCACACTTGGCGTAGTGGTAACATGCAGCAAAAATGCATCAGCCCCGGATGCCGTAATACCAGCAACCAGCGCATATTCAAACATGTAGCTGCTGCGACGTGTGTCCTTTCCGATAATGATCCGTCCCCTGTGATTCTGGTTGTAATACCAGCCCAGGTAACGTCCAATTTTATATGCATGATCCGCGGTCAATACTTTGTTTGCCTCACCGCGAAAACCGTCTGTTCCAAAATATTTTCCCATGATCATTCTCTTTTCTCGTGTATTCTGCTATGTAAACATAATTCCTTAAATATTGTTTGCACCTTGTATATTTTTTACTATCTTAGGTAAAAGAAAAGTAACCCCTATTTATTGCAGAAGTTCATATTATTCTTCTATTTCAAAATTTATCTTTTTATCTACAATATAAATCGGTCTTCCTTTAACCTCTGAAAATAATATAGCAACATATTCACCTATAATTCCTATAATTACAAACATTACCGCAAACAAAAAACAAATTAATATAACTATTGTTGCATATCCACTTGGAGCCGAGCGATATGTCAATAACGTATAAATTAATACTACCAATCCTAAAACTGCTGCAGCAACACCAGCATATATCCCAAGCTTTAATGGGAAATCAGAAAAACAAATAATCGTATCTATAGAAAATTTCATTAATTTTCCAATGCTATAGTGGCTTTGTCCTCCTGCTCTTTCAGGTGCCTCATATTCTAATTTTGCGACACGAAATCCAAGACTTTGTACATAACCTCTTAAAAACCGATTTCTTTCTCTGTAATTATTTTTTAATACATTAGCAGCTTTTTTACTAAGTGCAAAAAAATCTGATGCATTTTCTTCAAAAGATGTTTCCGATGACAATTTGTTTACAATCTTATAAAACATACCAGATGTAATATTTTTTATTACACCAGCAGATTTATTAGACATTCTTATCATGTTCACTATATCATAATCATCTTCAAATTTATCAATAATTTTGGGTATGTATTGTAAAGGATGTTGTAAATCTGCATCCATACATATAACACCATCTCCAACTGCATAATCAATTCCAGCAATCATGGCCGCTTCATGTCCAAAATTTCTAGAAAAACTTATAATTTTAATATACGGCTCTTTTTGTGCTGCATTCTGTAAAATTTCTAAACTATTATCACAACTCCCATCATTTACAAAAATCACTTCATAATCCCAAGTAATTGTTGCTTTCATTTTGTCAAACGCTTTTAAAAATTTACCTAAAACAGCTTCTTCATTATATACAGAAACAACAATCGAAATTTTTTTTGCTTTTTTCATATCATTTGTATCCTTTTCTTAATCTTCTTTAAAAGTAAGATATCTTTGGCTTAAATAATTTAATACCACAAATAACCCCATTCCAACTAACATAGACATATTGTCTCGTATATTTATCGGGTATTGATGCAACACTCTCGAAACAAGAGGTTTTGCTAATCCATATGCAATCAAATAACATGCCGCTATATTTATAACAAATCGAATAATTGTCTTTTTATCTTTTGCAGTATTTTTAAAAGTAAAATGTTTATTTAAAATATAACTAACTATACTGCCTACCACATAATTTGCCGCACTTGATATCCAGTATCCCAATCCCCAAATGTTATATGCTAAAAACATAACTCCTGTTCCAACTAAGGTATTTATAACTCCGACACATATGAATTTCAGGAATTTAATGTCAAAGAAACTTTTCATCCATTTCATTTTAATTTCTTAACTCCTTTAATAAACAATAATATAAAGTGTATCTCCCGTAAAAATGAGCTGATGATCTAAATTTTCCCTATTCCAATTATATTTACTACACTTTTCTTTGATATTCATCGGAATTTCTACCTTTATGAGTTTTCTTCCTGTATAATATTGAATTGAATAAACATCTGACCATCCTTGAATAAAAGCTTTTGCACCGATTTCTCCACCTATATTTGGATTTGATAATTCCTCAACATATTTGTATGTTACAGACGAGTCATTGCAAAATCCTATTTTTCTTATTTTTTCCCCATATTTTTCTTCATACTCTTGTATTTTTTCTTCAATATTCATTATATATGTTTTATCAAGTGCATTCGTTTTAGCAATATCTAATGCTTCTTTATTCATTTCACTCATATTTATTAAAATGAAAACAACAATAATTAAAGAAAACACTTTTTTATAATTTAAATTTTTAATGTTATTATTCAAAGCAAACAACCAGATCATTACAGAATATATTGAAAAATACGGCACAAAAACCCGAACAGCTCCATAACAATATCCCTGTAATACCTGTACACAACCTATCAAAGCAAATATTCCGCAGCCAATTAATAAAATTACCCCAAAAACAAATAATCTTTTTTTCTTTTCAACAGCATAAACAATAAAGCATAAAAAGACTATGAGTGCCAATGCCATACTTCCTTTGGGTAACAATCCAAACCCATCTATCCAAACTGTCTTCTGCAAAAATATATATTGTTTTAGTATCTGTTTAATATTTCCAAATTCTAATGTAACACGACTGGTCGCATTCAATTTAAACAAAAAGATTATAATTTTAGCAAATATCATATTTGCCAAAATAGACATTGCCCCTAAAAAACAAATTTTTAGTCCATTAAAAATAGTTTTTTTATGTATTTCCTGTTTTGAATCAACAACAGCAAGCAATAACATAATTATTATGTAATAAGCAACAATCAGTTGGTAACTTCCAACAGCACAAAAAAGACAGATAAACGAAAGCACCTCATGCTTATTTAATACCAAAATAATAGATATTGTGACCAATCCCACAGCAAATCCCCATTGTAAATAAGCATTTGCATACCATAGCCATTCTGCCACAAAAACATTACCAAATAAAAAAACACTTCCAAAATTTACCATTATTTTGCCAAATTTACTTTCTATCTCGGCTCTTTTATTAATTATAAAAGTTATTTTACTGGTACATATTGAAAATATCAGCATCATCAAACATCCAATAATTTTTTGATATTTGGTAACATTTATTCCTATCTTGCTTAAAATATAATACACGATACCTATAAATCCCCTACTGCTCATAGCTATTATATCTTTAGCACACTCTTTTTGCTGATACAGAAAAGCATAATCGTCATTTGAGTAATGAATATTATTTATAATTCCCCACATCAAAAAGAAAAAAAAGAATAAATTTCCAAAAATTATAATATTATCTATATTTCCAATCTTGTTTTCTATTTTATCTTTCATATTATTTTTTCATATTCATTAAGATACCTTAATAATCTGATATACCTCCCTTATATTTTTCTCTATTAATTAAATATTTTAGAATAAAATTTCCACGCTTTTTTCCCAATATTATATAAAAACCTATTATTCCTTACTTTGTCTCCAACAATATGTTTGAATTCATTTTTATCCAAAATGAAAATAACCAATGCCTTTATTATCTTATTTTTCTTTTCCAACATATTCATAATATTTTGCACCGGAATATAACTGGATCCCCTATCACTGTATGCCATATATGGAATAGTCCGATTAATAAAATCTTCGATTTTTATTTTATTACACGCTCCATAAACCATATCTTCAAAATAAGACGCAGCAAAAATTTTACGATCTAAATATGATGAATTTCTGAGATATCCTTCAAATGGAAATGAAACTTCGGTTGATCTAAATGGCAGATATTCCATATATCCATTAAAAATACATGTAAAATCCTTTACCATTTTTAAAGCATTTTTTTGTATTGTATCAATCACAAAAATATCTTGATAATTCTTTTCTTCATCTGTCAACTTAGGTAATACTTTTCCATCAACTCGCTCAAAAGAACTACATCCTGCTTTATAATCAGATAGCAAATGTTCTCTGAGGAGTCCCGAAACATATGGTGTGTAATCATAATAATTCGATATTTCGTATTTTCCCATTCGTTCCATTTTTTCTGCTTTACCATTTTCTTGATGTATAAATAAAACATCAACTCCACGCCCTGCTAATTGTGATATTGCGTTCTGTATTCTTCCGCTATATCCCATATCAAAAGCTATTTCACCTTCCTTTATATTTGAATAATATTCCTTTGCTAACTTTTGATTTTCTTCAAACATCTCCCTGCTATATATTTCTTTTAAAAACATATCCATAAAACGTATATATTCATCGTATTCTACGAAGGATTTCTCATAATTAAATTTATTGATTTTACAAATGTTTTTGATTTCTTCCTCTGGCATCCTTTGGGCTGCAAATGATAAGACGGTTAATAATGTTTTAGGTGTATGATTATGATATTCAATTGGCAAATTATAAAAATCATATTTAGATCTAATCATTCCTGTCATAACAGCTTTACGTGATGCATACATATAATCAGCTGCTGCAACTTTTTTCTGCCCATTATTCCATATTTGATATGCCTGCATTGGAAGGAATCCATCTCTAGCCAAAAAATGAATTTTAGTGACCCCTTTTTTTCTACATTGGTCTGTTATCCATTTTGCAAGACCAATCATATGCATACCAACTACATAATAACCAATAAAATTTGGATCAACATTAAAATCGCTATTCGGATTAAATGTACGGAACGGATTATCAAAATATTTATTATATATCATTGATATCATGCATGCATATCCAATAGATTTATAATATTCATTTGGTTTTACTGTAATGCTACATGCAATTTTAGACATATTTGAACAATCATTTGTATTCAAACCATGAATCTTATTTTCAAACACTTCTCTTGCCTTTGGAAAAAATAATGCATCAAATCCGGCTTTTTTTGCATTTTCATAATCATTTATCCAGGTATCGCCAATATGATATATATGTTCTGAATCTAACACTGTAAGGTCTTTTTTTACGTAATCATAAATTGCCCCCGTATGCTTTGTTTTTCTTAATTCTGAAGATAAATACAATTTCTCATATTCGCAATATCCATTTTTATGCAAAATTTGTTCTATAACTTCCCGTGTTAGATACATATCTGAAACAATAATTACCTTTTTTCCTGTCAACAACGCGGTTTCATATAATTCTTTTCCCGCATTACGTGCTTTGCAAAAACGTACTTCTAATTCTTCTTCTTTCTTCTTTAACTGTTCCAGTATCTCTGTAGGGAATCCATATAGCTCTCCCATCCCCTCATAAATTTCATTCAGGTTGACATCCTGCCAGCCAGGCTGTATTTTTCCATATTTTTTTCTTGTATAACTTTCTGCCTGAATACGAATAGTTGAAAAATCCATGTTCGAAGGAACAATTTGTTCAAATGTTTTATTCATTAACTGAAATAGCTGAACCGGTTCATAAAACGGTCTCTGAATTAACGTATCAAAAATATCAAAACTTACATATCTATCAGATGATTTAGCTATTTTTTCTTTAAATCCTTCCAAGCCACCTCTCCAATGGGTTGTGACTAATGCAAAAAAATTATCCTCTGGCAATACACCTCTATTTTCTTCCGGACAAAATTCTTTTAAAATGTCCAAACTCTGTTTTTTTTCTATTCCTATATAAGTTCCATTAGGAAGATTTCTCCAAATTCTTGCATAATACCTTCTAAATTCTCGAAAATCTTCTTGTATCCATTTTTCTGCTTTAACATTTCTAAGAAATTCTTCGCCAAAATCAAACACAGCCTGAATGTCCTGCATGTTCTTCTTAAATCGAGGAAATGATAAACCTTCTGAATTTGTAGACGCATTTTCATTTGCACAATAAAAATATGCATCGTTTGACACTGTCACAACACACTTTGAAAAATAGAAAAGTACTGTTGAGAATGCAATGTCTTCTGTCATAATAACATGACCCGGCATTTTTTCATAATATGGTGCACATTGATCCCATAAACTTTTTTTATATATTTTATTCCATATTGTGTGCCATGAATAACATTGTCCCTTTTGTTCAAAAAAATGTTTTCGAACATCGTCCCCTGAAAGTACATCAAATTCAAAACAGGCATCATGAAAATTATGTATATACTGCCGACCATCCTCATTTTCATATACCGTATGTCCGATTGCAATATCCGCTTTTTGTGTTTCAGCCTTTTCAAGTAATGTATGGTAGTAATCATTTGTCACATAATCATCACTATCTATAAATGCAATATACTCCCCTGTTGCGTGTTCAGCCCCTGTTAATCTTGCACGAAAAAGTCCTTTATTTTTTTCATGTGAAATAATTTGCACCCGTGAATCAGCATTGGCAAAATATTGAGCAATTTCTTTAATATTTCCTGGAGAACAATCATCAACAATTATCAGTTCAATATTACGATATGTCTGTTGTAAGACACTCTCTACACATCTTTTCACATATTTTTCTGTATTATAAACAGGCATAACAACTGAAATTTTTATGTCATGATTTAAAATTCTACTATCCATACTATTATTCATCCTTTTTATTTTTCATAAGAAACTATTTTTTGTTCTAATTCAGAAATATATTGATCTTTTTCTCTTATTGTAAACTCGTAATCATGTTTCACCTTTTCTAGTTCTTTTTCCCATATTGCATTCGTTTGTTCTAATCTTTTATCTGCATCTCTATTACATTCCTGTATCATTTGTTCTAATTCTTTAATATACTGTTCTTTTTCAATACTGTCCTTCTCATATGCCTTTTCAATTTTCAAATCGTTTTTTTCATAATCTTTTTTTACATTTTCAACTTCATGAAGTAATCTTTTATTATCCTCTTCAAGACATTTTTTATCTTTTTGTAAAGATTCAATCCATTTATCTTTATCCATCAATTGAAAATGGTATTTACGGATAACATCTTTATAATTAACATCCATTTCATTATTAATCCGCTGGTATTTTTGTATATCAACTTTATTCAAAAAATCCTTATAAGTATTTTCTGACAAGAACACAATTCCCAATCCAAAACTGAAATCGAATTCGCATGTATATGGTTGTTCTTTTTTTAATTCTTCCCAAAAAATATGTGACCCCATTGTATTTCCCAATACTTTATCCTCACTAATATCATGAAAGATCATAATACCATTTTCCGACATTTTACTTATCCAGGTCTGATAATCGTGTTTTACATCTCTGTATTCATGAGATCCATCTATATGAATTACATTTACAGAATGATTGGAAAACTTTTTTGCCGCATCATCAAATGTCATGCGTATCATATAAGATTTTTGTTCATTAAAATATATATCATTTACTTTTTTATAGGCTTCATATACGTGTTCTTTTTCACCATATACAGTTAATGAATCACCCTCCCATGTATCTATAGCATAAAATTCTGTGTCTAATCCAAAGTCTTTTATCGCCTGCAAAATTGCAAAAGATGAACAGCCATAATGACTCCCCAGTTCAACAAATTTTTCTGGATTATAATATTTCACAAAATCATAAATAAAATTCCTATGTCCTGACCATGGAGCGTAAATTAATAAATCACCATTTATTTCATCACATTCAAATTTCGGTTTTTCATAATCCCAATTTTTCATTTTCTTTACCTCTATCCATTTAAATTTCAGTGTTTATCTCCTCAACACTAAATTGTTCCATTTCATGATTAAAAATTCCAAAAATTGTTTTCCCATGTGTTGTTTCAACAACATGTACCGCATTATTAATCCAACATTGCTCAACCTGATTTAATACTTCGCTTCCTTCACCAATTCCAAGTGTAATAAAATAATCGCCTTCTCTAACTTCAGGCCATGTAAAAGAAAAATTAATTAAATTTGTTCCTTTATGCAATGAAAATTGCTCCACTTTAGACGTAAGGGATGTTTCTCCAAATACTTCATTCCCATATTTATCTCTTACCTGATAGCCTACAATAAGATTTTCTATTTCCCGTTCACTATGAACCAACATAGAAATATTTACTTCATCTCCATCTTCGCACATTTCTCCAAATGCTTCGTTTTCTATTTTGTAATAATATTTTTCTATGATGACATCCATTTTACCACTATAATCTTTTCCATTAGGCACTTTATAATTTTCAAATTTTTCTACTATAGTGGAATCAGCATCTTGTGCCTTTTGATTTTTTCTTGCACGCCCCTGTTTAATTCTAAAATATTGAGAAATAGCCTCCGTAGGTTCACCATTATACACAATTTCTCCGTAGTTCATTACAATAATTCTTTGACAAAATTTCGTAATGGCATTTAAATCGTGCGACACAATCAAAACAGTGGATTTTCCAGCAAATTCCTTAATTTTCTTATAACATTTTTGTTGAAAAAAAACATCTCCAACACTCAATGCTTCATCTATAATTAAAATGTCCGGATCAATCGTTATTGCAATTGCGAATGCCAACCGAACAAACATACCCGATGAATATATTTTTACTGGTTGATTAATAAAATCACCAATATCTGCAAATTCCAAAATCTGGTCTAATTTATCATCCGTTTCCTTTCGAGTATATCCCATAAGCATAGTATTTAGATATATATTTTCCAACCCGCTATATTCAGGATTAAAACCGGCCCCCAATTCTAATAAAGCCGAAACTTTTCCATTGATTTCAACGGTTCCTTCTGTCTGTGTAATAACCTCAGTTAAAATCTTTAACAATGTAGATTTTCCAGACCCGTTTAAACCTATTATGCCGACACATTCTCCTTTTTCGACATCAAAACTAATCCCCTTTAAAGCTTCAAAATTTTTATGATATTTTTTCCCCGTCAAAGAAAACGCTTCCTTTAACTTATCCTTGCGAGAATCATATAATGCATACGTTTTTTTTAAATTCTTAACACTAATCGCTTTCACAGAATCTCTCCTTTATTAACTATAATTCATCTGCAAAATGAGGCCTTAGCTTTTTAAAAGTCCTCCATCCAATAAAACCTATTACAATAGTTAATACCCAAAAATAAACTGTTTGTACTGGATGACTCCAAAATGGTGCTCTATATAAAAAACTATCTCTATATCCTTCTACAATATAAAATAACGGATTTATTTTTAACACCTGCGCAACAATACCTGATACCATCACATCTTTATTCCAAAAAATAGGCGTAGCCCAAAATCCAATTTGCAAAATAATAGTTACAAATTGTGCAATATCCTTAAAAAAAGTTGATAATGCAGAAAGTAACATTACAAGCCCCCATCCTAATATGGATAATCCAACCGTATAATAAATTGCTTGTACACAATAAAAACTCAGTTTTTCTCTATAGCAAAAAAACATCAGAAAAATAAAACCCAAGAAAAAAATATGTACAAATGCTGAAGAAATTATTCGTACTAAAGGAAGTAATTCCACTTTAAATTTAACTTTTTTTACAAGGTAGCTATAATCATTCAATGCATTTACACCAAAATTTAATATATCTGAAAAATAAATCCATGGTATATATGCCACAATAAACCACAACATATAAGGCATGTCTTTTACAGGTGCTGATTTAAAACCTAATTGAAATACAAACCAGAAAACCAAAACTGTCATCAACGGTTGTATAAAAGCCCATATAATTCCAAAAACAGTTGCTGAATACCGTGATTTAAAATCATTTTTAGCAAGACGCATTATCATCTTGAATTGTTCCATTTTTCATGCTCCTTTTTAATATTTTATATGCTAATTATATTTCCATTATATTGTTGATATCTATATATTACTTAGTAATTTTATCATATATTTTTGTGCTTTTGTAGCATAATCAAAAAGAATATAAGCTTCTTCTTCGGAAATATCCATTATATTTCCAAATTTTTCTTGTAAACCCATATATTCTCTTTCAAAATCCAACATTCCATTTCGAATACTTTCACTCATTTTTCTTACATTTTTATTATGTTGTACATGAAACATTAAGCTCATTAGCTTCTTTGCATTTGCGAAATGCCATTTTCCCAAAAATTTATTTTTTCTTAAAATCATATAATTATATATTTTTTCTTTATTGACTAATTTTTTTTCATCATCTGTAATACCAAATATTGCACAATATACTTCAAAATCACCATGAAAATTATCTTCCAAAAAATATTTCAATTCTATTGCCATTCTTCCTTGCCAGGTACCATCCACCAAACATATTTTTTCCTTTTTTTTCATTATACCATGAAAAAATTCCAATCCATCTTCTACATCGTTTGAAGAAATATTTTTCCAACCATCTTTTATACTTAGCTGTTCAGCTCCTCTAGCCGTCAATAAGATTTGCGAACTTACTTCTTCTGGATACATATCTTTATATATCTTATACAAAATATTTTCTTCTCTTGTAAGAAATATAAGTCTATCTAATTTTTTCGATTTACATAATCTATTTAAGAACTGGCAAAAACCTATCGCAAAAATTCCACCAAACACAAATCCATATTCATAATATAAATTATACCTTTTAAATCCCGAATGTAATTTACAATTAATAATTTCATTATAAAATTTAGATGAAATAGACTTTATCCAATAAAGTCGGTAAGGTTTTCCTTCCATAGCTATATTTGGATAATACCATGTATTCCATCCTGCTTCTTTACTCCCCAAAATATCTGCTATTTTATTATCTCCAATATGTATAAATTTTGTATCCGATGGGAAATCCTGTTTTACTATATTTTGTAATTTTCCCTCCGTTTTACCCACACCGAAATCACATGATATATAAATATTATCTAATTGATAATTACATGATTGCAACAAATCTCTCATTTGTTTTTCAGAAATATACATATCTGATATTGCAATCAATCTCTTTCCTCTTTTTTTTAATTCGCAATATATAGAAAACATATATGGGTTTGCAAAGCAAACCTTTTTCTCAACTTCTAATTCTTTATCTATCCCTTCTTTAATCTCAATTCCCAATTTTTCATGTAATAATTCATATATACTATATAAAGTAATTTCTCTTGTTTTCTCCCTCAGCTTTCTTTCTGCTTTTTGACGTGCTATTGCAAAACCATTTATTTTCCATTCATTTTCAAGAATAGTAAAAACATCTATCGGGTCTTCTACTACTCTAAAAATAAGTGTGTCAAAAATATCAAATGAAATCACATCATTCTTTTCTAATTCACCCCATAATTTCTTTTTATCTTTCCATGGATTTTCTGATGATTCTGGAAAAAGAAGTTTATCAAAATATTTTACATCTCCATTTTTTTTGATTCGATACTTATAATTTAACTTTATAATTTCAAAAATTTTATCACTAAATTTTACTTTTGAACCCTTTTTCCCCAATTTATATTGATATTCCTGAAACATTGAGGAATTCATTAGCATAGAATAAATTATATTTTTTATTGACATATCATTTTTTCCCATTTGAATGTTTAACAGAATATTGGAATCTCTTCCACAAATAAGAATTAATCCAATACCATATTCTCTTTATTGGATTTTCCATTAATGCAATTGATCCATATTCCCAAAAGAATTGTTCTTTTTTTCCTTTTTTCATTCTTGACAAAAGCCTATAAGAGATTAACAATTCTTTTAATTTCTTTTTTGACACCTTTCCTACTAAATAAAAGTGATACTTTTCTGTAATATCATCACAAAATGAAAAATCTCTATATGTTTTTACAATTTCTACACTAGGATGCCCCATAAATTTTCTCAAAATTTTTTGGCATTCCTCTTTACTATAATTTTGATTTTGAGAAATTATGCATTTTACTCCATCAAGTATTCCCTTATTTTGTTCCAACACTTTAGCAATTTGTTTTTGTGATTCATCTTCTTTTAGCACTGGTTTAATTATGGAAGCATCCTTTTTATAGCCAATTGTCATTCCATGCGGTGCAGCAGTAAATATCTCAAATAAGTTATTACAAAATAAAATTTTATTTTTTAAATCAGAATTATAACTAAAGTAATAACTTAAATATTGTCCATCTTCTTGTCTCTGTTCTGTATATAATCCAAAATAAAATCCAACCAACTTTCCATTCCATCCAGCTGAATCCAACAATTGTCTAAAAGAACGTTGCATAGACCCGATCCATCCACTATCTACAATTGCAATGTTATCTTTTTCAAGCATTTTCTCTTGTTTAAAATATTCCATAATTGCTTTATATGATTCTCTGGATTTATTCCAAATATAATTATTGAATTTATCATTTTTTTTCAATATTTCTTTATAATTTACTATCTGCTGTTCGGTTAATTCTCCTGCAACACTAAAATCTTTCTCCCACCCACATTCTTTAATTATAGTTTTTCGTTTCTGTTCGCTCATTTCTATTCTGTCAAAAAAAGTATTTAATGTAACATGATATCCAGATGCAAAAATAAGATCATACGCTTCATCACCTATCAGATGATAACTTGGCATTCTCAAAGAAGCTCTAGAGCAATATAAATATCTGCATTCCATATTCCATTGATATCTTTCACATATTAATTCTGCAATTTTTTTCAAAATATATCCATCTCTTGCCAAAAAATATAATGTATGAATTTTTCTTTCTTTTGCATTGTTTAAAACCCAATTTACATAACTATACAAAACGGGAGCCACTTTTTCTTTACTAATACTATATAAATCCATATATTTATTCCTCATCTTGATGATTTACTTTTCTAAATCCGCTTTTTTGAAAAAAACTTTTTCCTATGTCTCTCCATTAACATTCCTGGAATCAGCCCAATAATTAATGGTTTTATTACATATCGAAAATTTCCTTTTAATATTCCAAGCGAGTAAAATCCGTGATAACGTATCACTGCCTCGTTAATACGATATCTGTATTTTCTTTTTGAAAATGCATTTATATCTTCACGATACTGAAATAATTTTTCTTGCATATTATACCCTTGAAATCCAGCCGCATATATCCGCATAAAAAGTTCATAATCCTCTGTTCTTAATGCTCGAATTTCTGTAGAATATCCCCCCATTTTTTTCATCACATCCGTTCTAATTAAAATAGCCGGATGTATGAATACCGATGTTTTTAAAAAATCTCTTTTTTGGGGCCGTTCTATCATCTGATATATTCCCCATACACCCTTATCATCAATAAATTCCGCATTGCATCCTACCATTGCATATTCCTGATGACTTTCTAAAAAAAATAATTGTTTTTTTAATCGGTCCTTTTTAGATATATCATCAGCATCCATACGAGCCAAATATGTTCCACGTGCCATTTCTATACATCGATTTAATGTATAAGCTAATCCCCTATTGTTTTTATTATGTATTAACCGAATCCGAGGATCCTTTTTACAGATTTTTTGTAACCACATATAAAATTTTTCTTCAGATCCATCATCACATATGATATATTCGAAATTCTCATAACTTTGTTCAAGTATAGAATTAATAGCCTGTATAACATAATCTTTTCTTTTTTCGTTATAAATCCCCATAATCACACTAATGACTGGATTATCTTTATTAACCATTATCAACCTATACCCCATATATTTTCTTTATAAACACATTTCATATATTTTTTTCATTTTCAAGCAAACACGACATAATTCAAATTTTTTTACTTTTTCTTTATTCTGTAATGCATATAATGATAAATCTTGATTTTGTAATTTTCTAATCGCATCCGCAAATCCTTTAACATCGTCTGGTGCCACCGTATACCCAGTTATTCCATTCTGAGAATAATCACGAATTCCATGGATATCAGAAGTAAGTAATGGTAAGCCGCTTGCCATTGCCTCTAATGCAGCAACACCTAATCCTTCCCTATACGATGGGAAACAAAATATATCAGCTATTTGATATAATTCCACTACATTTTCACAATATCCTAAAAAATGCACTTGTTTATTCACCCCAAGTTTTTCGGCCAATTTCATTAATTTAACTGTTTGTTCATTACCTTTTCCGGCTACCATATATTGTATACTTGAATCTTTAATTTTTCCCAAAGCTTCAATAATTACACGATGATTTTTATTTTTATTTACCTCTCCTACGGATAAAAGAACAAAATCTTCCTTATTCAGATGATATTCTTTTCTTTTACTTTTTTTGTCAACCAACGTATCCTTAAATCTATCTATTTCTATTCCAACACCATGAATATACTCAAGTTTCTTCATATGAAACTTCTTTTTTGCTCTGGCATAATCCTCATGATTGATCGTTATCAACACATCCGTCCATCTGCTCAATGCTTTTTCCACAGGATAGTACAGCAGCCAGTTCATAAGTGGTGCCCCCTGATAGAAATGAAACCCATGTGCCGTATAGATCACTTTTGTCCTGGTCCGGTGTCCTGCAATCCTTGCGACCACACCACCGATCGGGCTGTGACAGTGACAAAATGCATAGGTATTCTGCTTCATCAGTCCTTCCACCTGCCACAACGCTTTCATGTTCTGTCCCATATGTTTGATATTCCGTGCGAAATTAATCTGATAACAGCGCACATGCATGTCCTGCAGTTTTTGTTTCAATTCTGCGACACGCTCATCCGAGCAGGTATTTCCTTCGATAAAATTGCAGGCCACATCTACCTCATACCCCAGTTTCTGCAGCAATGCAATGTTTGGCATATTAAATTGATCAATCATGGAGGCGACGGACGCCAGCATTAGAACTCGTTTCATCTTTTCCTTTCACCAAATACTCAACTAATTAATTCTTCTTTTATAGTATGGTAATATTGATGTATCTTCTTCCATCCCAATACATCAATTCCACCAACCACCAAAGTCAATATTCCACCAATAATAGTTATAAATATACCACCCCAATCCTTTGTCTCAATCACACTTCCCTTCATTGCAAACATAAACATCTCATACAGAAAGGCATGTTGATCCTTAAAGACAAAAATATCGAGCATTTCATACAAGACAAACCAAGAGGCAAGCACCATAAATGTAACCCATACAATTATCTTTACCATCGCCCAAAACAGACCCTTCCCCTTTTTATCATTTTCCAAGCTAACCACACGCTTCTCAAGGTCATTGTCCGTTTTCTCATCTTTATCCTCTACCATCTCTACCTTGTCATCCCCGGTCACCGGAGCAACATTTTCTTCCGATTGCTCGACAACCACCGGACGAAATGGAATAATTTCTTTTTCCGGCTCACATGTCATATAAAAGATATCCGGATACGTCTCTTTTGTATACTGCATAAAGTCATCCTTGGAAACACTGTAAAACGGTCTCCCCTCGTTTTCTACCCGTGCCGGTTCCAGGATTGCCTGACAATGATAGCATTGATACGAAGCAGCAAATCCATCACATACGAAGACATTCTGACTATGGCATTGTGGACAGCTATAGTGCAATTCTTTTCGAACCAGATTTTTTGCACACAGAACCTGCAGCATACTTTTGGTATATGTAATTTCCAGATCCAGTCGTTCACTCAGGTCCTGCGTCGTAAACTGTTTACATTGCCTTTGTGTCAACTGCGGCAGGATTTTCATACATTGCCGAACCGCTTCTCTTTCGTTCATACTCTTTATAAAGCCCCCATATCTGCTGGAATTCTTCTTCCGAATAATATTTTCCTTCCAAAATGTGCAGCGTCAGAAACTGATAATTATCAGCTTCATATTTCACTTGTAATACCCCTCGCGCTCTTGGAAAATTGACAGTCAGGGAAATAATTCTTTTCACGATATCCAAAGAATCCCTGATACACATAAACGTCTTGGCATCATAAATACAATCTACGCCATTTTCTCCTGTTAAGTTTGCCGACAGATTATCTCTGTCACTGAATCGAATTCTTGATACATATTTTTCTTCGCGCGGAAGAAGCGACTCCAATGCATGATCTTCCCGGTAATCATATAATGCAGTCTGTTGAATCAGGCGATATAGTTCTTCCTCTAAATTAATGATTCCATCCGGCATATATAATTTTCCATCTTTTTGTTCCACATGATGCAATGGAATATTTTGTAATATTGCATCGATAATGCTGCTAAGGCTCTCTCGCTTATCATCAATCTCTTTTATATTTGGAAGCCGTTCAAAAAACTGGTTGAACAATTCTTTGCTCATGTCATACAATACATTCTGAGGATCAACCTCTCTATTGTTGTCCAATTCCAGTTCTAATGTTTCTTCTACTATACTATAGATTTTATCAAGCTGAATCTGCGGACGGCTCTCCTGTATAATTCCATGCTGATTCCATACTTTAACAATCATGCAGCGCTGTTCCAGGTCAATAGTTACCGGAAGATAGGAACACTCCTCCTCGATCGGACCTGCAGAATCTTTTAACATGCAGAATACAAAAATCAGATGCACCCTGATTAAATTTCCATTCCTTCTTTCTTCCTGTATCGCTGCAAGCTTCGTGGAGTCTTCCTTCGTTGGGATCGTCTCTATGATCTGGTTGTACGTCCAATCGGGGATCTGGAATTTGCGCATAAGCCTGCCCCACGAATCCCTGCTCTTTAAGCGCAGACAGGTCGAAGCAGTTAATGAATACACGCGCATCAATCGATGATGACCATATAATAATTCTTGAAAGAAAAAATCATTCAGATCCTCAACAGAAATCAATCCGCTTTGACAAAGCTGTTCTAGTAAAACCCGATGGTCCGAAAAAGACAGCCTCTGCTCATTTGCAATTTTCTGTTCGGTAAGAAATCTATTCAGGCTTGTTGATGATATATTATCGATAAGTTCCTTAACTATATGCATTCTCTTGTCCTCTGTCTTCCGTAACCCCAAATCCAATAAATATTATTTTTATTATATCACGAACCTTTATCTTACTCAATGTAAAAAACCGGTCAGACTTATCATCCAACCGGTTTTATCACTTCTACCGAAACTATGGCTCCATATTTTTTAATAATGCATTAATATTCTGCGTATATAAGTTTTCACATAATTTCAGAATTTCTGTTTCAATCTGCTCATTGCTGATTGAAACTCCCCTCTCGGATCATCAATTAATATCTCCAATTCATGAGACGTTCTCCAGCAATTTACAGCTTCTACAACGTCAAGCATGATCTCCAATGCCTCACGCAGCTCATCCACTGTCACAATAACAAAATTATCCCCCGGATATCTTGCATCATAATAATAGTCTTTGAGTAATGCCAGATCCTTCCTCTCTAATTGTAAGGAAGTATCCACCCTTTTAATCTCATCGTATAAGGCACGCAAATTATGGGATGTCATTAGTTTTTCAATTCCAGTACAAACCAGTTCTGCCACAGATTTCAACATTTTTTCTGCAATTTGCTGTGCCGAAGCTGCAGCCGGATTGCAGTATACAGGTGACACTGCATCCCTTAAATACCAGAATTCATTGCACGCAATAGAATAATAAGAATTTGCCTTTATCATATTTTCAACTCCTTATAATCTCTTCTTAACTGTTGTGTAAACTTTGAATTATCATGTTCGAAATACTGCGGTGTTACAAAAACCACATCCGCATGCAACATCTCGAGTTCTTCCCGCAAGGCTCCCATCATCCATCTTTCCGGTTTTTCCGGAACTATGATGCAAAAGTCGATATCACTGCTGGCCTTATAATCATTTCTCGCGTAGCTTCCAAAAATCCCAAAACTCTGATATTTGATACTCGAATTTTTAATAATATCTACGCACTTGTTCAACCGGTCTTTAAAATCATTTTCAACAACAGGTGACACGTACGGCATCCCTAAACCTCCACTCTTTCTATTAATCTGTCCTATCACAGTTTCTACAATGTCAATCGTAATCTCTAATGTTTCAACAATAAGGAAAGTACTTTCGGTCTGGCTCCCCTTGCATAATGGAAGCCCAATGCATGTCTTACAATTTCCGGAAAAAATACCATCTGCGTATTTTAAACACAAATTTTTAAATTGTATACTCAGCTGCCTCATCATATGCTTTTTTATTCAGATACACATTTATTTGCTCTAAGAGTTCCGTTGTCTTCCTGTTATATACTTCGGTATCCATGTAATCTTCCAGAATTGTATTGACATCCCAGCCGTTCATCGGCTCCATCGGTTCTGCCAAAATTTCAGTAGTATCATACTTTAATTCTTTTATTTATGCAAGATTTTCCCATTCCAGCTCTTATCCCTCCGTCCTTCTTACCGACTCCTTCCAGTCACACACACGATATTCTTCCTTATATTCACTCATCTGCATATCGTACACACTGTCACCAAACGCTTTGCCCGTCAGGGTGCCAATTTTTCCCGGAATCTTTTTCATCAGCCGGATGATCCAGCCAGTCGCTGGAACCATCACAAGCCGGTGTCCTTTTACCACAGCGATCATCTGCACCAGATCCGAAGTATTGATATACTGCTCGTTCTGTGGGAAAAACACTCCGGTCTCTTCGTTGTCGATCATCCGTTTGACAAACTGTGCCAGATTTTCTATATAAAGCATGGAACGCTGATTATGTACAATCGGAAATAGAGGAAGCTTTCCTGCCAGTTTTGCAAGCTGTGGATAGTTTCCCTTTGATCCCTTTCCGTAAATCATCGGCGGACGCAATACAACAACCTTAAAACGTTCATCTGCCAGTGCCTGTATTTTCTGATCTGCCTGCCATTTGCTGTCTCCATAGAAATTCAATGGTTTGGGAATTGTATTTTTTGTAATTTCCTTTTCCCTACATCCGCTGTATACAATCATGGAAGACATAAAGAGAAACTGCTGCACGCCTTCCTTTTTGGCTTTTTCGGCTGTCTCTACTGCCAGATCTGTATTCACACGGTAATACTGCTTCTTTTCTTCTTCCGACACCTGTCCCACATCTGCATGTGCGATTCCCGCCACATGATAGACCACATCATATGCTGAAAAATCGTGCGTCCGCCATGTTTGGGTTCTCATATCCAGCGTGTCAACCTGATAATACTCCGGCCATTGTTTCAGCCACGCCTCCACAGAAGTTCCCACATAACTGCCGCTTCCGGTGATCAGAATCTTCTTTTTTCTACTGCCCTTTTCACGTTCTTCTGTGTCTTTTGCAATGGTTTCCTTTTTTGCGCTGCTCTGTGCTGTTTCGCTTTTGTGTGCTTCTGTCTCTTCTTCCACTTTGTTCAGTTCGCCAGTTCCACCTTCAACCACGCCATCGTGCATGAGCACGGAGCCAATTGTGCCAAGAAAACATTTCAGATCCATCCATGGTCCCAGATGTTTGACATATTCGCCATCCAGTCTTGCTTTGTCCGGAATCTCCAATTCATCTCTGCCATTGATCTGTGACCACCCGGTCAGCCCCGGTGTCACATCATTGGCACCATATTTCTCACGCTCTGCTACCAGATCATCCTGATTCCACAGTGCCGGCCGCGGTCCTACGATACTCATTTCTCCTTTGAAGATATTAAAAATCTGTGGCAGTTCATCCAGACTGGTTTTGCGCAGGAATTTTCCTACCTTTGTGATGTACTGCTCCGGATTCTCCAGCATATGTGTCGGCACATCCTTCGGTGTGTCAATCCGCATGGTACGGAATTTGTAAATCTGGAAGAAACTCCGGTGGATGCCGACACGCTTCTGCTTAAATAATATCGGTCCCGGTGTATCCAGTTTGATCGCAATACATAAAAAAAGAAGGAGTGGTGATAAGATCACGATCGCCATCCCACTTAATATGATATCAATTCCTCTTTTGATGTAATGGTATCCTTTCATGGCGTTTTCTCTCCTTCTTCATAGATACGTTTTTATTTATTCTCCCCCGCCAATTCCGGGTGATACGTCGGCACAATTTTTTTGACACACTCCCGGATGTCTTCCGGTTCTGTCACAACGTACTCTTTTAATTCTTCCAACTGCTGCATGAATTTTTCTTCATCCAGCTCAATCGGTTTACCGATATGAATCAGATTGTTTGCGGTATCCTGCATCCCTTCTTCATCCATCAGCATCTCTTCATAAAGTTTTTCTCCTGGGCGAAGTCCTGTGAAAATGATATGGATATCCTCATCCGGCTTGTGACCGGAAAGAAGAATCAGGTTTTTTGCCAGATCCAGAATCTTGACTGGCTCTCCCATATCCAGAACAAAAATTTCTCCACCTTTGGCATAGGTGCCCGCCTGCAGTACCAGAGATACCGCTTCCGGAATTGTCATAAAATACCGCACGATATCCGGATGGGTAACCGTGACCGGACCTCCACGCTCAATCTGTTTTTTGAACAGCGGAATCACACTTCCGTTACTGCCAAGCACATTTCCAAAACGCACGGCTACGAAATCTGTCTTCGATCTGCGGTTATATGTCTGAATGATCATCTCACAGATGCGCTTGCTGGCACCCATGATATTGGTTGGGTTGACTGCCTTATCCGTGGAAATCATCACAAATTTCTTCACACCGTACCGATCTGCCGCCTGCACAATCTTCCACGTGCCAAGCACGTTATTCTTAATTGCCTCGTTCGGACTCTCTTCCATGAGAGGCACATGTTTATGTGCCGCTGCATGATAGATAATCTCCGGCTTGTAATGTTCAAAAATCCAGTTCATACGATTCGTATTCCGCACGGACGCGATCAGCACAACAAGATCCAGCTCTGGAAACCGGACTTTCAGTTCGTTTTGCACATCATAGGTCGTATTCTCATAAATATCCACAATAATCAGCTGTTTTGGCTTGTGTGCGGCAATCTGCCGGCACAATTCGCTTCCAATGGAGCCACCACCACCGGTCACCATGATTACCTTTCCGGATACATAATCCATGATAGACTGCAGATCAACGGTCACCGGATCTCTGCCTAACAGGTCATTGACATCTACATCTTTTAATTTGCTGACGCTGACATCGCCGTTTACAAGCTGGTAAATGCCGGGCAGACGTTTCAGTGTGCATCCGGTTTCTTTGCAGATATCAAGAATCCCCTTGATCTGTTTCTGTGTGGCCGATGGCATGGCAATGATGATCTCATGCACATGCAGTTCTTCGACTTTTTCCAGAATATCGCTCCGATCTCCTACGACTTTCGCTCCATGAATATAATTGCCGATCTTGTTCCGGTCATCATCAATCACACCAACAACCTTCTTTTTCACATAGCGGCTGTTGTTGATTTCTTTGATGATCTGGTTCCCGGCATCTCCCGCACCGATTACAAGTACATTTCGTCTGTACACACCTGCTCTGCGCATATTGCGAAGCACACGCAGTCCGCGGTAAGAATATCTGCATCCCATGACAAATACAAACAGAAACAATCCATACAGAATGTAAAAGCTTCTTGGCACCGGGTACATATCCCCCCAGTTCCGAAGCAATATCAGCACTGTCACAACAACGGTATCCAGAATACATGCTGAAACCACATACATCATTTCCAGTGCTCCCGCATAGCTCCAGAGACTGGAATACAGCCGGAGCATCCAGAAAATGATCAGTGTAACAATGATCATAAAAGGAAGTGCTCTCCACACTTCATCCATATATTGAAATGGTACGCTTTTGATATTCAGATCAAACCGAATCAATAACGCAACTATGCTTGCAGCAAACACTGCAAGCACGTCGTAGCACATCAGAAAAATCCGTCTGATCAGTAATTGTTTATCTTGAATGATTTTTTTCATAATTTCAATCTGTTATTTTTGATTCTTTCTCTGTTTTCTCGATTGTTTTTTCGATGATTTCTTCCTGACTGAGGATTCTGTCACTCCAGTCCCTTTAGTATTCTGTACCGTCTGCGCGGTATCTGCTTTTGCACTCTCTGCTGCTTTTGGAATACTCTGTTTTACGGCAGTATCACTTTCTGCAGAAACCGCTGTTTCTTTAACAAAAAGATTTTCTTTCTTTACGAGCATACGGTTCACTGCAAGTCCCAGACCAAGCATACCCCAGAATACCGGAGCAGTACATACATTGGAATCATTTGCGATACCTGCAATCATGTACACCAGCACTGCCGCAAATAATCCAAATCCAACCCAGCTGATACTTTCGTGCAGATCCACTCTGCGGTAAATGCGTACCGACTGTACCAGATACCAGAACAGAAATACCAGAAGTGCCAGGGTACCGAGTAATCCGGTTTCCACCCACTGCTGCAGATACCAGCTATGGGCTTTTACGTCATAGCTGTTTGCGCCGTAGACATAGTTCTGACTGATATAATCTTCCTGTGGCACTTCAAACATGTAGGTATTTGCCCCGCTCCCCATAAAAGCATGCTTTCCCAGAAGCGGAATCGTTTTATTCCAGATATGTCCTCGATTACTCATTGCATCATCCAAAAATACTTTTGAAACCTTCGGATTCTCAAACTTCACTAATTTTCCTGCTGGATTCAGATACTCATATCCATTCTCATCGGTATTTATGAAGTTCCACTGCACACCATCAATCGTTGCACAAATTCCGGGCAAGCTATCTCCAAAAGATACCGGTTGCAGCTGTACCCCAGAAAAACGGCTGTCATCCATCGTTGTCACCTGGTTATCTGCATCCACTATCGTCTGACTTAACTCATTTCCATCCGAATCTTTGCAACTGATCTGTGTTGTTCCATCCTCTCCTACGGTATAAGAAACACTCAGTTTATTCCCGTGAATGTCAAGCACAACATCATCCGTATTGGTTTCTACTCCATTCAGAGCCCATCTGTCACTCATCCGGTATGTACCAACAATTGTATTTTTTATATTTTCACCTGCTGAGGTGGTATTTCCAAGTACGCTTGCTGCTATAATCCCAATTACCACTACAACAGCACCCACAACAAACAGTTTTTTCTTCCGGCTCAAAAGCACAAGTATAAGTACCACTGCTGCCAATGCAAGAGCCATCCATCCACTCGCACTGCCGCTTCCTTTCAAGCAGATGGCACAGCATACTACCGCTACTGCCAGCACTATCCGATGCCATATCTTTTTTGACGCAATAAACAGGCATACCGCCAGCACAATGAGCATACCAAAATAAAACGATAAAAAGTTCGGATTGTATAATGTCGTATAAGAAGTTTTCGGTGCAAAATTAAATGTCAGCTCTTTTAAATTCTTCCACCATCCAGGATTTGTGATCAAATGTTTTCCAAAATTTGACTGAAAGAAGTCCAGTCCAAAATACTGAAATACGCCGATCACTGTAACCATAGCCATGCCAATGCCCGAAATTTTCAAAATGAATTCCACATGTTTTTCTTCATTCACAAAATTATATACATAATAACACAGCAGCATATACGCAAAAACTACCCACACAGACTCAAAAAGTTCATAAGTTCCACCGGATACCCAATGCTTATGCTTTGAAAAAAGTGCTGACATCAGAACAAAAAGTCCATATACCAGCAGAAAATAAAAAGAATTTTCAAACTGCAGGGTCTCTTTCTTCACATAATGCCGATACAACAGAATTGCAGCCATCAACACTCCAATGATTACAATCGCAATCATCTTCCATGCAAAAAAGAAATCTGTCTGTGTATCTGAATTGGCCGGAAACCAGTCAAACTGCGACAGATTTGAATTATAGGAATACATATGTACAAGCAATGGCACAAACCCCATCATCAAAATGACGGGAATCATCAGCTTATTCGTCTTTTTTAAATTTCGATATCCATTCTCACTCAAAGTTTTCTCTCCTTAGTAAACAATTTTTCTAGAATATAATACCTCTAAACCTTCGTTTTTTCAACACGTAAAATATATAATAGGTAAAAACACTTTTTTGTTACTTGTGTGTTACTTAAAAATTTAACAAATAAATGTGTATGATTGACACGATAATATAAATTTTTACACACGAAAGGAAGAAAAATGAGATTACCAAACGGATACGGCGGAGTCGTAAAACTCTCCGGCAACAGAAGAAGACCCTATGCAGCACGCATCACTACGGGCTGGCACATCAATGACATCACGGGAAAGCGCATCCAGCACTACCAGATTCTGGGGTACGCTCCTACCCGGTCGGAAGCTCTGCAGATTCTGGCACGTTACAACAATTATCCCATTGATGGGGAAACTCTGAAATTAACCTTCCGGGAAATTTATCTCCGATGGTCCGAAGAAAAGTTTCCTACCATTTCCCATTCCAACATCAAAGGCTATCGGGCGGCCTTTGCCACCTGTGAAGACATTGCTGATATGCCATTTCACAATTTGAGACTCAATGATTTACAGCAGGTGATAGATCACTGCGGCAAGAACTATCCTACCCTGAAAAAAATCCGTGTTCTTTTTAACCAGCTCTATTCTTATGCCATGAAACACGAAATTGTCTCAAAAGATTATTCTGCCTATGTAAATATTTCGAAATACAAAGACCGGAATCCTAATAAAAACATACGAAGCTGTTTTTCCACTTCTGAAATTGCTCTCCTTTGGAAACACAAAAACGATCCCTATTGCCAGACAGTCCTCATGCTGATATACAATGGGGTCCGTGTCTCAGAGCTTTTGGATCTGAAAAAAGAAAACGTTCATCTGTCCGAACAATATTTTGATGTCATTGACAGCAAAACCGAAAACGGCATTCGAAAAGTTCCGATTGCTGACAAAGTACTCCCCTTTTACCAGCGCTGGCTTCATGACTGTTCTGATTGTGAATATCTCATCCATACTCTGGACAGCCAGCATTTTACCTATTATATGTATTACCACAATGTTTTCCAGCCTCTGATGTTTCGTCTGCACATCGATCATACACCTCACTGCTGCCGGCACACCACGATTTCCCTGCTCGCCGAAGCACATGTCGATCAGACGACCATCAAAAAAATTGTCGGTCATTCCGGCGCTATGTCCCTGACAGAACGGATTTACACGCATCTGGATGTACCTGCGCTGGTCGAAGCCATAAATCAGATTTAATCGCTTCTTGTATGTTGCTTGCGTGTTACTTGTAGAAGTGATTTTGCCCCAAACTCTGTTTATAAATCCGGTATTTCCAATACTTCCGCGGAAAATACCATGCATATTTCCGGTTAAGGTAACTTACAAGACTTCTACAAAGAAGAATGCTAAGGCAAAGACAAAGAAACTTACTTACACAATGAAAGTTGCTAAGGTAGGCGTTGCTTTATCTGGAGAGTCAGTAGTAGCAGTTGGAAGCACAACTAAGTTAACAAATACTAAGAAAAATTCTTCAAGAGCTAAGATTACTTACACATCCAGTGACGATACCATTGCAAAAGTAGATGCTACAACAGGTGTTGTTACAGGTGTTAAGGCTGGTAAGGCAACAATCACAGCTAAGATTACAGTTGGTAAGGATTCTGCTGAAACTACTAAGGATGTAGAAGTAAAGAATGTTATTTTAGATTCTGTTACTCCTACAGAAGCAAATAAAGTTGTTGCTATTGTAAAAGGTAATACCAAGAACCTTAAGAAAGCAGATTTTGTTGTAACTGGTACTGAAACAAAAGCAACTGTAGCTGTGACAGATATTAGTGTTGATGCAAAGGATGCTACAAAGGTTACTCTTACTCTTGCAGCTAAACTGACAGATGCAAAAGAGTACGGTGTTGCATTAGATGGTATCACAAAGACATTTGTAGCTTCTGATGGAAAGGTTGATTCTATTTCCGTTGATCCAGTTCAGATTCCATATGCTGAAGCAACAGAAATTGACCTTTTAGCAAAAGATACAAAGGGAATTATTGTGAATAGAATGAAATGGAACAATCCAGATGCTGGATTTTCTTTCACATTCACAAAATATGATGGAACTTTACAGGGTGAGAAACTTTATCTGAATAAGATTGGTTCTGTTGCAGAAGGAAAGATTACTTATACATCTTCTGAGTATAATGCAGATGGAACACCTAAGGTAAAGCTGGAGAAACCATTTACAATTACAGCAGTTGATCAGGCAACAGTTAATAACTATGCAGTACGTCTTGGAAAAGCTACTGATAAGTTTGATAAGCTGAAAGATGATAATAAACTTGCTGTTGAAGACAATGGTAAGGTTGCATTTATTAAAATTAAAGATGCAAATGATAAAGAGGTTTCTGATTACAGCAAATATACAGTAGAAAGTTCTGATAAGAATATTCTTCTTCTTGGTTCATCTTCAATCAATAATGCAAAACATTATGTTGATGTTAAAGCTGTAACAACTGGAACAGCTTATATCATTGTCAAGAAAGATGGTAAGTATTGCACATCTCTTCCTATCAATGTTGTTGCTAAGAGAGAAGCTGCTTCTTTAACTATTGACAATGCAGCATTTACTTTATCTAATACAACAAACATTGATGATGATAAGGTCGTAACAGCTAAAGCAAAAGATCAATATGGTGATGATATCTCAATCGGCGCAAATGCTCTTTCTGCAGAATGTGTATATGTTGACGCTAAGAGCGGTTCTGCAATCAAAGTTTCAGATGTAAATGGTGATACTACTAATAAGTATATTGAAAAGACCGCTGCTGATAAGATTAAATTTAAGGGTCAGGTTGAGCCAGGTACTTATACATGGACAATTAATCTGAAGGTTTCTGATACTAAGACATTAAAGCAGACAGTTTCTGTTACTGTAAAGAAACTTGATGACACAAAGACAAATATCAGCTATGCATTAGAGTCTTCTGCAAGTGAGATTGATGCTGTTGTTAAGGATGATGCTAAGAATGGTGATTCTTCTGAGGCTACCGTACGGATCGCATTATGCAAAGATGGTGTTAAATCTGATTATCAGGAAGTTAAATATATTGTAAAGAAGGATGGTAAAGTTGTTACAGGTGCTGGAATTTCAGTTGATAATAGTAATATTGTAGCTGATACAGGTGCCTGGGGAGAAACATTAAAGATTACTGCTATGTCTGTAAGTGGAAATACCGCGACAAAACTTGCAGCAGGAACTTATGAAGTAACTGCTGAATGGACTACTTATGACAGCAATAGAAATCCTATTACAAACTCCCAGAAGACTCAGATTGTAGTTAAGGATACTCAGTCAGGTGCTGATGCACAGGTTGTAAATGATGGTGTATCTACTGTTCAAAAGACTACTGTAAAAGATCTTGCTGAGAATACATTAAAGGTTGTTCTTGGAGATACAACTTATGTAAATGTTAATAGAGGTCAGGATGATAAGGCTTTAAGTATCACAAAGGTTGAAGGAAATACAATTTCAGCTTCTGGTGATATTACCGGTAAGCATATTGCTTCTGGCGCAGAAGTTAATATTTCTAAGATTACATTTACTGCTGAAACATCCAGTGGTGTATCTTACGATTATACTGTATCTGTAGGAAGAACAGTAACAAACAAATAATTAAATTTGTTAGAAAGAGGTTGCTTTCGGGCAACCTCTTTTTCAAGTATAAAAAAGGAGTTAATTTACCTTAACCGGAAATACTGGATTTGTGAAAAAGGTTTGATGCACTATTAGCACTACAAGTAACACACAATTAACACATAAGAGACAGATAAGTGACAAATTGTTTCAGTTGTAATCCTTGTGCCATATGCTATAATATAGGTAGATAAACAAAGGATTTTAACGAAAGGAATCCCGACAGTCAATGACAAAAACAAATGATGACATTCATGTAAATAAAAAATATAAGGACACCGTATTCCGGAAACTGTTTGGCGAAAACAAAGAAAATGCCCTGAGTCTTTATAATGCGGTAAACCATACCTCATATACCAATCCGGATGATCTGGAATACACAACTCTGGAAGATGTCATCTACATGAAATACAAAAATGATGTTTCATTTCTTGTTGACAAAACATTGAGCCTTTATGAACATCAGAGTTCTTATAACCCGAATATGCCGCTCCGTGGATTTTTGTATTATGCGGATCTGTACCGGAAACTGATTCACCGTTCTGAGCGGCTGTACAGCAAGCATCTGTTGAAAATTCCACGCCCCCATTACATTGTATTTTATAATGGAAGTGAAAAGGACATGGCGGAAGAACGAAGGACTCTGCGGTTATCGGATGCCTTTGAAACAGATACCGGAACTGGTGAATATGAATGGACAGCCACAATGATTAACATAAACAGCGGGAAAAATCAGTCCATCATGGACAGCTGCCACGTACTGTATGAATATGCGGTCTTTGTTGCAAAGATTAAAAGATACCGGGATTCCATGGAATTAAAAGAAGCCATTGATCTTGCCGTCAGGGAATGCATAGAGGAAAATATTCTCAGAGATTTTTTGGAACAGCATCGCAGGGAGGTGTGTGATATGTGTCTTACTGAATTTGATGAAAAGAAATATGAAGATGTTCTCCGAGAGGATGGGCGAGAAGAAGGTCGTTCTGAAGAACGGAAAACCTTGCTTGAAATCGTTCAAAAGCTGAAAGAGGGAAAAACTCCGGAACAGTTAGTTGCAGATGGAATGTACGTTTATGGGGTCAGACCCCAATGTGGTCAATAACCAGAAATGCCGATGTATTAACTGATGCTTTAGAACAAAATGAAATAGATGATCCGGAAATTGCAGATATTGAGGATGTCGGCTACGATGCAGATGGATTTAAAGTCGGAACCATTGATATTACAAATATCAACTTTGCCGAAGATCCCGGGAAAGAAATAATGCTCGAGACTTTAGAAGGTGGAGATGGATTTTCAATTGATGAATTAAGACCTTTTATCAAATAACAAAAGAAAGCGGATAATGAGCTATGTACGATAAAATTTCGGAAGTAAAAAATAATATGAAAAGAATAATCAGAGCCAGAGGTATGACTCGCTCTGAAAAATATACCCAAATCAAACAACTGAATCAATCCCTGTCATCAACCGAACAAAACATTTTAATAAAAGAACTCCATAGAGACTGTGACTATTATAACACTCTTTCCGATATAAAAGAAATAATTACCATAGGCTTAATGGGGTTTCCACTCTTGCTTTCTATTTATAGTTTGTGGGTTGATAGAAATGGAATTAAATTTTCTGATTATACGTCAACTCTTAAGTATATTTTGGTTTTTAATATTTTCTGTCTCTTTATCTTCGTTATAACATCAACCTTAAAAAATCATTGGGTAAATAATGCAAAATATCTGCTGGATATTTTGGGAGATGAATAAAATGGACTATCCGCTGTTTAAACGATGCTCATCTACAGATTCTCTCTTCATTTCATATGCAACTAACTGTTTCAAAATTTTCCGTTATATCTCTACTGGGATTTGATATTCTGCTGATACTAGAAAGTTTATGGGGTCTGACCCCATAAATGGTGATCATACTTATGGAGTAGATGATGAGAATATGTCAATTGTATCTGTAGAGGGTATTACTAATACAGGTGATAAACTTGATAAGGATCACACCACGATTTCTGACAGTGTTAAGGCTGTAACAATCAAGAAGATCACATTTACAGTTGATTCAGGTGCTTATAAGGTTGACATTACAAAGGATATTTCTTCTAATCCATATGTAATTTCATTCAAGTAATTGAATCTATTAAAGAGGTTGCTTCGGCAACCTCTTTTTTTATCACAAAAATATAGCTCTCCACCCAATTGGCAGAGAGCTATATTTTACTATTTAATATTTGACAGATGTTATAATAACTTAGATCAAATAATTTCTATATTATTTTGCTGTAATAACACCAGGTACGGCAACTTCAACATTCATTGAGATGCCATCTGCTACTGTTACAGTAACTTCCAGTTTAGAAACATTGAAATCATGACCCTTAACAGCAGTATTCTTTGTCTTAAACTCAGTACCATCGTTAAGTTTTCCTTCAACCTTAGAAATTACTAATGTTTTAGCACCTTCTGGAGCATCTTTTGCATTACTATAAACATCATCTCCATAAGTTACAACTAAAGCAGCTTTTAAAGCAGCTTCAACAGTGTCTGTAGTAGGCTCAACAGAATTATACTTAACATCAGCAGATGCCTTAGTCTGAGTATCTGTTACTGTAAAGCTGGAAGTAATAGTTACGTCATTATTCTTTGCATCTTTGCATGTAGCAGTTACAGTATAAGTACCAGCTCCAAGATTCTTTGTAGCTACTCCGTTAGATACATCTACAAGTTTGATATTTAAATCAGAACCTGTAGTGTCATTATCACCATAGTTAGCATCAACTCCAAACGCTGCTCCCGTAACAACCTTTCCATTGTCATTACCAAAAACAACTGTTCCATCAGATTTCTTTACAGTATAAGTTACATTCTGTACTGCTTTCAAATCAACACCGTTTGAACGTCCCATTAACTGAGCGGTAATGATTTTGCTATCTTTATTATCATTATCAACTTTAACATCTACAGAAGATTTGTCAAGATCAAGGCGATATGAATCAACTGCAGAACCAGGTTTCTGAACATTAACAGTAAGAGTCCTAGCTACAATTTCCTTATTATCTTTTGTATAAGCAACCTTGTATACATAGGCTCCTGTTTTAGAAGCATCAAATGCTGCACCTGTAACAACAACTGCTTTCTTGCTTGCATTAAATGCTACAGCGGTCTCATTCTTAACAGGACCACTTAAATAAGATACATGTACATTTGAGTAATTGCTTGCAGCTACCTCATCACCATACTGATCCTTTACCTTAACACTTACTGTCTTAGCAGCTACAGTATTTGATGTAGAAGCATCTACGCTATACTTATCTAACTCAAGAGTAGCAGCTTCTCTACCAGCAGTAACATCAATTGCTACAGAGTTTACAATTTTACCATCCTTATCTTTGAATAAGATATATGCTGTACCCTGCTTAACAGGAGTAAGACGAACACTCTTGTTTGAGATAGTATTGCTTGCAAGCATTAAAACTGTCTTGTCTGAAGATTCTACAGTATAATCATACTTAGAAACCTCTGTTCCTGTTGCATCCTTGATCATAAAGTATGCATATTTGCCAGTTTCTCCGGCAGCAATCTTATTAGTATCTTTTGCCTTATCAAACTTCTTGTTTGCGCCATCAATTCTTACTTTAAAATCATTGATAGCTGACTGATCTGCAGCAGTAATTGTCACCTTGTTTGGTCCAATGTTTCCTTCTGGCTTACCATTCTGGTCATACTTGCCTGTTTTGTATGTGATCTCAGCTGTAGCTGTATCGCCAACTTTGTTTAAGTATAACTTAGAACCGTTTGTATAACCGTTTCCGTTTGTATTGATTGTAAAATCATAGCTAGCATCAGGATTGCCATACTTAAGCTCTTTTACAACAACACCATTAGCATCCTTAGATACTAACTTAATTTCTGTCTCAGTAGCATATGGGATTGTAGCTTTATCAAGTGCGATAGAAGCAACCTTTCCGTCAGAAGCTACGAATGTCTTTGTGATTCCATCAAGAGTCACATCATATGTAGCTGCATCCTTCAACTCACTGAACAGAGTTAATGTAACCTGAGAAGCATCCTTAGAATCAACTGTTACCTTAGATACTGGGTAAACAACGTTTGTTGCTTCACTCTTTACTGTGAAATCAGTTGTCTTAAGGTTCTTTGTATCGCCAGCAACAGTAGCTTTAAGCTCTGTTAACTTGTTCTGTGCTACTGTAGAAAGAACATGGTTCTTCACTTCTACATCCTTAGTAGTTTCAGCTGAATCCTTACCAACTGTAATCTTAGCTGTGATTGTTGCCTTACCAGCCTTAACACCTGTAACAACACCTGTTGTAGCATCTACTTTTGCAATGGTATCGTCACTGGATGTGTAAGTAATCTTAGCTCTTGAAGAATTTTTCTTAGTATTTGTTAACTTAGTTGTGCTTCCAACTGCTACTACTGACTCTCCAGATAAAGCAACGCCTACCTTAGCAACTTTCATTGTGTAAGTAAGTTTCTTTGTCTTTGTCTTAGCACTCTTCTTTGTAGAAGTCTTGTAAGTTACCTTAACCGTAACTTTAGCGGTACCTGGCTTAACACCTGTAACCTTGATCTTCTTTGCTGCTGTCTTCTTAACAGTTGCAACAGACTTCTTGTTGCTTGTTGCAGTTACTTTAACAGACTTCCAAGACTTTGGAGTTGTAACTGTAACGGTCTTGTAACCAGCAGAATAAACTGTGGCTTTTTTTGCGCTAAGCTTTGCTGTAGAAGCTGCCTGTGCGTTTGTAGCAGGAACTGCTGTTACAACCATAGCTGCAGCGAGAGCAAAAGCTAACACTTTTTTGCTTGATTTCATGTTTTTTCCTCTCTTTCTTTTTGACCAACTTCCATCTCATCTACTCGTTTAACCCTGCATGTTTAAGTTCCTTCATCTTCTCTTCCAAACCGCTGCGGACGATTCTTCCAATCCAATGTTCTCGCTAATTGCCTCCACTGACCTTCCTCGGTCTTACTGTTAAGTCCATGGTCAGTTTCATCTACAGACACATAAATCAAAATTGACCAGAAACTTTCGTGCATCAGACGTCGGCGTAGAGTGTGATATCAACGTTGATTGTCCAGCATCAAGATCAGCAAGCTGAAGTTCCGATGACTTATATTTCTAATATGTATCTGCAATTGTAAGGTCTGTCTGGAATAACTTCCAGTTTCCATAGCCTCGATAGTAGTTCATCGCTAGTCGTACTATTTATAGTACACTTTTAACTACTCTACGTGCATATCATACACCAAGTATTGTATCTTTGCAACACCAAAATTACATTTTATTGAAAAAATTCTTTAATATTTTCTTAAGCATTTAAGAGTTTTTTCACTTTTTTCTATTATTAAAACTATTTCACGCGTAGTTCGAGTGAAACTACGCGTGAAGATAAACAATTCTATTTAAAGTAAGCAACTCCGGATTCGAAGATCTTCATATCCTGCTCTCCGTAAATGTTCATGGCAACGGCCTCACCGCGGCGCTCGCTGTGTGCCATCTTTCCGAGTACACGTCCATCCGGACTAGTGATACCCTCGATTGCCATGTACGAACCATTGACATTCCACTCTTCATCCATGGTTGGCTCGCCGGCTTCATTGACATACTGGGTGGCAACCTGTCCGTTTGCAAAAAGCTTGTCCAGCCATTCCTTCGGAGCTACGAAACGTCCCTCTCCATGGGATGCCGGGTTGCAGTATGTTGCACCAAGCTTTGCCTGCTGCAGCCATGGGGATTTGTTTGTTACGACCTTGGTATATACCATCTTGCTGATGTGGCGGTTGATGGTATTGTAGGTCAGTGTCGGGGAATCCGCACTCTGTGCCTGGATCTGTCCGTAAGGAACAAGTCCCAGTTTGATCAGCGCCTGGAATCCGTTGCAGATACCAAGTGCCAGTCCGTCACGTTCTGACAGCAGTCTGCCTACTGCCTCTGTCATCTTTGCATTCCGGAATGCTGTTGCAAAGAACTTTGCAGATCCTTCTGGTTCATCTCCTGCGGAGAATCCACCAGGGAACATGATGATCTGTGACTGGTTGATTGCCTTGACAAATTCATCGACAGAATCACGGATGTCTGCTGCACTCAGATTCTTGAATACTTTTACAATTGTATTGGCACCTGCACGCTCAAACGCTTTCGCACTGTCGTACTCACAGTTTGTTCCAGGGAATACCGGAATGAATACGGTCGGCTTTGCAACTTTGTTTTTGCATACATAGATGTTCTTTGTATCGTATACGTCACTCTGTACTTTTTCTTTATCCTCGGTCGCACGGGTTGGAAATACACGCTCGAGTGTTCCCTGCCATGCATCGAGTGCTTCATCCATGGAAAGAGCCATGTCTTTGTATACGAATTTCTGTGCATCGTTGACTTCTCCGACAACGACTGCGGATGCTTCTTTTATAATAGGAAGAAACTCTTCTTTTACTTCTGCAACAATATTACCGAATCCCGGTGCAAATAAGGTTTCTGCAGTGACATCATCGGCAATGGTTACACCTAATTTGTTACCGAATGCCATCTTGCTGACTGCTGCTGCCAGACCTTTTCCGTCAAGTGCATAGGCACTGCGGATTGCTCCCTTGCCGATCAGCTCATGAATCTTGTCATACAGTTTCATCACCTGTTCATATACCGGCAGATCATACTCGTTCTTTTCGATCGTAAAGAGTACCAGCTTATCTCCTGCTTCTTTCAGTTCCGGTGTGATCACGTCTTTTTCTCTTGCCACATCGACTGCGAAAGAAACCAGTGTCGGAGGCACGTCAATATCGTTAAAGGTTCCGGACATGGAATCTTTTCCACCGATGGACGGCAGACCAAAACCGATCTGTGCATCAAATGCACCAAGCAGTGCGGCAAACGGCTGGCTCCATCTCTTTGGATCTTCGTTCATTCTGCGGAAATATTCCTGGAAAGTAAATCGTACTTTCTTGTAATCACCACCGGCTGTCACGATACGGGAAAGAGATTCGAGTACCGCATAAACCGATCCATGGTATGGGCTCCAGGAAGATAAGTACGGATCAAATCCGTAGGACATCATGGTTACGGTATCGCATTTTCCTTTCAGAACCGGAAGTTTGGCAACCATGCTCTGTGTCTCGGTCAGCTGATAGCGGCCGCCGTATGGCATGTAGACACTTCCCGCACCGATGGAACCGTCAAACATCTCGACAAGTCCCTTCTGGGAACATACATTAAGATCCGCAAGCATGGCAAGCCATGCTGATTTGTTGTCGTTTTTCTGTAATGCATCTGCAACTTTCGGAAGTTCGATCTTTTTAAAGAAGTTGTCTTCCTCTTTTGGCATCTCGACTTCGACATCTGCTTCCTGATGCGCACCATTGGTATCGAGGAATGCACGGGAAATATTGACAATGTCTTTTCCTCTCCACTCTAAGATCAGTCTCGGCTCCTCGGTAACAACTGCCACCTCGGTTGCTTCAAGGTTTTCTTCTTTTGCATAAGCAAGGAACTGCTCGACATCCTGCGGAGCGACAACCACTGCCATACGCTCCTGAGACTCGGAGATTGCAATCTCCGTTCCATCCAGACCAGCATATTTCTTCGGTACTTTATCCAGATTCACGCGCAGTCCGTCTGCAAGCTCACCGATGGCTACCGATACACCGCCGGCACCGAAATCGTTACATTTTTTGATAATATGGCTGACTTCTTCTCTGCGGAACAGGCGCTGCAGTTTACGCTCAGTCGGTGCATTACCTTTCTGTACCTCGGCACCACATACAGACGTAGACTGTGTGTTATGTGCCTTGGAAGATCCGGTTGCTCCACCGATACCGTCACGTCCGGTACGTCCGCCCAGAAGGATAATCTTATCTCCCGGATCAGAGGTCAGTCTCTGTACGGCACGTCTCGGTGCGGCACCCATGACAGCACCGATCTCCATACGTTTTGCTACATAATCCGGATGGTAAACTTCTTTGACATATCCGGTTGCCAGTCCGATCTGGTTTCCATAAGAGCTGTAACCTCTGGCTGCCTCGCGCACGATCTTCTTCTGTGGCAACTTACCCTCAATCGTATCTTTTACAGATACGGTCGGATCTGCGGCTCCGGTTACACGCATTGCCTGATACACATAAGTTCTTCCGGAAAGCGGATCACGGATGGCTCCTCCTAAACAGGTAGCAGCACCACCGAACGGCTCAATCTCGGTCGGATGGTTATGTGTCTCATTCTTAAAGTTTACAAGCCACTCCTCTGTCTTTCCATCTACATCCACCGGTACCACGATGGAACATGCATTGATCTCGTCAGATTCTTCCTGATCTGCAAGTTTTCCTTCTTTTTTCAGACGTTTCATGGCAAGCAGTGCCAGATCCATCAGGCAGACAAACTTGTCATCGCGTCCCGCATACAGTTTCTTGTGGGTATCCAGATATTCTTCGTAAGTCTTTTTGATTGGTGCCTGGTAAAATCCTTCATCAAACTTCACATTTTTCAGTTCTGTCGAGAAGGTGGTATGACGGCAATGGTCACTCCAGTAAGTATCAAGCACGCGGATCTCTGTCACGGACGGATTCCGCTTCTCGGTATTTTTGAAGTAATTCTGGATATGTAAGAAATCCTTAAAGGTCATGGCAAGATTTAAGGAGCTGTACAGTTCCTTCAGCTGTGCTTCTGCCATGTCGATAAATCCGTCGAAAACTGCCACGTCTGCCGGCTCATCGAAATTCTGTACGAGGGTATCCGGCTTGTCCATACCGGTCTCACGGGAATCTACCGGATTGATACAATACTTTTTGATCGCCTCTAACTCATCCTCTGTGATGTCACCCTTGATCACATAGGTCGTCGCGCTGCGGATGATCGGCTCCTCATCCTCATTTAAAAGCTTCACGCACTGCTCTGCAGAATCCGCTCTCTGGTCGAACTGTCCCGGCAGGAATTCTACGGAAAATACGTTTCCACCTTCTGCGTCAAAGTTCTCCTCATAAATATCATCCACTGGCGGCTCGGAAAATACCGTCTGCAATGCCTTCTGGTAAGTGGCATCCGATACATTTTCCACATCATAACGGATCAGGACACGCACCTGATCTGCAGCGATTCCGAGATAATGCTTTACCTCATGTTTTAATTCTTTTGCCTTTACGGCAAAATCCGGTTTCTTTTCTACGTACACACGACGTACATTGCCCATTGGATTTACCTCCTTCTTTTGCGAAACGGAATGCCCCCTGCATTTGGGGGCATTCTATTGATCTTTATGTTATTGTATCATGGGTTGACAATTAAGTAAAATTAATATCGCTTACGATATCTATTACCTGTTCTTATGAAATTACTGTACGGTAATTGCACTGTCCGTTACAACGCCCGGAGTGTCCGGTTCCGGCTGATCCGGCTGATCGGTACCCGGGTTTGGATTTACAAAATTAATCCTTACTTTCAGCTTTCTGGATTTATTTCCTGCCGTATCTTTGGCATATACGGTCACACTGTAAGTTCCGTACTTTTTGTTTTTCATGGCAGTAACTGCTTTCTGTACTTCCTGGGTATTTACGAAAACATATTTTGAAACAAGTTTCTTCCCCAGATCCTTTGCCACTACATCTGCCTTAATTGCAGAAACCAGTTTTTCTTTGGAAACGGCTTCATTGTAGGTCAGTGTCTTTCGCTTCAGGCTGATGGATGGTGCTTTCGTATCTTTTACGGTAATTATGATGCTCTTTTGGGTCTTGTTTCCTTTGGCATCTTTTGCGGTGTATGTAATCTTATATTTTCCGGTCTTTGCCGCATTGACTTTTCCGGAAACGGTAAATTTAAGGGGCTTTCCTCTGTAATCGGTAGCTTTCACACCCTTTTTCAGATCTACTTTACGATTGGTTCTCTCGATGGTTTTATTCGCGATTCCCTTAATCGTTGGACGGAGTTTCAGCCATGGATTTCTCGGATCTGGATCGGTCGGATCCCATCCGCGGTACGGACTGTTTACATCGATGCGAACCGGGGTAGGCTTGCCCAATGGTCCCGGATCTTTGCTGTCATAGATGGTTACTTTGGTTCCTACCGGGCAGTTGTCATAGATCCACTTGGCATCTTCCACATTCAGACGGACACATCCGTGGGATGCCGTCTGTCCCAGACGGTTATAAGAATTGTATGCCAGCCTGCTCGGGTCCTGTGAACTGTAAAACACAGAGTGGAACAGCACACCACCGTGAATACGGCTGCAATACTGTCCGTACACACCGCCCATAAGTGTATGCCAGCGGTATTTTGCCGGAATCGAAAATGTTCCTGTCGGGGTGGCATTGTTGACACCGACAGAGCAGGCAAATGCTTTGACCGGTTTGGTATATTTGCCTTTGGAATCAAGTGCATATACGGTCACACAGTTCTGCTGACGATTGATTTTAATGTAATATGGCAGTTTTGCTGCCTGAGTTGTAACGGGTGTTCCTGCGAACACAAACAGCATGAGTGCCGCCATCAATCCGCATAAGGTTTTCAAAATTCCCTTTTTCATGATAATCTCCTTTTCTCTCCTTTGTGAAAGGTATATAATATATCCTATACTATACTATACTACTGAGGATATGATCGATGGATATCAATTATGAATTATACAAGGTTTTCTATTATGTTGCAAGCTCTCTCTCATTTTCGGATGCAAGTAAGAAGCTGTTTATCTCCCAGTCAGCGGTAAGCCAGTCTATCAAAACACTGGAACGCAAGCTGGGACAGCCGCTTTTTATCCGCAGCACAAAAAAAGTGCAGCTGACTCCTGCCGGTGCTCTGCTTCTGAAACATGTGGAACCTGCCATGAATCTGATCTCACGCGGCGAAAGCCAGCTTTTAGAATCCGGCTCTCTTGGTTTAGGACAGCTGCATATCGGTGCCAGCGACACGATCTGCCGCTATTTTCTTCTGCCGTATCTGCAGAAATTCCATCGGAAATTCCCGGATGTTCCGATTAAAATCACCAATGCCAGCTCGATGGGCTGTGTAGACCTGTTAGAGCAGCGCCGGGTAGATCTGATTATCACAAATTTTCCAAACCCGCATCTGAATCCTTCCTATATTCAAAAAACGGTTGGCTCTTTCTCGGATGTGTTCGTCGCCAATCCGGCATATTTTGATCTGGCGGACCGCATCGTTCCTTTCTCGGAACTTGGCACCTATCCGCTCATGATGTTAGACCGCAAGAGCACAACGAGTGAGTTTCTGCACCACATTTTCCTGCAGCATCAGCTGGAACTGCTACCTCAGGTAGAGCTCAGCAGCAACGATCTGCTCATTGACATGGCCCGCATCGGTCTTGGAATTGCTTTTATCCCGGATTTTTGTCTGAAACACAAGCCGGAGGATCTCTTCCTCGTCCGCACGCAGGAAACGATCCCGCAGCGGCAGCTGGTGGCTTCGTTAAACCCTACCCTTCCGGTTTCTGCCTCCACCGAAGAGTTTTTAAAGCTCCTCCCGGACGTCTGACCAGAACCGGCTCACTTCTTCCCGCAGCTGCGGCAGACCACAGACGCTTCTCTTTTCCCATTCTCTCGGAAAAAGCGCTCCGTATTCGCGCTGCAGGAAACGTTCATCCAGCAGAAGGATCACGCCGCGGTCCTCGCTGGTCCGGATCACGCGCCCTGCTGCCTGCAGGACTTTGTTCATTCCCGGATAGCGGAACGCATAGTCAAATCCGGACAATCCCCGCTCATCATAATAATTCTTTAAAATTTCACGTTCATCGCTGACCTGCGGAAGTCCGGTTCCCACGATGATGGCACCGATCAGCCGGTCGTTTTTCAGATCAATGCCTTCCCCGAAAATTCCACCCATCACACAGAACGCAACGAGTGTCCCCTGGCGCTCTTTTTCAAATTCTTCCAAAAACGCTTCTCTTTCGTGTTCTTTCATATTAATATGCTGCATCAGAATCTCGCACGAATCGGCCGCCTTCCCGGCAAAGACCTCATATACATCCTGCATCAGCCGGTAAGACGGGAAAAACACCATGTAATTTCCCTGCTGTGCTTCTGTGACTGCACCGATATAGTCCGCGATTTTTTCGTATTCTTTTCTGTTCCTCCGCGTATATTTTGTGCTCACATCCCGGCCAAATGCGAGAAGTCTCTGTGTCTGGGCAAACGTACTCTGCGCATAAATGGCATAGTTATCCTCGTCCGTGGAAAGTAGCCGCTTGTAGTATCCGATCGGCAGGAGCGTTGCGGAGAAAAAGATCGTGGAATTGCTTTTATCGATGCATTTCTGCAGATTGACCGACGGATCTACGCAAAAGAGCCGGATCCGGAACTGACCTTCCTCCGTCATCTGGCTGTAGATCACGTAATGGTCATCCACCAGATCATAGATATTCAGGAAATTGCGCAGCGCAAAGTAAAAATCCAGCACCGTTTTCTTCTCCGGAAATTCCCGCGGTTTTTCCAAAAATTCATCCATCTGGGAGGCCAGCCGCATAAGGTGGAAGGTCAACGTTCCCACACTGTCCAGAATCTGGTAGTGCTCACACTCACGTTTCATTTCCAGCATGGCTTTGTTGCATTTGTCCAGGATACGGCAGATCGTACGGCTGTGCGCTTTCATGATCCGCTTCACTGCAAGCACGTCTTCTTTGTACAGATCGGCACTGTACATCTCCCTGCTGCGATCCACGAGGTTATGTGCCTCATCCACCAGGAACAGATAGTCTCCCTTTATCCCCTCCTGAAAAAAGCGTTTCAGATATACATTCGGATCGAATACGTAATTGTAATCACAGACAATATTGTCTGCCCAGGTTGCCACATCCAGACTCATCTCAAACGGGCACACCTGATATTCTTTCGCCTGCGCTAAAACTTCCTCTCTGGTAAACAGGTTGGATTTCTGCAAGAGATCAAACACCGCATCGTTCACCCGGTCAAAATGCCCCTTTGCATATGGACAGTTTACCGGGTTGCAGTCCATCTCTTCACACAGGCAGAGTTTTTCTTTGGCTGTGATCTGGATGACTTTGGCACGGTATCCCTGTTCTTCCAACAGGGCGAATGTTTCTTTTGCCACGGTTGCCGTGATCGTCTTTGCCGTGAGATAAAAGATCCGGTCTGCCAGCCCTTCTCCCACTGCTTTTACCGCCGGAAAGATTGTGGAAATTGTTTTGCCCACACCGGTCGGTGCCTCGATAAACAGGTTCTTTCCCCGCAGAATGGTGCGGTAAACATCGGCAACCAGCTTCTTTTGTCCCTGCCGGTAGGAAAATGGAAACTCAAGTGTATGAATACTCTCCTGCCGCTGTTTTTTCCATGCGATCTGCCAGTCTGCCCATTTCCGATAATCTTCGATCAGATGCGTAAACCACACGGTCAGTGTCTCAAATGTATAAATTTCCCGGAAATACCGAATTTCTTCCGTATCCAGATTGCAGTAGGTCATCTGCACGCCGATCCGCTCCAGACGGTTCTGTTTCGCATAGATATACGCATAGCACATTGCCTGGGCTTTATGCACGTAGACCGGCTGTTCCATTGCCGCAACGTTTCTATATACACCCTTGATCTCATCGATGAAGCTGATTTCTTCTTCCGGAGGGATTTCTGCCGCAAACTCCTTCTCCGGTTGCAGCACAGACTCCGTCGCAGCCGGCAGATCCGGCTGAAATTTTCCATAGGCGATTCCGTCTGCACGTCCTTCCACGACCAGTATGTAATCGTTGGCTTTCCATTCAATTTTCAGCGGTACTTCCGCCTGATAGGAGGCGTCCATGCTTTTTTGAATTTTCCGGTGGATACGGCTGCCTTCCATCATGGCCTCTGCACTCGCCAGCTTTCCTGCACGGTTATCGATATCTCCTCCACGGAAAATAAACTCTACCAGATTTCTCACAGATATATGTAATTCCTGCATGTACACCTCCTTTCTCCCGCGGGTATTTTCCTGTTGTATGAAGCGGGTTTTTATTTTGTTCCATTATTTTACAATAAAAAGCCCCGCTCCGGAATACGGAGCGGGACTTAAAGTTCCATAGTCACGATATAATAATTGTATTATGCCACTGCAAATTTAGCAACTACGTTTTCGAAATTTTCATTCTTTCCACCGTAGCAAACCTGAAGATTCTTTTTTACGCCAAGTCCAATCATACCAAGCAATGACTTTGCATCAATGAATGTTCTGTCACATTTTACATCAATATCAAAATCACAACCACCTGCTGCACGTACGAAATCCTTAACTTCATCCATATCTGATAACCGAATTACTTTAACAGTTTCATACATAATCCAACACCTCTTTCTACCTTTAAACAACATACTTTTATTATCATCCCCAAGTTTAGAAAAGATTATGCCACTTTTTTTCTCATCTGTCAAAGTTATGCAAACTTCGCATTTCTCCGGTTTTTCCTGCATAATGACGGTAATCGCGCAACCGTTTCCATCAGATTCTTACCGTTTTTTTTCGTGTATTTATATTTATACCTGCTATCTTATGCAATTTCTCCAAAAAATTGCCTTTCCAATCACCAAAACAAGCATTTTTTGATGAAAACTATTTTTATCAAAGTGGTTTCCCACTTTTTTTCAGAATATCCACATATAATTCTCCGATCGGACTGACCTTTATCCCCTTGTGCCGGATATAGCCGATCCGCATCTTTTCGCTCTCTGCCAGCGGCACTGCCGCATAATCATTTCCGTTTAATTCTTCACAGATAATCCCGGAACAGAGCGTATAACCATTCAGCCCAACCATCAGATTCAGCATGGTCGCCCGGTCATCCGCATGGATCATCTTCTTATATTCATAGGTACTTTTCATCTCTTCGGCAAAATAAAAGGAATTATTTTTCCCCTGTTCGAACACAAGACATGGATATTCCTGCAGTTCTTTCATGGAAATTACATCCCTTTGTGCCAGCGGATGTCCTTTCCACAGATATACATAGGTGTCACAGGTAAACAGTTCTTCAAAAATTACATCATTTTCCCTGAAAAGTTTCTGGAGTACTGCTTCATTAAATTTACTCAGGAAAAGAATCCCCAGCTCACTTTTCATGTTGCGCACATTTTCGATTACCTGATTCGTCTGTGTCTCATGCACGGCAAATTCATATTCTTCCATTCCCACCGCCTTGACCACTTCCACAAATGCCTTGACCGCAAAGGTATAATGCTGCATAGACACGGAAAATTTCTTTTTGGATGCAGACGAAATATAACGGGATTCCAGTAAATGATACTGCTCCACGACCTGCTTGGCATATCCGATAAATTCCTCTCCCTCTGGTGTAAGCACGATTCCCCGGTTGGACCGGATAAAAATGGTGATTCCTGCTTCTTCTTCCAGTTCGCGCACAACCGCAGACAGATTGGGCTGTGAGACAAACAATTTTCGGGATGCTTCGTTCATGGAACGGCTTTCTGCAATCGTAATTACCTGATGTAACTGCTGTAGGGTCATATGTCTTACCTCTTTTCCTTAAGCAAATGATCTGTTATATACCGGACAAGGATCTGAAGTATCCATGCAATCACAATGGAACTGCATACCAGCACCAGTTCGTAACGCAGATGGCATGTATGAAATGCTGCTCCCTTCATAAATTTTCGTATGGTAACATGTACCAGATACAATTCCAGCGAATGAGCACCAAACCATTCCAGTATTCTTATAACCGGGCGCATAGATAACTGGGAAAAGATCCAGGCAATTCCCGCACAACATGAGATATTAAAAATTCCGGTCACATACCTTGCAAAAATAGGAGATCCACTTGGAAGCATGGTGAGCAAATAGCCGGATAACGCAAAAAGAATCAACCATTTCCAATAACTTTCCCTTTTTTCATAACTGGATCTGCCATAAAAACAGCCCGCTATAAAAACAGGCAGACGAAGCAAAGCAATATTCACATTTCCAAACATATCTTTCTCATATAATGCAATTACAAGTGCTAATACTGTAATAGCACTTACCATGGAAATCAGCCGGATCTCTCCATCTATTGCGTCTCGTGCGCTATCCACAATCTGAAAGATATAGGGATAAATCAGATAGCATAACAGCATAAGTCCAATATACCAGTAAAGCCTGTCTCCATTACTGAAAAATGTGATAAATGTGAAGTCTTTTATGGCTTCTCCCCATCCTGTTTTATTTACACAGACATCCAGTAAAATATAAGAGGGTACGGCTACGATGCAATAAGGAATCAGAATTCTTTTTAATCTTCTTATGTAAAAGCTTCTAACATCTGATCTTTTTTTCATGGAATAGTATAACCCCAGACCAGAAAAGAATAAAAAAGCATCCACACTTGATGATGAAATATATCTCCAAAAGAAGGAAATCCAGCCACTAAAATGATAGGAGTAATAATGACAGTCATCCGTAAAATGAAAAACTATAATCAATATGATGGATATTCCCATTAACGCACCCCGATATTGCGAAAGCACGCTGTTATTTGTTTTTTTCATATAATTCTCCTTTATAAAAATTTAATTTAAATTACTATAAATAAAAAAACACCTAAACAGGTGTTTTTAAAGAGCAGGGGATGAGAGAATCGAACTCCCACCAAAGGTTTTGGAGACCCCTATCATACCATTTGACCAATCCCCTATCAAAACCAACTTGTAAAATTTCTTTTACTGTTGCAATTATACATATAAAAGCAACGATTGTCAAGCTTATTGTGCATTTTTATTATAAAGAATTTTACAAAGAAATGCTTAAATTTGTTTGTGATGAAAAAGCAAAAAAAGACGCTGAAAAATCCAAAATGGAAAAAGCAAGAGCAATAAAAGATATAGATAAATAATAATACAACAAGGGCTAGGCACAAACTTAGCCCTTTATTTTACGAAAGGAAAGACATATGGCGAGAGATAGTTTTATATTTTATAGAAGTTTCTATGAAGCAATAAAAGAAGTTCCAGAAGACGCACAATTGCAAATATATAAAGCAATTTCTATATATGCATTAGAGCAAGAAGAAATTGAACTAACTGGAATAGCAAGAGCAATATTTTCATTAGTAAAACCTCAATTGGATGCAAACTATAAAAAATATGAAAATGGAAAGCAAACTAAAAACAAAATGAAAGCAAAAGATAAGCAAAACGAAAGCAAAATAGAAACTAATGTAAATGATAATGAAAATGTAAATGATAATGAAAATAATAATGACAATGTAGACGACAGTCGTGTTGACGGTCTACAACAAGTTATTGACTTTTATAATAACAACATAGGTTTAATAACACCTTATGGCTTAGAAGTATTATCAGATTATGCAAAATATATGCCAAAAGATTTAATAATTCTTGCAATGAAAAAAGCAGTAGAAGCAGATAAGAGAACAATACAATACGTAAAAGGAATATTAAACAATTGGTTTAAAAAAGGCATAAAAAGCGTTTTAGAAGCAGAAAAAGAAGATGCAAACTATAAAAAATCAGGAAATAATCAAAAAACAAAGAGCTACAATAACTATTCACAAAGAGAAGATATAGATTTTGAAAAATTATATACAAATTTAGGAGAGTGATAACAAATGAATACAATAACAAGACAAACAAGGCAAATGTCATTTGATGACATACAAGATAAAGAAAAAATAAGATACATACAAATTCTAAATAGATTAGATAAGCCTAAAACGGCGAAAGAGCTTGCAATAGAATTATTTGATTTAGGTTATACAAATACAACAGAAAGAAATACATGTGCACCGAGATTAACGGAATTAGAGAAAATGGGGTATGTAAGGACGGTAAACAAGAAAAAATGTGAATATACTGGAAAAACAGTGGCTGTATATGAGAGGACAGAAAAAGGGTATATTGCAATTAATATGCAACATATACCACGAATTGATTAGGAGGGCTTTATGCAACAATTAAAAGACATGAGAGGTATTTGCAAATATTGCATAGGCTGTTTGAGGTTAGAAGATGAGAATTTTCAGAGCAAATACAGATGTAAAGATTTTGAAGCTAATCAAGTAAATTGGGAACAACTAATCAGAGAGGAGCTAAGGAAGAGAAAGTGACAACAGAGGAATTTTTAATTGAAATGAAGAGTTTTTTTGAAAATATAAACGAGTTAAAAGTAACTTTAGAAGAACAAATCAAAGAAACAGAATGTGCAAGAAATGATTTATTGCATGAATTAGAACTAGCGAACCTCAATGCTGTAGAGATGACAAAAGTAGCTAAAACACTAAAAAAGGTTTTAAAAGAACGTAGAGTATATAAAGATGAGCTAGACAAGGTAATGACATTAAAGGGATTTACAGACAAGTATAACAATAAATTAATAGTTGGAGATATAATAGTCGTTTTAAAGAATTTGAGGACATTAGAGAAAAACAAAGAGAATAGGAGTTATAAGCCAAGAAGGATAACGAACCTAAAATGTGTGGAGGCAAAAGATGAACAAATACAGAAATAAAAAAATAGTGATAGACAATCATAGGTTTGATAGTGAATTAGAAGCAAAGAGATATTGTCAACTAAAGTTATTGCAAAGAGCAAAACAGATAAGTAATTTAAGACTGCAAGTACCATTTCTATTACAGGAAGGATTTAAGAAGAATGGCAAGACGCACAGAAAGATAGAGTACATAGCGGATTTTGTTTATGAAGAAAATGGACAAACAGTTGTAGAGGATACAAAGGGGATATGCACCGATGTGTTTAGGATAAAGCAAAAGATGTTTGAGTACAAGTATCCTGAATTAAGTTTAAGAATAGTGTCGGGAAATGATATTTAAAAGGAGAGGTAAGAAATGATAATAGTAAGTCAAGATAAGACGGAAATATTTAATTTTGAGGAAATATTTAGATTATATGTAGATAATTGGTCAAATGAAGAATTTGCAACAGAACCTAATTGTTTTTGTATCAAAGCAGAAAAATCTAGTGATAATATGATTTGTGCATTTTTGGGCGAATACAAAACAGAAGAAAGAGCAAAAAAAGTATTACAAGAAATTGCACAAACATATTCAAGCTATTTGAAATTAGAAGGTGGACCAGCAATTTTACAAGGTCAAATAGATATACAACCTAATATATTTAATATACCAAAGGCATATGAAATGCCAAAAGAATAAGGAGGTTAATATGAAAGATAAAATTGAAGTAAATGAATATGTAAGAACCCAAAATGGTAAAATTGACAAGGTTGAAAAATTTAGTGCAGGTCTTTGTATATGGCGTTGTGAAAACGGAATGTATATAGATGAATGCAATAGTATAGGAACACATTTAGAAGATATAGTAAAACACAGTAAACAACTAATAGACTTAATAGAAGTTGGAGATTTTGTGAATGGAATGGAAATTTTGCATATAGAAGATAACAAATTGTATGTAGAATGGAATAACGAATTTGAAGAATTTACAGGCTTTCTAGAAAATAAAGATATTAAAACAATACTAACAAAAGAAAGTTATATGGCTAATTGCTATAAAGTAGGTGAAGAAGATGAAAACTGAAAAAGAATTTTACGAATACTTTAATCATCTTTATGAATTAGTACATAGTCTTAATAAAAAACATTATGAAGAACTTGAAGCATTTTTAGGTGATATGGAACAATCCATAGATGGTGACACTACATTGAAAGAAATCGAAAAGTATATTAAAAAATATAAGTCTAAAAACAAAATATTATTTATAACATTTAAAACAAAAAACAAAAATAAATTAGCACATATTTGTAAATATATAATTAGTTTAGAGTGGCATAACGAGTGGGCAATAGCTGTAGCAGGACAAAGCACACCAACAATATTTGGTTGGTTTAATTAGGAGGAGAAGATGGAATATAGATACATGATTTGGAATGATTTTAAAAAAGAGTTTCAATTTCCAAGAATTTGTGAGACAACAGAAAAAGGAGCTAATACTTGTTTATTCAATTGCATTGGAAATGATGCAAGAAAATATAGATTCCAAATAAAGAAAGTTGAAAAAGAAGAAGCAAAGAAAATTGTAAAAAAACTTAAACAAAAATATAAAGCAGAACGCATACATGCAATAATTCCTAATATAGATTTTAATACTATATTAGATTTAGTAAAGAAAAATGATTTAGGAGGAGAATAGATATGTTAAAAATAAGAGATGATGTAGATTTAGAAGAACTTGAAAAGTTTGGGTTTAAACCAGATTATTATATAGATAGCAAAGTATATGTTAAAGAATTTAGAAAGCGGATTATTTTATAAAGAGTATATTATTATTTGGTTTAAAGATAGAGAAATACAAATTAGAAATAATGGGCAAATATTATTAGAAACATTATACGATTTAATCAAAGCAAATTTAGTAGTAAAGGAGTAAAAATATGAATCTAAAAGAAATTATACAAAAGATATTTGAACCGAATTACATAAAAATATATAAGCAAATAGAACAAGCATTCTTTAATAGAAAAAGAATAGTTTTAGGTATGACGGAAGATGAAGCAAAAGCAGTTTTAAAATTTCTTAATGATTATAGTGAATACGAAGAAGTCATTGAAGATGTGATGATAATTAAAACAGGATTTGACTTGATTCAAGAATCAATACCAGCAGATATAAGATTGCATTGTAAGTGGTCTTGCAACTTATATGAAAGTGATTTTAGACCAAAACAAATAATATTTGATTTTAAAAAAATGAAGAGGAGTAAATAAGATATGAGTAATGAAGAAATAGCATTAAAACTAACTATTGCAATGATAAAAGGAATGGGGCAAGCAGGAGATACACCCAATAATCCTTACGAAGTTGTAAGTGATTATAAAACAATATTAAATGAAATAAGAAAAAGAGAGGAGTGATACATAGTGAAAACAGCTGATAAAGATAAAAGAGCGAGGGTAAATAAAATGAGTATAACGAATATAAATGAAATAGATAAATGGATAAATATTTTTTATGGTGAAGTTTTAATGCATGGAACTGATAAAGAAAAGGAAAGAGCAAATATTATAGTTGATTATATATCATTTTTAGAAAAGAGTATTGGAATAAAAAAATGTGTTATATGTGGTAAAAAGTTTACTGCTAAAACTAAAGTAACTGTTTGTTGTTCTGATGAATGCAAAAAACAAAGAGAAAAACAAGTACATAAAGAATTTTATCAAAGACATAAAAAAGAAATAAATGAAAAATATTCAGATTATAGAAAAAAATATATCGAAAAAAATTCGGATAAAGTGAAAGAATATCAAAAAGCCTATAGAAAAAAGCATAAGGAGGTGTTTTAAGTGAAAGAAAATAGTATAGAAGATAGAATAAATAATGTTTATTGTTTTTTAAATTCAATGCGTTCAGACTTTAGAACAGGACTTTATTATAAAGAAGATTTAGAGAATTTAGAATATATTTTATCAGATTATAAAAGACTATTAAAAGAGAATGAACAGCTAAGCACAGAAGCGAACAGCTTAAAGAAAGAGAATGAAGAATTAAAACAAGATAGAAACAATAATTATCAAATGATAGCATTAGCACAAAATGAAGTGTTAGGATATATGCAAGGATATGAAGATGGTAAGAAATTAAAGAGAAGTGCTGTTGCATGCGTAGTAGAAAATCAACAGTATTATATAATAAAGAAAGAAATTGAACATTATAAAGAATATATAGAAAAACTACAAAAAGAGAATGAAGAATTAAAAATAATAAAATCGGCAATACAAACATTACAAATAAATTCGATGGAAGATGAAAAATATATTGTAATATCAAAGGGTAGTTTTTTAGATGGAAGTTACAAACATTTATTAGATGATTATATTCCAATTCAAAAAGTAAAAGACAAGATAGAAGAATTAAAAAGTAATCCACTAAAAATAAAACAAAACGATAAATATTATTTTAAAACAAATGCATACAACAAAATAATAATAAGTGTATTACAAGAATTATTAAAAGAAAGTGAGGATAATTAAAATGTTAGGATATTACATAAAAAGTACAATAGTATTTTTAATAATATACTTTGCTTCAAGTAGAGCAATAAATATATTAATTCATAATAGAGATGAAATAAATTATAAAAAATATACTAAAAAAAATAATAAAGGAATATGGTATACATTTTGTTTTATACCAATTTTAAGAGTAGTAGTATTGTTAGAAATGTATTGGCTAGCGATAGCTCCTAAAGAAGATTTAGACAAGCTTTTTGATAAAAAGGAGGACTAATCAATGACAAATGAACAAGCACAAAAAGTATTAAATGAATTGCAAGGAGTTAGACCAGAAGTATTAAATGGAGAAGCAAAAAGGCTATTTGAAGCAATAATGAAGATAGCAGATGAGCGAGATGAGTTAAAGAACAAAGTAAGAGAAAAAGACAATAGAATAAAACAACTAGAAAATATGAATAAATTTCAAAGTAAAGATATTAAAGAAGCAGTAGATTATACATTTGAATTAAATAAAGAGATAGAATTAAAAGATAAAATAATTGATTTAATAGCAAATCATATAGCAACTAACGATAGCAATTTGTGTCAGTATTTAGATATGACAACGAAGTGTAAATATTATGCAGGAGAAAACGGAAAGACTTGTGATGAATGTATAAAACAATACTTTGAAAATAAAGCAAAAGAGGTGGAATGATAATGAACATAATAGAAATAGGAATAGCGATATTGCTTGGCGGAACAGGGATAGGAGCCTGTGCAATTTGCATAGCAGTAGCGATTATGTTTTTGAAGGATTAGAAAGATGATACCCGAAAAATTTCCTGGTGTTAAATAAATACCAGAAAAAAATTAAAAAATATGATGGTAAAGAAGAGGAAGATTATGAAAGAGGAGAACGGTGTAATAGAAATAATTATATTAGTATTTACAATACTATTTATTGTGGGATTAATATTTATGGTAGGAATGATGATTAAACAAGAAGCGGATTATGGTACAAGGGAAGGACAAGTAATAGATAAGAAATATACATCAGCATATACTACAATGATGAGAAGCGGAAGTATAACAGTACCACAATATCATCCAGAAAACTATGCAATAAAGATCCAAAAAGAGGTTAGTGAAGAGATGAAATCAATTTGGATAAATGTAGATAAAGAAACATACCATAAAATAAATGTTGGAGATTATTATAATAAAGCGGAGTGATACAAATGAAAATAAAACATATATATGACACTATAAATAATGCTATGAAAGAATTAGACGATATAGATATCTTTACAAATAATTCATCAAGGAGAACTATAGCACAATATAAAATAAATAGAGCATATAAAACATTGGATAGTTTAAAAGATGAATTGATTAGAGAAAATATAAAATTGAAGGAGGCACAAAAGAAATGACAAGAGAAGATTTAATAAATTATAAGTATTTAAAATTAAGAATAAATAAAAAGTTAGAAAAATATGAAGAAGATTTTTCAAGAGCAACCAAAATGACCACAATGATAACAGGAATGCCAAAAGCTCAAAATAAACCTAATTATGCACTAGAAGAATTTATAGATTCATCACAAGAATTAATAAAATTATTCAATGAAGATCTAAAAAAGCAAGGAGAAATACAAAGGCAGTTAAAAGCAATGAAAAATGAAAAATATCATACAGCATTATATTTGAGATATATTGAATATGCTACAGAAAAAAATCCACTTGAGCATGTAGCAACGGAAATGAACTATTCTTACAACGAAATGTGCAAAATAAACGGAGAAGCATTAAACAGATTTGATGAAATAGATAAAGAGCATAAAAAATCATAAGACAGCATAATAAAAAATGTGATATTATGATAGAGTAAAAAGTTACAGATATAAACAATTAAGGATAGATGTTTTAAATGTCTATTCTTTTTATTATGTTATGAAAGGTAGTTGGAAAATGGAAAGTAAAGAATTTATAGAAAAGTGCAAAGAAATAGTAAAACAATATGCAATGGAGCATTTAGATAAAAGTGATAATATTCCAGAATTTGAAGTGTTTGATGTATGGTATTGTAAAACATTACAAAATCATAAAGCACTGTTAAGCACAACATTACTTGATGGCATGTATTATGAATGTACATACAACGGAGATAAAAAAGAATTATATTTTGATGCTTATAAGAAATTTGAAAACAAATGTATCGAAATGAACTAGATATTAATATACTAGGTAATTAATATAAAGAATATGCATTTATTATCCATGAAATATCACACAAAGCTTTCCTAGTGAGCAATATATTTGGGAATAGTGAAATGGTATCACACAACACTTTGACTGTTGCGTTCTTAGTTCGAATCTAGGTTCCCGATCCAGAGCGTTTACTCTTTTGGCGATGCTAGATGTAATCAAAAAGAGCGGTTTACTATTAGACGAGAACAAATAGCGAATTTAGTGCTTTTCACGGAGAAAAGGTACAAATCTAGGTTACAGTATAATTACTCTTTTTCTAGCTAATGAGTTTCCTAGTGGAGTAGAAAAAGATTTATCTTTTGCAGAGCTGTGTTTATATAACATGGCTCTATTTTTCTATAATTTAGTATGCACTGATATATAAAATAATTAGAATCTGGTTTAACGTATTAAATTACGGTTTATGTTCCACCTGCTAAACAGAAAAACTTAGGAGCATATGTAGAGCTGAGCTACATTTATATCATTGCATAGTGGATTATATAATACAAGTGGGGAAAATGTATGAAGTTATGTGAAACATGTAAAAAAGATAACTGCAGTAAAAATATAGTAATAAAACAAGAAAAAGATATTTTAACAATAAAATGTTTAGATTACCAAAAGGATAATAACAAAATAAAAGGCTACAAGAAGCCAATTGATAGAACAACAAAATATAACAAGAGTGTGATGGGATTATATAATCCGTCGTGGAGCTAGTTTTAGCATTGTGCTATTTTAGATAATAATTAAGCATTTTCTCCAAATTTCGACATTTTTTTTAAAAATGAAGTGGTATAATTTCTCTATAATGAAATTAAAGGAGGAATTGTATGAGAATAGTACATATTGGAGATAAAAAGAATTTACCAATTTATAAAAAATTACTTGATATGTATGAAAATGAAGATTTTTCAACTAAAAGAACACCAGATGAGAAACAGGTTGAACTAGAAATAATAACTGAACTCAGTGAGATAAGTGAGGTAGCACAATTAATAAAAGACAACCCTAACAATTATTTAAAAACGATCAATAACATCAAAGATAAAAAGGAAGAGTATAAAAAATTTTTAAAAACAGTAAAAGGTGATCTAAAAAATTATATATAAGAAAGATAAGAGTTTATCAATATACAAAGATAAGCTCTTTTATTATGCAGAAATAAGAAAGAGAGGTAATCTTATATGACAGATGCACAAAAAAGATTTTGTGATGAGTATTTAATAGACCTTAATGCAACAAGAGCATATAAGGTTGCTTATCCAAGGTGCAAGAAAGACGAAACAGCTAATGCAGCATCAAGCAGAATGTTAAGAAATGTTAAGGTTCAAGAATACATATCTGAAAAGCAAAAAGAAATAGAAAAAAGAACAGAAGTTACACAAGATATGGTAATAAAAGAATTAGCCAAAATAGCGTTTTTAGATATAAGAAAATTATATACAGAAAATGGACAATTAAAAAACGTTGCAGATATAGATAGCGATACAGCAGGAGCAATATCATCACTAGAAACTTTAGAAGAATATGAGGGTTATGGAGATGACAGAGAAAAAATAGGCGATACACAAAAAGTAAAACTATTAGATAAAACAAAAGCTCTTGAATTATTAGGAAAACATTTAGGAATGTTTAACGACATAAATGTCAATATGAAAAATGCAGTACAAGTAGAATTAGTAGATGATGTAAATGAATAAAGAAAGAATAAGTTTACAAGAATTAACTGGAAAAGGATATGCTACATTTTGGAACTTTAAAGGCGATGAAGCTATAATAATGGGTTCAAAAGGTAGTAAAAAATCAAAAACTATAGCTTTAAGGTGGATGAAACTTTTAAAACAATATCCTAGAGCTTGTTTATTAGCAATGAGAGATACAGCACTTACTATAAAAGATAGCGTATATGCAGATTTGGTTTGGGCAGCTAAAAAAATAAAAGTTTATGATGAATGGAAATTTACAACTAACCCACTATTAGCAGTGAACAAATATACAGGACAAAAGATATTTTTTAGAGGATTAGATGACTGGGAGAAGCTAGCATCAATAACAATAGATGACCCTAATTTAGTTTTGTGTTGGCGGTTGGTTTGAGGAAGCCTTTGAAATAGATAAAAAGGATACATATGATAAAGTAAAAATGTCTATAAGAGGTAAAATGCCAGAAGGTTATTTCAATCAGACCGTTGCAAGTTTTAACCCTTGGAATGAACAACACTTTATTGTAAAAGAACTAACAAGCAAACTAACACCGAATGAGCAAATACTAATAGAAAAAGGTAAACAAGAATTAATAGTTGAAGATGAACAAGAATTTGAATATCAAGGCAAAATTGTAAAAGAAAAAGTAAGCCAACTATTAATGATAACAAATTATAAACTAAATGAATTTTTAGATGTTAAAGACTATGCTAGATATGAAAAAAAGAAGAAAGAAGATTATGAAGATTACAAAACATCTGGCTTAGGAATGCCTGGTGTAAGTAAAGGTTTAATATTTAGAAATTGGCATATAGAAGATACAGAAAAATATAAAAATACATTTGAATTAATTAGAAGAGGTCTGGACTTTGGATATAGTTCAGATCCTTCTGCTTTTTTGCAATTTAATGTAGATCTAAAAGCAAAAAGAATTGTTGTTTTTGATGAATTTGGAGCTACAGAATTAACAAATGAAATGTTAGCAAATGAATTAAAAAGAAGAATAGAACCATATGCATTAATAAAAGCTGATGCAGCAGAACCTAAAAGTATAGCAGAATTAAATAATTTAGGAATAAATGCAATACCAGCACAGAAAGGACCTGATAGTGTGCTACATGGAATTAAATGGCTAAAAGGGTTTGAAATAATAGTTGACCCTAAATGTAAAGGATTAATAAATGAATTAGGATTATATAGGTGGAAAACAGATAAACAAGATAATCCATTAAATATACCAGAAGATAAAAACAATCATTATATAGATGCACTAAGATATGGTAGTGATGATTTATATTTAAGAAATTAGGAGGCAGTTAGATGTCGATAGAAAGCAAAATAATAAAAGAACTAATAACTCAATTTAATATGTCAGATGTAAAAAGAAAAATGCTAGAGGGTGAAAGATATTTTAGAGATAAAAATGATATATTAAAAAAAGATTTAAAGAGTTATACAGTGTTTGACCAAAACACTGGAAATAGAAAGAAAATTGTTAATGAGAATAAATCTGATGAGCATATACCTCATGGTTTTTATTGGAAACAAGTAAACCAAAAGAAGATATATGTATGTGGGAAGCCAATAACTATATCATATAATAGTCCGGTTGATGAAGAAAAGAAAGATACTGCTAAAAGAGCTGAAAAGAAAATAACGAACATGGTGTGGAATACTTTAGGCGCTAACTTTGAAAAGCTTATAAAAAATAGACTAAAAGAGGCAAGTAATAAAGGAAGAGCATGGCTACATCCTAATTACAGAAATGGAAAATTAGTATTTGAAAAATATCCATCAGAAGAATGTATTCCTATTTATGATAATGAAACACAAACATATTTAACGGGATTTCTACATTTCTATACAATACAAGATTTAACAGGAGATAAACCAGAAGATAGAATATATGTTGAATATTGGGATGAGAAAGAAGTAAGATATTTTATTGAAACTAAAGTTGATAATACAACAATATATTTAGAAGATGTTACTAGAGAAAGACCAGAATGTCATTGGTATAGGGAAATATATGATAATGCGTTAAATAATCTAAAAGGAAAAGAAAAGCATAGTTGGGGCAAAGTACCATTTATTGAAATAGAAAATAATGAAGAAAAAATGACAGATTTAGAGCCAATAAAACCACTAATAGATGCATACGATTTGATAAATAGCAATTTTGTAAATACGGTAGAAGATTTAAAAGAAATTATATGGTTAATTAATGGTTATGGAGCAGAAGATTTACTTGCGTTGATAGAAAACTTGAAGGTTAATGGAGTAGCAAGAACAAATGATACAGCAGGGAAAATAGATGCTAAATTATTGCCTATACCATACGAAGCAAGACAAGCATTATTAAAAGGACTAAAAGAACTTATATATGAATTTGGTAGAGCTGTAGATACAAGTAATAAAGACCTAATAGGACAAGCTCCAAGTGGTGTTTCATTAGAGTTTTTATATACAGATTTAGACATGAAAGCAGACGACAGCATAGGTGGACTAACAAGTGCTATATATGAAATTTTATGGTATGTATTACAGGATTTGAAAATGCAAGGTAAAATACCAAAAGAAATAAATGAATTTGATTTTAAAATAGAATTTAATAAGTCCAGAATATTTAATGAAAACGAAAAAATAACAACTTTAAATAATGATACTATACTAAGCACAAAAACAAAACTTGAAAAACATCCTTTATGTGATGATGTCGATATGGAATTACAAAGAATAAAGGAAGAACAAAAAGAAAAATTAAAAATGCAACAAGAGATATTTAACAATGCAGGAGGATTTGAAGATAATCACAACAATGAAGGTAATCAAGAATAGAGGTGATTAAATGGCTAGAAAACCTCTAGATTATTGGGAAAAAAGACAAACAGAGTTAATGAAAAGGTTAGAAAAAGGGACTGAAAACACTATAAAAAGTTTAATAGAATCATATGAAAGAACAACGAAAAGCATAAATAAAGAAATTAGTAAGATATATAAGAATTATAGCAAATCAGATGTACTTGATAAAAAAGTCCTAAATCAATTATTAAATAAAAAAGAAACAGATACATATAGAAGAAACTTATTAACTACAATAAATAATAATATAAAAAATGAAGATATTAAGCAGAAAATGTTATTGAAATATAACGCATCTGCTTATTCTTTTCGTATATCAAGATATGAACAGCTACAAGAGAGCATAGATTTAGAATTAAAGAAATTAGCAGATATAGAACAGCAGATAACCGAAATAAGATATGTGGATACAGTCAAAGAAGGATACTATCACAACATATACAATGTTCAGAAATCTACTGGATTAGGTTTTAGTTTTTCGCAAATAGATAATAGAACAATAAATCTATTATTGAATGAAAAATGGACTGATAATGCGAATTTTTCTCAAAGAATATGGAAAAATAGCGAAAAATTGGGAAATTATCTAAGAACTCAATTAACAGCAGATACAATGTCAGGAAAAACAATACAAAAAATAGCCTCTGAATTATCTAACTTTATGAACGTGGGATTATATAATGCTACTACATTAGTAAGAACAGAAGTAAATCATTTTGCAAACGAAGCGGAAATGTTATCGTATGAAGAACTAGACATAGAAAAATACAGATTTATAGCAACACTAGACAATGTTACTTGTAAACATTGTGCAGAATTAGACAATAAAGTGTTTAAATTGAAAGATAGACAGCCACGGCAAGAATTATCCACCAATACATCCGAACGACAGATGTACAACAGTTGCAGTGTTTGAGGATGATATAACAGAAGGTTTACAAAGAAGAGCAAAAGATGAAAATGGAAAAACAATATTAGTACCACAAGATATGAATTACGAGAAATGGAAAGAAACATATATAGGTAATATGTCGACAAGACAAAAAAATGATGGTAAAATAAATGAGAATATTCAAGTAATTAAAAATCTAAAAAGTGTTAATATTGAATATCTTCCAGTTCAAAAATTAGAAAGACAATTAGCAAATAATGAAATAATAGAAAGAATTTGTGGAGGAGATGAGACAAAAGGTTCTTGTTCTTCGGCTGCTTTGACATATATAGGCAATAAAAATGGATTTAATGTTTTAGATTTCAGAGGAGGAGAAAGTCAAAGATTCTTTTCTACACCACAAAATATCTTAAAAATGTGCGACGAATTAAAGATAAAATACGAAATAGAGTTAAACTATAACGATACTTTAGGAGCAATGAATTTGCTAAATAAAGTTGAAGAAGGAAAAGAATATTATTTATCAACAGGGGCACATGCAGCAATAGTAAGGAAATTAGAAGGAAAGTTGCAATATCTAGAATTACAAGATAACATAGATAATGGATTCAAACAATTTACAAGTCAAACATTAAAACACAGATTTGGATGTAAACAAACACACACGATACAAGGATATAAAGTTAAAGCAAGAAACCTTTTAATAAATATAGATGAGTTTACAAATAAAAAAGAATTTAAAGAAATACTAGGATATATTAACACACTAGAAACAAAACAACTGAAAGGGGCAAATGGAAGTGCAAAGTGATGTCTATGAATTTTATAAAGAAAATTTGGATGATAAAATATGGAAAGTAACTCATTATAGATTATATGATAAAGAGAGAGGCTTTATAGATGGAAATTATGATGTAATTATAGGAGAATTATTATTCAGTTTTGATAAGAAAAAAATATATAACTTATGGACAGATTATCCACAAAAATTTAACAAAGAGGAAAAAGAATTATTTGATAAAGAAAACCCATATTGGAAAAGCTTCTTTAAAAATAGATGTATAAATAGTTATTAATATTTTAAAATTATAAATAGGTGCTTGTGTTTCAGATCAAGTTAAATGGAGGATGTAAACCTTACAACCTATACCAAGTAAAGTCGTAGAAATACGGCTTATTTTTATGCCCTAGATATGGCTTTAAACTGTCTTTTTTTATTACTCATTTGCTTGTGAGAATAAACAAAAAGCAACTTTCGTACTGGTAGCACCAGAATAAAAAAGCTAGAAAGGTAGGACCAATTATGGAATGGTTAAAAGAATTATTAAAAAATGCAGGAGTAGAAAATGCAGATGAATTAGAAGGTAAAATTTCTAAGGAATTGCCAAAGTATTTTAAACCTGCAAAAGAATTTAACGAAATCAATGAAGAATTGAAAATCGTTAAAGGCGAAAAGAAAACATTAGAGGAAGACAAGAAGAAAGTTGAGGATGAGTACAACAACTTTAAAAAAGGCTCAATTAGTCAAGCTGATTATGAGGCTAAAAAACAAGAAATTGAAAATAATTCAAAAGCTGAAATAGAAAAAGTAAGACTAGAAAGTAAAATAGATTTAGCAATAAATAATGCTAAGGCTAAAAACGTTAAATCTGTAAAAGCAAATCTAGATTTAGACAAGATTAAGCTAGATGGAGATAAACTTTTAGGATTTGACGACCAAATAGAAGCATTAAAGAAAAGTGATGCTTATCTATTTGAAATTGATAAAAGTGTAAACAAAGGATTAGGTGATGGTAATCCAAATAAAAGAAAAGAAGAAGATGGAAGTTATGATGATGACGATTTAGATAATTTGTCAGATGAAGAATTTTTCGCACTTCAAGAAAAAAATAATAAATAAGAAAGAAGGAATTAATTATGCCAAACAAAATATTAACATGTCAAAGAATAGCAAGAGAAGCATTACCAATGCTTGTAAATAACTTAGTAGTACCTGAGTTATTCCATACTGATTATAGTAAAGATTTCGTAAAAGAAGGAGATACAATTCAAGTTGAAAAACCAGCTCAATTTGAAGCAAAAGATTTTAAAGATAAAGTAACAATTCAAGAAATTAATCAAAAAAGTGTTCCAGTAGTTATGGATCATATTGCAGATGTATCTGTAGAAATTACATCTAAAGAATTAACTTTAGATAGAGTAGAATTTAATGAAAAAATATTAGCTCCTATGATGGAAGCTATTGCGGAAAAAATCAACAAAGAAGGACTTGAAATGTATAAAAATGTTTATAAAACATTAGGTACAGCAGGAACAACACCTTCAACAATAGAAGTAATGGCAAATGCCAGAGGACTATTAAATAAAGCTAAAGCCCCAATGGGAAATAGATATGCTGTATGGGACCCAGATGCAGATGTAAAATTCTCTACAATAGATGCAATTTTACATGCTGAAAAATCTGGAAGTACACAAGCATTAAGAGAAGGTTCTATTGGTAGAATACAAGGACTAGAAAACTTTATGTCTCAACAAGTTGCAGTACATGAAGCTGGAACATTTACAAAAGTTGCAACACCAAAAGTAAATGCTAAAGCAGAAGCAGGAGCTGAAACTATAACAATAAAAGGCGGAAGTGGAGAAGAAACATTAGTTAAAGGTGATATATTTGCAATTAATGGACAACAATATGTTGTTAAAGAAGATGCGAAAGCAAGTACTGGAGTTGTTACTGTAAAAGTATATCCATCTGTAGTAGAAGAAATTGCTACAGACACAGATGTAACATTTATAGATAAAACTTCTGGAGGACATGTTGCTAACTTAGTATTCAATAAATTAGCATTTGCTTTTGTATCAAGAGCATTAGCATTACCAGTTGATGGTAGAGACTCTTATGTAATTTCTTATAAAGGATTAAACTTAAGGGTTGTATATGGTTATGATATGACTACAAAGAAAAACATGCTATCTATTGATACTATTTATGGATTTGCACCATTATATCCATCATTAGCAGCAGTAGTACTAGGATAGTAAAAGGCAGAGAAATCTGCCTTAGTTTATTTATTAGGAGGAATGAAGAATGAAATGTCCAATATGTGGAAAAGAGTTTTCAGAACCAGTATTACCTTTACATATTGCAAGATGTGAAAAAGGTAAAAAAATAGAAGAAAACAAACCTAAAAAAATTGAGCAAATGAATAAAGAAGAACTATTAGCTAAAGCAAAAGAATTAGAAATAGTAATCGAAAAAGCAGAAGAAACAACAAAAGCTCAAATAATAGAAATGATTAAAGAAAAAGAAACACCACAAGAGTAGGTGATTTTATGAAACTATTAGATATAGTAAAAGAAAGACTTGATATTAAAGACGAAAATCAAGATAAAAAAATACAAGGTTATATTGATGATATTACTAATAAAATAAAATCTATTTGTAATAGAATAGATTTACCACAAGAATTAGAGTATTTAGTTATTAGATATGCTATGAATTGTGTTGTATTTTATAAAAATGGATATGGTGAAGGAAAACAAGTTGTATCTTCTATGACAGATGTTAATCAGTCAGTATCATTTAAAGATGTTGGAGCAGTTACAGCAGATGATGTAAATATGGATAAATACATAGAAAAAAATAAAGATGAAATATCTATGTATGCATATATGAGGTGGTAATTATGCAAATATCTGAAATATTCAAACAAGCAATAGCTGATACATTTTATGACAAAGATATAGAAATATGGACAATTGGAACAATTAAAGATGATGAAGGCTCTGTAATTGGAAATGGAAAGCTAGAAAAAATTGATAGTTTCAAAGGTAATTTTCAATTTTCTACAAGAGAATACATACAACAAGAGTATGGCAAAGAAATAGAAGCTAATGCGATAGTTACTTGTAACGAAACAAAAGCCGAAATAGGCAATATTCTTGTATATGACAATAAAGAATATACCATAAAAAGTTTGGTGCCTTCTGACAGCCATATAACTCTTTTAGTGGGTGATAACAATGGCTAGTATAGAAGGATTAGATGAATTACTTGCAACTCTATCTGGACTAGGTGGAAATGCAAAAGAAAGTTGTAGAAAAGGGCTGGAAAGAGGAGCAAAAAAGATACAAAAAAATGCTAAATATTTAGCACCTGTTGATACAGGACATCTTCGTAACTCAATAAAGACTAAATCGCAAGCAACACAAGAAGGAGCAGAAGCACAAGTATTTACTAATTTGGAGTATCGGTCCATATGTTGAGTTTGGAACAGGTCAAAGAGGAGCTGAAAGCAGTATAGATAAACCAGAACGGAATATCTTACAAAGCTGATTGGAAAGGACAAGCAGCGCAACCATTTTTAACTCCTGCATATCTTCATGCGAAAAATACAAGAGAAGTAGAACAAGAAGTAACTAAATCAATACAACAAGAAATTAGAAAGTTAGGTGGTAAATAATGAAGAATTTGAAACCACAAATATTAAAGAAACTAGAAGAAATCTCAGATGTTGAGGTTTCTTATTTTTATCCACAAAAGTGGAGTAAATTAGATAAAAATCCTGCTATTTCTTATTATGAAATGGATAATTCAATGTCTAGTAAAGCAGATGATGAGGAATATAGCAGTAATATTTCTATTCAAGTAGATATATGGGCTAAAAGTTCAAGTAAATGTTCTAAGTTAGCTATTGAAGTAAATAAAAAAATGGAAGATTTAGAATTTGAAAGAACTTTAGCTATGGATTTATTTGAACAAGAAACAAAAATATATCACAAAACAATGCGTTTTGAGAAAGAAGAAATTTTATAAAGGAGGGCGTTAATTATGCCAAAAAAAGCATTAAGAGGATTAAGTGGAATTAAAGTATTTGAATTATTAGAGAATACAGAAACAAATTATAAAGTAGGAGAAGCTGTAAATATACCTTATGCACAAAAATTAACAAGAGATATTCAAACATCAAATGATCCAATATATGCAGACGACGAAATATATGATGATGAAGAAATATTTGATGGAGAAGATTTTGAAATAGAAATTCCAGAGGCTGATTTAGAGTTGATGTCAATATTTGAAGGTGGCAATTATGATGCACAATCAAAAGAATATTCGTGGGGACCAGATAATCAAAGCAAAGATTATGCAATGACATTTAAAGCAAAAAGAAAAGACGGAAACTATAGAATGTTTAGATATTATAGAGCTAAATTCAAAAAAGTAAAACAAGATTTACAAACTCAAGATAATGGAACACAAGTTGCTACATTAACAATAAGTGGAACATTTTATAAAAGAGCTTTATTATCTGATGCAAAAGTTAGAGTGTATAAAGACACTACAAGTTCAAGTGATTTAAGTTGGTTAGATACAGTACCTACTGTACCAACGGCAGAAGCAACACAAAAGGGAGAGTAGAAATACTCTCCCTAAAATCTTATTAGGAGGAAAAATAAAATGACAAAAAGTAATGAAACCAAAAGTTTACCAAAAGTAAAGAAAATACATGGTGTAGAGATTGAAAAAAAGCCTTGTGGCAAATATTTTGAGGCTCTACAGACTTTGAAGGATTTGCCAGAGGACTTTATAAAAGAGTTGTTTGACAATGGACAAGATTTTAAACTATCAGAAATGTTTACAATGGAAAATATCATGACATTAGTAACTAGATTACTTATAGTTATACCAAATTTTACATTTGATTTTTTATCTAAACTAATGGAAGTAGATAGAGATATATTAGAAAATCAACTTACACCAAAGGAATTACTAGATGTTATACAAGAGTTTTGGAAAGTGAACGAATTAGAAAGTTTTTTCGTTCAAATGAAGCCAATATTGAAAAAGATTATAACACTAATTGGCTTCAAAAAACAATTGCCATCTGCATCAAAATAGGAATAAGTAAAAGAGAATTTTTAGAAGACTATTATCCGGATGAAATCCCAATTATCATGCAAGAATATGCAGAGTTAAATAAAGTAAGCAATAGTGATGAGGAAGAAGTAGCAGCAGAAGATTTCTAATAATGTGACAAATTTCGACAGACTATGACATTTGATATATGTTATTCTCTTGTTAGGAGGGAATAAATATGAAGAAAGAAAATAATGAAAAAACTACAACTGGTTGTTTAATAGTATTTTTAGTAGTCTTTCTATTAATATTTTTACCAATATTAATAGGAATGATATCAAATAATATTAATGTTTCAAATCAAGCAAAACATGAGGCGAAATTAATCGAAGAAGGAAAAACAAAGACAGATAATGAAGTAATAAATGAAATAGCAGAAATATTAAAAAATAAAGACGAAGAAAAATTAAAAGAGTATTTATCAGAAAATTTTATGTATTCTGACAATGATAGAAATCAAAGTAAATATATACATAATTTTATAAGTGATTTAAATTATCTTATCGAAGATAGTTATGACATCGAAAAAAGAGGGAATGATTTAAAGGACGAAGAAACTTATAGAATATATTGGAATGTAGTAGAGCAAAATAAAAATTTAGGTAGAACAAATCAATATTATTGTTTACAAAAAATAACTATAATATTAAAAAGAGTGATAAAACAAGACATTATAACTTATGAAATAGAAAAAATAATTTTAACAGATAATTAAGAAGCACTTACAAAATGTAAGTGTTTTATTATGTCATAAAGGAAGTGAAAAAATGGCAAAAGAAACTCAAATAGGGCAATTAGTAATTGACTTAAAAATAAAAACAGAAGCTTTAGAAAAAGGACTAGATACAGCTAAGCAAAAGCTAGAAAAGATAGAACAAGAAAACAAGAAAGTGCAAAGTAGTAATAGTCAATTAGATGCTAGTTTTATAGCAATGTCTGCCAGTATAATAGCATCTTTAGCGAAAATAACATCTGCAATAGAAGATGGTGTAAATAAATATAACACATATACTAACAGTATGAAAGCATTAGAAAAAACTGCAAAAGCTACAAACAATTCTATGACAGAAATTAAAAATTCAATGCAAGATGTTAATGAGTTTAAGTTCATAGACGATGCAGATTTAAGTAAATCTATGCAAAATTTAATTAAATATGGATTTTCGGTAAAACAAGCGACTGAAATGCTAAAAATTATGCAAGATGCAGCAATAGGAAACAAACAAGACTCGTACTCTTTATCAGAAGCAATAAGGGTAACAACAGAGCGGAATTAGAATGGAAAATTCTGTTCTATCTGACGCATCTGGTATACAAAAGAATATATCTGTAATGTATGAAGAATATGCAAAAAAAATTGGAAAAAGTACAGATTCATTAACACAAGCTGAAAAAGTTCAGGCTGTATATAATGGATATATGGATGAAGCAAAAGATTTTATTGGAACAGCTTCTGAAATGGCCAATAGTTATCAAGGACAGCAAGCACAGTTAAATGCAACAAATTTAGAGCTAAGTAGAAATATTGGAGAAAGTATGATACCTGCTTTAACTCAATATAGTACATTGCAATTATCAATTACCAAGCAATTATCTGAATTTGTAAAAGAAAATAAAGGGGCAACAAGTGGAATAATAACGTTTACTGCTACTTTATTGACCATGATAGTAGGTTTAACAGGAGCAAAGAAGGCTTATGTAGCATATAAAACAGCAGCGGCGGCAGCAGATATGACAACAAAAGCTTTTACAGCATCATTGCTAACAAATCCAATAACATTAATAGCTGTAGGAATTGCTTCAGTAGTAGCAGGCTTATCAGTGTTTAATACAAAAATGCAGGAAAGTATTGACAAAATGGAAGAAATGGCAGAAACATCTGAAAATGTTACGGAATTACTTCAAAATTTTCGAAATAATAATATGAGCTATACAGAAGGAGAACAAAATCAGGCTTCTGAGATAGTTGAACAAACAAAGAAAGAAAATGAGGAACTGAAAGAACAGTTGGAACAAAGGAAAAAGATGATTCAGGAAACAAAAGAAGCAATCCAATATGAAGAAAGTCAACCAATAGTAGATCTTGGGAGATTGGAAAGGTTAAAAAGTAAGCTAGAGGAACAGGAAGCTTGTGTGAATGAACTACAACAACAAATTAAACATTATGATAAAAGAGTAGAGCTTTTAAATAAAACACTTGATATAAATGCTACAAAACAAAAGTATGCAACTTTAACAAATCAAAAAGCACACAGACAAACATTAATAAATATAGCTCAAACGAAAGCAGACATACAAGGAAAACAACAATTGTTAAATATACTAAAGAAAGGGAAAACAACAACTGATGAATATGCCAACGCAAAATCACAGTTGGTTAAAGTATATCCTGAATTGGCAAAAGTAAATGAAAATACTATTGCAAGTACACAGGCGGCAATAAATGCGGAAAATGCAGCGGCTGATGCAGAATGGGTAAATGCACAAACAGCAATTCAAGCAAGCATATTAGAAGTTAGTGCTATGATGAGTAATAGTGAACAAATAAAAAAAATTGCAGAAGTTACAAAACAATCAGTTGAAGAAGTAACAGCATCTTTACAAAATCAAATAAATATACTAGGAAATTTAGCAAAATTAACACCTAATGATTTTAAATCTAGTGTTACAAGTACATATACGCCTAAAAAAAGTAGTTCAAGATCAAGCAGTGGAGCATATTCAAACAAGCGACTTGATAATTACAAAAAGCAAATAGAACATAAAAAGGCACTAGACCAATTAAGTGTAAACCAAGAGATTTCAATGTGGAAATATGCTTTAAAGAAATATGCTAAAACAGCAGATGAGAGAAATGAAATAAGAGAGAAGATATATGAATTAAATAAAGAATTAGCACAGAAAGAGAAGGAGCTGTTAGAACAACAAACAGAAGATTACGAAGCATATATCCAAAAACAAAAAAATATGCGTGGTGCTTCCTATGATATTACAGAACAAACAGCAGATTATAATAAAATCATACAAATGCATAAAAAATACTTAAATCAAATAATGAAAGACGAAAGACTATCTTTAGATGAAAGAAAAGAAATATACAGAGAAGAGCTAAGTACTATTCGTGATTATGAGCAGCAAAAGAGAGAGTTGCGAGTAGAACAGATTGACAATACAGTAACACAGTTAACTAATGCTATTACGAAACAATTAGAAGAAATGCAAAAAAAAGATAAGGCTTTTATTGATGAACAAATAGAGCAGGTGGAAAAGTTAAAAGAAATCCGTATCAATGCCATTAATGCAGAGTATGATGCAAAAATAGAAGCGATAGAAAAAGAATTAGAGGCATTAGACAAAGCAGAGCAACAAAAGTCACGAGATGAGGAAGATGTAGAATATGAAAGAAAGAAAAACAGATTTCAACAATTGATAGATTATGAACATGATGCAACAACAAAAGCTAATTATCAAAAAGAATTAGACAAGTTGGTAGCAGAATATCAAAAGACATTGAACAATAGAGCTTTAGAAGATAAAAAAGAAGCTTTAAATGCACAAAAAGAATTATTGCAAAAAGAACAAGATGATAAAACACAAGCGATTGAAGACGAAGCAGATAGACAAAAAGAACTTTATAATAAGCAATTAGAGAATTTAGAAGAATATTATAGTAAACAAATAGATAAGGCACAAGAAACAGCAGAAAAAATGCTATTAAATGTAAGTCAGAATCAAGATAAAATTTTAAACTTATTAAAAGATTATGGTAACGCATATGAAATAACAGGTCAAACATTGGGAGAAAAATTAGCACAAGGAATTAACAATGGAATAACTAACAAAATAGAAAACATTATAAAAAAGATACAAGATACTATTGATGCAGGAATTGAAAGTAAGATAAAAGAGTGGACATCAGGAATGTACAGATATGAGGCAGGAAGTAACAAACCTCAAACTCAAACGATAAATGTATATCAAACAAATAACATTGAACAAAACCCAGAAATGCCAAGTGAAACTTATAGAAAATTAAGAAACATAGATGAACAATTAGCATCTAGTTTAGCAGGAATGTAGGTGATAAAATGCAAAAGTTAGAAGTGATTAATTTAGCTTTAAATGAAAGTTTAGTATTTGATAGTGTTGGAAATCTTGAAGAGGATATATTACTATCTCATATTGAAGGAATAGGACATCCACGGAGCAACTTCACAGAAAAGCCAAGGTGTAAATCAAGATGGTTGTGATAGCGAGGATAGTTTGTTAGATCCTAGAGTTATAAAATTGAATGTTACAATTAGAACTAAAGACAGACTAAAATTATATGAGTTAAGACGCAAGATAATGAGAGTAATAAATCCTAAAACATATAATTTTCAAACTAATAAAAGAGGGGAATTATTAATTTATTATACAAATGATTTGAAGAAATATAGAATATATGGAAAAGTAGAAGATGGTGCAGAGTTTAACAATAGGAAGAATAACCACGATACTGCGACTATCTCTTTTTATTGTCAAAATCCTTATTGGCTTGATGAAAAAGGAAAAGACATTGATATAAAATCTGTTTCTGGAGGACTAGAATTTCCTCTAAAACTTGCAACTACATTTTCTAATGTAAGCTTTTATAAAGAGATTGAAAATTTAGGAGATGTTGAAGCTCCAGTTCAAATAGAATATGTTGGACCTGCTAAAAATCCTAAAATAACAAATAAAACAACAGGAGAATATATACAAGTTAATATGGAGATTGGGGAAAAAGAAAAACTAGTAATAGATACGCGAGAAGGAAAAGAAACAGTTAATCTTATAACGCCAAATGAAATAAAAGATGTTTATAATGAAATAGACTTGACTTCTACATTTTTTAAACTAATAGTAGGAAAGAACTTAATTGAGTATAGTTCAGACATAGAAGGTGCAAAAGATAGAGTAACTATAAAAGACTATACTAATAAGTATGTAGGTGTATAGATGAATTGTATAGAAATAATAAATACAAACTTTGAATTGCTTGGTATTATTACTAATTATGAAAGTTTAATTTGTATATGGAATTATTATGAATGTGGAACATTTGAGTTAACTATTAATAAAAATAAGGCGAATACCAACAAACTAAAAAAAGATAATATGCTAATAGTTAACAAGAGAGATGACAAGATTCTTTTAATTGATAAAGTGGTTGTGTCAACTGAAAAAAATAGTAAAACAATGAAAGTAACAGGAACTTGCATAAAAGGTATTACAAAAAGAAGAATAGTTGCTACAAATGGATATGACAGGGTATCAGAAGATTATGCAGAGAATATACAAAAGCATTATTTAAAGAAACACTTAGTAGAAAGTTACTACGATAATATTAGAACTCCAGAAAGAGATATTTCTTGGATTAAAATAGCTCATACACAAAATAGAGGTATTAAGACAGTATGGCAAGCAAGACTAACAAACTTACATGATGAATTAAAACATATTAGTGAAGATACAGGATTAGGTTGGTATGGTTATTTAAGCAGAACTGAAAAATGTATTTATTTTGATAGCTTAAAAGGTACAGATAGAACAATAAATCAAGTGGAAAGTCCAAATACACACGAATTTTTAGAAGATTTCACACATGAACAATTACAAGCTTATACGCACGAACAATTACAAGGAACAATAAAACATCCTTATATTATATTTAGTGAAAAAAAGAAGAATTTACTTGAAGGAAAGACAACAGATGATAATTCTAATTACAAAAATGTAGGATATGTAGCAGGTAAAGGAGAAAACGAGGATAGACTTATAACTGTTTTAGGAACTGCAACAGGTTTTGATAGAAGAGAAGTTTTAATAGATCTAAATAATATAGATGATCCAGATGAATTAAAAACAGAAGGAAAAAAGAAATTAGATACATATAAAACAATTCAAAGTATAGAAGGAAAAGTATATCAAATTCCAAATATGGAATGGGAAAAAGATTTCTTTTTAGGAGATTTAGTAACACTTGAAAGTGATGGAATATATGAAGATAAACGTATAATTCAAGCAAAAGAAATATATGAAAGAAATAATAAGACAGTAGAGCTAGGATTTGGAGATAAAGTTCCAAGTTTAGGAGAAGAAATAAAAAGAATAATTACAAGACCTATAAATTAGGTCTTGTTTTTATGGAAAGGAAAAATTATGGCAGGAGAAATAACATTAAAAAGTTTTCCATTTGACTCGATGGATGTATTAAATGCTGAAAGTGGAAAAATGGAGTCAGACAGATTATATGAAGCAGAAATATTTAGAAAATATTTTGCAAAATTTTTGAGCAATGGAGTTTATTTTGGGCATTATAAAAACTATGGAGAAAATGGAATGAAAGTTTCAGCTGCAGGAGGACTTACTATAAAAGTAAATGCAGGTGCAGGAATAATAGAGGGGGCGGATTTTGAAAATGAAGAAGATAAAACGTTTACATTAGAAAGACCGGTTTCAGGAAATCGTATCGATAGAGTAGTTGTAAAATTAGATAAAACATTGGCTGTAAGAGAAACACAATTATATGTTAAATCTGGAACAGGAACAACACCTGCTACCCTACAAAGAGATGACAATATCTATGAAATATGTTTGGCGGAAGTGACTGTGAAAAGTACTTCTAATATTGAAACTGCTGATATAACAGACAAAAGAACAAATTCGAATTTATGTGGAATAGTTAATTCCTTAATTAGTGTTGATGGTGAAGAATTATATCAACAGTTTAAAGATTATATACAGGAAATCACAAGTGATTTAGTATTTAAAAATCAAGACAATACAATAACTGGAAAAATAATAGCACAAGGAGGGATTGAAGGAGATGTCAAAGGAGATTTACAAGGTAATGTTACTGGTGACTGTTCTGGTTCTAGTTCTAGTTGCTCTCGGAAATAGTGCAACAGCAACAAAATTGGCTACTGCAAGAAAAATAGAAATTAATGGTGCAGTAAAAGGTTCTTCTGAATTTGATGGCGGTAACAATATTAACATTATTACAGAACAAAACAATATTGCTATTATAAATGGAAAAATTACTTTACAAATGGAAGCTGGAAATTCAATTGAAATTGGAGAAGCTAACGTTGAATATCCTTTTGGTTTTACGAAAGACAATTGCATTATAATTTGTATTATAGCAAGAAAAAGTGATCAGACTTCCAACATTGGATATTCTTATGGAATATTAGCTGATGAAAATTATTCAGCAGTTATAAATAGTGCTTCTATGGGGAAATGTGCAATATTAGAAAAAGATTTTATATCATTAACTATGAGATACAACTGGAATGGAACAATGCAATCAGACAGAATAGACATATATGATTATAAGATAATTCTTATGAAGAGACCAACATTAGTAGAAGGTGTTGATTATATATTGGGGGATGTAAATGGAGATGGAAAGATAGATTCAGAAGATGTACAAGCTATAAAAAATTATATTATGGGACAAAAAACTTTTACTAATAAAGAATTTAAAGCTGCAGATGTAAATAAAGATGGAGAAATAACATCAACGGATTATGCAAGGTTAAAAAATTATGTAGAAGGAAAAATTGATAGCTTAGACTAGGAGGTGTATATAAATGTCAAATTATACCGAACATTATAATCTAAAGAAACCTTTAAAGACAGAAAGCTATGATGTAGATGTTGCTAATACTAATAATGACATTATAGATGAAAAAATATATGGTAAAGTTGATAAAGTACCAGGTAAAGGATTAAGTGAAAATGATTTTACAGATGGTTATAAGAAAAAGGTTGATAATCTTGTAGAAGGAACAAAGGGTGATAGTGCTTATCAAATTGCTGTACAAAATGGATTTGAAGGAAGTGAGAAAGACTGGCTTGCAAGTCTAAAAGGAAAAGATGGAAATCAAGGAATCCAGGGAGAAAAGGGAAAATCTAATATACTAACTATAGGAACAGTTGAAAAAGGAGAAGAAGCATCAGCAAGCATAACAGGAGAAACTCCAAATCAAATATTAAACCTAGTATTACCAAAAGGAAATAAAGGAGAAAAAGGAGATACAGGAGAGAAAGGTTCTACTCCAATAAAAGGTACAGATTATTTTACAGAGCAAGAAATACAAGCAATAAAGAATAGTATACTAAGCCAAGTAAATCAATTTAGTGTACAGGTAGTACAACAGCTTCCTACAGGAAAGATTGATAGTCATACAATATATTTTGTACCTAAAGCAAGCCAAAAACAAAATGATATATATGAAGAGTATATTTATATTAATAATAGTTGGGAGCATATAGGAACGTTAGAAACAAATTTGAGTGATTATTATACTAAAGATGAAATAAATGATAAAGTTGATGGAAAAACTATTCCCGCAGGAGGAACTGTAGGACAAATTTTAACTAAAAAAAGTGATACAGATTATGATACACAATGGCAAAATCCAATTCCTATAATTGACAATTTGGAAAGTACAGATACTACGTCAGCCTTATCTGCTAAACAAGGCAAAGTTTTAAATGATACAATGACTTCACAAGGTAACAGAATAAATGCTCTTGAGGATAAGTCTGCTCATGTATTATACACGAATGAATCTGGTTCTCGTAATGATATAACTTTAAGTGATGATGTTTCAAATTACTCATATATAAAAATATATTATAGAAACGATATTAATATTATAAATAGTCAAGAGTTTATAAATTGTAATGATAAAGATATAAGTTTATTTATGGCTGCTAATAGGCCTGAGTCACAAGCTTCGTGGTTGCAGATTTCGAGGAGGCACGTTTCTGGTAATAAAATTACGGTTGTATATTCAACAGAAATAAAGATAACAAATGCTGGAGTTATAAGTGTCGGCACTGGAAATTATATATTTATCACGAAAATAGAAGGCTTTAAATAAGGTGGTGATGAAGTGGAAGAATTAAACAATATTATAAAAATACTATTGAGCAATGGCGGAACGGTAACTATGGCTGTTCTTTTTATTTTGTATCTTTATTACGACCGAAGAGACAGAAAAGAAAGAGAACAAATTGACAACGAAGAGAAAAAGGCTGAAAAGGCTGAGAAAGCCGAGAGGTCTGACGAGGAGATATCCAACGTCACCGATATAAGAGCGGCAAGAAAGAAAGAGAAAAACAAAAAGCTCTATAAAAAGATAGCCGCCATAGCAGTGGTGGTCGCTTTCGGAGTTGGCGTTTACGCTTCAAGAGGGGTGTGGGTGGCGAAGCTTGAGGGCATTTTGGACAGACCTCATGCCACTATAGTAAACGACGGCAAAAAGCAAAGCGGAAATTTTCCGCTGACCTTTGATGAAAGCTCCGTTAACGTTATAAAACAGCTTTCCGACGGTATAGTTCGAGTTGACGACAGGAACATTGCTTTTTATGACGAGTCTGGCAATAAGATATCGGATAATTCTCACAACTTTGCAAACCCTGTTGTAAGAACATCTGGAAAGCGTGTGCTTGTTTACGATAACGGTGGAAAT